>Ga0247774_1001779_pt1 | contig 10778 bp, 12 predicted proteins | sample UWRJL001104B6_FD_179933 | JGI IMG/M metagenome (GOLD analysis project Ga0247774, IMG submission 179933) | Plant litter microbial communities from Arlington Agricultural Research Station in Wisconsin, United States - UWRJ-L001-104B-6 | ecosystem: Environmental > Terrestrial > Plant litter >... | reverse complement strand
TGGGGCCAGAACTGTATATAGTGTGGCCCAAAATTTAGGAATAAAATCATAAGAAGCTAGATGGTCAGTTTGCCATATAGATGGGTTCCGCAGATGCCACGAACCGAAACGATTAGCAGTCATCCCTAACGTCCTCTTCCAGGCTAAGAGATTTATAGTTCAGAAAAACATGCCGCGAGTATTCCATCAGGCGGCTTTGGCTGCTGGCCACAAGCACGTCCTCGCCGTCCGTGACAACCCGAAAGTTCTCCATGCCTACGAAGACACCAGCAAGCCCATCAAATAGCAGTGGCTACAGTTACAACCCGCCACCGAGGAGAGTTCGGACAGGTCAACTTCATATTCGAAGGCCCCGTGGTGGCAGTTGCTTCGACTAGGTTTCTTCGCCTCAAGTTTGGAGATGGTCATGTGTGATTCGGGGCAGAGTCTGCTTTAGCTTATTTGTCGGCGCACGCGTGTTTCGCGATCTTTGCGGCCCTGATATTTGAATGGTGTTCCCAGGAGGAAGCCAGTCTGCTCCTAAAACTATATAATCCCAAAACGAGAGGGAGAAGCGACCTTGACTAGGTCAAACGCCAGGCCTGAAACATCGATAATGCATCCTTCTGGAATTGACCTTCATTTACGTCGAAGCCCCGAGTCTTCCAGTTGCTTTATGTAAATAAGTTCTCTGCTTTCTTTCTCTTGGCTATAATCTCTCACCCGTCCCCTTGACGAGATCGCTATTGACGCCTCCTAGCACCAATTTCGAGTTGTCGACATTGTGAGATTTACCATATGAAGCTAATATTCGCCCCAGCCACAACCCTCTGCAGACAATTTGAAAGTCCGATTTTGACGCAAACCCCAGTCTGGTATTTTTCTACTATCGACTTAAACAGATTTCAGATTGAAATCCATATTTCTAGACTCTAAGGTTCAAGGAGGAAAGGCAAAGGGGGAGCGGCTGCACTTGCCTTTTTTTTTGGCTTGGCTTGGCTTGGCTTGGCTCGGCGGCTTGCCCCACTTTGCAACCCAACAACTTGCATCAAGTTGAATGCACGTTGAGTTTGATTCATTCAACCCTCGACGAAGAAGTTTCTTTTCTCTGAGAATTTCCTGACTTCGGGATAGAAGCCCAATTACGGTCAACCCGCAGACTGTGCAGCAAAGGAAGACACCATCTTACAAGGTTCCCCATTGCACCTGCGTGTTTAAGTATTCGCCCTAGGACGCCGAGCAAGTATATTAGAGAGCCTCCGTCGAAAGGCGAACCTCTTTTCAAAGTCTTTCTTTCCGGGATAGTCCGGCAGCGTCGCAACCGGCAAGATAATTACTTGGAACCGTAGGGGCGTCTCCTTCTATCAATCCCAAGTTCCGCTCACTATCGCACCGTGGAGATCAGAAGAATGCGACCCTCATCGAGCCAAACTGGCCCTCGTCGTTCCAATGGTATACGCCCACCAACCCGACCCTTACCCTCGATGGCAGCTCCAGCCGGATCCCCTCAGACTGTAGGACGGTCGCCCTCCAAGCCGCAAATACCCAGTACACCGCAACAGACACCCAACCCTATAATTCCTAAGGCCGATTCAGGCAGCTCAGAAGAAGAAAGTTCTTCCGACGAGTCAGAAACGCACTCAATGGCCCAAGCCCCCAAGGCTACCCCCGTACCTGTGCCTTCGGTGTCTGAATCGGCCCATCCAAATGTTCTAACAAACGTATGGCTACCACTCTTTCGCTGTCCCCACGATCGCGACGAAATCACTGATAACTCTATGCCGCAGAACGAAGAGGAAACTGGGTCGGAGAGTGACGAAGATAGCGACGGGGAAGATGAGGATAAAGGAACTCGTCTAACACCAGCGACAGAGAGTTTGAAGGCTCCGGTCATACCTAACGGACTGCCACTCGTTGCCACATCAAAGGTGCGCCTGCTGCTCTGGATGCTTACGGCATACAGAAAGCAGCTAACCTATTGCAGGTCGAAAGTGAGCAGGAGTCTGAATCTGAAAGTGAAGAAACACAATCCGATGATGACCTCGAGGCGTCTACTATAACGAAGCCACAACCATCGATGCCGCTGAAGAAAGATCAGGTTGCCGTTATCGAAAGATCAAAGGTTACGGAGGTGGAGCCGAAATGCGGCCACCACTTGGACCTGACAACCCCACCGTCCGCCCATCAGGAGCCGACTATGTCGCCAAAGTACGCCGACGACACTTTTAAAACGTGCTCCCTCGCCTTCTGCCCCTCCTCCGTCTTCCGATCTCTACAAATTCGCGCCGCTCAACCTTGAAATAAAAAGCCAAAAGAGAACTCACCATCCGGAAGCGAGCACAAATAGCCCAAGCAAGCGAAGGAAGATGTACACCTAAGTTGATATGGCAGGGCAATCGCAAGCTGGCATGAATGAGGCACAAATGGCGACAAGAACGGCCAAATGGCGCTTCGATCATATTTTCTCAGCCTAGCCAGGAATTTAATATGCCATATTAGGATCCATGTTGCGGTAGGCAGATGATAAGACGCAGGTCCTATCTACGCAGCTCTGGGCATGGCCAAACATTACTTCAGAATTCTTGACGGGCGCCAGTTGCCTTTGATATTATTGACCTTAAATCTATTAGAAACCTGCCCTGCGCATATTCACTTCTCGGGATTTGACCAAGACACCAGATGCCATCGTATTCTTGGTAGGAACCTGTTATTTCCAGCTGCACGCTGGGGCTAGCGTGTATTTGCCCAACTACATCCAAGATGGCATTTAATCTGGTTTGCAATATCATCTGGTACGGCTTCGGACCTCCCTATCCCGTCTTTAAGCTTAGCCATCGACACATCTAGTTATCAAAGCGCCTTCGTCTAGGGCAAGACATGATGTCGATACTGAAAGAGTTAGTGCATTGCGTACGGCCTCGTACTCCATCTCCTCTAGGCCGTTCAGGTCATAGGTCCGACTGTAGTCCTTGTATTTTCTGTCTTCTGCCCCCGCGGACCACTGTAGTTCGCGTTGAGGGACCGGCTCGGTGACTCGCCGCGAACACAGGCTTCTACATCGGAAGAAGCCCGCAAGAGTAAGTCGGGGCCAAGTCTTCACACATACCAGATACCGTGATGGCTGCGCGTTTGTCGGCCGTACATGGATTGTTTGGCTTGAGAGGGCCTGTGACTTGACCAGTTACTCACACACCCCTGCAGTCCAGCTTTGGCCGCCTCTCACATTTGGCTCTTTACCTACTAAAAATGGTATAGTAGGCTTTCCAACGACCCTTAGGCGCCTATTTGTCTAACTATACTGAACCCATACTCTAGGACTCACAATTACGGAAGTCAACTTCAAGTTCAGCTTGTCCTGTCAAAGTAACTCCAACCCAAGGTATGAAGGAAGTGGCCGAGACTAAGAGCGAGAAGGCCGAAACGGACACGAAGACATTGATCCAAACATTCTAGTTTAAGCCCGAAAAAAAGGAGAGTTGGGCTAGATAGAATGGTATGAGTTTGGGCTGTCTCAAAATCTTCTCAACCGACAAAACCATGATGAGAATGATCTCTCCTTGTCTACTCCTAAATAGGGTTAAGGCAGCATATATCTCCATTCTCGGTGGCTCGGATCGTGGGGCCACTTGGGTCCGTGCGCTGACAGCCGCCACCCCCGGTTCAGCTTGCTGGCGTCGATCTCTTCCCGTTCCTGGCAGAATTCGCCCTGCCGCTGCAGGTGACGACTTCCAAGCCCCCGACGTAATTCCCGCAGGTCTCTCGTCCAACCTCGTCCAGCGGCTTCTTGCATTCCAAGGAAGGCAGGGAAGTCGGCCTCTTGACCATGGCCTGAACAGCCCTCTGGTCGCAATCGTGGCAATTCTTGTTCTCCCACTTTTGTCTCTCGTTTCTATCAATTATTGCTGACGGACATGCCAAACGATAAAAGACTCTTAAATTACCGGTCATTTAACACATCATGAACCGGATTGCGACGAGCCTATAGGACCGATCCGGGACGAACAAGCGAACGAAACCAAAAAAAAGAGGCCCAATTCGAACCCAGGCGGATCGATTCAAGGGGGTATTGGCGCGAATCAACAATTACGAGCTACGAACTCAACAAGGTGAACAACGACTTCAAAGGACGCGAACCATGGCCTACAACACATCTTTGAAGCGGCCCGACACGGCCCACACGTCACAGACAGCCGCGTCGGCGCAGCAGCAATTCTACCAAACCCCCGACTGGGAGGCGCCACGAGGGCCCATTGCGAAGCCTAAGCGCTCCGCCTTGGATGGCCTCTGGCCCGCGAAACGCTCCCAGGACAAGGAGACCGACCTGTCGCGCATCAACACCAGCGCCTCCTCGATCGAGCTCGGCACCGCGAGCCGACCGCGACCGCGACCGGCCTTCCTGGCCACCTGCTCAACCCGGCTCGACAAGCTCCTCCCGCCGCAGAGGAAATACGTCGGCCTGTCGCGCAAGCGCTTCCTGCTCTTCATCGTCCTCCCCCTCCTCGTGCTGCTCCTCCTCGTCCTGCCCATCGCCCTCGGCGTGGCGCTCGGCGGCAAGAACAAGGCCAAGCCCTTGCCCATCGACACGGGCGGCATCTGGAGCGGCGACCTGACCTACTACGCGCCCGGGCTGGGCGCGTGCGGATGGACGAGCGGGGCCGACGATCGGATCGTGGCCGTCTCGCACCTGCTCTTCGATGCGTTCCAGAAGGATGTGACGAACACGAACCAGAACCCGCTCTGCGGCAAGCGGATACGCGTCAAGCGCGATTTCGGCGGCGAGAAGTCGGTCGACGTGGTCGTCTCGGACCGCTGCACGGGGTGCGACTGGACAGACCTGGATGTCAGTCCTGGGGTTTTCGGGCAGCTGGCTAAAGAAGAGCAAGGGAGGGTCGTGGCGGAGTGGGCTTGGTTGGATAACGTTGGGCAGCCGTAGTGGTGTTGTCTGACAGTTGAATATATACCCTTTTTTTATTTTCGAGCTGTTGACGAAGCCTAAAGGCCAAAGACGATCACCCATGATGCATCTGCGTACATAAGGCGTGCTCAATTATCGTATCTTCAACGCGGAATGAGTGCAGTGGCGTTGAGCCTGGTAGATTAATCATGCTCCACTATCATAAGGAGTGCGTATGGAGTATCGCGTCCGTCTAATGACCCATTTGTTCAGCATCATACGTGTTAACTCCGGCCGTATCATTACACGCCAATTGTATCTCCTTTCCCTCAAAGTGGCCACGAAGGACCCATCTTGTCCTCCTCAAACCTCTCATTCACCACTGGTCGCAAACTATGCGCCCTGAGCGGGTGCACAGTCGGCCCCGGTGGCAACGGCATCGACTCCCCATTTGAAGTCCTCGTCGGCGCACCTCCAGTCCGGCCCACCCCCAAAGCGCTCGACTTCCCACTGCTGCTCGCCCCCGACCGCACCGACGATCCTTCCCCGTCGTCGCCCGAGGTCGACCACGCAGACAGCCCCAAGTTGGGCACGGGCGGCAGCGCCAGCTCCGCCACGCTGCTCCCCTCGCCACGCGACGAGACCGAGCCCTCCGCCGCCGTCCCGAGGCTGTACATGCTCTTCCGGCTCCCCGCAAAGCTGTAGCGGCTCCTGCGGCTCGCGGCCCCGAACGTGACCGAGTCCCGGATGCTGCCGCCGACCTGGCCGGACGCCCGGGGCGCCTGGAGGTGGAAGGGCTGGAGGTGCGACGACGCTTCGCTGGGCGCCAGGCTGCTCCGCGACCACGCGTCCGCGTGGCGCGAGCTGCGGCGGTCGTACGCCGGAGGGAGGGGGGGGATCGCCTCGTCCAGCGGGGAGCCCTGGCCGCCTTTTCCGCGGACGAAGAGCCGGGTCGCCATGCGGGAGCTTGCGCGCGAGGAGGTGCCGCGCGAGCGGAAGAGGGAGCTGGCCCAGGACTTGCGGTTGTCCCGGTCGGCCTTTTCCGAGGGGTATGCACCACCAGCGGCGCCCGATGCGACGGGGTTCGCCGCGAGGGGGTTGTTGGTGAGAAGCTTGTTGAAGGAGCGGCGGAGGCGGTAGATCGATGAGGGTTTGGCAAAGGTGTCTTGGTACCGCCATGAACGATGGTTTCGCATTTCAGGTTCGACGAGGGATTCGCTCATTTCAGGGGATAAGGAGGCGGCTCGAGAGGTCCGCGGGGTGATGAAGCGGGGTATGATGGACGGGGGTAAAGTTCCTTTTCGCCATTTGTAGAAGAAGAGGATGATGGTTAGAATGAAGGCAAAACCAGCTGTATGATATTAGCACAGGTAGACAATTGCTATTTGCGTTTCTGATTTGCATCAGCTTACCAATTGTCCCAACGGCAATGCCCCCCTTTTCACCCGCTTTCAGTCCACCGTAGCCGGCGGTGGCAGAATCCATATCGTCGCCAAAGCCGGGAAACGGATCTGGACGAGCGCTCCCTTCTGGCACCGGCTGTCCGGCCGTGCCAATGAGGAAGCCTGGGTCGGGGCTGATCGGTCCGGGTGCATTTCTGTCAACCTCTACATCCGACTGCCCGGCACTGGCAGGCGCCGACGATGTGAGGACGGCGTCGCTCGTGTTAGTTGGAACCAGCGTGGTCAGTGGCGTGACGGAACTTGTCGGGCTCGGTGTCAAGGTTGAAAACCCCTGTGCGGCCTCCGGCGCATTCAGTACCACCCCCGGCGTGGTACCAACAGCTGGCGCTGCGGTCGTCGTGGACGAGCTTGGAGATTCCTCGGGCGCCAGGGCGATCGGAAATATCGACTCGACTTCGGTCGGGAGAGCCAGCACCGACGAAGACGTGATTGCATCAACTATCGTTCCCACGATCGGCGAAACATCGGATGTTGCTTCCTCCACCAGGGTTTCCGCCGGGGCCGGCAAGTCGACCGCTGTTGGTGCTATCTCCAAAGGCACGTCAGCCGTAAGTTGTGTATTGTTATCAGTTGGCTGTAGTCCTGGAGGACCTTCGCCCTGTAATCCCGGTGGCCCTCCGTCTCTTTCCTTATCCTGGCCCTTGCCTTTTCCTCGTCCCCTTCCACCTCCATTTCCACCTCCACCTCCATTTCCGTTTCCGTTTCCCTTCCCCCTTCTGTTTCCTTCCTCCTCATCAGAATCCTCTTGCCGCCTATCCCTCGAGAACCTGTCTGTCGGTAGCCGCATAATTTACTACTCTCCAGAAGTTAGAGATTCCTGAGCGCCATGATGCGTACATACAGAAGATGGAGAGAGAAGATCATTGAATAGCAGGTAACATACCAAATATAAAAATTCTCACAGAAACATGTCTGCCCAGCAGCCCCAAGAATCGAAGGATAACACCCCAGAGCACGAATTATCAATGTACAAGGACACCCGTCGACGAGTGCTCCATGGGAAGACTTATCAACAGAACAGAACAATGACAAACAAAGGTAGTATTGAAACCATTATACCACGGTGCTGTTCCCCCGCAATGGGATGTACGGAGATTTAAAGCGAAGACGGGAGAGAAATATTGGCATGGGTTGGTCCTGCCCTTCCGTAGATCCGCTCCCTTCCATGAGAGCCACCATCAGCCCGGGATCATGCTTCTCCACCAAATTTGTGGTGACAGGTTCCTGATGGGAGCAGAACAACGCCAGTGTCCCAGGAAGAAGTACCACCGAACAACCCCTGGTTCCTCCCCTTCAATGATCGACAGGGCATATCGCTGTTAGAACGCAGGCAGGTGGTTGGTACGAGGTGGCCAAGAGGCGTTCGGACCGTAACCGGGAACGTCACAGGAAGCCAGGCGCAGCATGGGCCTCTTCGTATGCTGTGGCACAAACGTCACAACCACGGCGAGCGAGCGCTGGACTCGAGAATGCGGCTGATGCTTCGTTTCGAACGTTGTGCCTTCTTGCTTGAGGCTTGGCCACGGTGCTGCCGCGCGGAGAAGTGGTCGCGGCACCGTGACCGAAAACTGCGAGGCATCATGGCGAGCACTCCCCACCTTAACGAGAGCCCCTTTGCAGATCCCCAGATTGAAGAAAAGTCAAGTCGTCGATTCGTTAATTGCCGTTCTGCGCTCCTCATTGGCTGAAGAGGAGTTGAGAGAAGGGATCCTGAATGTGGGTACGTACCAACTGGGACCGTTTCATGTTCCTGGAACTAGGGAAGTCGCGTGGCGCCGCGTTCCCCGCCAGGGCAGGCTCTGGCAGTGGTCAATTTTGGTGTGCCCCTCACAGCTTTCAAAACCGGTACTGAAACAGGAACTTGTTTGCCCGCGAAGGCTATGAACATGAGGATACTGCATGATGTCGCCGCGAGATGATTCTTTCGAATCGATTTCCTTTCCTTCGCCGCTATCTAGGAAGGAATTTTGACAGTTCAGATGGCTTTTGGATACGAACGATCTGGCGGCTGTGTGTTCTCGCAAGGCATTTTACCGTGTTGTTTGTTCGACCCTGAAAATAAGGCGACACCCGCATCTCGGACCCTCTTGGCAGACACGGCATTGAAGATTTGCGCGGTATGGAGATTAAGAGCTACAGGTGCCCGCCTTGCGCTCTAGCACTTTAACACTCTTCCAGTGAAGAAAGTCTGCCTTGACCGACAGCCGATAGCCCAGAGATCCTCGTCATCTCCTCCCAAGCCCCGCAATGATCTGTGATCTGTAGTGGGTTTTTGCAATTCACGTTGATCTCCCCACTCAGCAAGTTGTAGGGAAGGTTGATGCGGAATTACTTGTAGGAATCCAGGCATCCATGGTTGGAGTTGGGGGGGGAAAACTGCCATTTTTGTTGGATTTTGAAGCATCCACGCTTGAACTTCTGAGCCAGAAACGGCTTGTCCCACCCACCAACAACGTCAAGGCAACATCTCCGAGCTTCCGTGATGCCGCAGGGGCGATACCTTCGCCAAGACAGGTGGTACATATGTCCTGGCTCCATAGTCGTGAACGCGCTGTCGCAGGAAGGTCACGCGCGGACACCATCTGTAGCATCTCAGTCTGAAAGTGCGTGCAGGAAGGTTGCACACTGTCAAATTTCCGAGGTTCCGCGAAACCCGTTTTAGCTGCTGCAGGTTGTTAATTAAAACATTGTGAAAATGCCAGCGTGTGCCACCCGTATTATGTGCCATCAGGACCTTCATACAATGTACGTGCGTTCCGTGTGCCGCTTAGCGTCGTTGCCAACTTTGCGCCGCAACCAGCACGAAGGCCATGAGGCAAATTTCTCGAGCTCTGCTCTACTAGTACGAGATAAAGTTGACGATGGAGTGAGGCATTGAGGCTGACGGCATGCATCCCTGGCGATATCGGTAGTGACGTCGGTTGACGACATGGCTCGGCGCACGGCCGACAGCGCTCGCGCCGCCTATGGTGGGGATGCGCCTGGGGCTTAAAACATGCCAAGTTTTAAATACGACATTGGCTATCTCGTTTGGACTTCATCGTTGTTGTGGTTAAAATTTCGGGTCGGTTTTGGCCTCCTTTTTTCTCGCCCTGTCTTGGATCGAGATCTCATAAATATCATAGTCGTTGCAAGGCCAAAGCCCTGTCAAATGAAGATTTTCAGGAGCAAATGACACTCCAATCCAGGTAATGTCGGGGTGCGCGATAGTAGTTGCTTTAGCAATTGGCCTGGTGTTTTTCCGACAGCAGCGCTGGCTGCCCCGCCTGCCTGTGCGGGGTGGAGGGGCAAGTGGCATATCCACTTTCTAACGAACTTTCATCAAATCGTGTGTTCTCATCAGACAGAAGGTTGGCTCAAATTTGGAGACAATCTGTTCCACGCTGTCATCTATCAACCCGCCATTACCTCAGTCTTATTATGCAAGCAACGCCGACATGCATGTTCTCGGTTCAAAATTTTCCAGAACCACAGCCCCGCAAACCGAGTTCATGCGAGACGAACCTCTAATTGCAGTACCAGGATCCAGACACCACAAGGCAGCCTTCATGCAATAATAGTCCTCTGTTAAGCGGATAAATCCCCGCGAACCTCATCCGATGAGCCAACACAAACATCACCTTGAACGTCAATTTTCAAAAGCTATGGTGGCCTTTCCGCAGATCTGGCTGACTAGTTCGGCACAACCAGCGCCTCCTGGCATTGTGAGGGATGAGCTGTAGTGACTAATTACAGGACGATGTGAGGGTAACTACAGAGATATGAAAGTACCATTCGATTTCAAACGGAAGATGGTCAAACCACCAAAATGGCGAGGGTTAGGGTCTGAACATCTCTTCGTATGTCTACAGTAAGGGTTCAGTGACTGGTCCGCCGGTTTCCTCCAAAGTCGCATACACGAAAAGGAAGGAGATCCCAACCCTATCTCTAACCCCTTAGCCGTTATGAATACTATCCAATCAAAAGAACCTAGAGTGTAGTCATTTAATAGTATCTTTCCAGATCTTCAGAGCTAATACAGCTGATTTCAGATTGCCTCATGTACTGTTGAACAGGTCAACCGCCGGGGATGCCAACAGGTTTGCCCCGCTGATCCTTCAGCCCTGAAGGCCAACCAAGAGAGCCACAGAGAAAGATCCCGATGACATCTATCTACTCCAGCTGCGCCAGCGCCGCGGCTCTCCGTTCAGTTCCTTGGGCCCGGAACGGATGATGGGGAGGGAACTGAACGCAAGTGATGCTGGAAGATAAGCCCGGGCAGCAGCTGGGCCAGCGGCTTTCTTTGATCCGACTTACGGATATCGGTCTCTTGGAGGCAGCTGGTACTAGATGAGATGCGCGATGCTCTGCATCACAGACATACGGATCGGCCGCCGGACATTCAGGGGCCAGCTACCTAGTTAACCACTTGGTGCGGCACCGATCCCGGCAATACGCGGCCG
>Ga0247774_1001778_pt1 | contig 10779 bp, 10 predicted proteins | sample UWRJL001104B6_FD_179933 | JGI IMG/M metagenome (GOLD analysis project Ga0247774, IMG submission 179933) | Plant litter microbial communities from Arlington Agricultural Research Station in Wisconsin, United States - UWRJ-L001-104B-6 | ecosystem: Environmental > Terrestrial > Plant litter >... | reverse complement strand
CGATCGCCTGGTTGCTGGAGAACCCGGGGGGGTCCGGCTTTGATGTTCTCTGCCTTTCTGGCCGCGGCGACAAGGACATGGCCGAGGCGACCGCCCGGCTGAAACCGCCTAATGAGGTTCTGCCGTGAGGGGGGTTTGGGGGTGACCCTCCGTCGCGACATTGGGGAGGCCCCCCCGGGTCACCCCCAAACCCCCGGTGACGAGCGCATCGCGGCGGCCTTCGCCGCCGCTAAAGCTGAAGGGCGGGCGGCGCTGATGCCGTACATGATGGCCGGGTATCCCGACCGGGAGACCGGGCTGGCGGTGGCCGAGGCCTACGTGGATGCCGGGGCCGACCTGATCGAGCTCGGGGTGCCGTTCTCCGATCCCCTCGCCGATGGGCCGACGATCCACGCGGCGGCGACCAAGGCGCTGGAGGCGGGGGCGACCCTCGCCACCGCGCTGGAGGTCTGCCGCGCGGTCGCCGAGCGGGTCCCGGTCGTCTTCATGGCCTACGCGAACATGGTCCTCGCCCACGGCGGCGCGGCCGAGTTCGCGAAGCTGGCGCGCGCCGCCGGCGCCGCCGGGGCGATCGTCCCCGACCTGCCGCTGGAGGAGGCCGGCGAGGTGCGGGAGGCGTTCGACGCCGCGGGGCTGGCGCTGGTGCCGCTGCTGGCGCCGACCACCCCCGCCGAGCGCCGCCACCGCATCTGCGAGGCGGCGCGCGGGTTCGTCTACGTCGTCTCCACCGTCGGCACCACCGGCGAGCGGACCGAGGTCCCGGCCGCCCTGACCGAGCTGGTCGCGGCGACCAAGGCCGAGGCCGCCACCCCGGTCGCCGTCGGCTTCGGAATCGGCACCCCCGAGCAGGCCGCCCAGGTCGGGGAGATCGCCGACGGGGTGATCATCGGCAGCCGCCTGGTCCGCGCCGCCGGCGAGGGCGGCGCGCCGCAGGCCGCCGCCGATGCCGTCGCCTCCTTCCTCAGCGAGACGCGCGTCGCCCTCGCCGGATAGGATTCCGCGCGTTATGGGAATGGTCGTAACCCTCTTCCTCGCCCTCGCGCTGACGACGATCGGCTACGCCGCGTTCGGCCAGGGCGGCGGCGTCGCCGGGCTGATCTTCTTCGGCGTGCTCCTGATCGGCGCCGTGCTGCGGGTCCTGCAACCCGCAAAAGACAACGCTTAGCTGCGCTAAGCCCTCGTCGCGATGACTTGGAGGTACTCGGCCTCCAGCACCATCGCCCGCTCGCCGGCGGTGTTAGCCCCTGCGAGGAAGGAGCGCAGATCCTCGGTCAGCGCCTCCTCGCCCTCGGGGCCGACCCGTTCGTAGGCGGTCTGGGTCGGGCCGAAGTAGGTGCGGAAGAACTCGATGTAGTGGTCGGCGGAGCGGAAGGGCTGGCGCGAGATGCGCCGCTCGAAGCGGATCTCGGAGACGCCGTCGCCGAACAGGTCGCGGACGTTGTCCTCGTTGCCCCAGCGCAGCGGCGATTCGACCCCGGGCGGCGGCGGCGCGTGCTTGCTGATCGTCTGGAACATCTGGCCGACGCTGCCCTCGGGCGTCCAGTTGGCCATGCCGATCCGGCCGCCCGGCCTGGTCACCCGCAGCAGCTCGGCGGCGGTCTGCGGCTGGTCGGGGGCGAACATCGCCCCGAAGATCGACATCGTCACGTCGAAGCTGGCGTCGTCGAAGGGAAGGTCCTGGGCGTCGGCCTCGACGAACTCGACGTCGAGCTTCTCGGCCGCGGCCCGCTCCCGGCCGCGCTCCAGCAGCGCCGGCACGTAGTCGGCGCCGACCACTCCGCCCCAGCTGCGCCGCGCCGCCGAGATCGCGCCGTTGCCGCTGCCGCAGGCGACGTCGAGCACCCGCTCGTCGGGGACGATGTCGAGCGCCTCGGCGAGGTTCTCGCTGGCGTTGAAGACGATTCCGGCGACCATCGCGAAGTCGCCTTTGGACCAGATCCCCTGCTGGACCTGGGTTATTGCCTGGAAGTCCGGTGAGTCGTTCATGGCTGCCACCCTCTCACGTGAAGAACCGTTTGGCTATCTCCAGCATGCGGAGGTCGACCTGCTTGACCTCGACCGCCTCCTCCAGCGGCACCCCGACCATCGTGGTGCCGTGGATCGCCGCCATCTTGCCGAACTCGCCGGCTTTCGCCATTTCGTAGGCGTAGGCGCCGTAGAGGGTGGCGAGGACGCGGTCGGTCGAGGTCGGGGTGCCGCCGCGCTGGACGTGGCCGAGGACGGTGACCCGGCTCTCGTAGCCGGTGCGCTGCTCCAGCTCGGCCGCCAGGGCGGCGCCGATGCCGCCGAGGCGGGGGTAGCCGTACTCGTCGCTGTCCTTGATCGGCTGGATCAGCCGTTCCTCGCCGCTTGCGAAGGCGAGCTTCGCCCCCTCGGCGACGACGATGATCGAGAAGTCCTTGCCGCGATCGTGGCGGCGGGTCACGTCCCGGCAGAGCTCCTCGACGGTGCTCGTCTGCTCGGGGATGACGATCGCGTCGGCGCCGCCGGCGATGCCCGCGTAGGCGGCGATCCAGCCGGTGTTGCGGCCCATCACCTCGACGACCATGATCCGGTCGTGCGACTGGGCGGTGGTGTGGAGGCGGTCGATCGCATCGGTGACGATCTGCACCGCGGTGTCGAAGCCGAAGGTGAAGTCGGTGCCGCCGACGTCGTTGTCGATCGTCTTCGGGACGCCGACCAGGGGCAGGCCGCGGTCGACGTAGAGCTGCCGGGTGATCTCCATCGTGTGCTCGCCGCCGATCGCGACGACGGCGTCGAAGCCCTGCTCCTCGAAGGCCTGCGCGACCTTCTCGTCGGCGCCTTCGCGGATCGGCTCGAAGCTGGAGGTGCTGAGGATCGTCCCGCCCTGGTGGAGGATGCCGGAGACCGCGAGCATGTCCAGCGGCAGGTAGTCGTCCTCGGCGAGGCCGCGGTAGCCGCGGCGGATCCCGACCGCCTCATCGCCGCGCTGCATCGCCGAGCGGGCGACGGCGCGGATCGCCGCGTTCAGGCCCGGGCAGTCGCCCCCTGCAGTCAAGACGCCGATCTTCATAGCGAACGAGTTTAGGATCGGAGGTCGTGTTGCGCCTGCCGGCAATCCTGATCGCCTGTGCGCTGGTGGCGTCGCTCGCGGGCGGCTGCGGCGAAGGAGGGGCCGAAGAGGGGGCGGAGCTGACCGTCTACGTCAGCGCGCCGCTGCGGGGGGCGGAAGCGGTAGCCGGCAAGCGGCTCTGCGCGGAAGCCCGCGAGCAGGCGGCGCAGGGCCGGGGCGGGGGCGATTACAAGCTGCGGGTCGCCTGCCTCGACGCCGCCGGCCCCGACGGCCGCTGGACGCTGGCAAAAGTGGGCAGTAATGCGCGGCGGTCGACCGAGGACTCGACCAGCGTGGCCTACGTCGGCGAGCCGGACCAGGCGGCGCGCCGCCAATCGCGCCCGATCGTCGAACAGGCCGAGGTCGCCTATCTGGGCGACCTCTCCGGCCGGGAGGCGATCGCGCAGGTAACCGCGGCCCTCGACGAGAGCGACTCGAACGACCCCCGCGCAGCGGTCTTCGACGCGGTGGAAGGTTGATGGGCGAGGAGTCCCTCCGGATCTCGGTCGTAGTTCCGACCCGCGACCGCCCCGAGCTTCTCCAGCGCTGCCTGGCGGCGCTGGAGGTACAGACGGTGCCGGTGGAGGTCGTCGTCGTCGAGGACAAGGAGGGGAGGGGCCCGGCCTGGGCCCGCAACGAGGGCGCGCGCCGCGCCCGAGGCGAGGTCATCTGCTTCACCGACGACGACTGCGCCCCCGCGGCGGGCTGGGCCAAGGCCCTGGCGACACCGATCCTGAGCGGCAACGCCCAAGCAACCTCTGGCCCTATCCACATGGCAGAGGGAGCAACCCCAGCCGACCGAGCCTGGGAGGCGATCGTCGGCTGCCTCCAGCGCCAAGCCAACACCCCCGGCACCGCCTCCCCCGGCTTCTCCGCCACCGCCAACCTGGCCTGCTCCCGCCAGCTCCTGGAGCAGCTCCCCTTCGACGAGTCGTTCCCCGCGGCCGCCGGCGAGGACCGGGACTGGTCCGAGCGGGCGGCGGCCCTGGGCGCGGCGCCGCAGCTCGTGCCGCAGGCGCTGGTTCTCCACCGGCCCGGAATGCGCATCCGCGATTTCCTGCGCCAGCAGCACCGCTACGGGAAGGGGGCGGCTCGTTACCGCGGCGCCGACTCCGATCGCCGTTTGGGCTCTCTCGCCTTCTACGCCGGACTGCTGCGCCAGGGCTTCGCTGCTGGACTGGCTCCGGGGCTGCTGGTCTGCGCGGCTCAGGCAGCGACGCTCGCCGGCGTCATAAGCAAGTGAGCCCTAGAAGACGCGCCGGAACAGGTAGATCGCGAGCAGGACGAGGATGATGATGATCAGGATCGTGACGATGCTCATTGCTCTCCTTCGGGTCGGGAATGCGGGTCCCGCAGTTCATCCCCAGGAATGGGATAGATCAAACTTCCCGATCTGTGTTAGCGCTCGAGCAGGGGTTCGCCGCTGAGGTTGTCCAGGGGGACCTCGTTGAGGGCGGCGACGGTGGCGGGGACGTCGGCGATGCGCGCGGGGCGGCTCAGCTGGCGGGCGCGGCCCGCTCGCGGCGCCAGGATCGCCCAGGCGTCGCCGTCGGTGTGGTTGCCGGTGCGACCGCTGCCGTGGCCCTGGCGGTGGACGGTGCCGAAGCGGGGGGAGTGGAGGGCGTCGAGGGAGATCGAGGAGGTGGGGCGCCAGCGGACCACCAGGTCGGGGAGGCGGTCTGTGGCCGCACCCTGCCAGCGCTCTCCTGCCTCGTCTACCGAGGTTACGGCGGGCTGGCCGTCGGGGTCGCGGAAGTCGAGCAGCCCCTCGCGGATCTGCGCGATCAGCTCCTCGGCCTCGCTGACGCCGACGATCCCGTCGCGCTCGCGGCCGGTGCGGTTGAGGCGGACGTAGCCCTGGTTGTCCGCCGGGTGGGCGAAGGCGCGGGTCGTCGACCAGTCGATCCCGCGGAGCTCGAGGCGGGCGGTCAGCTCCAGCGCCAGGCGGTCGGGCATCGCGGCGGCGATCTTCGCGCGGAGGCGGCCGGAGAGCGCCGCCCGCAACCGCCACATCGCCCCCGAATCAGAGTCGGCAGCGTTCCGTGGTTCCTTTTGGACGGTATGCGTCCGAAAGGAGCCACGCGAAGGGTCGGAGGCGCCGAGGACGGCGGTCAGCATTCCCGGCAGCAGGTCGGCGCGGCTGGTGTTGCGGTCCATCCCCAGCACCGAGCAGGCGATCACGTCGCAGTCGTCGGGCAGCGCCTCGAGGACGCGGCCGAGCTGGCGGTCGACCTCTTCGTAGACCTCGCCCAGCGCCCCGTCGAGCCGCTGGCGCTCCGTCGCCGGGACGGCGTCGGCGTCGAGGTAGGGCGGCACTTCCCAGAGCCGGTGCCCGGCCAGGTGCGGGGCCGCGAAGACGATCCAGGCGAGGTCGAAGCTGCGCGCCCGCAGCCGCTCGATCGCCAGGTCGGCGACTCGCACCGGCGCCGCGAGGAAGCGCTCGCGCAGCCGGCGCAGCTCGCGCGGGGTCTGGGCGCCGAAGACCTCGGTCACGTCCGGCGGCCGGCCGTGGCGGCGGCGCGGGGCGCGGTCGCCGCCCTCGGGAACCGACCAGCGCTCGAGCACGACCCGCTCCCGCATCCCCCAGCCGCAGACGAGCTCTCCCTGCGCCTCGCCGGGACGGTGGCACTCGTAGGGGTCGATCGCGAGCGTGCTGCGGCCGTGGCGGCCGAGCAGGTCCCAGATCGGCGGTGGCGCCTCGAAGCTCGCCGCGAGCCGGACGCGCTGCTCGCCCGCGGCCCACTGGAAGGGGTAGAAGAGCCCGTGGTCGCCGACCTCCACCCCCCGGTAGAGGGTCTGGTAGGCGCTGGCGGGAAAGTGCTCCGCCGGGCTCTCCAGCTCCAGCTGCGTCCCACGCTGCCGCAGGCCTTCCAGGTTGGGCAGGCGTCCTTCCCCTCCAAGGCGCTCGAGCAACTTGGCGCTGGCGGCGTCGAACTGGATGACCGCGATCAAGCTGAGACCTCCGTCATCGGCGCAACCGTCACCTCGGCGCCTCCCAGCTCGGCCGAGCGTCGAGCCGCCTCGACGACGGCCATCGTCGTGACGCCGTCGGCAGCGATGGCGAGGAGGCGGGGGTGTCCCTGCGGGAGCCTCCCCATCTGTTGCTCCCGCAGGGACACCCCCGCCTCCTCCAGCTGGCGCTGCAGCGAAAGAACGAGGGGGTCGGGCCTCCCGAGCGCCCCGGCCACCCGACTTCGCAGGCCTCCCCAGGCCGAGCTCGCGAGCAGCTTGTCGGAGCGGTCGCGTACCGCGACCGTCTCGCGGTGGCGCTGGTCGGTGGCACAGCGGATGCGGGCGCGGGCGCGGCTCAGCTCCAGCTCCAGCTCGGCCCGTTCCGGTTCGACCTGCGCGTGCCGGACGGCAATGGGGGTGGCGGCGCTGAGGTGGCAGGCGAGGTCGATCAGGTGGACGCCGGCGTCGAGCAGCGCCTCGTCGCGCGCTTCGTGGGCGCCCCAGGCGTCGCGGCGGAACCGCAGCTCCAGGTCCAGCTCCAGCCAGCCCTCGGCGGGGACGGCCTCCCGCAGCTCCTGCCCCTGCAGGAAGCGGCGGTTGAAGGCGAGCAGCGGTTCGGGTTCCAGCGCGGCCAGCCGCTCCGCCGCGGCGAGGTCGGGGGCGGGCGGCTTCTCGACCAGGGAGCGGACGCCGGCTGCGGCCGCCGCTTCGGCCAGGGGAAGGTGGTGCGCGAGCGGCGCTGCGACCACGAGCAGGTCGACCGGCTCCGCCGCCAGCAGCGCGGCCAGGTCGGCGAAGCCGGCCGCCTCGCCGCCGCTCTGCGACCACAGCTCGCAGCAGCGCTCGCGCCGCTCCAGGTTCGGGTCGGCGAAGGCGGTGATCGTCACCCCCTCGGCTGCTGATGCGGCCGGGATGTAGCCGCGCTCGGTTATGCGGCCGCAGCCGGCGATCCCGAGCCGGATCACCGCCGCCGCTCCTCGGCCGCGTGCAGGGCGAGGGCGACCGGCACCGACGCGGCGGCGGTCAGCTGGTGCAGCTGGTGCAGGCCGACGCCGGCAAACAGCAGCGGCGCCCCGCCGCGGCGGGCGAGCAGCGCGTAGAGGTCGCGATCGAGCGCGAGGTTCGCCAGCAGCGCCGCCCCCGCGAGGCGAGGACGGCGGGCGAGGAGCCCTCCGAAAAGCGCGACGCTGGCGGCGGCGCTTGCCCGGCGCCGCCAGCCGAGGTTGAGGGCGGTGCTGTCGGCTCCGTCCCGCAGCAGCAGCCGCGTCCAGGGGACCCCGCGGCGGGCGAAGTCGGTGCGGACCATGCTCGCCGGCGTCCAGGCTTTGAGGTGGCGGCCGCGGATGCGCGGGTCGAGGAGGATCTTCGCCCCGCGGCGGCGCAGCCGCATCCCCAGCTCGATGTCCTCGACGCTCGCCTGCGGGAAGCGGGCGGGATCGAACCCGCCCGCCGCCTCGAACGCCTCGCGGCGGACGGCGCCGAGGCCGGCCCAGAAGGTCTCGGCCTCGCCCGCGGCGCCGGCGTGGACGTGGTGGTGGAGGAGGTTGCGGTAGCGGGAGGTGAGGCCGGGGGCCGCCGGGTCCTCGTCGTAGGCGCCGAAGACCGCCACCAGCTCCGGGTCCCGGGCGAAGCGGTCGGCGATCGCCGCCAGCGCGCCGGCGTGAACCTCGACGTCGGAGTCGACGAAGACGAGGACCTCGGCCCCGCAGCGGGCGGTGCCGAGGTTGCGCGCTGCCGCCGGCCCGGCGCCGGGCGGGCCGTCCTGCACGACCAATTCGTCGGGCGCCCGCGTGCCCGCTCGCAGCGCCGCCAAGCAGCGCTCCAGCGTCGGAGGACGATCGGTCGCCGGGACGACGGCGGCGAGGGTGGGGGCGGAGCCGCGGGGGGGCAGCGGGTCCTGGGGGGAGGCCGGCATTAGGGATACCTAATAGCATCTTCGCTCTCGATGACGGTTGCCGCCCCCCGACCGGAGAACCCGCCCGTGGCCGTGCTCGGCGCCGGTCCCGCCGGCCTCACCGCCGCCTACCGGCTGGTCCAGCGCAACCTGCCGGTGGTCGTCTTCGAGGCCGGCGAGGAGGTCGGCGGGCTCGCCCGCACGGTCGTCCGCGACGGCTACCGCTTCGACCTCGGCGGCCATCGCTTCTTCACCAAGAGCGCCGAGGTCGAGGCTCTCTGGGGGGAGCTGCTCGGGCCGGAGCTGCTGGTCCGCCCGCGGCTCTCCCGGATCTACTGGCGCGGCCGCTTCGTTGAGTACCCGCTGCGCCCGGCGGACGTCTTCGCCAAGGTCGGGCCGTTCGAGCTCGCCCGCAGCCTCTGCTCCTACGCCCGCGCCCGGCTGCGGCCGCGGCGGGCGGAGGAGACCTACGAGGAGTGGGTCAGCGCCCGCTTCGGCCGCCGCCTCTTCGAGCTCTTCTTCAAGACCTACACGGAAAAGGTCTGGGGGGTGGGGACGGACGAGCTGCGAGCGGAGTGGGCGGCGCAGCGGATCGCCGACCTCTCGCTCTGGTCGGCCCTGCGCGCGGCGCTGCCCGGCGGCGCTGGCGACACCCCGAAGAGCCTGATCGAGCAGTTCCGCTACCCGCGGCTGGGGCCGGGGCAGATGTGGGAGGAGCTGGCGCGCCGGGTCGAGGAGCGCGGCGGCGAGATCCGCCTCGGGGCGGCGGTCGAAGGGCTCGAGCACGAGGGCGGCCGCGTCACCGCCGTCCGCGCCGGCGGCGAGCGGGTCGAGGTCGCCTCGGTGATCTCCTCGATCCCGCTGCGGACCACGGTCGGCGCCGCCGAGCCGGCGCCGCCCCGCGAGGTGTCCGCTGCGGCGGCCGGGCTGCGCTACCGGGACTTCCTCACCGTCGCCCTTCCGGTCGACGGCGAGCCGCCCTTCCCGGACAACTGGATCTACGTCCACGACCCGCGGGCGCGCGTCGGGCGGATCCAGAACTTCCGCGCCTGGAGCCCGTGGATGACGCCGGACCCGCGTCGTTCCTGCCTCGGCCTCGAGTACTTCTGCTTCGAAGGCGACGAGCTCTGGTCGAGCAGCGACGAGCAGCTGCTCGAGCTGGGACGGCGCGAGGTGGCGGCGCTGGGCCTGGTCGAGCCGGCCCGGGTCGCGGGCGGCCACGTCGTCCGCGTCCCCAAGGCCTACCCCGTCTACGACGCCGAGTACGCCGAGCGGGTCGAGCGGATTCGCGGCTGGCTCGAGGGCTTCTCCAACCTGCAGCAGATCGGCCGCAACGGCCTCCACAGGTACAACAACTCAGACCACTCGATGCTGACCGCGATGCGGGCGGTCGAGAACCTCTGCGACGGCGCCGGGCACGACGTCTGGGCGGTCAACGCCGACGGCGTTTACCACGAGCGGTGGGAGCCGGCCGAGCAGCCCTATCGGGCGGCGCCGGAGACGCCGGCGATGGCGCGGCCTTTGGTTGAGCTCGGTGAGTGACGCCCCGTCAGCGCTGAGCTGAGGGGCAGGGGAGGCGGGTGGCTCGCCAGCGGCCCTCGTGTGCGAAGACGTCGCCTGCCGGGAGGGGTTTGGTCGAGAGGGCGATGCCGTGGCGGGGGTGGCGGCGCAGGGGCACCGCCGCGATCGGTTCCTCCAGCTTCCAGGCGAGTGCGGTTTGCTCTCGCACCCGCGTCATCCGGACGGTGCCGCCGCAGGCGAGCAGAGGGGCCGGTCCGGTCTCGTCGACGAGGTCGAAGAGGTGATCCAGCGACCGCGTCTGCCTTTCGACCACCTCCAGGTCCCCCGGCACCTGCGCCGCGCGCCAGGCGAAGCCGGCGACGGCGAGGACGACGGCAGCGAAAGCTAGGGCTCCCAGCGCTCCCGCGGAGGGTGCTTCCTTTGTTTGTGCCGCATAGCGATTCAAATCAAGGATGCGCCCGGTCTCGGGTTGGGAGGGAAGGGAGGCGCCGGCGCGGGCGATGCCGACGGCGCCCAGGACCGCGACCAGCGCGGTGGCGGGGGCGAGGAAGCGGGGGAGGCCGGCGAAGCCGGCGACCGCCATCAGCGCCACCAGCAGGACCCAGGCGCCGGCGCCGGCGAGGAGGATCGCCAGCGGGCGGTCGAGGTCGTGCCGTTCGCGCCAGAGCAGCAGCGCCAGGCCGACCCAGGCGGCGGCAAGCGGTGCCGCCAGCGCTCGTCCCAGCACCTCCAGCCCGTCGAGCGGCTCGATCCCGCCGGCGCGGGCGGTCTCGCCGCCCTCCAGCGGGTTGCCGGCGCCGACGATGTCAGGGACGAACCAGGCGAGGGGGATCAAGGCGGCGACGACGATCGTGGCGGCGCGCAGGCGCGGGTGATGGCCCTGCACGCTCAGTCCGTAGACGGCGAGGAACGGCCAGCATTCCGGGCGCAGCAGCGCCGCCGCCGTCCCCAGCCCGAGCGCCACCTCCCGCCGCTCGTCGAGCGCCGCCCAGATCGCCCCCAGCACCAGCGCCACCAGCAGCGGCTCCGAGAGGCCGCCGGTGAACTGACGCAGCGGCGGCGTGAAGGAGTCGGCGGTCAGCGCCACCGAGCCGGCGGCGACGGCCGCCGCGACCCAGCGCCAGCGGCCAGTCCCCTCGCCGCTCAGCCGCGCCGCCAGCAGCCCCGCCAGCAGCGGCGCGCAGATCCAGCCGCTGCGGGCGACCAGCAGCCACGCCTGCGGCGCCGCGTCGCCGAGCAGCGAGAGCGGCGCGTCGAGCAGGACCGGCAGCGGCTTCCAGGAGGGGCCGGCCGCGGTCTCCAAGCCCCCGTGCGCCAGTTCCCGTCCCCAGATCAGCCA
>Ga0247774_1001777_pt1 | contig 10779 bp, 9 predicted proteins | sample UWRJL001104B6_FD_179933 | JGI IMG/M metagenome (GOLD analysis project Ga0247774, IMG submission 179933) | Plant litter microbial communities from Arlington Agricultural Research Station in Wisconsin, United States - UWRJ-L001-104B-6 | ecosystem: Environmental > Terrestrial > Plant litter >... | reverse complement strand
CTTCAAACTCCTTAGCAGCGATGTTCAAACGCTTCGATACTCGCATAGGACTAGAACAGTGGCTGAAGAACACTACTGGCAATAACGACCTAACTTTTCGCGGCGATTACGGCGAAAACCCTTATCTGAGCAACCCAAAAATATTCGATCTCAGCAAAAAAAAAGTGCTGCTAACTGCAGCAGTAAACAGCGCCAAACAAAATAATTCTGTATCTGCTTATGACTTGACCAGGGTGATTTCTATGTTAGGATGGCACTTCCACATCGAACAGCGATCGCGCATGAAAGGATGTCAGTGGAACAGCTTAAAAACCATTGTTAGAGCAATGGGACATGACAGCGCTCGATACGCGGACGAAGCAATTAAAACTTTGGGGATGGATAGCCTCATCACTTCTCCAGTAATTATCTCAAAATTGGGTTTCGGAGTCAGCTCGATCAGGGGAACCGTAGAAACAGTTTATCTGGCTTTAGTGCGGTTTGTTGACGAACGGCCTCATGCTGCGGGACAGCCTGCAAAACTCAGAACTTTAGCCATGACTTTGCGGGCAGAAAAAGTTTTAGACGGTTCCAGCAATCTCGATCGCCAAGCGATAGAAATCGACGCCAGAGTCTGCGCCGAAGTCACCGAAATTCTGCGCCGGTTGTTGGCGGAAGAATTTTCTTAAACGCGGGCGATCGACTACTTAGAAAGTCGGTGAAACTTGCGGTAAAGCATCTTCTCCACCGGCTTTTCTCCCCGCAAATGTTGCTCAGTTATTGTCGCAACTTCTTCAGGGCAAACGCCATTGTACCAAACCTCTTCTGGCAGCACCAACACCATTGGCCCGTTGCCGCACTGTCCCAAACAACTGCTAGCAACAACTTCAACTTCTGAGGGCGACAATTGCCCAAAAGCTGCTAGTACCTTTGCTGAATTTTGCTTGCGACAAGTGCGGTTTTGGCAAACAAGAACTTGCCTAGAAGATTCTTTGATTTTCATGTTTTTTTACTTGACAGTCTGCCACATCTATGGTATTTTTTTATCATGGGAATAGGTGCGCGCATATAAGCCCAAATAGATGCCCAGATTTTTTTATTATATAAGCCCCGATTTTAAGGTGCGCCGCAGCGCACCTGACGGTTAATCTGGTGACAAACCTTTGGCAGCCAACCATTGTCGATCGAACAAACGCGACTGATACCGAGCCCCGCCGTCGCAGAGTACCGTAACAATCGTATGTCCAGGCCCCATTTGCTTCGCTAAAGCCACCGCCGCCCCCACATTAATCCCCACAGAACCGCCCATAAACAGCCCTTCTTTCCTCAGCAGGTGGTAAATCACCCGCACAGCTTCAGTATCGTTAATTTGGATGGCGTCGTCTACCGGGGCATTCTCCATATTTGCAGTGACGCGAGTGGTACCAATTCCCTCAGTAATCGAACTGCCTTCCGTCTTAATTTCGCCAGTTTTGAAATAACTGTAAAGCCCGCTGCCCATCGGGTCTGCCAAGACAATTCTCACAGCAGGATTTTTTTCTTTCAAAAACATTCCTACGCCCGCAAAAGTGCCGCCGGTACCGGTAGCTGTTACCCAAGCATCAATTTTCCCGTTTGTTTGTTCCCAAATTTCCGGGCCAGTTGTCTCGTAATGAGCTCGGCGATTAGCTAAATTGTCAAACTGATTTGCCCAGACTGCATTCTCCATTTCCTGGGCCAATCTTCCCGACAATTTGACATAATTATTCGGGTCTTTGTAAGGAACAGCGGGAACAGTCCGAACTTCAGCGCCCAAGGTTTTCAAAGCATCGATTTTTTCTTGCGATTGGTTATCGGGAATCACAATCAAACATTTGTAACCTTTAGCGTTGCAAATGTGGGCTAAACCGATGCCAGTATTGCCGGCAGTGCCTTCAACAACGGTGCCGCCCGGTTTCAGCAAGCCTTTTTCTTCTGCATCTTTGATGATGTATAAAGCAGCCCTATCTTTAACGGAACCGCCGGGATTGAGAAACTCTGCTTTGCCGAGAATTTCGCAGCCAGTTTCATCGCTGAAGCTGTTTAATCGAATTAGTGGGGTGTTGCCGATTGTGCCTACAAAGCCGTTTTTAATATCCATATTTTTTGCGTGTTTGCATCCTCTTATTAATTTTTACAATAAGTTGATATTTATTGCTAGCAGTTCTACCAAATCTTGCTCATATTGAGTGCAAAACCGGGCAAAACGGGGTCGCCGCTGACTGTCGCCGGATTCTCCAAACATTCCTCTGGCCAACCCGGACGATAGATGTAAACTCTGCGATTTTTGCGGTCAATCAACCAGCCTAACTGCACTCCTGGTTCTCTCATATATTCTTGCATTTTTTCTTGCAAGGGCTTGAGCTTGTCGGAAGCCGACCTCAGTTCTACTAAAAAATCCGGGCAAATCGGGGCAAACTTTTGCTTTTGTTCTTGAGATAAAGCATTCCACCGTTCCAGTTTAATCCACGAGGCATCTGGAGACTTGTCACCCATTGAAAGCTTAAATCCCGTACTGGAGTCAAAACATATACCGGTTCCATCTTGCCCGGCCCAAATATACAACTCTCCAAAGACGCTACCGCTGCGATTTCCCGTCTCCGAACCAGTAGGGGGCATAATTAGCAATTCTCCCGATTTGTTGCGTTCAATGCGTAACTCACTATTGATTTGACAGAACTCGAAAAACTCGTCGTCTGTCATTTGCAATTTGGGCGGTATTCGCAACACAATTGTTGATGACACCATTTTGCTTTTCCTCCACTCTAAATTGTTCAGACAAGATTGCACAATTTCTTTGTTTGTAGTGAGGACTTGAGTCCTCAAAAATCAGGTTAAGGACTCAAGTCCTAGCTACAAGCTGGTGTGGGATAAATTCCGGTTGTATCGGAATGATTAAACCACAGAGGGCACAGAGGACACAGAGAAAGAGAAGAGAGAGATAATAATTCCGATGTCAACGGATTTGATATGACGCGCGAATTATAGAGGTAAGGTGCTCCGCGGGCACCCTACATAATTAGGTTCTGCTTCCAGGAATGTTAAACCTATTTATTCGGCTGAGGAGTCATCCGCAAATAAGGCTTAATCGGGGTGTAGCCTTTAGGAAATTTCTCTGCCAACTCTGCGGGGTCGGTAATCGAAGGTACGATTACGCAATCGTCGCCGTCTTTCCAATCAACTGGAGTCGCAACGCTGTATTTGTCCGTAAGTTGCAAGGAATCAATTACTCGCAAAATCTCATTAAAATTCCGACCTGTGCTCGCCGGGTAAGTAATGCTCAAACGCAATTTCTTTTGCGGGTCAATCACAAAAACTGTGCGGATTGTTAAGTTGTTCAGCGAGTTGGGATGGATCATGTCGTAAATGTCGGAGACTTTACGATCGCCATCTGCTAAAATCGGATAGTTGAGGGTGACTTTTTGAGTTTCCTCAATATCTTTAATCCAGCCCATGTGAGAATCCACATCATCGACGCTGAGGGCAATGGTTTTGACACCCCGCTTTTCAAATTCAGACTTGAGACGCGCCACTGCACCGAGTTCTGTGGTGCACACTGGAGTATAGTCTTTTGGGTGGGAAAACAACACGACCCAGCTATCGCCGGCCCAGTCGTAGAAATTGATTTCCCCTTCAGACGAAGCTTGGGTAAAGTTGGGAACTGTATCGCCTAATCGCAGAGTCATAACTGATTTGCTCTAATTTTATTTAAGGACTGTTCCTTATCATGCCATAATTGCCCGGTTTCTCGATCGAGCTGTAAAGGATTCTAAACTTTTGGGTCTATCGAGCGCCAATTCCACTACTCTAATGTATGTATGGCTTCTAACGCTGAATTTTCTTGCTATGCTTTACTTTTTGCTTAAGGCAATACAGCCTGTTTTAGTCCCGCTGTGTTTTGTGTCCGCCTGGGGTTTAGTTTTTTTGCTGTGTTCGAGTATCGGGCGTACTGTCTCCGACTCCATGCGCCGAGCTCAGCGGATGCACCAAATCCCTTGTGCTAACTGCGTATTTTTCACCGGCGACTACCACCTCAAGTGTCCCGTTCAGCCTACAATAGCTTTATCTGAAGATGCGATCGACTGTCCTGATTATCGAGCCCATTCGGGAACTTACGGTTAAAAAATCCGGCCGCCGCTTTACATATTTCTTAACATCTCTTGCTCTTTCAATTAAACTTAAGTTGTGGTAAATAGATTTTTAGGAGTCGGGAAAGAATGCTAATTCAAAAGCTAAAGGCCTGCGACGAGTTTATTGCTGGCGACGGTACTCAACTGCGAGAATTGCTGCATCCAGACAAACAAGCTGTGGATTTGCGTTACAGTTTAGCCCACGCCGCTTTGCCAGCGGGACAAACTTCTGTCCTGCACTCCCTCACCACTTCGGAAGTTTACTACATCCTCAGCGGCGTTGGAAAAATGCACATCGACGACGAAAATCAATTTGTGGAAGCCGGAGATACAGTTTACATTCCCCCAAACGCCAAGCAGTTTATTTACAACTGTGGCACAGAGCCCCTAATATTTATTTGTATCGTCGATCCCGCGTGGCGAAAGGAAGACGAGACAATTTTCCAGTAATTTTCTAGTTTTTCTCCTTTTATGCTCGTTACCCAGCTCTGCCCGGTAACGCATATCTAGAGGCTGTGCCTCTACTGAAAAAAACATCACAAACCGAAAATTTCTTTTAACAACAACAGCACCCAGCCATATGTACCGAGTGAGTTCCTCTTTTTTCAACTTCGATGTGGAGTTGCAATAATCCTCGGATTCAGTTGCATTGCTCCCCTCTAATTAGTTGAGGAAGTATCAGCTTTGTTGGTGGGTGCTGCTATTGGTTTTTGATGAGACAGATGTGAGATTATACAGCGTTTTACTCCTTGATTCTATTGTGAACTTCGCTGTGAGATCTGGATGTGGTATCTGTCGGAGAAGCTTTTTGTTCGCTTCATATTATTAATTTAGCACCTTCTTCTAGAAGCGCAAGTACCTGCAACTAAACTTTACATTTTCGCTCGGTCACTACTGAGAATTATGAAGTTAAATAAAACCCGAGTCCCTGTCGGCAGAAGGCCGAATCTTACCCTGTACACGAATCAGGGGTTTTGTGACCCAATTCTTTCCCTAGCGGTCGGTATGTAAACTTTTGTAACTTTTGCGAAAGTGGCAGGACAGATAAGTAAATACAGTATATAATGAGCTAGCTCGGCTTAAACTCAACCGTGTCACTGTATGTAAACAGAGCTAAGTCAGCCACTACAGGGCTAAGCATACTTTACAATCGTTTACATAGTTGAGTTTTACACCACCTACTTAGATTATAGACAGTCCAAATTGAGGGACTAAAATATTCACGTTATGAGGGTCAAGTCAATTTTAAACACTTAACAAAAAGGGGAAAACTGTGAAAAGCTTTATTCGTCAAAAATTACCGGCTTTATTTTACGGTCTCCGCTACGTAAAAAGACGATATTGGAGAGTTTCACATAGGGTTTTTTCAGAATGGCGTGTTGGAGAAATAGAAGAAAAATTTGCTAGAATTTATAGCAAAAATCTTTGGGAAGATACCGAGTCGGTTTCAGGTCCAGGTTCAAATGTTATTAATACAAAGGTAATCAGGAAAGAATTACCTAAGCTGGTATCGGAACTCGGTGTCAAATCGTTGCTTGATATTCCTTGCGGTGATTTTAATTGGCTGAAAGAGGTAAATCTCGATATAGATATGTACACTGGGGTTGACATAGTTGAAGAATTAGTTGATTTTAACACTAAAAATTATGGAAATGAGCGCCGAAAGTTTGTTAAGTTAGACATTACCAAAGAGCCGCTGCCAACAGCAGATTTGATCCTATGTAGAGACTGCTGGGTGCATTTTTCCTTTGCAGATATTTTTAGAAGTATTAAAAATATCAAAAACAGTAATTCAAAATATCTTTTGACAACGACCGATCCTAAGTTAGATGAAAACGTGGATACTTATACAGGAGATTGGCGAGCTATAAATTTACAAATAGCTCCTTTTAACTTTCCTCAACCCATCAAAATTATTAATGAAGAATGTCCCGAAGAATGGTGTTACGATAAAAATTTGGGTTTGTGGCTAATTAATCACCTAACAATTGTGTAAGGGGAAATTTGCGGTGTTGGGAGGGCGGATAGGGCGATCGCACGGCATAATATTTGTATGAAAACAACCAAACTCATCAAATTGTGTGCCTTGTCGCTGGGCTTGTTTCTACTGTGTAGCAGTGCAGCTACAGCCCAACCGACAGCCAACCCTCAACCGCAGCAGACTTACACTAACAAAGAGATTCTACAACAGTTGGTGAAGGCAAAAGTCGTGTATCTGGGTGAAACCCACGATAGCGCGGAAGACCACCAAGCTCAACTAAAGATTGTCCGAGAAATGCAACGGCAAAATCGGAAAATTGCGATCGCGATGGAAATGTTTCAGCGTCCCTTTCAAAGCGCGATCGACAACTACTTAGCAGGTAAACTGACTGAAGAGCAATTAGTCGAGCAAACAGAGTACGATCGCAGATGGCGTTTTCCCTGGGAATCTTACGCCCCCATTTTGCGGTTTGCCAAAGAAAATCAACTACCTGTCCTCGCCTTAAATACACCATCGGAAGTAACGAGAAAAGTTGCCAGTCAAGGTTTAGAAAGCCTCACTGCAGAGGAAAAAAAGCACATTCCGCCAATATCCGAAATTCGCACCGACAACGCCGAATATCGGCAACTGCTGCTAGAAGTTTTCCAGCAACACCAAAAGGCAGGACAGGGAAATAGTACGGCTTTTGAAAGATTTTTGCAGGCCCAAGTTTTGTGGGACGAAACTATGGCGGAAAAAATAGCTGAATTTGTCAAAGCAAACCCCGATTATCAAGTTGTGGTGTTGGCGGGGAAAGGACACATTATTTACGGTTACGGCATTCCCAGTCGCGTCGAGAGGCGTTTGGGAGTCGGAAATGTAAAAGTGCGATCGGTTTTCTTCAATTCCAGTGAAAATCCTCCTTTGTCCGCAGATAGACCCATTGCTGACTTTATTTGGAATCACTCGGAATAGTACAATTTTACTCGGAATTAATAATTAGGAAAAAATCAATGACAAATACACCAAAAATTCTCGCATTTGCCGGAAGTACCCGCGAAGCATCCTATAACAAACTGCTGGTAAAAGTTGCGGCGGCTGGGGCTAGGGCGGCGGGCGCAGAAGTTACTTATGTAGATTTGCGCGATTTGCCGCTGCCGCTATTTGACGAAGATTTGGAAGCAAAAGAGGGAATGCCAGAAAATGCCCGCAAATTGAAGGAATTGATGGTAGCGCATGACGGGTTTTTGATAGCTTCTCCTGAGTATAACAGTTCAATTACGCCTGTGTTGAAAAATGCGATCGATTGGGTATCGCGCCCAGCACCGGGTGAACCGGGATTGGTGGCATTTACTGGCAAAGTAGCGGTAATTATGAGTGCTTCCCCAGGCGCAATCGGCGGTTTGCGGGGATTAGTGCATTTGCGATCGATCCTGGGGAATATTAACGTATTGGTACTCCCGGATCAGAAAGCAATTCCCCAAGCTTTTGAAGCATTTAATCCTGACGGTACGATGAAAGATCCCAAACAGCAGGACTCTGTTGAAAATCTCGGTGCTAAGTTGTCTAATGTGCTGTCGAAATTAATCGCCTGAGGCAATAAATTGATTTTGCAGTAGGGACACAGCAATGTTGTGTCCCAATCCCAGCATCTGTTATGTTGCTGGCTGCATCAAGTGCGATCGCGTCGCCCAATTGCAACGATCGGAGTCGATCGCCTGTTATTCTCAGCCCCAAATTAACATGACATTCCCCGGATATCCCGACTCAGCACCTGCTAAAACGATTAGTTGCGCTTGAGAATTGCACTTAGAAAATTATCCGTCTGGTGAATCCCTGAAATTGCGCTATCGAGATTAGTTCGATCGCAAACCGCAGACTTTCCCCAGTTTCTTCCAAGTTTTTTTATTGTACGATCGCACTGGATCGCTCTTCGACCTAGCCAATATACCACTCCTCTACTTTATCCAACACCGCAGTAAACGTATTTTCGATTGTGCCTCTACTTGAAAACGGGTATAATTTTATTTTATACAGATAATAGCTAGTTGAAAAATTACCACAAATTGTAGCAGCACCGCATCACCCGATCGCCCTAAAAGAAAACCACCCGATCGCATATTGCCAGAAATAGACGAAAGCAGGGATACTTTAACCATCGGTCATCGGTCGGTATATTTCTTACAAACAGCACGGCAGGCGTGGGAGACTCCTCCGTCACGCCTGCCGTGCTGTTTTATTTTATAATTGCTCGATTCCCTACGGGATAGCTTCGCTAGCGCGTAAATCATATCAAATCCGTTAGCATCGGAATAGTAAATTCGAGTTGACTGTTCACGGCGTTGACTGTTCACTGTTCACGGCGTCAACAGTCAACCGTCAACCGTCAACAGTCAACCGTCAACATCATTCCGGTGTAACCGGAATTGATATCACCCCCTTTTTTTCTTCTTCCAAGCCTCGACAAACGGCATAAACACCGACACCAACTCCTGCCGATTCATCACCAAAGTCGGATAAGAAATCCTGCCGTAATTCTTCCCCACTTCCAGCGGAAAAATCGCCTGGGACTCCAGCGGTAGCCAAACCGCACCAGCAGCCTTCACAATTACCCAACTCCCGGCAATATCCCAAATTTTCGGCGTCGCTTCCACTCCTCCCAACACCGTACCCGAAGCCACCGTCAAAAAATTGTAACTAGCCATACCCAACATCCGAACTTTACTGGGAAGATGTGGTCCGATTCCCACACTCCGCGAACACAAATTAAAAAAATGATTCCCGCTCATTTTATCAGCACTCGGCCGAATTTGCTGCCCGTTTAAAAACGCACCTTGAGGCATATTGTCAAACACGCTGCCCGCCAAATCAGGTGCATAGAAACCGTGAAAAGACTGATTAATTGGCGGCAAATGCACGCAGCCAAAAACCGGAGTCCCGCGATACAACAAACCCAAAGAAATACCCCAAATCGGAATTCCCCTAGTAAAATTAGTTGTACCATCCAAAGGATCGACCACCCAACACCATTCAGTCTCTGGGAAAACCTGTTCTCCTTCCTCGCTCAAAATGCCGTGACTGGGAAAAGTAGATGCGATCGCACTTCTAATTTCCGCATCAGCCCAATTATCGGATTTCGTCACCAAACTCCCGTCATCCTTCTCATCCGCTTGCACGGAACCGAAATCTTGCAACAACTGCTGTCCGACTCTCTCGACAGTAACCCGTGCAAAACTTAAAAGAGAATCCCAAAAATTAGTCATTAGTTATTCGTTATTAGTTATTGGTTGTGGATTATTGGAACTAACAACTGCCCCAGGCTTTCCTGACAACTGACACCTGCTTTCCTGTGAACTGCCAGAGGCTTTCCTGACAAAACATCAGTCTAAGTCATTTTCAAGAATAGTTGCGATCGCACTTTTAGCATTATCCTGAAACTCCCGAACATTCACCCTACCCACCAACCAAACAGCCAGAATCATACCCACCACCGGCACCGCAAAAACCAACCCGTAAGCCAGCATTGGCACCCCAAACAAACTCCTGCCCAAATCCAAAATAGCACCGCCGCTAACCGTCGCCATACCACGCGCCATCGCCTGCGACAAACCCCAAGCGCCAATAAAAGTCCCAGCAGTTTCCGCAGCAGTCAAATCCAACATCAAACTCAGCGCACCCGTCGTAGTAATACCCGAAGCTAAACCAAACAACATTAAAGCCGACTTAAACAAAATTGGATTTCCTGTGAATCCAGATAAAATAATTAAACTATAACAAGCAGCCACCGACAAACAGCCCAATCTAATCGTATTTTGCTTGCCGAGGCGCGGCACAATTAAAAAACCAGTTGCGCTCAAACCGATCAGAGTACCAGTACCGTAAATAGCATTCAACAGCGTAGTTTCCGAAATCGGCATCTTAAAAATTTCCCCGCCGTAAGGTTCCAAAACCGTCTCCTGCATAGCCAAACTAATTGTCATAACCAGCATGAAAGTAAAAAACAAACCAGTTTGGCGGCTAGCAGTCAAAATCCGCAGCGCACTTCCCAGAGTAATTTTATCTTCTCGATTCACTGCGATCGATCGCACCCCGTACCGCGAATACTTTTTCTCAACGCCAAAAGTCGCAATCCCCATTAACAGCAAAACAAGCGCCGGCACCTTCACAAACAAACCATTAATCGAAGCCTGCAAAACTTCCCGCGGCACATCCCCGTCAATTTGTTTCAGCAAAATGCCGCTAATAATCGCCCCGATAATAATACCAACCATCAGCATCGACCACACCACACCCACCAACTTCGATCGATCCTCCTCATCCGAAACATCCACCAACAAAGCAGCAAAAGGAGTCGAACTCGAACAAATAGCAATACCATAAAGCGCAAAAATCAAACCCAACAAACCCACCCAACCGTAAGTAGGAGTCGTCCACCCCACAGCCTCCAAACTGTCACCCAAGCGCCACATTACCTGCACCGCCAAAAAAGCAGAAATCACAAACAAAACGCTTCCTACCCACACATAACCCGTGCGGTGATGGCCAAACAAAGGCTTAGCATCAGACATTTGCCCGAACCATACCCTAGCCGGCGCCACAAACTGGTGCATCGCCAGCGTACCAGCCACCACAGTAGCCGGAATCGCCAACTCTTTAATCATCACGCGATTGAGCACCCCCAGGGTCAAAATC
>Ga0247774_1001776_pt1 | contig 10781 bp, 6 predicted proteins | sample UWRJL001104B6_FD_179933 | JGI IMG/M metagenome (GOLD analysis project Ga0247774, IMG submission 179933) | Plant litter microbial communities from Arlington Agricultural Research Station in Wisconsin, United States - UWRJ-L001-104B-6 | ecosystem: Environmental > Terrestrial > Plant litter >... | reverse complement strand
AAAATGGGGAATGGCGCTGGGTGCACGATCGCTCTACAATCTTCAAAAGAACCCCAGACGGGCAAATGAGGCAAGTTATCGGTTCCGTACTCGACATCAGCGATCGCAAACAAGCCGAAGAATCATTAAAACAGCAAAAAGAACTGCTGCAAACTATTTTCGACAACGTGCCGGTCATGCTGGCATTCTTGGGCAGCAGCGGTGAAGTAAACTGGGTAAACCGCCACTGGGAACAAGTGCTCGGCTGGAGTTTTGCAGAAATCAAAGACCGCGATATCTTGGCAGAATTTTATCCGCAGCCAGAATACCGTCAATACGTTTTGGATGAAATCCAAGCAGCAAATCAGAACTGGAGCGACTTCAAAACAAAAGTTAGAGACGGGCGAATTATCGACACTTCTTGGGCATATGTTCGCCTTTCCGACGGCAGGTGTATCAGCATTGGTCAAGATATCACCGAACGCAAACGAGTAGAAGCTGAACTTAAAGAACTCAACGAAACTTTAGAAGCTCAAGTCGCCCAGCGTACCGCAGAGTTAGAGACTTTTTTTGATGCTTTGCCGGACTACATTTATGTTGTAGAACTGAACAATATGCGCTTTTCTTTTGTCAACCATCCCCTTGCGGAATTTTCCGGCTTCGACAGCAGGCAGCAGATTCAGGGCAAAACCATTTTTGAGTGCTATTCCAGCGAACTCGCAGAACGATTTTGCCGGGAAAATTTGCAGGTATTTGAATCGGGCAAAACTCTGCACTTCCAGGAAAAATTTGTGACACCGGGCGGCAAAGCTTACTTCGACACGTTTAAAATTCCGCTGAGAAATCTCAACGGTGAGGTTTATGCTTTAATTGGCACTGCTCGCGATATCACTGAGTTGGTAGAGACAAAACAAGCTTTGTCAGAACGCACAGAGCAATTAGAAGCTGCCAATCAAGAATTAGAATCTTTTTCTTACTCAGTTTCCCACGACTTGCGCGCGCCTTTGCGACACATTTCAGGTTTTGTCAATGCCTTGAAGCAGCGGCTAGAATCAACTGAGGCGTTGAGCGATCCGAAAATAGTTCACTATCTGGAAGTAATTGAAGACAGCAGCCAAAAAATGAGCCTGTTGATTGACGGTTTGCTAGCCCTGTCGCGGGTGACTCGCACCGAGTTGATGCACATTCCGATCGATCTGACCCGTTTGGTACACACTGCGATTAAATTGACTAAACCCCCAACTGTCGCAGATCCCGCTCAAACTCCCCACAGTGTTGAATTTGCCGTCGGAAATTTGCCGACGGTAACGGGAGATCCAACCTTGCTGCAACAGGTGTTCAGCAACTTGATCGGCAACGCCGTCAAGTTCAGTCGCGGACGCACTCCGGCTACAATAGTTATTGAGGCTCTACCGGATGGAACGATTTTTGTCAAGGATAACGGTGTGGGTTTTCAGATGGAATATGCCGATCGGCTATTTGGAGCCTTTCAGAGGCTGCACTCCGAGAGAGAATTTGAAGGTACGGGCATCGGTTTGGCGATCGTCCAGCGGATTATTCACCGCCACGGCGGCACGGTTTGGGCCCAAAGCCGACCTAGTCAAGGAGCCACGTTTTACTTTAAACTAGGGCAAACAATATCAAACGGTAATATAGATTCGTAAGTTAAGTTTATAAAAGTTTTAAATTCAGAATTTGAAACTTTTATACACTTAAATAAGTCACAATCGGTGAGAGCATCCGAATTTTGGTTTGACAGGAGTGTTCGCTGTGAGAGAGCGAAGCGAAAGATATAGGCTTTGCGGTGCAAGATGCTCGCACTCCTAAAAAACGCTTTTTACATAATTGGGAGGCTCCCCAATCGGTTCGGTCAGCCTTCGACTGCGGGTGCTCGCATAAAGGTCTTGAGAGTAGAGTATATAATTGATTGTGCTAAAAATACCGAGATCGAATTAACCAAAATAGATCTAAAAAATTACATTTAGCAACAACAAGAACCACTAATTAAAAACACCCCCAATACCTTATGTTAGATATAACTGAGACAAACTATCTACTAAAAGTGGTAGCCGAATCAACATTAAAATTGTTGATTGTCGAAGACATGGCAGAAGATATGGAATTAATAGTGCTCGCCTTAGAATCGGGGGGAGTAAAATTTAATTGGGACACGGCAGAAACATCAGCAGAGTGCAGAAAACTGCTCCAAAATTGCAATTACGATGCTGTACTATCAGATTACCGCCTGCCTGGTCTCAACGGTTTAGAAGTGTTGAAATTAATGCAGGAATTAGGGCAAGACATACCATTTATTTTAGTAACCGGAAGTTTGGGAGAAGAAGCGGCAGTTGAGTGCATCAAAGCCGGAATGACCGATTACGTATTAAAAGGGCGGCTGTTTAGGTTGCCAACAGTCTTAGAACGATCGCTCCAAGAATACAAAATGCGGCGCCAGCAGCAAGAAGCGATAGTCCAACTTCACCGACAAGCTCAACGAGAAGCGATCGTCAACCGCATCCTCCAAGCCATGCGCTTCACCCTTGTACTCGACGAAGTGCTACAAACCACCGCAGATCAACTGCACGAAGCTCTCGAAATCAGCGCCTGCGCCATCTTGCAGCCTGATGCCGAAGGCGGCATCAGAGTTCGCTACATCAGCTCATCATCCGGCAGAGAACGGTTCGTCGGGCTAAATTGCGAATTTGCCGAGCACTACCACTCCTGGCTCGCGGCGGGGGAAACCCTGGCCGTTGACGAGTTATCGACCCTGTGCCCGTCCCTGCAAGCATCAGCAGATTTTGTAGGGTTTCGCGCAGTCGCGATCGCGCCGCTACTCTACCAGCAGTCATTTTTGGGAGGAATTGCGATCTATCAGTGCGATCGGGCGCGCTCTTGGACCGCCGAAGAACTGTCGCTACTCAAAGCCATAGCCGACCAGTGCGCGATCGCGATCCACCAAGCCGAACTATACCAGCAAGCCCAAACCGAACTCGCAGAACGCAAGCGCGCCGAAGCAGCAGTCTGGGGCATCCAGCAGCAGCTAGCCACAATGGCAGCCAACATTCCCGGCTCAGTCTACCGCACCGTGCTGCATCCAGACGGCACAATGTCGATGCCCTACATCAGTCCCGGCGTGCGCGAAGTTACTGGGCTCGGGCCCGAAGAAGTAATGAAGCGCCCGGAACTCTTGACCGAAATCATCCATCCAGACGACAAAAGCTTTTTTGACAGCAGCGTAGCAGCATCGAGAGCGAGCCTTTTGCCCTGCGATCGCCAGTACCGGATCGTTCTGAGATCTGGGGAGGTCAAGTGGGTGCAAGACAGCGCCAGATTTTCCCAGAACGAAAACGGCGACATAATTGTAGACGGAGTAGCTCTCGACATCAGCGATCGCAAAGAAGCCGAATCAGCCCTCAGAAAAAGCGAACAGCGATTTCGATCGCTGATTGAAAACGCCACAGACATCACGATCATTATCGACGGTGAGGGCATCTTCCGCTATATCAGCCCTTCGGTCAAACGAATTTTAGGATACGCGCCCCACCAGGCGATCGGGCGCAACGCCTTAGAAATAGTTCACCCCGACGACTGCGCCACGATCGCCGAAACCCTCAACAAAGTCATTGAAAACCCCAAAAGAAGCCAGTCCCCAGTTGAGTACCGAGTCCGCCACCGCAACGGTTACTGGTGTTATGTAGAAGCTGTAGCCACCAACTTGCTGTACGATCCGGCAGTCAAGGGAATTGTGATTAACTGTCACGACATCACTCAGCGCAAACTAGCCGAGGAAAAACTGCTGCACGACGCTTTTCACGACGCCCTCACCGGATTGCCCAACCGATCGCTATTTACCGATCGGCTCTCACACGCTTTGAAACGGGCCTCACGGCGCCAAGACTACTTGTTTGCCGTGCTGTTTCTCGATTTAGATAGATTTAAAGTAGTCAACGATTCCCTCGGCCACGCCATCGGCGATCAACTGCTAGTAGCGATCGCCCGGCGTCTGGAAGCTTGTCTCAGGGCCGGAGATACAGTGGCCCGCATCGGAGGAGACGAGTTCGTGCTGTTGCTCGAAGACATCGAAAGCATAAATGAAGCTACCAGCATAGTCAACCGCCTGCAAAAGAAAATCACCTCCCCCATCCTTCTAGACGGACACGAAGTATTTATCACCGCTAGCATCGGCATAGCTTTGAGTTCTGGCGAATACCTGGAACCGACAAACCTGCTGCGCGACGCCGACACAGCAATGTACCGCGCCAAAGAACTCGGCCGAGCCCGACACGAAGTTTTCAACAGTTCCATGCACGCCCACGCTTTGCGGCTGTTGCAGCTAGAAAACGACCTGCGGCGGGCGATCGAATCAATTAGAGACCCGGCCAGAGAAGAAGACTTTCCCCCATCCCCGGCATCAGCCTTACCTCCCTTATCCGCAGCGCCCCAGTTTATCCTTCACTACCAGCCGATCGTGTCGATCGCCAACGGCACAATTACCAGTTTTGAGGCCCTAGTGCGCTGGCAGCATCCAGAACGGGGCTTAGTTTCCCCAATCGAATTCATCACAATGGCCGAGGAAACCGGCTTGATCGTACCGCTGGGCCGCTGGGTACTGCGCACAGCTTGCCAGCAAATCGGCCAGTGGCAGCAGCTATTTCCCAGCAACCCGCCCTTGAGCGTCAGCGTCAACCTTTCAGTCAAACAGTTTTCTCAGCCAGATTTAATTGAATACATCGACCAAGTTCTCGCAGAAAGTCACCTCGACGGCAGGAGTTTAAAACTAGAAATTACCGAAAGCGTACTCATAGAAAATTCCGAATCAGTAACAGCAATGCTGGTGCAGCTCAGGACCCGAAACATAGACTTGTGCATTGACGACTTCGGCACCGGCTATTCATCGCTTTCCTACCTGCACCGCTTCCCCACCAATACCTTAAAAATAGACCGCTCTTTTGTTAGCAGGATGGGAGGTGATTTCGCCCTCGCCAAAGGAGCCATCGATCCCACAGAAATTGTGCGATCGATCGTTACTTTGTCGCACAATTTAGGCATGGATGTAGTAGCCGAAGGAGTCGAAGAAGCCTCGCAACTATCTATACTCAAAGGATTGAAATGCGAGTACGCCCAGGGATACTTTTTCTCAAAGCCAGTAGACTCTCAAAAAGCAGCAGCCCTAATCCGACAGCAAGCGGAACATCAGAATTTGCTGACATTTAGTTTGTTAGAGAAAGGCAATTAAAAAAACGCGGCACTTTGTGCGTCCCATTTCAGCATAAAATCTTAAAATATTTTAAAGCTGTGCCTAACTGGCGTCAGTTAATAACTACGACATCCAAATCATATGACTATTGGCTACCTCGCCCTCGTTCTCCACGCCCACTTGCCTTTTGTCCGCCACCCCGAAAGCGACTACGTTTTAGAAGAAGAATGGCTGTTTGAGGCGATCGCGGAAACCTACATTCCCCTGCTGCAAGTCTTTGAAGGGCTCAAGCGCGACGGCATCGACTTTAAAATTACTATGAGCATGACACCGCCCTTGGTGGCAATGCTGCGCGACCCCTTGCTGCAAGACCGGTTCGACGACCACTTGGCTAAACTCGAAGAACTAGCGGATCTCGAAATCGAACACCATAGCGGAAACGGTCACCTCCGCTATCTAGCAGAACATTACGCCGCCCACTTCTCTCAAGTCCGCAACTTTTGGGAAAAGTACGATCGAGATTTAGTAAAAGCCTTCAAACAATTCCAAGACAGCAACAACCTCGAAATCATGACCTGCGGGGCCACCCACGGCTATTTACCGCTGATGAAAATGTACCCCGAGGCAGTCTGGGCGCAAATTCAAGTAGCCTGCGACAACTACGAAGAAAACTTCGGCCGCCGACCAAAAGGCATTTGGCTGCCCGAATGCGCCTACTACGAGGGCTTAGAGCGGATGTTAGCCGACGCAGGCCTCCGCTACTTTCTCACAGACGGTCACGGCATCCTCTACGCCCGCCCGCGTCCCCGCTACGGCAGCTACGCCCCAATTTTCACCGAATGCGGAGTAGCAGCCTTCGGCCGGGATCACGAATCCTCGCAGCAGGTTTGGTCTTCCGAAGTCGGCTATCCAGGCGCCGCCGAATACCGCGAATTCTACAAAGATTTGGGCTGGGAAGCTGACTACGACTACATCAAGCCCTACATCATGCCCAACGGCCAGCGGAAAAATACCGGGATTAAATATCACAAAATCACCGGTCGCGGATTGGGTTTAGGCGATAAACAGTTGTACGATCCTTACTGGGCACGGGAAAAAGCAGCCGAACACGCCAGCAACTTTGCTTTCAACCGGGAACGCCAAGTCGAACACCTCAACGGCATTATGCAGCGTCCGCCGATTATTGTTTCACCTTACGACGCCGAACTTTTCGGTCACTGGTGGTACGAAGGACCTTGGTTCTTAGATTACCTGTTCCGCAAGAGTTGGTACGACCAAAATACCTACGAGATGACGCACTTAGCCGATTATTTGCGGGGAAATCCGACTCAGCAAGTGTGCCGCCCGTCTCAGTCGAGTTGGGGTTTCCGGGGTTTCCACGAATATTGGCTCAACGATACCAATGCTTGGATTTACCCGCACTTGCACAAAGCAGCGGAACGGATGATTGAGTTGGGAAGCATGGAACCTGCGGATGAGTTGCAGTGGCGCGCTTTGAACCAAGCAGCGCGGGAAGTGCTGCTAGCTCAATCATCTGACTGGGCGTTTATCATGCGTACAGGGACGATGGTGCCCTATGCAGTGCGCCGCACTCGATCGCACTTAATGCGCTTTCACAAGCTGTACGATGAAGTGAAAGAAGGCAAAGTCGATTCCGGTTGGTTGGAGAAGGTAGAAGAGATAGATAACATCTTTCCCGAGATTAATTATCGAGTTTATCGATCGCTTTAATTTAATTCGTCCTAGCCTCCGGGGTACTTCCAGGCTGTGCCTGGGGACGCATTCCCGGAGGCTGTGCCTCCTCTTTTTCTCCCCAATCGACCTCCTCTTTTTCTCCCCAATCGAAGAGGCAGAGCCTCTGGATATCAGTTCCCAGGCAGAGCCTAGGAACCAGTTATTAATAAAATTAATATTACCCCCTTTTTGCCGCCCTTCTCTTCCACCACAAACCCATTCCCGCAGCCACAAACGTACCAGCCACAGTCATCGGTTCCGGTACAGGTTCATACTCATAAATTGCACTAACTGCAATATCAGCCGACACCAGACCCCCAAAACTTCCCCTAACAGGATTCCCCTGAATTTGAGTAAAACCCGTTGTCACCAAACCTGCGATAAAAGTATCACCATCGCAGCCACTTAATGCACTCAGAGACTGCTGCGAATTATAACCCTTCGACACACTACCCGAAGCCGCACCGCTCACACTTCCCGTACCGCCACTAGCAATCTTCGTTTCCGGCGGACTCGCCAAAACACTCAAAGTCAAATTCGGGTCAACTTTTAGCAGCGGAATATTCACAGCAATATTTGCATTAGTTGTGGCTGTCCCCATAAAATCTCCCGTTAAAGGAGTAATGCTGACACTGTTATTAACAGTAGACTTAACAGTAACATAAGCCTTTAATAGCGTTCCCAAAAGCGAATTAAACTTGGGTAAAACCACATTCGTGCTACTATTTAACGGCTGCGAACCCAAATTCACAGTGTAAGTTTGAGTAAGAGTAGCCGCTTGTGCAGAAAAACATTGACTGACTACTGCCAAACTCAAACTTCCGCTAACAATTCCAAACTTTTGACAAACATTCATTTCGATAAACTCCTACAATAAAGTGGCATTTTGTGGCACGGGCGTGCTGACCGTGAGATTGCTCCGAGCCAGAATAATTAGTATTATTGAACCGCGAAGACGCGAAGGACACGAAGGAAGAATAAGAAGAAGAAGGAAGAAGTAGATAATTTTCTACCGGAGTAATCGTGGCACGGGCGTCTCGTCTGTGATTGATCGGCGGTTAAAAACTCGAAACCCGCAAAACTAAATTACCCAGCAAGGACGCTAGATAACTCAAAACCCAAACAGTATAAAGTATACTCAAAGGCGCGTAAGCCGCCAAAACCCATTGCGTTTCCGCTGCTTCCTCAATCTCCTCCCTCCGCAACAAGTCCACATAAAAATCAAACGACCTTTGTCGCAGATTGTTAATGCCAGTTCCAGCTACTAACAAATAATAACCGTCAAATCTATTCAACGGATTCAAATTAATTGCAACTGTCAGCAAGGCGACCACCATCAACAAATAACTAATTTGATGCCAAACCGGATTTGACTGAGAAAACAGCCACATCCAAACAGCAAATGCCCAAATTGTTACTTGGATTAATACTCCGGCGGCTACTACTAAAACCCGCTGTTTCCGCCTGACTAAACTGTATTGATCGGTTGTATCTGTGTAACATCCGGGGATGAAACACATAAACAGCAATCCAATTTCTTTAACTATGCCGCCGTAGTGTTTGAGCGTGAAAGCATGACCGAGTTCGTGCAAAGCTATTACTAGCATGGTCAGCAAAACTAATTTGAAAATAGTGTCATTTTTTCCGGCTATCCACAACTGCTGATGTGAGGCGGCGACTTCGGCAGAGGAAGCCAACCACACTGCTACAGAGGAAGCGATGAAAGCGCACAGAAAAAAGCCAAATTCCCACGTCCACATCCAGCGTAATTTGTCGATGTGCTGCGATAGCCAAACATCGGGATTGACTAGGGGAATTCTGAAGGATAGCAGGTTAAATTTGGCTTTGGGTGGCTTGGTTCCTTCTAGCATTCCTGCTTGTGCTAAGTCTCTCAAGAGATTTTGCACATCTTCTAAATCGAGGTCGTATTCAGCGAGAATATTAGTTATTGGCTGTTGGCTTAATTGCAAAATTACCTGTTTGTCAATGTCGTCTACTTGAATGCAGGTAATGTCTTCGGGATTGCGAAGTATCCAATGACCGTCGGGATGAGGTATCCACTGCACCGCTGATTTGAGTTGCATGGTATGGCAGAAGGAAGAAGGAAGTTCGGCAACGGATTCTGTAACGGATGTAACGGATGTCAGGAAGAAGGAAGAAGGAAGAAGGAATTACGGGTTTTAGGCCGAAACTCGATCCCCCCTAGCCCCCCTTAAGAAGGGGGGGACAAGAGTGAAGAGGGGGACAAGAGTGTTCGTAAAGTCTCCCAAGACATCGGGGACAACAAGAGAATTTACTCAAAGTCCCCCTTCTTAAGGGGGATTTAGGGGGATCAGGACTTTTGGATCGACCACGGGGAAATGTGCGTGAGTATTATTGAATTGTCTTGAATCGGCCCAATTACGTTTGTATGTTTCCTCCGCTGCGTTTTTGAGCATTTCGAGCCGCCCTAAGTCTTCCTAAAAACGGAAAGTTTAAAGGCTAAATTTGCCCCTGTTTCCATGAAGCAGGGAAGTATTGAAGTATTTTGTGAAGAAGCTTTAGTGATATTTGTTTGGGCTTTAGGCTTTAATCCAAATTTCACCTTGGTCTTGATATTATCAGAAAGCCGAAAAAAAGCAAGTGTAAATTATAACTATTTTAGGAATTACGCATTGTCCACCTGTCATTGCGTGGGAAACGAGCCTGTAGCGGATGTTTCTGGTTGAGGCGGGGATTGCTATTCCAAAAAGTTTACACAAACTTTACGATCGCAAATAGAACTAGGGTGTATGATAACCGTGTGAAGAAGCAAAAACTCATAGAAATTACGCATTAACAAAGTATTTGTCCGATCGCCCGCCTGACCGTTAGCAAAGCGCGGCAGATGTAAAGCGATCGCCTATACAGAAAATTTGTTAAGTTTGCGTAAATTCTCAAATAAACAGAAATTTTTGACGATTATTGAAAAATCCTTGTCAACAAAGGATTTTGGTTGAATGTCTGAAGGCATTTAATTAAGTTATTGCGATAGAATTTATATTAATCAGGGTGCAAAAGTTATGGGCTGGCTAAATTTTGGTGGCAAAAAACGCAAAGAGGCTCAAGGTTTTGGCAATTCCAAGCAGGGGAAAAGCCGTCCCAGGCGAAAAACTTTTATATTAGAAAAAATTGTGACTCCGAGTGCGGGTGTTGGGGGTTGGCTGGATGATCTCAACCCGCTGCATCAGTTAGTGAGTTCTTTGTCGCTGTCTGATTTACATTTACCTAATTTCTTTGCTGATAGCGGTGTTTGCCCGATCGACCCCAATGGAGCTCCAACTAACAATTTACCGCCGCTGATTGATTTTGACCCGCTGGGTCTGTACCATGATGGGATTGCTACTCAAACTCCTTACAATCCGGGCGGTGCGTTTGAGACTTTGCCGGTTGCTGTAATTCCTGTCGATCCGCATTCGCCGAATCCTAACAATCCGAATGCAATCCGTCAATTGCTAGATTTTCCTTTGGCTTCTCAGCCGTTGTTGGGGTCGATTGATACTGGTGTGAGTGCGGATAGTCCTTATTTGAATTACGCGAATATTAAGAAGGGCCGCGATTATGTGGGCGGGGATGACAATCCGTTGCTGAAGCCTGGGGAAGGTAGCGAGCACGGTACTTTTATGTTGGGGATTATTGATGCGATTAATAAGACTGCGCCGAAATGGGTGGGAAGGGCGATCGATTCTGGGAGATGGGCTGATTCTTTGGTAGAGTTTGTGGATGCTGCGAAGGCTTCTGGACAGAAAAATGCGATCGCCAATCTCAGTTTGGATTTGACTCAGAAGAATGCTGACGGGAGTGTGACAACGCGCTATGAGTTGACTCCAGCAGAAAGAAGTGCGATCGAATA
>Ga0247774_1001774_pt1 | contig 10783 bp, 9 predicted proteins | sample UWRJL001104B6_FD_179933 | JGI IMG/M metagenome (GOLD analysis project Ga0247774, IMG submission 179933) | Plant litter microbial communities from Arlington Agricultural Research Station in Wisconsin, United States - UWRJ-L001-104B-6 | ecosystem: Environmental > Terrestrial > Plant litter >... | reverse complement strand
CACCATGTCCGGCACGGAAATGCAACCCCCCGCTCGCATCGGCAAACCGCTTGCGGTCCTCTGCATCCACCCGAATGCGATCCCATCCACATCCAGGCCGTGAATCCTCCCATGCCCACTGGGTCTCTGGGTGTTTGCCGGGATCGACCGTCGTGTACCGCGTGCGGCCTAGGAGGAGCTCGGAGCTGTTGGGTTACTTAGAGGGCAGGGGCTTGGGGTTGAGGAGGCGGTGATTTGGAGACGGTGTGGCTTACTGGCGTTGTTGATGCCGACGAGGACGAGCGGATGATGGAGGAGCTTTCGGCCGGTTGCCACCGAAGGAAAGAGATGCTAGGTCCCGTAGATCCAGCTGAAGAGCTGCATAGTCAGTAAGTGGGATTCTCAAATTTAGTTAAAGTGTAGAAGAGCGAGCAGTTACACATTGCGATTTTTGATGATTGCGGTATCGTTGCCTGTCTTTTCACTTCTTCGTCGCGGTTTGGTGGTCCTGTATAGGAGTACATTTCTTTGTAGTTGGCGCGAATATCAACACTACGGCGTTCATGTGGATGTCTTAGACTTTGAGTATCATCTTCGTCCGTCCTTTCAGTTCGAGAGCTTGCTTTAGGGAGTTCATTATCTCATCTCAACCAGGAATTATTTTTGTGGCTCCCTCTTCCGTCAACTCGTGACTCCGTAAACGTGCACTAACTCCGTCCTTAACTACTGAATATTTATAATGTGCAATATCGTACATCTCAGCCTGCATCCACATCATATTGCAATTCCTTTCTTTATGAACTGCTCTATGGTGCTTCCTAGTACCCACCACGTTGCATGCAAAGTCTATCTCCTTTCTTCGGGTTGGCGTTTCTCTCGGCATGGCATCAAAGCGCCAGACACTCTTTTGCCGTTGTTTTGTGCAGATTTCATACTGGTGGGTTTGAAAGTACAAGAAGATTTCCAGAGCAGTAGCTGCAGGGAGGAAACTGAAACGTCTGTTGCCACCAAGTACGGGGGTCGAAGGACCATTTTGGAGTTAGACATTCATATTTGTACCAGCCCCATTTATTAACTATCGCAGAAGGTCGGCCTTCTGCGTGTGGGTATCTTTAACGACATCGAGGACTAATCTGATCCCAGACAGCCCATTCCCGAATGCTTCGCTTCTAGCACTTCTTACCGTACTTGCGCGACCCCTTCTAAGAATGCAACAACCCAACAGGGCACGTGATAAACCGAAAACTAACCCCCAGTATTAGCACCTCTCAAACACCCGGTAGAGTCCTTTCAGATCCGCCACCTCCATGATGCCATCCTTCATCAACGACGGCGTAGCTAGGAGCCTCGCCTTGAAAGCCGGGAAGAAGATATTCTCCACAGCCCAGCGCACATTCTTCCGCCTCTCCCTAAGCTCCGCGTCAATGATTTCCTCCTTTGCGGACTCCTCATCGCCAGGCATGGGCGGCAGTTGCTCGGGCACGTAGAAAGTGGCCAGCTCCCTCAGAAACGACTCGAAGCAGCTCTTCTCCTCCGTCCAGTCCACAGCCGGCCCCAGCCGGAGAAGGAAGCGAGGGAGCTTCGCCAGCGGTGGCGTGTATCCCTTGACGAGAAGCGGAATCGTGACCAGTTCGCCGGCGGGGGAAACCTCCAGGGAGAAGTACTCGGCAAGCATTTCTCTCCGCTCGATGAGCTGGTCGGCCACGGCCTCCACGACCTGGGTGGCGTCGACGCCGCCGTCTCTGAGCGATGCCTGGTCCGTCTCGGCCGCAAGCGTCAGCAGCTCCCGCAGGTCCAGCGGGGGCGTGAAGCGGATCCTCCCAAAGTTGCCAAAGTCGGTCAGACCGACCTGGTAAAAATACTCGTAACAAGCATGTCCGTAGTCGACTAGGAATAGCTTCACGCCGCCTTGGATGGCAGCAAGTCGTCTGCTCTCGTCGACAATTCCCACAAAGGTGTGACTGGCAATCATCTCGGTCAGTTCGTGATGCATGTGATCTCGGACCTCGCCCCTGAGCTCCTTTACGCTCGACAGCCGGCACGGGGCACGTTCTCGGTCTACAATCTCGTACGATATGCCCTCGGGAGCGGCCAGCGAGTCTTCGCGTCCACCACCATCCTTGGACGCGCCAGCCTGTGCGGAGGGGAACATGGTCGTAATCTTCCGGACACTGGTGTCCGTGCGTACAAGGCTATTCGAGTTGCGCCTCTTCCTTCCCGTCCCCGGAGTTTCACGGGCGGGTGTATCCGCAGCGTCGGGCTGGGGCGATATGGTTGTAACCTTGACTCCTGGGAGCAACGTCTGCGTCATGAACGTGCGGCTGGTGTCCACGGCCGCCAGCCGACTACTTAGCTCCTCGCAAATGATGCGAATTATTTCGTCTTCGTTCTCAAACTTGACCTCTCGCTTGGTCGGGTGAACGTTGACGTCGACGGCTTGGGGGTTGACCTCAATGCTCAGGTACACAAATGGGTGTGTACCCTTAGGGAGGAACATCCTATACATCTCCTCAATCGACTTTTTAAGGTCATTGTTGTCGACGCACCGGTGATTGATAAACAGAATAAAGTGCATCTGCTTATTGTTATAGTTGGCATTCGTGGCAAACCCCTCGGCGGTGAAGCCGTACCGATCCGACGAGCTCGAGAACTCGATAAGCTCCTTGCCAATGTCGGACGAGTAAATTTGGCGGATGCGATCGATGGGTCTGGCACTGGTGGATATGGACAGCCCGACGGATGCATCACCGGATTTCTTGCACGAGAAGGCGACGTTGGCACAATGGATTGCGTATCTGCCCACCATGTCGAGGATCTTCTTGTACTCGGACCCATAATCGCGGAATGCCCTCCGTCTCATTGTGGCATTGAAAAACAAATCCTCGATTTTGAAAGTGGTCCCCTGCCGGCCCGCCACCGCTTTCGGCTCTGCCGGCTGGCCTGGCTTCTGGGGCACCATTTGCCCCTCGAGGTAGGTTGCTTGCCATGCCACGGCAGAGTCTTGCGTCTTGGTCGTCACCGTCAGGTGGGCGATTTGGCTGATGCTGGACAGCGCCTCACCCCGGAATCCATAGGTGGAGATTGATCGCAGGTCCTCAAACTCAGAAATCTTGCTCGTCGTGTGACGCACGCAGAGGATGGGCAGGTCTTCTTTCTGGGGCCGGTGTCAACTTGGCGTCACGTCGGTAACGAGGGATACGAAGCACAAACCCTGATACCGCAGCCATTGTCGGTTATCTGCAGAATCTTGAGTCCCCCGTCCTTCACCAGCACCTCAAGACTCGTGGCGCCAGCGTCGATGGCATTTTCCATCAACTCCTTGAGGGCGTTGACGGGTGCGACAATGATTTCCCCTGCGGCAATTTTGTCCACCACCGATCTCGCTAAGGCCTACAAGCGTATGCACGTCAGCATTGCTCGAAATACATGCGAGGCTAGCCGAAAAGAAGGAAAGGGGGCGAGGGCCGGGGAACCTTTATCTGTCCGGGCACCGTAACAGCTTTGGAAATGTCGTCTGCGCCGCGCTTGGTCCCGCCCGGGGAGTCCAATGCCATGGATTCAGCCATGATGAGATGAACCCGCCGTTGGGTGATATCCCGTCCGAAACTGTTGCAGTTCTCGCTCCGAAGGGTGCTGCTGCAATCGGTAATAAGGCGGTTCGGTGAGAAGTAAGGCGGGCGACCCACCACCGCAACACGTCGCCCCTCCCCCAGGGTTTGCTTGTTGATGAGTCGGTGAGGCTTTCTGCAACAACAATGGGCAAATTTCTCATAAACAGAGCTTACAGGGCGAACTTGGCTGAATTGGGATATATTGGCTCGACCAAAGCCCTTGTCTGATGAAGAAGGTCGATGCTGATTCGCGAGACAAGAAGTCCCAAAGTGTCCTCCATCGAGAGTCGATGAGAAAGAACGTCGCGATGTCACGTGCTCATGGTGGCCCGTGCCCCTTTCTTAAGAAAGTGGAGCTGCCGAAGTTGCTGCCTGCACGACTAGGCTAGCAGGCATCTCTTTTTCACACGTGGATCAAAGTTATCAGCACCTCAGCCAAGGCATTTTACAATTTCGATGCGCCTGGAATGACGAAATTTTTCTCGCATGACCTCATTCCCTCCGTACTTGTGGATTCTATAACGATGCTGCCTGCGGATACCACACGTCGAGTTCCACTAGCACACGGCTGTGTGCTACTCTTTCTGTCAACCCGACTATAGCAAGATCTGAGGCTTCCGTGTCAAACCTCAGGTTACTACTCCCTTGGCCGAGCCATCCATTTCGCCCCAGCCACGGAACACCACACCCGAAGCGGGCCGCAAGTCGTAGTGCCCCCCTTTCCCCCAGTTGTGATGTATATTTGTCAGATATTTTCGGCGTCAACGATAACCGACTCTGAAAGCTGCAGTCGAGTGGTCGGTGATGACGTTCAAGATCGCGGTGTTGTCGGGCTCGGCTGGCCGCGCTTGTCTTTGCGACGTTGCAGACCACGCTTGTTGTTTTTTAGGTCTGGTTTCATGCATGCCGCCCCCAGAGCCGAGCGGCGTGGCGTTCGGGTCGGTGGTTGAAACGGCCCCCATGATGTCCACTTTGGGCGAGGCCGTTGGCGCCTATTTACGAATTCATTCGACGTACTAGGCGGTGGTACAATCAGAACGCCGCCGTCTGTCGCTGGCTACCAAAAACCGCTTGAAGTAACAAGCCCGGTCGGCTCTTTGGCGCTCTTCAAGTTTGTCTACTTTCGAGGCCTGGCCTCCCTTCGCCTAGTACTTTCCCATTATGGGGCTGAGCTTCTGGCGGTGCTAGAATACATGCGGCATTTTAAAAATACAAATTCAGGACACAAGGCCACTTGAGGCGCGGAGATAAAGTGAACCGTTGGGCTCGGTGATATGCAGTTTACATACAATGTTTGTCACCGTCACCCATCTTATCGGCCGAGCCCTGCCCTTAAGGTCGAGGGCTGCCGGGTGTAGCGAAAGCGTCTCGCGAGGCCTCACGACACCCATCAAATGCTACAGGAGATGTGATCCTTCTTGAATGTTATCGATGGCGGCTGGCCCCATCCGACACATCAGGCATGCTTGAAGGCCTCATGACCGCGGTTGACCTGCATAAAGCTGTTCGTTGGATCTTGACCTGTCTCAGCGCTCGCCAGCCTTACTGAAGATACAAAAAACATGCAAAGCCCGGGCCCCTGTCTCGATTTCTCTAGGTTTCCGAAAGACTCCCATTCTTCATGCGAGTTTGTTGGTTGCCGCCTAGCCCCCAACTTCGGTGTATTGGCCGCTTCCCCTTGATTTGTTTTGTTGCACCCGCGATGCTAACTTCTGGCGGTATCGTACTTATATCTGGGTCGTAACACCCCATGAGTTCGGCTTCTTCTTCCAATAATTTTTGGTCCAACAAATAGCTATTGAAACCAGTTCTCTTTTGCCTCTCAATTCTTCTCCCGTCAGTCGTCAGCATGAATCAAGATAGCTCGTCATCATCGGATCGTCCCGACGACGAGAATGAGTCTCGCAGTACTGAGACAGAATTTGTTCCGACACCAAGGTATGGCTTCCTGTCTTCCGGCGTTTGCATGGTTTCGCCGTGCGCTAAACGATAGTCAAGGGGCGCCTCTCCGGCCGCACCCCCCGTGACGGCGCCCTCCCGAGACTCCTCGATGTCCGTCGCCGCACGCTCCAGCACCAGATCCGGTCTCACCTACGGAGAGTCTCCACCAACTTCAGATGGCCATGACCCCATCACGCCGCGGAGGACTCCTCACCCGCCGTCGCCGCAGCCACCGCAACCGTTGATCCAAGGTCAACAACCTCCAACGCTAGGGAGTAGGCAGATCTTGCCGCCGACGACGAGAAGAAACGCCTTGAAAGACCGCATAGCAGGGCAGTCCAATCTAGGCGTACCCATCCCCATCCGAGATCGAGGCACGTCGAGTACCGGTAACCCGACCCAAGCTCCCGTGCCGCCGCCTCTCCAAGTGCCAGTTGCCTCCAGTAGCTCACGGGAAGACTTGGTTCGCGGTGTCGGCTCGGCACTTCCGTTGGACATTGTGGAAAACAGGTCTAGGAGGCGAGGGCGCGATGAGATGGAGATTGAGCTGGACGTTATTGGAAATGCCGCCGCGGTCGCCTCCGAATTGGAGGGGGAGATTCGACGCCAATGCAAGAAGCGGAGATATGATTTTCGACCCGTCCCAGGCCGGATGCGGAACCAGACACCAGAAGGCCACCAAGACGAAGACAACTCGAACACCCCGACGAACGCTCAAGGCGATGGCGGCCCAATGAATGGTCGGAATGAAGGTACAGACACCGATGACTCAGTGGAGTGTCAGCGAAGCGCCGGGGAGGAAGCCAACGGGGTGGACAATGATGACGACAATGTGGCGGAATAGGAGACACAGGGTGAGAGGGTGGTTCGGGACTTATTCATGACATTGCCCCACCAGGGGACAGAAACAAGGCTCGAAGAGTTTGAAGTTCAACCGTCTTTGTTTGCTCATTTTCTTTTCCGCCTTTCAAGGTTAGGGGTATAGTACGGCTTGGATCCGCCAGGTCGATTTTTCCTCCCTCCTTGTCGACATCATGGAGGGTGGCATGGCCTTCCCGCATGTGTCGGTTGATTGCAACCATCCCAGATTTTATTGTTTGGCTTAGTCTAGATTTCTTCCCTTGACGTTTTTGACTTTATTCTTAAACTTTGCTTCCTTTTCTTCTTTTATTTCCTCACAATTTCTGGTATATAATTACCGTGTCCTTTATTTGTATTTTAATCCATCTATACCCAAGTAGCAATCTGCTTTTTTATGGAAATTTCCCAAGCCTCATATCACCAGAACACGGGGTTTGTGACGCAACCCTCGTAAGGCTGAGCGGCCCCCAACCTGCTGCACCTTAGCGCCTATACGAACCAGTGGTGGCTGCACCAAGCCATCCACCAAACCTGCAATGCATGAAACGAATCCTATCCCATTTAGCAGTACGAGGATTACATTGGCGTCTAGAAACGGGGTAAAAGGAAGCCCGCTTTTCAGGGTGAGGGAAAAAAAAGAAGAGGGCTGCCAGGCCCTCTTGCTGAATTGGCGCTGGCGTTTATTCAAACAGTCGCATAGAAAACGAGACAGGGCGGCTAAAGATCACGTCGTTGCTTTACTCGATGACCGATCACTGCATTTAGGCCGCCAATTTATTAATAGATGTATCTGTATTGATTTCGCACTGGCTGTTGCTTCAAAATCTAATCGCCCTACGAGTCGTGATTGTAACAAGAGAGACGCGTTTTCAGATGTCCGATAGCAGGGTTAGGGTTGCGAAGCTATCCGCTCCTCACTAACAAACGTTGCTAGCCCTTGTACGCAAAAACAGGAAGGAAAAAGAGCATTGTGAAGAAGATGTAATGATAATATTATTGGGATTTTTTCAGATAGGAAATGAGGCTCTGTTGGCTCCATTATGCAGCGTCATGGGGCACTTTGAGTGATTGGTACACAAGGCATGGTTCGACAAGCGCCAAGAGGAACATGGTTCATCTTTCTTCTTTCCTCTCTAAACTAAGGTTTTCTCCAAGGGGATCTCGGTCCCATTCTGCGCGGCAATAGATGAAAAAAAAGACAAATACTAGAAAGATGGGAATGGTTTTTTGGCCTGCGGGGTGCGGAGCCCCTGGTGAAACATTGACGACTTATGACATTAGAGGATTTCATTGCCCCATTCCACGAAATAAATGTTGGGCGTTCGCTCGGATGGATTTGAGCGCCTTGAGAGAACTCGATCCCCAGCGGTATCCAACAGTGTCTTCTGTTGAAAGCTAATACATGAGCTAGTCGCATACTGTGGCTAGTGACAAAGGCCACTAACTATTAATCGCCTACTTTGCCCTCTGGTGAAGACACATTAGGTGGTATTGTTAACCTCATCTTGCCTCCAGGATATCATCCAGAGTCTATAGCATCTTCATCGACCAGCCCGTCCTGTCCTTTGTCACCGCCACCCTCAGTCACATCCTCATCCTCATCCACATCACTCCTATACTTCTGCGTTCCCACGATGAGGTCCTCACTACCCTGCCACTGCGGCGGCTCCGGCGGCAAATGCCTCGCATCATCCGATTCCCATCCATACTCGTCGTCCTCGCTATCCCCAATCTCAAACCCTGTATCCCTCAGTTTCCTCTTCAACCCTGGCGCATTCATCACCGCCGCACTGACCGGCACACTATCTCCCTGAAACGGAACAAGGCCAGTCTGCGCAAAATATCTTGTAAGCGGCCCCTCCAGACAAAGGCCTTCACCAGAACTAAAGAGAGAAGGAGATAGAGGGTGTGGGCGTGTGTGAGAGAGAGGGAGGCAGAGGGACGGAGCAACACTACATACCTTCTCAACCCTGAACCCAACCACTTCGTCTACTTCCTCCGCCCCGGCCTTCCCAGCAAGTTTCTGTACCGCAGCAAACGAAGCCTCGACAAGCTCGCCCCCTCTCCATGCAAAGTCCTTAAACAGCACGACTCTCGTCGAGACGCCCTGGTCCCACACGCTGGCATGAACAGCAGGAACGAGTGCCGCGCCCGCCTCGGCCTGGATCCTCGTCGCACAATGGCTGAGCAACACGACAGCGCAGTTGCGCGTTGCGGCCAGTTTTTGGAGGGCGCCGATGATATACTGCAGGGTCTGCAATCTCCTCGTCCCAAAACCTGGTCCTTTTTTGGAGGGGTAAATTGGGATGGTTAGCATTGTGAATATACGAGGAGGATGCGAGGAGAGAAGAGCGGCATGAACATGTTGGAGTATGGGGAAGGAGAAAAGATCTGCAAACCACCCCCTTGCCCCCACATGAAGCGCGATAGATGATGTGATAGATACAACAAACCTTTGGAATTTTTCTGCCCCTTCCTTTTCGAGTCCATAGCTTTGGGATAGGTCTGGTTGATGAGTGCCGAGAGGGAGTCGACGACAATGAGGCTAGTGTTTGATGGGATGGCGGCTGGTGCGGGCTTGCATAGCAATGCCACGAAGTGCGCCAGAGTTGGGCAGAGATGATGCGCAAACCCCTCCGCCTCTGTGCCTTTTCTTGCATCGATCTGGGCCGTAGCACCATCATCGCCCCTGCGTGCGGCGTCGTCGTCCGACATGCGGGCCGACTTGACGGCATCGGCAACATCTCTCAGTCGATGTCCGGAAACGAGATGGATGCAATCTACAGGTCAGGGGTTAGCTGGATATGCCGCTGATTTGCAGAATGTCAATCCAGCGATCGACCGCGTCGCCGGAACGGCATCCGCAAACTCCAAGATGGGACGCGTGCCAGCAAAGGGGGGGTTTTGGGATGATGGGGTTGCAGATCGACGGACCTACCCAAACGACGCCTCGGTCATCAGACAGGGCAGCAGCGGCGAGTTGGATTCTGTACCGTGCCGAAAGGTAAGCCACATGTGATTTTCAATTCAAGGACAAAAAAAAACACATGGAGGGCGGTAGATCCATCAACTTTGGGTCCACACACTCACCCCATCGCCGTCTTTCCGCATCCAGGAGGACCCCAAAACTCAGTCACCTGCCCGCGCACAACACCTCCCCCTCCTCCGGGCCCTCCATTTTGCGCAGCGTTCAGTTCCGGTCCTTCCCTCTCGTGAGGCGGTGGCGGAGCACCTGCAAGCGCTCGGTCCAGTTCGCAGAGCCCGGTTGACACGCATTTTGACGGATCGCCGTTCAGATCCGCGAGCGCCTGTGCGGCCGAGACGGCCGGTAAACGATCTGGGGCAAGCGGCAGCGACCCTCAGTAGAAGCTCGAAAAAAAAATACTCAGCGACAAAAGAACGCGCGGGGAAGGGGGTACGTACGGGTTGATGGGATGTCAAAAGATGATACGTCGTGTCCGTGGACGGCGTGATACCGGTCCATTTTTTCAGTCGTCGTTTGCGGGCTGTCCCCGCTCAACCGGCGGCAGGCAGGCAGTTCGCGTTTGACGATTGAGGTTCACGGCTGTCTAGGTCCCGGGGTCCAACGTGCAGCGGAGGCGCGGTCACGTGAAACTCAACCCCCCTATTGGCTAGTTTGAAACCTACTCGCTGCTAGGCGCTCCGAGCGTAGCGAGGTGGCCTGTCAGCTTTCCACGATAAATCGCATTTACGAATTTGAGTATAGATTTCTTTTGCTTTCTTTCTCTTCATTTCCATTATGGAGTGACGCTAGCTATCTCTGATGGTATCTATCCTAGAGAATTCAATTTGCGACTGCTTTCCTAATTTCTTTCCCTCTGGCTTGTAGCGATAAGCGGAGCTTGTCTTGTCTCATCCGTGGTACGCCTAGAATGTTTTGCAAATCTCAGTTCTCACACAGCCACTGAACCGGGCAAAAGCGCGATCGAGACTTCCCCAGCTGAAAGTCCGCTTCTTTTTCCTTCGTCCTTTCTTCTTCAACGCCATCATTTTTCTTCTGCCTGCCGCCGCGAGGATTTCTGCCGCCAGCAGTTCCCTGGCTCTTCTGAGACTAGGCTTTTGCGGGCTGAGCACGAAGGAAAAGCCTTTTAGTACCCTTGTCAGCCTGCCTGCCCAATAAGGATGACGACGATGGCGGGCACTACCGCCGCCTGTTCCTTTTGATCGGGGATCGAGGTAGCTCATGCCGACATTGACGATCTCGCTGATTGGGCGGTGAGAAGATGCCTACCGGACGGTTCCTTAGCGTGGTGCCAGACAACTGGTCACAAGGGACCGGCTAGGAACACGATCTTAGGGCTGCTCGCCAGATTGGGATTTTTGGCCATGTTTTCCTTTTGGGCCTCATAATTTCTCATCCCCATCAAATG
>Ga0247774_1001773_pt1 | contig 10784 bp, 8 predicted proteins | sample UWRJL001104B6_FD_179933 | JGI IMG/M metagenome (GOLD analysis project Ga0247774, IMG submission 179933) | Plant litter microbial communities from Arlington Agricultural Research Station in Wisconsin, United States - UWRJ-L001-104B-6 | ecosystem: Environmental > Terrestrial > Plant litter >... | reverse complement strand
AGTTTTTTCTCCTGGGCGAGGAACTCATTGGCGGAGTTCCTGATGGTGGAGAGGTCGGCGAGGTCAAGAGGGAGAAATACGAGTTGGCCTTGTGAGGAAGGGTAGATGGATTTAATGGAATCGATGGCGTCGAGTGCCTTCTCTCTCGAGCGGGCAGCAATATAAATTTTGGCGTTTTTGGCGTAGAGGAGAGTCGCCAGTTCTTTGCCGATTCCCGTGTTGGATCCGGTAACGACATAGACCTGGGGTCAGTTAGCGATTATGAACCTTCAACGCCTTAGCCGGTGTAAGCTTACCTTGCCGGTGAGATCGGGGAGTTGGGTCTCAGTGAACTCGGGCTTGGGCGGGAAAAACTGGGAGAGATCACCTTTGATACGACCTTCGCCAGACATTTTGATCGATTTTAACTAAAGGGAGGAGACGCTATACGGAAAGCCTCCCTATTGCATTGCAGGGACAAATCGGGACTCTGAATGTTGACGGATTGATGTCGGAGGGCTTTAATGGATGTTAGCGGAGCTCTCTTTTTTTTTCCCGACTATTCCACTTCTGAAACGTCCTTTGTCGATCATTAGCTCTGAGCAAGCCACCATTTTTATATGTGCGATCCCATCCGATTTTTCGTCCCACCTGATGACCTCGCGACGGCCGAATGCGTCAAACATGATGTCGGATGACTATCCCATTTTTCAGCAGAAAAATCAAACGTACTCGTTGCCGTCGGACGAGGAAGCTGCGCCGGATTGCCAACGCAAGCAGCGCCGAATCTCCTTGTCGGTGCGTCGTCTCAGAGGGAGGCTTTCCCGATCGGGAAAGGAGCAGGAGGCGGGGCAGCATTGGTCATTCCGGCCCCGGACCCGCTGTTGCTGCGTCTATTACTAATATGCACCTAGGCCTCCGCTGGAGACGCAAAACTCCAGACTACGTCCAACGCCATTCGAATGACTTTCGGTTTCCGTTCCGTCTCCACTTTGAAGCTGCGCTACTACCAGGCCTTGGCTTGATTGAAGTTTGTGCTGAGAGTTGAACGATGAAACCCCGAAATAGAGGGTAGAATTGAAGGCGGGCTAGCTGGGTACGGATTATGGACAGGCTTGCATGGATTATTCTGGCGCCAAAAGTGTCGGCCAATTGAGTGCCAAGTGTTCCCAAGTGATCGTCAAATAGGGGTGGATTGGCCATATATCGGGAACCAGTGCAGACCGTATAGTACAGAGGGAATCTGGGAAAGTTATTGTCCGAGAAGCATTCATCGACATGTCCCGGGCGGGATGCTATATCCCATTCCCCACCTCTTCCACCTTGTTCTTCTCCCCACTGAATATTGAACCGAAAGAAAGACCAATCGTAGCCAATTCACAATTTTTATGGCTCCGACGTCCAGCATATCGGACGCGAAGAAGCTTGTGGGTTGGAGGAGGGCATGGGTTGGATTGTGCGCCGTGCGTTGACGCTGTTAAAGCTAAAGATCGGGCTCGCGGACACGAAGAAGAAGATTTAAGATGAGGTGGTCTTAAGGGAATAGAACGGGGGAAGTGAGTGGAAACGGAGACAAGGAATGGAGAAGAGCCTGTTGTTGAAGCTGTATTGTCAGACTAGTGAATTGGCAACAATTTCGGGCTGTAGGTCTGATCACCCGGCTTAGGGCAAGCATGTGGGTCACCTCGTCTTAATTGATACTCTGCATTCGTAGAAAACTTTGTTAGAATTAAACTTGGCGAGTTTGTTCGAGCGTTAAGCTCGCCCGCCCCTCCGCCCCCCCAGAAAAGCGCATAGTGATTGGGAAATAATACGGTATGATGCACATCAAGGGACGTAGAAGATAAAAATGCTTAGTAGCCTAGACCCCAGTCCATATTCTCACCTTCTCTCTCGGTTTGCCCTTCGGATTGTCCGATGAGAGCACAACAATTTAATTATATTTTCATAATTGCTACACGGGAAATCTGCTCGAGCCGACTAGTAAGCCTCAGATGTTTTAAATCTGCGATGAAGCGTCAATGAAATGGATCGAGAAACGGAAGCTACACTCGCGGGCCGTTGTAAGTAGGTTTTCTAGGCCGAAAGGATAACCCTTTCCGGCTTAATGCCGGTCTTTCGCCGTGCTCGGGGTGAACTCAGTCCAATGCCAGCCGGATCTTTAGATCAGGGCTCAGGTAGTTAATATTTATTTGAGTTTGGCATAACTCGGCAAACCACGAAGGCAGTCTACCAAAGTTCAGGTCTTGTTGAGTTAGACCTCTGACTCGGCATATTTGGTGCATCATACTCTATCATTGCGCATTTCTGTAGTTTTAGGTGGTCGGCATGATCTTTACAGTTCTCGGATGTATTACTCATGAAGATTTTTACATCATCCAACGTGCGGCACGAAACCTTTCAGCCAACCCTAACGACTGAGAGAAGTCAACGGCATAGAGAAATAAGAGTCTTGAACAACTATAAAATGCGCTCCTCTTCGAGCAGTATCCAGTTATTTCTTCCATCAACGCAACAGCCTACCTTCGAACCCAAGAACGACCCGCCAAAAGGATTATCATCACTACGTATTTCGATTCTCCTAATTTGTGTCAGCACAATTCACAGACAGCATCCATCTATCTAAAAAAGGCCCTCTCACCAACTCAACAAAATGAAGTCTGTCGCGTTTTTCGCCCTTGCAGTCCCGGCCCTTGCCGCCATCCGGTACGGAAACCCATCTATCTACGCCGTCAACATCCTCCGCGAGGTCTCCGCCTCGGTCACGCAGCTCAAGGCCGGGTTCGGTCTCTTGTCCGGTCCGCAGATCAACATGCAGTCCCTCGATTCCTCGTGCAATGGGCTCCGCGAGAGGGTGGAGCGGGCCAGGACTCAGCTGAGCGATATCGAGTTCGACACGACGAACGAGTACGACATTGTGCAGGCCTATGGTGAGGTCGATGACATTGCGAGCAACACCGAGGGCGCGCTCGATCTCATCATCGGTCTCTATGACGAGTGCAAGACGAACCATGTGGATTCGGACATTAGGCAGAAGGTCCAGATGTTGCAGACGCACATGGGAGGGTTTTTGGACACGGTTTGTCAGACTTTTCCGGCCCAGTCGGAGTATCACGAGAAGGTAGAGGAGAGAGTGGTCTCTGTGAAGGACAAGTTTGTCGAGGTGGGGAGTGTTTATCAGTAGGGCTTGTATCATGACATGGACTAGACAATGTGCGAAGTTCATGGCATGGGCCAAATCAGTTCGATTGTTCAGACCCTCGCTTTTGGCGGGCTGTCACCACTCATTTCTATTAATATTCAAACCCAGACTTAGCAACAACATTATTGTTAGTCCGAGGTTGGTATGACAAATTTCGTCGCAAACTAGTTAGATTGCGACAACCAAAATAGACACTCTCTCAACTATCAATATGGATGCTCCGCGAGACATTACCACTCTCTAGTCACAGGGATTCTTTGGATCCTTTCTAATAACTATTTTCCATAATAGATGCCGGTGCAAATAACACGCACTCACAGTGCCAGAAACTTACCACCATTACTTGTCCCATGTGTCTGGTGCACCCCACTATCAACCGGGGTGAACCCACCTTCGGAGTTGACCCGGCACCGTAGCCAAAACTATACTGATTCTCAATGAAATACTCACTGATATCTTGTAATTTTCTAGCGTCGGGAATAAAGATAAGAAGAGCATCAGGCCGCCTATCAAGCGGCTAATAGCTCTTATTCCACGATGCGTATTATTCAGCCGTATTGACCGTGTTCAGGTACATGAGGAAGTAATTACCCTCACAGCGGCTATCAATAAATATGTGTATTTAATTCCTACCCGGCAGTTCCCTAGTGGTGATTATCAACTTGGGGATGGCTGAAAAAGTGGCACTGTTTAGAGATTCGTGCAACTGTCCATAAATCTTCTCCCATCTCATTTCAAAAGCACTTAGAAGGCACGTGGATGCAGTGGTTAGTAATTTCCAATCGCTAGGAATTCTTACCTTCCGCCCTCGTAACTTCTTGACACGTAGCTAGCAGTACGTACCCTTTCGGCAGATGTTGCATTGTGACGTGTGAAACTTTGCACTTCATGTGCCGCTCTGAGCAAAGTTAGTTAAACATGGCCCTCTTAGACGGGCAGGCGGCAGAGCTGAATGAACCCACAAGGTTTCAAGAGTTACAGCAAAGCCGACAACTCATACGGACTTGAGGAATAGACTCTTGACCCGATGAGATGCCAGTGAGGTCCAGGGCGAGCCGTCGAACCATTCCTTTAATACCGAGAGAGAGAAGCGGAGGCGCACCTACAGGAAAAACGAATATAATAAGAATTGGGTAGACAAGAACGCCGCGAATCTCGGGTTAGGCTCTACAATTGATAGCAGGTAGACTGAAATATCCACTTTTACCTATGTCATCGAGAGTAGACGAATACTAATAACCAAAAACTTGGCTTGGTATTTGGTGATGCCCAGAAGAGGGAAATTGGAGACAACAAAATATTTGGTCTATTGGCACCTAGCGTCAAAACACTCACACAACAGCCGCTTGACACAAGCAGATGACATTCGACGCGATATATGCAGCAAGTTCAGACTTTGGTTCACAGAGGAGCCTGAAGCGCTCTACTTCCGTATGCATACAGAGTAGAAGGACGCTTCTAATCCGATTCGAGAGTTGTCCTCAAGTGGGCCTGAAATTCAGTGCACCCCAGTCCCAAGCTCCGTCAAGGAATTCCATATCAACTCCTGCTAAGAACTCAGCGCCCGCCACTGCCCCGCTGGCCATCATTGTATTATCCCCCGTAAATATTCCAATATTTGTCGAGCCTAATGTGATGCCGCTGTCTATATGCGACTCGGACAGAATCGAATTTGCTTGAACTGAGCCTGCGTTCTGATAGGCGTTTAATGGCGCAGCCGTCGGCGATTCCTCCTTTCCTTGCTCGTTAATGGCTCTCCTCTCGGCGTCAGATAGGCTAAGGATAGAAACAAGTTTCCCCAGAATATGCCAACCCATCGCGCCTGCCGCTGTAAAATCCACCAGGAGGTAGCACATGTGAAGCGCTTTGCCGATAGCCTTAATTACTTCATGCCGCCTCGGAAGTGTCGTTCCACTTCTTTGGGAGTGCCAAATTGCAGAGCAGAGAAGTGCAGCCGTATCAAAAGGACAGAACAAAACTATGAAATACCTGGCGTTATCTGGGTAGCAAAGATCAAAAAATGACTTGCACACATCCATAAGTTTCAGGCTAGCATTGACTCCCCATGAAATGTACTTCGCCGGTTCTGACGCTTCAACGGCTTGAGGTGTGGGTTGTGCCGCCAGATGTTGACCCGTAAGATAAGGCCGGAGGAGTTGCAACAGAGTCGAATACCCAACGCAATGCAGCTGGCGACGTTGAAACGGCACATGGGGGTATACAGAGTCAAAACGAGTGTCAGGCAATTCAAGCCTGAAGACTGGAGGCAAGGACGCCATCCAGTTTTCCACGTGCGCAATGTGACCAGTTATTCCGTTGTTACCGTCGCCTGTGGCTAGCTCTGAAAGGCAGGTCGCGAGGGAGTTTTCAAGAACTTTTCCAATGATAGGGGATGGAACCTCTGGATTGACCGAAATCTCATCCACCTTTGGATTTGGGAGGGGGACAGAATATGGGCCATGAATCAGCGCAGGCCGTTTAAATATGGCGCACATGAATCTAGATACAAGGATTAGGCCGGTTTTAACTACAGATATCCTGTAGATATATAGGAGAATGAGCGCGTACCGATCCCATGTGAAGAGCACGCACCATACTCTTCTTCTCAACTCCCTTTCCAACTCAGCCATAGAAGGAGGTTGGTTTTCCGTTTGCATGCCTAGATAAACGTTAGCTGCATCATTCCCATGCCGAAGCCATCGACTGACCTATCTCTTGCGCCACTCTGACCGCAGTGGCCAAAGCATGCCACGCGTCGATGACTTCAGCTTCATTTTTAAGCCAAATAGCGTCAAGAAAGTGCTGTTGGACCTGCACCAAGCCCCCGGCACCAGGGCGGATGGCATTGCTCAAAGTATTGGCGGCAGCTTGATACCGGACACCAAGCTCCTTAGCCGAGTCGCCGAGTTCGGATTCAATTCTTCCTCGAAGGGTGGAAGGAAGAAACTGAGATGAGTTGGCACAGACCCTCAGGACTAGACAGGTAAACGAGTTGTCGGAGCTGGTCCACGATGCGTTCGAGTCGCGCCGACGCGACCACCATGACACGTACGTTGTCATAAAAGAGGGTTGATGAAGTAGGCAGTAGTGGTGATTGACGTTCTCAAAGAAGTTTTGGATGAACAGGTCCGTGTATGGGCGTGGAGGGACAGTGCGCGCCGCCTCGCGGACATGATCGGGCACTCTGATGCTATTTGCCTGAGCGGTTGTTGTTGAGGTGCCCTGCGGAAACTAGCTAAGGTGAGAGATATGTTTACAGCTTCGCAGGAATCAGCTCGAGGTTCAGGGCATACTTGAGAAGTAATCTCTTTAAACAAGCCATCTTCATAGTATCCTAGTGAGTTATATATGCCGCTTTCAATTCGGCCTGGCATATTGTCAACAGGCACATGGCTGGAGCTGTCGGCGAGCTCCGGGCGAGCAGTAGCCTGTATAGATGTTCTGAGAAACGACGAGTTAGAGACCTTTCGGGCAGCTATAGGCACCCTGTCGTGGAAGGGAACTACCTACGACCCGTCGTTCTTCGTGGCTCCGTTTGAGCTTGCCGATTGGGGGACATGCGAAAACTGACATAGGTGGGCGGCATTTCGGGTTTGACATCGGTTGCATGGCCACTGGCCGTCGCACTTCTGCTTTCGGCGATGGCAGGAGACGCAGGCCGTCGCTGCTCGGCCTTGCCGTCTTCTCATGCTCGATGACTCCATTGACCGTCGGCAGATGGAGTGTACAAGGGAAGCGGGCTGAAACAGATTTGTCGTGCAGGAAGTCCGGGCCAAGCTAACTATGCCGACAATTGTTGCTGAATTAGTCCTGAGCTGACAGACTCACGCGGTACGATGTTATGCTACTAGCAATTTCGCTAGCATCCAACCGGACATAAGGGCACGGAGTTGCCAGGTCTGACGGGCCACGCAGGTGGAGGCCCCACCTGGCACGTCAACAAGTCCGACCAGGCTCGACATGTCCGTTGCACGTCGGGAATCTCGTAGGCCGTAATGATGAAGTAGTTAAAGGCGGCAATGCATAAAGCCCTTGGGATTTTTCAAAATCGAATATATAAGGGTTCGAAAATAACACAGAAAATGTCGATTCTAGGGGTCCTCGCCTCCCACTGCTCCTCCGTCGCATACGTTTACTTCGTTCAAGTTGAGCTCCCTCTCATAATTTCAAGCTAGCGTTCGACGGTCTCTCGTAGTGTCATATATTCCTTTTCTCAAAATGTCGGCAACCAAGTTCGTCTGGTTCATCACCGGAGCCAACTCAGGTTTCGGCCTCCTCCTCACGCAGCTCGCGTTATCGCACGGCCACACCGTGGTTGCCACAGCCCGCAGCCTGTCCAAATTCCCGCGGCCCCTTCGCGAGAACCCCGATGCCGACCTGATCGAGCTCCAAATCACCGCCTCCGGCACCGAGATCACGGCAGCCGTGGACGCCGCCATGGCCAGGCACGGCCGCCTCGACGTTCTCGTCAACAATGCCGGCTTTGGCCACATGGGCGCCCTCGAAGAGGTCACCGAGGCCGAGGCCCGGTACCAGTTCGACGTCAACTTCTTCGGCCCTTTCAACCTCGCCCGCGCGGCCGTCCCGCACATGCGCCGGCAGGGGTCGGGCGTGGTGGTGCAGGTCTCGAGCGGGGCTGGCATCTGGGCCGGGCAGGGCGCGCCCGTGTATGCGGCGTCCAAGTTTGCGCTCGAGGGGCTTTCGGAGGCGCTGGCGGGCGAGGTGAGGGGTTTCGGAATACGGGTTCACCTGGTCGAGCCGGGCATCTTCAGGACCGAATTCCTGGCGCCAACGGCGCGCGGTCAGAATGTTGGTGGAAAGGTGGACGGGTATATCGACATCGGCGGCATTCTCGCAGGCATGCATGGAAAGCAGCCTGGGGATCCGAAAAAGGGGGTAGAGCGCATGTTTGAAATTGTTATGGGAACTGGCCTCGCAAAGGGGAAAGAATGGGACGTCAGGGTGCCTCTAGGATCGGATGCATTTTGGATGCTGGAGCAAAAGGTTAATAGCCTAGTTGAAACGAAAGAGAAGATGAAGAATATTGCAGTAAGTACAGATTTCTGACGCTATTCCTGTAGCTAGAGGCGTGCGCATGGAAATAGTTGCTTGAATCTATCATACATGAAGACGGCACGAATAGCTTCAAGACTCAGAATCTGCTGTCGAGGGTCAAGATTCTATCTACGTGAAGATTGAACGATAGCAAACAAGCCTGGTTCCTTGCAGCAGAACCTGTATTTTTCTACAAAAGGATTGACTTGGCAACTTTCAATAGCGTATCAATACCGCCAAATTAATAATATTCGGCAACTAACTACAGATCGAAACCCAACGCTGTACGTCCAGCATTTTCGTTTGACTGAGGGGTTTGAAACATATTTACCATGGTTTAATATGTCTTCACGATGATATCAACAAGTTGTCGGAAGCACTTTATTAACCCATAGATCGCCAGGCTGGGTCTCCCCCTCCACGTGCCCCATCTAGGGTTGACCTTTAAGAATCCCCAATCGTTCAATATCCCGGTTAAGTGCCAACCGCGGAGCGAACACTTCCGCCTACCCCATAAACTGCCCATGTTCCCGTCTCTCCTCAGAAAAATTGCCGCTTCATCACCCCGAGCCATTTTATTCGTGGAGAGCTAGCGCCGTCAATTAGTATCGCTGAAGAGGAACCCGGCGGGGTGGATCGCGCCGTGCGATATGCAAGGGGTCCATGTGCAGTCGCGCCTATGAAGTGCAGTTGCGGGTACGACGGCAACATCGGAGCCTGGCATGGCGAGGTAGCATATTTTCGTATATAATGATGACGACTGGAATTTTTTTCTTCCGTCGTGTTCATGGTCCTTCCGGCTTTTGTCTTTAACTTGCTCACGAACCTCATTTTCGAGTGCCTTTCCGTGGGAATAGCGGAATAAGACAGGATGAAGCTTCTCCTCACCATCGCGACCTCCATTCTCGGAGCGTCAGCAACCATCTACTACGCCGGTGTTGCCGAGTCTGGTGGTGAGTTTGGTGTCTGGAGCGCAACGTCCACCAAGGGGACGGGTTTGCCGGGACGGTTTGGCGTCGAATATGCGTTTATCAACCCCAAGACTATCGACATCTTTGTCGACCAGCACAAGGTCAATTTGTTCCGCGTGGCCTTCTTGTTGGAGCGCATGTGCCCGCTTGCTACTGGGTTGGGCAAGAAGTTTGACGAGGCGGTAAGGAATCTATCGGGTTGATGATGTTGGAGATAAATTGTGTTTTCTGACGATTCACGTAGCACTATGGCCACTACAAGGAAGCAATTGACTACATTACAAAGACCAAGGGTGCCTGTAAGTCTTGAAAAAACTCGGCCCAGGAGGCTCGAGAGCAACCAATCAAGACTAACCCAACTTAAAGACGCAATCTTGGATCCGCACAACTACATGCGGTACAACGACCCATCCCAGCAACCTATGACCGGCAGCGTCATCGGCAACTCAAGTGATCCCACCGCCGCCACGACGGCTCAGTTTGCCGAGTTCTGGGGCGAGCTCGGCCGCCGCTTCAAGGACAACGAAAAGGTCATGTTCGGCCTCATGAACGAGCCGCACGACATGCCCACCTCTCTCGTCCTGGCGAACAACCAAGCCGCCATTGACGCCATCCGCGCGGCCGGTGCCAAAAATCTGATCCTCGTTCCCGGCGGCCAGTGGACGGGTGGCCACAGCTGGACGGAGAGCTGGGGTTCCGGCCAGGGTCCCAACTCGGATTACTTGCACAAGATCACTGACCCGGCCGACAATTTTGTCATGGACATCCATGAGTATCTGGATGAGGACTTTAGTGGTGGACACACCGCGTGCACGCAGGCGGCGGCGCCGAGCTTAAGCAAGGTGACGGCCTGGCTGAAGGAGCATAATCTCAAGGCCATGATTACCGAGTTTGGCGGCTCGAACACGACCGGTTGCGAGAGTATGTTGAAGGATATGGTAAAGTACATGGAGGACAACGAAGAGTATATCGGGTGGACGGCGTGGGCTGCGGGTCCTCTCTGGGGAACCAACTCGCCCTGCTGCACAGATCAGAAGCAGCTTGGGAGTCTTGAGCCTGGCATATCGGCGACCGGTGGTGGCCCGAGGTAAGTTCTCCGCATGAAATCTGTTCGTGTGTTAGCAAGACGGAAACGTATTAACCATGCGCATGCAGCTTGTATGAGTCTGTCTGGAAGAAGGTCATTGTCCCCCTTATCCCAAAAACTCTCCAGTGGAGTGGACCGGCTACAGTTAACGGCCCGGCGTAAACAGGGCACTTGATGCAGTGTTGGGTTGAATAGATGGTGCATTTAGTGCCAATGTTTGTCAGTTGCCTGTACATTCTATTAACCACCAGAATACCATAACATCGAGCCATTTCTGTGGAACTGTCGATTTTGGGCCATCAAGGTTCAGGTAGAAATTACATCGCTATTAGCGTAATTTCGGTGCAGATGTTGCGTTCTTATGATTCGCCTCAGTCAGGCCTTTGCAATCTGTCAGAACTGATGTCTCGAAGGGAACCACGTGATGTCGTGACGTAAAAGGGTGGTCCGTGAGATCCTTGTCATGAGAGGAGAAGGCAGACTTTTCAAC
>Ga0247774_1001772_pt1 | contig 10786 bp, 7 predicted proteins | sample UWRJL001104B6_FD_179933 | JGI IMG/M metagenome (GOLD analysis project Ga0247774, IMG submission 179933) | Plant litter microbial communities from Arlington Agricultural Research Station in Wisconsin, United States - UWRJ-L001-104B-6 | ecosystem: Environmental > Terrestrial > Plant litter >... | reverse complement strand
TGGAAAAGTCGGGGTGGTTCGTGATGGTTTGTGGGGAATGCTGGATATTGGGTGGCGCTCGACGAGGCAACTGCGAGTTGAGCGTGCGAGGTCAACGGCGAAGTCCCCTCCCTGCCCTCTCTGGCCGTCATGGGTGGCACATGATGGGGTTTGATTAATTCCTACTCTATGCGGTGGAAGCTTTCTCTTCTTCTCTCGCATAACGAAGGCGCTCTGAAAGCTCCAAGTTGATTGTGCTTGGGCCCACCGCACTCGGTCCGACAACCGCAGGGTCGAACCGGGTGAGGAGGTCACGTCAAACAGAGGCAATAGATTGAGATGATATCGTTGCCATGCACCACTAAGTCTGGTCGAGTGCCGAGATTCCCGTGCGCTCATGGATGATCTTCCCACTATCCCATGTATGATGATGTCCCCCCCTCCCTCCCCACACTCGCCTCTGGCGGCTGCAGCCCGGTGCACAATTCAGCGCAAAGAGTGGTACCAAGTGGTGTAGAGAGTGCGGGAAAGTATAAGAAGATTTCACTCGCCTCCGTGATATGTCTTGCTTCTATCTCCTTTGACCTCGATCCAACCGCCCAGCTTACAGCTACCTCACCTGCGGTAGCCAAGTCTATTCACCGTAGACAAGCCATCTCGGATTCACCACAGGCATCAAGCACAGATAGCAGCCATGAAGGTCGCCATCGCGTCCGCCGTCGTCTCTCTGCTGTCTCTGGCAGCTGGCCATGGCGCCGTGACAAGCTATACCATCACCACAGGCGGGAAGTCGGTCGAATACCCCGGCTACCAAGGTTTCTCGCCGGCATCCAGTCCCGATTCGATCCAGGTGTGTGGAGGGTTTTCTCCAAATGCATGGTTTCCGGGTCTAATAAAGCACAGAGGCAATGGCCAAGCTATGATCCCGTTTTCCAAGTGACCGATCCGAAGATGGTGAGTTGACGGGTCCTGGAAAAGTGGCGAAGATCCAACAGCATGGATAGTAGCTTACGGCTGAATTCTTCCAGACGTGTAATGGCGGCACCTCGGCAAAGCTCTCGGCACCGATTAGGGCGGGTGACAATATTACGGCCCACTGGAAGCAATGGTCAGTATCTGAAAACCCTAACCCCAAAGCTTCGGATCAGAACGCAACCCTAACTTTGTCTTTTACGCGTATAGGACGCACGCACAAGGCCCCGTCATGGTCTGGATGTATCCCTGCAACGGCGAATTCACTGCCTGCACGGGCAAGGAGGCAAGGTGGTTCAAGATTGACCAGCTCGGCCTGTACGGGAAGAGTCTCCCATCCGAGGATTGGGGTACGGCCATCGTGCTCAAGACGAATAAGTGGACGTCGCGGATTCCGTCCAACCTGAAGCCAGGAAACTACCTCATACGCCACGAGCTTCTAGCTCTCCACCAGCAAATTGAGTCTCCCCCCGTCCATGGTGATGATGGTGGATCGGCAGACGGCCGGGGGATAAGGGCGAGAAGTTGTAGGGCGAGGCTGTGCCTAACCCACAATCCTAACCCTACCCCATCATTCATCATGGGAGATACGCCGAAGGAGGATGTGGACTAATAGTATTACAGACACGCCTCAGTTCTACCCGGAATGCGCTCAGCTCCAGCTTAGCAGTAATGGTGATGCCGTGCCTCCGGCAACCTATCTCAAGTCTATCCCTGCCTATGCCCCCCAGTCGGATCCAGGGGTAACGGTATGTACCCGAACCTTAGATCAGCTAAACCATAATGCTCTGCCTCACACATCCCAATTTCTAGGTCGATACGTATATGTCCAAGGATACAAAGTACACATGTCCTGGCGGTCCTGTCTGGGATGGCTTTAAGTACGGAGGAATGTAAGCGCGTCGAGTTTGGGAGCCGGGTTATAAAGTAGAGTCTTGAATTAAAAGAGTGACTGAAATGCAAAATGATCTCTAGTCTGCTACCTGACGCTAAGATCTACTCTCCGGTTCCTTTATCGCCCGACCCTGTACTGAAGGAATTCCACATCCTCAAGGGCCAGATTGTGACCTCTTGGCGCCATTCTCCCTTGATAACAAGTAGCAAAGCCATCCTTGCTCCTCATCATCCTCCACATTCTCACCAGCTACCTGGGTCGCTACTGTTTCTTCCTCCAATTTATCGTCATCTCGGTCACCATTCTGAGGAAATCGGCGCCCCAGAACGCAAAGGCATCAGTATTGCTAACTTGGTAGAAGAGGCTTGGATCTCTGATGGAAAATGGGATGATGGACGGCGATGGCGTTAAATGCACAGAGAGATTATTCCCGGTTCGGCACCCCACCCGCCCAATGAACAGTCCAGAAGACGTTCGTCGGTGAAGGCCACACCGTTCGGTCCAAAAGTGTCTCCGGGGGGTCGTGTTGTCTCATTTTTCTCATGTCGTCCTCGACTGAAGCCTTCGGAATGTCGATCATCTCAAGTGGGATATCCCGTTGCTCTAGACGAGCAGCGTTAAAAGGGTACTTGGTCCACCACCTTGTCGAAATGCCCAACCGACTCGGAATGATGAGCTTGTCTTGCTAGGTGGTGATATGTTTAGTAGAGCAGCGTGTCTTCTTGTGCTATCACAAACACCTGTCTAAAACGGCCGACAACTGGTTTGCTAGTGTCCTCTCCGGCTTACATACGGAATGGCAGACACGCATACGGGACGAGGTCTACCTTATTGGGGAGAGACTTCACAACTATGGTGCGCGACAGCAGGGACAGTCAAGGTTCGAGAAGGATAGATATATATGCACGCATAATGGTCAGCGAAGAGACAACGGAGCCGCCGAACAGGGGCCATCGCTCTCTTTGAGTAGCCGTTGTCTCATGTCACCGTATACTATTCTAATGCATCCTGCTTATTGCACCAAATGAAGCTTGCCTCTCTTCCAATTTTCCCGCATCCATACCAAGGTCCTCCGCAGACAAGCCTGACTCTAAGTCTCGAACGGATTTCGAAGCAACGGGAAAATTCAGTTGCATCGCATTCCAGGCACGAGTGGCGGCATCAACGAGGATACGCGCTTTTTGGTAGGGGGATGGACGTCCGTAATGGACAATCTTGGCGTGCGGAGTGGACATCTAGTGGATATAACTAGACAAGCTCAGGATCATGGTCTACTCTGCCATGATGCTCAGAAATGGTGAGGCAATTCTATTAATGCCGTCGTTCTCCACGATAACCACAAGAACAATTCGGTCCTGGTCAGGACATTGCGCAGCGATATCGTAATGGCCAGGCCACCTCATGTCGGCAGAGTTATCAGTTCTAACCTTCTAGGTTTCTGAATTGTGCGCGAGATCCGTAAGTTGGCATTGTTGGTAAACCCGACTCAAACACCAGAAGCGCCAGGTTGACTGTTGAGGGTCATATACAAGCGCAGGTAGTTTACTTCTGCGCCAGCAATGGGCCATGGGTCGGTTTGGCGCCGGAGGTTTCGGGCCAGGTCCAATAGGCTGAAGGATGGACGATCGATGATATCTCTGAATGGGGTAGGGTAAGCATGAATCAACGACTTCTCTAAACATTTATATAACAGAAAGCGCAAGTCTGGCGAAAATATCCACTACCTCAGCCGCCACAACTCCAGCATGTTATCGTGTAAAGATTTTCCGCACACAACCAAAAGTATAAGAAAACTGGGACGATGATTTCGAGCTCATCACGTACCTCAGGAATAGACTGGACTGTACGTAGTAAGGGGCTGGAAGGGGTATCATCACGACTATCAAGTAGACTACCTGTCCGCCAGACCAAAGGACTATCCCGAGAAAACAATCTGAAATGCAGGAATTTTGCTAGCAGAAGCGAAAAAGAACTGCTCCTGCTACCTAGCAAATAAAAATCCTACACAGCCCTTTACCGCTAGTCCGGGAATGAAGCCCGGCTCTCTGCCGTACATCACTTAAACTGCAACCCTAAGTATAACCCTACTCATAACCCTGATTTGAACCGTTTGTTCTAGTTATTAATTCTTACGGTTACGGATGTTGAACCTTTTTAGCTATACCTACTAAAATCACTGGGAAATAAGGGATTAAAGAACTAAAGTAATTTTAGGTAGTGAGTGAGTTTTAACAGCTTTTACCGCTACCGTAGCTGTCCTGTCTGGGATGGCTTTAGGCATGGAGGTATGCAGGGGGGCGCGAGTCTGGAGGAATACATGAGCGTGATGTTGTAGGCGCAATCAATCATGTCGAAAAGACTAGACATGATAGCCTTGAGGCAAATTGCATGCATATATATTTCACTAGCCACGATGCCAATCGCTATGAAGATGAAAGCAGGATGGATATCATCAAAAATGAAGCTGTTACAGCCAGACTTTTGAGTATAAACCATCGTAAATGTCGCCAATCCATCCCGGCGTAGGTCCACCACGAGCCACGACTCCTAACCCTCCCGCGGACCAGAGCAAGGTCAAGGTAGCAGCCGTGGCATGGACACCCAGCCAGATTCGACGTCCCCTCCTCCTCACGCGTTTGTCCACCACTCCGCTGCCGTTGCTGCTGGATGCCCATATAGGCACGGCCTGCGACGAAAGTCCCAGCCACTTTGCCGCGCCCCAGACCATGTGGCCGCACCCGGCAACGAGAAGACCAGCGTAGGCCACCGACGCCACCACGGCATGTCTGGCAAACCCATGCGACACGTACGCAAGCCCGATGTTGGAGCTGTCGCCCTCGCAGGCCAGCGGCAGCACCCTGTTCATCACCAGGTGCGCCGCGAAGAACACGGCAAAGCCGTATCCGGACGCGCTGATGTAGCTCAGGGCCGGCCATATCCTTACGGACGGGGTGCTTGACCCCGCGTGGCGCGACCGGCGGTGCAGGGCGTGCATGCCCGGCGTGGCGCCGCCGTACTTGCGGAGGTTTTGCGCCCGGCGCAGCAGCCGGAGGCCCACGCCCGAGGCTACGTGGACGAGGACGGGCAGCCCGATGAGGAGGGGCTCAGACAGGGGCGTTTGGTATATTTCGCGCGCGAGCAGGAGGTGCTTTTCCGACGCGGCAACGGATCGGGTGAAGAGGGGGATGAGAGACGTGTTTGCGAGGTGGATCGACGTGAATATCGTGAGTGTGTAGGACGAGTACCGCTGGCATTTCGTTACTGGAGGGTTGAGACGGTCAATCGGTGCTACGAGCGGCGTCACGGGCAGCAAGACTGGGCACCTGGGAGGAGCAAAAAGGCGACTTACGAAACGATATCAAGCTCGGCCCATTCCCGCTACGCGTAGACGTCGACGACGAAGACATCAGCTCCTCCTCCCCCTTGGATGATGAAGACTCCATGCTCGCCTCTTCTGGGAGCGCTGGGAGGGGCTTCTCCGGCATTGGGGTGTCCGAGTCGATTGGTTTCGGCTCGAGCTGGAGCAGGGAGATAAAAGTTTCCTGCGAGGTTTTGGAGTGCAGTGACTGGGCATCCATGGTGCCGCTTGGGACTAATTGACGACGGCGTACAAAGACACAGCTAGGGGCACCGGGTTTTCGGTGTACAACGTTCAATTGTTGTTTATATCCTGATCGTGTCGGAATCGTCGTCAGCTGCGATTTGCTTCTGCTATCCCTGAGACGTGACGCAATTGCGGGTTTGAACCGCGCCGGGCCGGGGATAACCCTAGATGTCATGTCCGTATTAACCCTAACGGCATCCACCCCGATCTATGTAGCATACGGGTGCTGACAGCTGGCGTCTACAGATACGTTACAAAGCCTTATCCAGGGCCTGGCCAAGGCAGAGGCCGAAATACACGCCTCTTTTCATCTTGAGCTCCTCATGAGTGCCACACTCCTTGATCTGTCCATCCGAAAGCACGACAATCATGTCAGCATCCTTGATGGTCGACAGCCTGTGGGCAATCGAAATGGTGGTTCGCCCCTGAGCCGCCTTCTCCAGTGCCTCTTTCACCACCTTTTCGGAATGCGTGTCGAGCGCAGACGTGGCCTCGTCGAGAAGGAGGATTCGTGGCTTGCGGATCAGGGCTCTTGCGAGGCACAGCCTCTGCTTCTGGCCGCCCGACAGCTGCGTTCCGTACGAGCCGACCGACGTTTGGAGGCCCTCGGGCAACGACAGGACAAAGTCGCAAATGTTGGCTTGTCGCAAGGCGTCGAGGATTTCCTCGTCGGTCGGCTCGTCCTCTTCGACGCCAAGGGAGATGTTGTCCCTGATGGACCCCGTGTATAGCTCGGGCTCCTGCCTAACAATGGCCATGGAGGAGCGAAACTTTCGAAGCTCCAAGTCTCGGATGTTCTCGTCGTCGAGCATGATGCGCCCACGAGTCGGATCGTAGAAACGCTGCATGAGAGAAACCATTGTCGTCTTGCCGCAGCCCGAGTGGCCGACGAGTCCCACAAATTTGGCCGCCTGCATCTTCAAACTAATGTCGCGAAGGACAGGCGCGTCAGGCCGACGTTCATAGGCAAAATCGACATTGGCAAACTCCACGGGCAGTGGCCCTTGCGGAACGTCCCTGTTGCCGTCTTCTTTCGCCTCATCCTGCGCCAGCCGGTTGCGCATGTTGAATATGTGGTTGGCTGAAGTCTTGGCCTTGGTGATACCTAAAAACGGTCAATACCTACACTAGCCCTTCAGTGTACTGCATGGCCGCCCAAAGGGCGGCCAATGAACGTACTGGTTCCGTATGTGAAGAAGAGTGCCGCACTCTCTCCGGAGAATATGACGGCAATGAAGACAATGTAGAATTGTCTCGTGGTATACTCCCCAGTCGACAGTAACTGGCCGCCGTACCTAGGCATGAGTACCGGGTTATTAGCACCCAAGGAGCTAGGACAGTCCGGAATAGAATTCCTCGAATCACTCACCAGAAACCCAGAGCCATGGCCAGGAAAGAAATGCTCTGGCTGAGGGAATAGAAGAACATGATGAAGCCAATGCTACCTAGGGACTTCTTCTCGATGCCCCTGAGTGCGTTTTCGTATTCTCGGATGACAATTTTCTCCAGGGTCAGCGAAGAAACGGTCCTAATCGCCCGCACCGCCTCAGAAGCAAGGCCGCTGCTCCAGGCAAACCTCTCCGAAGTTTGGCTATCGAGCTTAAAGTCGAGGCGAATGCGGACGTAGCCCGAGAGCACCAGGAAGGGAAGAGCACCAAAAACCAGGACCAGGCCCAGCTTCCATCCCACCACCAGCGCCAGCACGCAGCAGGAGCCAAGATTGACAACGTTGACGAGAATGAGACCCAGGTTGGCCGAGAGCAGCTCCTGGAGGTTGGATGGCTCGCTCGAGAGTCGACTTACAAGCGATCCCGTCGTATTCCGGGGGTCGTCGAAGAAGGGCATGCTCTGTCGGAGCGTCGTGTCAAACATTTCGCGTTTGTAGTAGTGTATCAGTCGCTGGGCGAAGATGTTTGTGGCCCAGCCGACAGTGGCATATATGACGAGAATGGCGAGGGCAACGACGAAGAACATGAGGCTGTAAAAGTCGCCCCTCTTGACGCGCTCGTCTTCATCGTCGAGCTCGAAGGCCTTGGTTGCGTCGGCGAAGAGAATGGCGATGGCTACGTTGGTGAGGCCTCCGAGGGTGCAGGTAATGAAGGTGATGAGCATGGAGACCCACTGCCCTCGCTGCTCGTAGCAGATCTTGACAATACACATCAGAAGACTGACTGGCCGCGCGCTGCCGTCTGACTTCTCTACCTCCGTCTCACCATCCCCTCGCTGCGCTTCCGCACCGTCCGTGTGAATTTCCCCTGGTGGTTGTGATGGCTCCGTCTCGGACTGGCTCGGTTCGCCGTCGTGTTTCTCATTGAGCGCCTTTTCGCCGCCTATGCCGACGCCGACGCCGATGCCGGGCTCATGTCCGAGATCCTGGGCCAAGACCAAATGAGCATAGGCGCCTCCAGCCTCCATGAGCTCCGCATGGGTGCCTTGCTCGAGCGCCACGCCTTCCGACAAGACAACGATGTTGTCGGCATTGCGAATGGTGGCCAGGCGATGAGCAATCACCACCATGGTTCTATGGCGACCGACGTTGTCCAGAGCTTCCTGCACGATCTTCTCGGCATGCGGGTCGAGAGCACTCGTCGCTTCGTCCAGGAGCAAGACGAGGGGGTTCGACACGATGCTCCGTGCGATCACTATGCGTTGTTTCTGGCCACCCGAGAGCGTTACCCCCCTTTCGCCGACGAAGGTATCGTATCCCTGACGGAGGAACCCTAGATTAGAATGGCCCGCATCTACGGGAGAGTATCCGCCAAAATTAATTCATGTACACACGTACCTTTGGTAGCTTCTGGATAAATCCGTGGGCAAACGACGACCTGCACGCTTCTTCGATGAGTTCCCGCTTCTCAGCATCAGACCGGTTCGCCAAGGACGTGCCGGCAAGGCCCCTGGCCACATTCTCATAGATGGTGCCGCTGAAGAGAGTTGGCTCCTGCTGCACCACGCGGACATTCTCCCTCAGCCACCGAACGTTGACGTCCCTGATGTCAATTCCGTCTAGAGTAATAGAGCCTTCACCCCATTCGTACCAGCGCTCTATGAGATTGACGATGCTACTCTTCCCAGACCCGCTTGCTCCGACGAGCGCCGTGGTCTTCTTCGCCGGAACGGACAGGGTCAGTCCCCTCAAAACGTCGACTGCCGGCCGGGACGGGTATGCGAAGTGCACATTGCGCAGTTCGATAGCGCCCGCCGCCTCTGCCGGCTTAACACCCGACTCGGAGAGCGAGTCCAGCTTGGATGTCCGGTTGATAATGCGAAACACCTCGCTGGCGGCCGCGACCGCCTTCGAGACGGCAGTTGCCTGGGGCGCAATGATGGTGAGCGATTGCGTAGCTACAATGACGGCAAACATAACGGTCACAACATCCCCCGGGTTTGCTATCTCCCCGTTGGACCAGAGGCGGATTCCCTGCCAGAACGCCAGGCCGTACGCTGAATAGATGCAAAAGTACTCGGTGGCAAAGAGGCCGGCGTAGATGGGGCTCTTCTTCATGCCGACCTGGCACGCCTTGTCCAGGATGGCGTCAAACTTGCGACCAAGCTTCGGCCGGGCCCAGAAGGCGTGAACTGTGCCAATGGTGCTGAAGGCCTCTTCGGCGAGCGAGTTGGCGGTTGAGAATATGCTAAGAACCTGGGACTCGACCTTTGCATCGAGGGCCACGAAGATGTTGGTGCCGATGATGTTGACCGGCACGATGGCCACGATGATGGCCGTGAGCTTGGCGTTCACGGCAAACGCGACAATAAAGGCGGTTATGAAGCTTGAAAGTGCCTGGATTATGAGTCCGAGCTTTTCTGAGATGCCCTGGTTGATGATGCTGGCGTTTGTGGTGAGTTGGCTGGCCATGGATGTTCCAGCATTGTCGAAGAAGGCAATTTCCTGCCTCAGCGTCTGCCTGAAGATGTCTACCCGGAGTGCCTTGATCGTTTTGGTTGCGGTGATGGATATCAGAGCCTAGCGCACCATTTCATTCTCAGTCCTCCACGCAGCACACGAACAAGATCAAACCCGAAACTTACCGTCCACGCGTAAGAAAGGAGAAACTTGGCCACGAAGAGATACACGAACCAAAGGCTGGCCGCCGCCGCCGAGTTAGAACATTGTTCCGCATTCCGCGGGAATTGGCACCTACGTATACTTGTTGACCTCGTGCCTGTACTCGGACGGCGATATGGCACCAATGGCAAAGTTGTTAAATATCGTGACGAACTTGCCAAAGATGAAATCCATCAACGGCAGCAGAGTGCCAGACGCCACCATGCACGCCAATGCTACTGCGTTCATGATCCATCCTGCCCGATCCGTATATCTGAACACACGCTGTCGGGCACGAGTTAGCAGTCCGGCTGGATGATGCAGACGGCGGCACTTACAACGTAGTCTGACAAGCCGCTACCTCTCTTGGCCGGCTTCCCGGCTTCAGTCTCCCCGCCTCCTGCACTACCATCGGTAGAGTCTCGATCGAGATGCGCCCTCGGGCTGTCCATTTTCTCTGTTGGCCTCGAAGATGGCGCTGCCGTGATGGCGGTGGTGATATTCGTCCTGCCGGGTCTGACGGCTTGTTGGCCGGTAGGACGTTTAAAAGCCGGAACAGATTCGAGCTGCTTGCTGCTGCGTGATCAAGCAGGTATGTGTCGAAGTATATCGATGGATAATTTAATTTCACTTGCGGCTTTAGCTATTTCAATGGATGTGGCCAGCTTCGAATGGCACCTGCGGATTCCGGCGAGAGTTCCGAGCGTCCCCCGGTCCGATCTTATTAAATCAAACCGGTACCGAGCCACGGATAGGTAGGTTCGCTGGGATCGGAACGTTGCTCGGTGACAAAATTAGGGTTAGGGCATAAACCGGCTTCCGCGGACTCCGGGCTGCGCCTCTCTTGTTGGGCCTGGGAGGACATTGAACATTTTGCTCTTAGTATATTCGTGTCCTCCTACGGTGGTGGATCAAAGCCTCTTGAATACCGCAGCTTCATCTACTGCTGTACAGAAATTTTCTGCCTATCATCCTGGAAATAAACATGCGGATACCGCATACCGCACAAGCATATACCACTTCCTACAGTGCTTGAGGCGCTAAATGCCATAGGTAGAAGGGCTTACAGAGACTAGGAGGCTCGTCCCTAATTCTAGGACAGTAAGAAGAGTCTTTGCTACTGCTATAACGAGCGCCCACCGAGTATTTAAGTCAGGTTTGAGTCCTTTTTAACGGCGGTTTCCACGCATGCGGCCTTGATTAGGAAACGAGGTACTGGGCAAAGTCTTTGGGTTGCCTGCTAGGTATGGATGATGAAACTGGCGTAAAAAGGGCGGTATGTATCTCT
>Ga0247774_1001771_pt1 | contig 10788 bp, 15 predicted proteins | sample UWRJL001104B6_FD_179933 | JGI IMG/M metagenome (GOLD analysis project Ga0247774, IMG submission 179933) | Plant litter microbial communities from Arlington Agricultural Research Station in Wisconsin, United States - UWRJ-L001-104B-6 | ecosystem: Environmental > Terrestrial > Plant litter >... | reverse complement strand
CTTAGGCCGGATCCGTCCACCGAGTAGTCAGCCACGTCACCGGAACCACTACTGGATGGGGTGTTGGTGTGGAAAGGACGACGCCGCCACAGCCGACATGCTCCAACGGCTCAAGGACTGAACACCTGGGCACCATGCCAAGCGTCTGACGGGAGACGATGGACCGAGCACTCTTCCATTTTCAGGTAGACAACTGGTCTGTTAATTGAAGCTCAAGGCCATGTATGGGGGACGCTGTAAATAAACCAGACCAAACAGCACCATTAAGAGCCAAGAGTTTGGTAATATAGATTCGCAATATCCGTATGTATGAAGCTTATGGGCTCGCAATCCTTACAAAGAGGTATCTCAATGTCCAACGCCAAGCTCCTTCGCCAAGGCTAATGTATCGCTACTAACCATCCATTTTACAATACCCAGGAGTGAATGTACTACTCGCCGAACACCGCGCGCCCAAGTTTCCTATCCGGTATACCCCGAGTCCGACAAGTGTCTTTCCCATCGCGCCGTACCAGCCATGTCCCTGACGTCCAAACCATCCGGTAATCGAGACCCGCAGCAACGCCATGAGCTTCCAATGTCCCAACACAGGCAAGCAAAAGAAAAGGAGCACAATCAAAACTTTTCCAGTCCCTGTCAGTGCATAGCCGCCAAGATTGAGCTAGCCAAAACGAAAGGAAAATTTGGGCATCGAAAGTGTCAAGACTGCTTTCCCCCCCACAAACGCCGTCCGCCACGCTCCCAATTTATCCCGAAGCCGTGCAGTCCTGTCCAGAAGAGCAAAATCGAAAAAAATATATACAGTAAAAATATAAACAGGCGTAGGAATGGCTTTACACGCCGTAGTGGTACGGGTAGTCAAAGCCGCTGTAGTCCTCTGGCGAGTCGGGCATGTTGGAAGCGTGGTCGTTGTACCGCAGGGCAAAGATCTCGTCGTCGAAGGACCCGACGTTGGAAATGTACTTGCCAACATGGCCGCTGTGACCATGATTGAACATGTGGCTCTGGTGAGCCATGTAGGCACCCGGGAAGCCGTCTTCGTCGCCGGCCATGAAGTTCTCGTCAACCTCGGACACGTCGCCCGAGGTGGTTCCCGTCGACGCCAAGGTTGGGTATCTCTCGTAGTCAAGGACGCTACCGAAGCTGTGAGGCAGCCGGTAGCTCGAGGCCGCCGAGTAATCGCTCGTGCTCCATGTGTCGGAAGGAGGCGCCAGGCCAGCGCTGTTCAGCGGCGCGTCATGATCGGCCGAGAAACCGGAGCCGCTGAAGAGGTCGAACCCCCCCGGGGTGTATTGCGGATAGCTGATGCGCGACAGATCCAACGGCGCAGGGGCGAGGCCGTGAGGGAACGTGGGCGATGTCCCCATGTTCGGGGAGCTCAGCTCTGACTCGAAATGGTGCGAGTTGCTGCTGCGGGGTCGGCTTGTGACGTCGCGCGACGGGCCTGGTGCCATGTTGTTCATGGCCTCGGTGGCCGAGTTCACTCGCGTGGTGCCTCCCTTCTGGGGCAAGCGCTTCTTCGGCACAGGCGCCTTGAGTCGGGAAGCCTGGGATGTGGTTCCTTCGGAGCTGGTAGTGTTGGCTCGCCGCCTTCGAATCGACGTCGACCGGGACACGGCGCTTGGAGATATCTCGCTCTCGGCTTCGGGCACGGCTTCGAGCGTCATCGACTCGTTTGGCGTGCAAGTGCACTTGCCGCCGTGGTTGCAGCAGCAGGTGTCTGCGTCGCAATGTGTTAGATGGCCCGCGTCAGAGCTGGGTTAGCCCATGCTTACCCTTGTGACCCTCCATGGTGGGCTGAAGGTGGATGCACTTGTTCTTGTTTCCACAGTCGCACTTCACATGAGCCGATCGCGACTTGCGCATGGCCCTGCAGTGCTGACATTGCGACACGGGCCGACCCTTTCGGTTGATGTGCTGCAACCGGCGGTCTGTAAATCGAATAGGTCAGCTTCGTCCGTAAGAGAGAAGACGATGTTACTTACCCGAGTGCTGGCAGTTGGACACTCGGTGGCCGCGCACACAAGCCTCGCAGGCCCACTTCTCTCCGTTGATAATCATAATGATTTGATGTCAAGGAGATGGGCGAAGAAGTGGTAGTGGGCTTCTTTCAAAGCCGAGGTAGATATGTATCTTGAGCGTGTTTTTGGTAAGGCCTTTGTCGCTTTGCCGAGTGTTTCCGTGTAAGTCCGATAGAGTCGGTCCTCGACGGTCCTCGGCTACGGCGCCGGCGGCATCAAAGGTTCGGCGCCTTCACGGACGAGGGCTCCGACGAAATCTCGGAGGCAATTAAGAATCAAGGAAGGTGAATTGGTCGAATGCTATTGCAGTGCGCGTCGAGATTGGCTAGAGTAGTCCGGCGTCATTGGAATTGAGCCTGTGTAAGCGGGCGGGAGCTTCGTGATGCGGTTGTCTAATTGCCGACAATTCTGTTGTGCTCATGCGACAACTCGAATGCAATGGAAATGCAAACGCAAACTGAGTTCCCCAAAAGCCGGTTCAGGAAAGCAAATATAGTAGGCGAGAGGATCATAAATGAAAGCGCAAGGCGTGGGGTGGCGGTACTTTAAGTAGTAGTAGTGTAAGTGTGATGGAAACAAGATAGATCCGCGTTCACTCCCAAAGACGACCAGGCTGCGCGCAGCCCCCGGCTTAGACGGACGACCCTCGGCTTCTTCACTTGCACAGAGAATCTCAGCTCTAAAAGGGCAGTTGAGGGACCTCGCATGTCTTTCCATCGACGCAGCTGGTGTGGCACGCACAGTGCGAAAGTTCGGAAGTACCTTCGTCCTTCAAGACAGCGTCGACCATACGAATGGTCCCTGCTCTGCAGTGGGGGGTTGGGGGCTCACGGTCATAAGCGACTCTGCGACGACGCCACCACCTCAAGCGCGGAACAAAGACAGGCAGCTCTGCTCAGTGACAGCCTCTTCATCGACGTAATCGGAATCGAAGGCATGAGTGAAGTACGTGGGTATGCATGTGCTAGGTATAGTGCTTGGAAACGACCCTGTCCTCAAGTGTCCAATGGTACTGGAAATAATGCCGTTTCATTAACAAGGGAAGATCGAACCCCATGCGCTTGGGTGGACGACTTACAACCAAAGCGATGCGGTGCGATGGTAATACACGCTGGTTTTGTAGAGTTAATTAGCGGCTTTGCTGCTAGCATCTATTTGATGGGTTAGAGTTCCGACACAAGACGCTCAATCTTTTAAACGAGGTAAGGTGATGTATTTGTCCACCAGTCTCTGTTCGTAATGATATGGGCTGTAGAGGTAGGTGTCTATCGTCTAACATGAGCGACCTCAAAAGAAGCGGTCATGCTTCGTATTTACTTCAGTATTCCGAATCCCACGTCGGGTTCCCTTCAACATCGTCAGCTTTAACTCGCTGGAATTCGAAACACGTGCTGCTCTCCAGGCTGTCTCGCGATGCAGAGTCCGTCCTGGCCACTTTCGCGTGTCGACGCAAGTCAGATCCTTAATGGCAGGAGATGCAGGGAATCATCTGTGAACGTGGGGGTGAGCAAGGCCGTGGCCTAGCTCAATTGCCAAGCAAAAGAGCGACAGCGGAGTGACGACAGCTTGCGATGGGCAGACAGGGAAAAGGCAAGCTGCGCAACTGTCGGGGCTCGCCCCGCCTCTTGTAGGAAGCTCCACGCCTGGTGGGATGCTACCACCTAACAACCTCTCATGCCCTCTGTATTACAGGCTACGGAGACTGTAGAAACGCAGCTGCTTCATTAGCCGCTTCGAGAGGAGTCCATGCTGGCACGCCTGGTTGCCGAGCAAGTGTTCCCGGCAACAGAACCTAGCGACGAAGGGACCTACCATCCACTTCTTCCCTTCCCGATGCCTCCCTCTGTTAGAGTAGCGAACCCGGCATCGTATAGTGTGGAGGGTCGTGACCCCCAAACAAATTCACCCAGTCGCGGCACGCATCCCAGCCTGGGCATCCATCCCCCCCCAAGGGAGGACAGACCCGCTTTTTGCGCGGTCGCCGAGGGGTCGAAATAGTTATGCCAGGGCCCTGAAATCAGAAGAGCAACTTCCTCTCTTGTGCAGACTTGATGTAGTACCCTGCATCATGGCTGCCATCTGACGCCGAGGCTGCATGGAAAATTTTCAATCCAGCGGAGCCAGATGCTGCCTTGTTCTTCTGCTGCGAAGAGATGAGACCAAAATTCTGCGTCTCAGGTTTTTTTTTTCTTGATGTTCACGAGACCCGATCTGGCTGACGCAAACGCCATCACAGAATGCCTGCAGATCTGGGGCGATGGTCAGGTCTGGGGTGGATCTCGTTGCTTTTTGCCCGGGCTGCTGGATGCCCATCCTCTCGGCGCCATTTGCTGAGGTTGGCATTGAGGTTTAATCCCCAATCCCAGAATGCCATCCTTAGCTGAACATGCTGAGCGAAAAGCGAGACAGTCCGGTCGCCCGGCCGCGTGGTCGGTCAGTCTGTTTCATCAAAAGAGCACCAAGAAGGGGGGGGGCATCTCTGCCCCATGAAACTCTGGACACTGCGGTTCTGATTCCAGGACCGGACGAGTCCTTCCGACTTGACACGTAAAATACAGCACATTGGTAGAAATGCACTTGCGAATAAGGATTAGAAATCCGCCCAGGCTGACATGCCAGTTGCTCTCACAGAGGGGCATAGTGCAAGATACTTCTGTGCAAGCTTCGTACTTTCGTCGTTTGTAAGTAAAATGGGAGAAGCGAATGTCAGCCTCGCAACTTGATTAGTGGGGTCAAAATGCCGAATCCCGCATTGGCCCAGATGCTTTTTTGACCAAAATCCAGATGTCATTCAGTTGTCTCCCTACCCCACAAAATTGGCCGCCCACCTTGCCGTATCGGAGATGTCGGTCAACAAGTGTGCACTGCCGTGGCCTGGCTAGGCTACGTGGCCACAGGTGCTGACCGCCGCTAATGTTGTTGGCCCCTTTCGATCGAGTGGCCACCCACTGTTTAGTTCGCCTCTGTAGTTGGGCGAACCGGCTGCAAGAAATTCACACAACGCAGCCAGCCATCATATTGCGACATTCACAGATTTGATGTCCCGGGTTGTTAGGAGAGAGGACTTCCTCCTGAGCCGGAGACACCATGCATTCGAGTAACATGACGAAACCGCTACTAGACCAACTGTCCTACCAATCGACACTGTCCGTCAAGCCCAGGTAAGCAAGGTAGCTCGAGGGAGACATTTTATTATGAGGTAGAGTCCATACGTACAAATAACCTTTTATTTGTCAAGAGATCGTTTGCGCGCCGGTCGAGCAGTCACCGACCTCTCGACCACAACCAAGCCTTGAATAACTGTTCGCCTGTGGCCGCGAATGTTCCCAACCCATCCACCATGTACAGAAGTGATTAGGGCAGCTAAGGTAGGTGCCACTAGCTCGGCGCCTTGGAGCCGGACAAGAGCTGAGATGCACGCCAGAGTAATGTTCCCGAATAACTCCAGGCACAGCACACGATCTCGGCCACGACTGGTCACGATCCAGCTACTACGCGGGGTATTTTCGTTGCAAAGCGCGTGTTGCATCCTTCTAGAATACCGTTCGTGGCAAGTTTCGGTGTCTTTAGACTTTGAAAGTGACCGAGGCGGTGGTCCTTATTGACAATATCGTAGCCGCTGTGTCATGGAAGATTCCGCATCGAATGACAATCATCTCGATTCGAGTGGGAGAGCTCCGCTCCACTAACTGCCCATTGTTGCCTACTTTGCCTCCGGGCTCAAACCGCAAAATACTAGCCCCGGAACAGAATGCATACCACTGACGAGAATCTGTCTGACTGCAAGGGACGTCGCCAAGTTGCCAGTCGTTCCCGTCAGTCCACCGCGACAACACGAGACAGGCTGCAGCCTAGGTAGAGTACCAACACGCTGCACATCCAACTAGCATTTCACAACTCGGTAAAATTACCACCTGACCGAGCCACAGAGCAACGATGTCCGGAATAGGAAGTACACAAGGGGAAGGAAAACGTGGGGTTTCTTGCCCATGGGACGCAGGGCGGCGAGTTTGCGATCCCTAAAAACTTGACTTGCCGCCACGAGAAAGAATCGGATAGCCTCGAGTGCGATTCGTCTGATGTGAATGGCCGAAGCTGGGGCAACAATTGGCTTGGCAGCCTCCGAAATATTTCTAGAAGCCGCAGAGAAGGACGGGAGAATCCAATCAGGGGCCTATGTCACACACCCATCCCATCCCACAAAGGAATTTTTCGCTTTCTCCAACAGTATCCAACTTGGGGTAGACGACCCACACAGTGTTACAGTACAAACACCACAATCGGTTAGGTACTTGTCGCCAGCCTACCTGAGCACGGCGCAAGTGCTCGTTCCCACAACGAAAAAGTTTTCTTTGCGGCTGATGAAATTTCTTCTTCTCCTTCACCTAGTGAGGTCTTCGATGTTCCCGAACTTGCCAACGATGCATCGAAACGCTGTCTTCGACACTATTGAACCGTAATCAACGACGTCATTTTTTTTGAGGCTGAAGCATGCAGCCTTGTTTGCACTTTGGACGCCATCTCTTCCACCTGTCCTTCCAGGCAACGGCGTGCTGTCCTCGTTGCCCAGCACAGGCAGGGACAGCGATGATGGGCATGAGAGTGGGCGGCGAGCACCAACATCCGCATTCATTACGTTCTTACTTTACCTGTCCACATTCTCAGGAGAGCGAGATTCGACCTATCGCATGCCGGGGCAGCCCAAGAAACATTAGTATTACTACCATGTTTTGAGGCAAGGAGTTGGGGTCGATCAGTTGCTATGATGGCAAGCTCTCCTAACTCTCCCGTCGCCGAGAACGAACCGGCCAGGCTCTCGACTTGGAGCGTGCACCAGTTTGGACTTTTCGCGGACCCCCAAGCCATCGATTCCGATTTACCACACGCCATTGTCGGCCGTGCTCGGAGGTCGAGGTCTAGTACGCTAAAAGAAATAGCTTTGCTTTTTTTCTTGGTTAGATGCATCACCACTTCGTCCCGTCCCCGACAACCACATTGAGTGTTGCTTTTTTTTTTCATCTGGCCGCTCTTGCCTCCCGGAGATGATCGATGACACTCACCTAACCGACGGCTGTTGCAGAGGCGCCAGTCTCCCACCCATCAGACCACAAGAAGCCCTTTGGCTGCATTTCTATGCAGCCCCTTCCTTGTTGGGAAAAGGCTGGGCGGCTCCATCGCAAGCCCAATGGTTCAGACCTGACACCTCCAGCACGCATGGCTTCTATTGGTACGAACAACCCCTCCCCGAGTAGGTCTGCTTGCACTCTTGGGACGCTCTCTTGCTTCTCTGCGAACCCCCACATTTGGAGAGCACCGCACGACACCATCACAGTTCTCCCAATTCATGCCTCCCAACACACCTGCAGCTGCAGCTGCAAAGCTCTGGAAGCTCCCCATAATTAAACCATGAAGATGCCTGACACCGTCGCAGAGAGGTGGACCTCTCCACGCCAACGAACCTTGCCCTGAGCCATGGTTTGGGACTTACACCATCCTGCGGCATGTCCGTATGCGACGTCCAAGCATCGACATGACGAGCTAATTACCGTTTCAGAAGCGCACGTGTCGGTTGGCTGATAAGATGGCGATTCCTGAGCCCAAGTCTCATGAGATCGACCGTTTGTTAGCAGCCCTCCGCAGTTACGACTGCCAGCCTCAAGATAAGGCTACCTGTCCATGCAGTTGGGTCATATTGTATCGGATCCATTGAGCCTACACCAGCGTGTGACGTGAAATTTTTTTTTTCGCTGCCTTGCGTCGGTCGCGGACTCGCCTAATATGCTACAGCATAGTGGGGAACAGTCTTTTTTTCTCCCTCGAATCTTGCATGGCATCCAAGACGCGATGCCTTCACGAGTTGGGGGGTTAATTGCGTCGTCAACGCAGCTCAAGCGTGCTGCTTACTCGGCCGCAACCCGGCGGCATGCTGAACCTGAGGACGCCTACGCACCCGGGCCACAGCCAAATTGGCGATAACTTTGCATGCGTGGCGGCGCTCTGGGTATGATTCATAGTGGGATTGCATTCAAGATCATGCCAGCAACTGTATCACTGATGCAGTATCGGCTGTCGCGTTGGTAAACCTACGACGCGATAGTTTTCGCTTCTGGCAGATAGCAAACCACCCGTTGCTGGGCACCCGGTTGGGAGAGGTCTTCTTGATTCTCACTGACCGGCCGGGAATCAGCTGTGGTAACATTCTTGTACATTACTTCACCTTGAGCGCCATATATGTCTTCTTCCTAATGATTACAACCACGGTACGGTAGCCTTAGAGAAGTAATACTACGGGACGCTGGCGCCGTGCTTCTTGCAAATCGCCAAGCCTAATGGATGTTCGAATTGAGATGTTAATACGCCGTGGGTCTTCACCACTCGCCCACCCATTCACTTGGCGGATCTTACTTGCAAGCATTTCGAAACATTGGCCGAGGTGTCAACTTTAGAGGCATCAACAAGGTACATGGGACGGGCAATTCTGTTAAGGACCTAGCTACTTTGGGATCCAATCCCATTGCATCGGTTTTCTCCATCTCATCAATTCGACAAAACAAGCGACCACGCCGCACTGTTGCCATGTAATCCATGATGCGTCGTAGTAGTACATCTCAAGCTCGGTGACTGAGAATCAAATCAGCGAATTAGCTTTGGGGGCTGGTTAGTCGCGAACATGATCGGATCGGGGATGGGAGATCGGTGGGAACTGATATCCCCAAGTGTTATGACGAGATAGAATCGACAAAGCACGGCCCCGATGAACTTCCAGGGTGAGGTACAGTGGAATACTGTTTCTCTGTTCCGGAGCTAGCCGGCCGCTCCCGGTTGTCAGGCATAGGGAGCCATGCAGTGCGCTACCCGCAGCAATGATCTCAGTATTCATCAGCCCATTTCGAAGATGGGGGTCTATCTTTTTATATTCCTAGTCGACAGATCAGGATGCGGAGGGACGCCTGAGATTGCTTCGGTTTCTCCACAGCTTCGAATCACCTGGCCTCAAAGCCATCATGATTCTGTTGGCTTATCTACTTATCGATTAACGCACTCGAGGTTACAACTACAGATCAATATCCTCCAGTGGAATGGAAACACAGAATTGTTAAAAGGCTTAAGTAACTTTCCAATATCAAAAACAAGGCCCTTTAGATGATAGATAACGACGAGACATCGTCGACATCGTCAGCCCAGCATTCCAGCCCTTATAGGCACATGCGACGAGCTCTGCTTCCCGTCTGCTTGTCATCTACTAAAACGAACATGCAATAGTGGCTTGTGCCGAATGGTCGGAGGCCGTCCCTCTGCAAAGAAAAAGCCACAAATGTTGAAAAGTCACTCTGGCGGCCGTATCTCTGCAGATGGTGATTGGCAAGGCCAAAAATGCTCATCCCTCACATGAGAGGGGATGTTTAAACGGAGACCGATGCCAGATGACGATTACCCTTTTCATACTAATGATGATTGTTCTTAGGCGGGGTCTGGTCTGAAGGTCTCAGCGAGAATTTAGGCAATGAAATAGTATTCTCTGTGTAGACTTTGCTAAGTTCCATCCATACCGTCCCCACGAGCCATGGGAGGAAAGACATGGCCGTCAACGTCGGATCGGATCGAACATTTGATAACGCGAGACCCCCACAGAACTGGAGTCTCTCTTGCCCCTGCCGTTTTCACTCTCTTCACCAACACAAAAAACACACATCATGCCATTGCGACACTGACGTGCTCGATGAGAAACAAGCTCACTGGTGGAGCAAGAATGAACCCTCAATCCGGGCTTGCATATGCATGATCGATGCTGGCGTGCATGTTTGGCCAACCGCAATGGTTGGCGGAGCGGGCGGAGCGGAGCGGGGAGTTACAGTCACGGCTTAACTTTTCTCGCACGAATAAACCCAATATCACTCTGTTGGACTTCGAATCTCCGGAGAAGCTATCCCTCGGCTTGATTCTTGCGTTCCTGCTTTCGTAGATTGTATGCTTATCATCTAGAACGCCCGCACGGGGTTTCCCGTCGCGGCTAGGCGTCAAGTAAGGAAGGTTTCGCCCCTGTCCTTATTTCTAGAATGAAAACTATACAAAATAAGGGGAGGAGAAGGAGAAAGGGAAAGAGGCGGGGCGAGGGGGAGATCGGAGTTTGGCGGTTGAGATAGGTTAGTAAATCTTCCTTATATTTTTGCTGCGCCGCAGACTTTGGATCGGCATGTGGCAGGGGACAACCTCCCCCCCCCGGGGGGGGGGGAGACCCTGGACGAATGAGGATTATCGTTACTTCTCGAGGTGCGTAAGGAACTTGCTGTCTGCCATTTACTGGTTGACCTAGGCGGATGAGAGAGCCGAGTAATTCTTGTGTATTTGTATTGGCCCTTTCTCGAGATGTTGGTTAACCCAGCATACTGCAATGAAAACACCCAAGGACTGTCGTATGTTGGTCAAAATGACATCGTCAAAGTCGAGACTAAGACTGAAGTCGAAGAATCCTTTCGAAATGGCATAGAAAGATATTGAACAACGCAGACTGGAACCACGACTACATACCTCTGACATGTAGATATAAACGTCGTCCGATGTGGAGCATCGCTCTTGCGGGGCCCCACAAGCCGATGCGGAATGGAATCTGTGCTGATATAGAAATGCTCATGCCAGGTAGCTTTGGGGAGCCATATGTGCTTGAACTCATCCTCGCGGAGCGCATCTCGGAATTGAAATTGAGACACGAAGTCGTGCGTGCATAGTTTAGGCAACAGCAACAGCGTCTTTATTTTAAAATCAACAG
>Ga0247774_1001770_pt1 | contig 10793 bp, 6 predicted proteins | sample UWRJL001104B6_FD_179933 | JGI IMG/M metagenome (GOLD analysis project Ga0247774, IMG submission 179933) | Plant litter microbial communities from Arlington Agricultural Research Station in Wisconsin, United States - UWRJ-L001-104B-6 | ecosystem: Environmental > Terrestrial > Plant litter >... | reverse complement strand
CGAGGACGTTCTCGGGGCGGCCCCCGAGGCCGACCTGCTCGCGCTGACGGCCGGAGCCGGGGGCAACCCGTTCCTGCTCGTCGAGTTGCTCGGCGGGCTCCGCGACGAGGCCGCGGTCGAGCTGGCCCATGGCCGCGCCCGGCTGGTCTCGGCGCGGCTGCCGCAGCTGCCAGAAAGGGTCCAGGCGTTCGCGCGCAGCCGTCTGGATCGGCTGTCGCCACGGACCCGGCGCCTGCTCCAGGTGGCGGCGGTGCTCGGCCAGTCCTTCTCGGTGGATGACCTGGCCGACCTGCTGGACGAACCCCCCGAACAGCTGCTGGTGGCACTCGAGGAGGCCCTGACCGCGCAGATCGTGGTGCCCGCCGAGGACGTGCTGACCTTCCGGCACCATCTGTTGTGGCGAGCGGTGACGGACAGCCTTCCCGTCCCCATCCGCCGCTGGTTGCACCTCAAAGCCGGGGAGGTGCTGTTGAGACGTGGTGGGTCGGCGGTCCCGGCGGCCGCACACTTCATGGTGCACGCCCGGCCCGGCGACGAACGCGCGCTCGCCGGGCTGGACCGTGCGGCACGGGAGGTGCTGTCGTCCTCGCCGCAGACCGCGGCGGACCTCGCCCTGCGGGCGCTCGAGCTCACCGACGCGTCCGACCCCGCCCGGTTCGACCGTACGGTGACCGCGGTCGACGCCCTGACCGCCACCGGGCGGCTGTCGGAGTCGGCCGAACTCGCGCGTGCCGGGCTCGGCCACGCACCGCTCAGCCAGGCCCCGCGGCTACGGCACCAGCTGGCGCTCATCCTGCAGTTGAACGGCCGGCCGGAGGAGACGATGGCCGAGGTCGAGAGCCTGCTCGCCCAGCCGGATCTGCCCGGCGACCTTCGCGACGCGGCCGAGCTGACGTGGTTCGTGGGGCTGATCGTGCGCCAGGACATCTGGCGTGGCCGGCAGCGGGCCGAGGCCATCGTCGCCGCCCGCGATCAGTACGGCAAGGGCGCCCTGGCCGGGGCGCTCGTGCTTCTCAGGAACATCGCCTGGTCCGAGGGGCGTGTCGCCGACGGGCTCGAGTACATCCGTGAGGCGGCGCGGATCGCGGCCGGCGGGGCGATCGGCACCCACAGCGGGGCCGCGCGCCTGAGCCTGGCCATCTGCCTGGTGAACGTACGGCAGTTCAAGGAGGCCGAAGACGTTCTGCAGTCCGTCGACGAGGAGATCGAAACGATGGGGCACACGGTGCAGGCCGCCGGTGCCGCGTTCGTACGCGCCTATCTGCGGTTGATCACCGGCCACATCAACGACGCCGCGGCGGAGGCCGAGGCGGGGCTGGAGATCGCCGACGAGCTGGGTACGCACTCGTTCATCCTCCTCGGCGTCCTCGTGCTCGCCGTCGTGTCGCTGCTCCGTGGAGACCTGTCCGCGGTCGACCACTACATCGAGCGATACCGGGCCCACGCGGCTCGGGGCATGGCGTTTCCCCCGGCCTGGGCGGCGTGGGGGACGGCGCTGGTCGCCGAGGCCCAGGGCGGTCCCCGGCAGGCGATGCGCGTGCTGCACGCGAGCTGCCCCGACGCCCGGATGTGGCGCTGGCACCTCGTCGTGGAAGCGAACCTCGCGGCGTGGGCGACACGGACCGCGCTGGCCGCCGGCGAGCGTCCGCAGGCAGAGTTGATCGTCGAAACGATCGAGCGACTCGCCCACGACAACCCCGACTTCCCCTTTCTCGCCCACACGGCGGCACACGCCCGCGGAGTCCTCCACGACGACGTGGCGGCCCTCCGCCAGGCCTGCGCGGGCTGCCAGGACCCATGGGCGCGTGCGTCGGCCGCCGAGGACCTGGGCGTACGGCTCGCCGACGCCTCCGGCGATCCCGATCACTCCGCCGCCATCCACAGCCTGGACCAGGCACTCGAGCTGTACGGGCAGATCGGGGCGCTCCGCGACTCCGCACGCGTCCGTGCCAGACTGCGGCGTTTCGGAGTCCGGCGTCGCCACTGGGCTCAGTCGGCCCGGCCCGAGTCCGGCTGGGACAGCCTCACCGACACCGAGCGCAGCGTCGCCGCTCTCGTCGCCCAAGGACTGACCAACAAGCAGGTCGGCGCTCAGATGTTCATCTCACCCCACACCGTCAAGTTCCACCTCCGTCAGGTCTTCCGCAAACTCGATATCGGCTCGCGTGTCGAACTGGCCGGCATCGCCACCGACCGGCACCCCGAAACCACATCGCCGGACGACGGCACCCGACGATCGCCTTGACGGCCGGGGCCGTGTCGCCCGTTCATCCGCCGGCGAGGTTCGCCTTGACACGCGGGGCGACGTCTTCGGCGAAGCGCCGGATCTGGTCGGGCGTCTCCTCCTGCGGCCAGAAGACGAAGGCGTCGAACGGTTGTTCCGTGCCGAGCCGGGTCAGCTCGGCCACCCACACGTCGGCGCCTGCCCGAAGAGGGGCGGTGCCCGTACGCAGGCCCGCCGTCGCACCGAGTCCGGCACCGATCAGGCCGGGCACCTGGGCCATCCGCAGGATCGCCCCAGGGGCGCGGCCGTGTTCCCCGGCGGTCCGGTCGATGAGGTCGTTGGCCGGCTTCCAGCGCTCGTACGGCAGATAGGAGGGGATCGGCGCCGCCCAGCCGTCGGCGACGCGTCCGGTCAGCTCCAGGCCGCGCGGGCCCTGTGCGCCGATCCATACCTGGATCGGCGCGGATCCCGGATCCGCGCCGTGCGTCCCGGACACACGGTAGTGGTCCCCGTCGAAACGCACCGTGTGGTCCGGGCGCCACAGTTCGCGGACGATCGTGATCGCCTCTTCCAGCGCGCGCAGTGCCTCGCCCGTGGTGCGTCTGGGCACTCCCATCGTGGTGATGGCGTCCCAGTACCCGCCCGCGCCGATGCCGAGTTCGAAGCGGCCGCCGGAGATGAGGTTCAGCGCGGCCGCGGTGCGGGCCAGCATGGCCGGTGGGCGGAGCGGCAGGTTCGCCACGTCCGGAAAGAGCCGGATGCGCTCGGTGTGGTCGAGCAGATGACCGATCAACGCGAACGCGTCGAGCATCGGCGCGGCGTACGGATGGTCCTGCACACCGATCAGATCGAGTCCGCCGACGTCCGCGGTCACGGCGAGCTCGCGGACGCGCGCGACGTCGCGTGCGGGAGTGACGGAGACGCCGAACAGGGTTTCGGGCATGGGTGTACTCCAATGGGAACGGGTGGGAAGAGGGCCGGCGGGACTCAGCGGGTGGCGCGAGCGCGCTGGAACTCGGTGATGTCCATGAGGGTGGTCTTGAAGCTCGTGTAGGCGTCGCGGCCGAGACGGCGGGCGTGGCGTTCCTGGATCGCCGCCATGATCCCGTCGGCGGCGCTCATCTGGGCCAGCCCGCGTTCGGTGGGGCGGACGAGCTTCGCGCGGCGGTCGGCGGGGTCAGGACGGCGCTCGACGTAGCCGAGAGTCACCAGCTCGTCGACCAGGGTGCCGATGACCTGCTTGTGCTGGCCGGACAGACGGGACAGCTCGGTCGCGCGCAGACCCTCGGGGTCGAGGTAGGCGAGCACGGCGCCGTGCCGGGGCCGCAGGTCCTCGAACCCCTGCTCGGCGAGCGTCGCGAACAGTTCCCTCTGTACGGCGAACAGCAGCCGGCCGGCCAGGACGCCGAGGTCGGGGTCGGTGGCGTTCCGCTCGGCTCGGGTGACCACGGTCGCCTCCTTGGTGTGCGTCGGAGGATCAGCAACGATCAGTGATCGTCACTATAGCTGACCAATAACGCATCGCAACCGCTTGCGACCATGGCTAACTCGCGCATACATTGCCGATTAGTAAGAATCAATGACTACTTTGCCAGGAGCGGAGATGTCCGTCATCGAGCTGACCACGTTCGTCGTGGCGCCTGAGAGGACCGCGGCGATGCTCGCCGCACGACCGGGGATGCTGCGGGCCTTCCGTGCGGACCGCCGCGGTTTCGTCGCCGCGCGCCTCATCCGCCTCGGCTCTGACACGTGGCTGGACCTCGTCGAGTGGATCGACGACGCGGCGTGGGACGCCTCACGGGAGAAGGGGGCGAACCAACCGGAGATCGCCGCGTTCTTCGCCACGATCGACCGGCTCGTCGGCGCGGAGCGGGGAACCCGCTACGACGACGCGGAGGACGGGCCGAGGAGCGTACGGACCATCGCGTACGGCCCGGAGCCCGCACAGGTCGGTGAGTTGTACCTCCCGCCGGGCCCCGGCCCGCATCCGGTCGTGGTGCTCGTCCACGGCGGATACTGGACCGTCATGTCCGACCGCCGGCAGCTCACCGGTCTCGCCGATGATCTGGTCGGCCACGGATACGCGGTGTGGAACATCGAGTACCGGCGCATCGGCGAGCCGGGCGGTGGCTGGCCCGGCACGTTCGAGGACGTCGCCGGCGCCGTCGACGCGGTCGCGGACCTCGACCCGGCCCTGGACGCGGACCGGGTGATCGTTGCCGGTCACTCGGCGGGTGGTCACCTCGCGGTCTGGACGGCGCACCGCGCCGCACTCCCGGACGGCGCACCGGGGGCGAACCCGCGGGTCACGCCCGTCGGCGCGGTCTCCCTCGCGGGGATCCTCGACCTCGCCACGGCCGACGCCACGGGACTCGGCCCGGCACCGGCCGGCCCCGGCGCTCCGCCGGCGGCACGTACGGAGGCGGGGCCCGCGGACGCCGGACAGGGCGTCGTCCGCCTGCTGCTCGGCGGGCGGTCCGCCGACGTACCCGACCGGTACGCCGTGGCCTCGCCGGCGGAACTGCCGGACACGGGTGTCCCCCGGCTGGTCATCCACGGTGCCGCCGACGACGTCGTCGCACCGGCCTACAGCCGCTCCTACGCCGACGCGGCGATCGCGAACGGGGCGGACGTGCGCCACCTCGAACTGCCCGGGGCGGATCACTTCGGCGTCATCGATCCGGACGGATCCGCCTGGGCCGCCGTACGCGCCTGGCTCGGCGAGCGGCTCGCACCGGCCCTCGAAACGCCGCCGGCCGCCCGTGCGGAGAAGGCGCGATGACCGCGGCGCCGGCGTGGCCGGTGCCGCGGTCTCCGTACGGCCGCGTGTCATCGCGATGTCCTGAGGACCTCGTCCTCGGCCTCCCCAGGCATCCTGGTTCCGGTGGGACTTCGTGTCACCTGGGGCGAGGCGTACCGGCGTGAGGCCGGGGTGTCAGGCGTTCCCCTCCGGTTCTCCGGGAGCGGCGCGGGCGAGCTCGACGCGGGAGCCGAGCTGGAGTTTGCGGAAGACCTGGCTGAGGTGGAACTTGACGGTGTGGGGAGAGATGAACATCCGTGCGGCCGCCTGCCGATTCGTCAGGCCCTGGGCGACGAGCAGCGCGACGCTGCGCTCGGTGTCGGTCAGGCTGCCCCAGCCGCTGACCGGCCGCTCGGCCTGTCTCCAGTGGCAGCGACGGGCGCCGAGCCCGCGTAGCCGAGCGCGAACCCGAGCGGCGTCCCGCACGCTGCCGACGGCCTCGTAATCCTCCAGGGCCTGGTCGAGGTGGTCGATGGCGGCCCGCTGGTCCGCCTCGTCGCGGAGCAGCACGCCGAGATCTTCGGCGGCGGAGGCGCCGGCCCACGAACCGCCGAGGCGGCGCATGGCGTCGGCGAGCGCCGCCGCGTCGCCGTGAAGGACGCCGCGTGCGTGTGCGGCGGCGCCGGCGAGCACGGGATGGTCCGGGTTGGTGTCGGCGAGGAAGGTGATCGTCTCCACGACCCGGCCGGCTCGCGCGGCATCGCCCCCCGCCAGGCAGACGCGCGTCCACCAGGCCGCGAGATCGGGCTCGAGGAGGAGGAACCAGCGCCACATCCGCGTGTCGGCGGCGAGCAGGTCCGCGGCCCGCTGCGGACCGTGCCGGGCCTCGGCGACGCGAACCACGGCCCAGACTCCCCACCCCCAGGGAATCGCGTTGCCGGTCGCCTTGACGTTGTACTTCTCCAGGTTCCGGTCCGCGGCGGCGAGGTCGCCGCGCATGAGCGCGATGATCGCCAGGACGGCGTCGCCGAGGCGGGCGAACCCGCAGGCGCCCAGTTCCCCGGCGGTCTCCAGCCCGGACTGGGCCTCCGCCGCGGCGTCGTCGAGCCGGCCGGCCGACAGCCGCGTGTAGGCACGTACGAACGCCAGGTTCGCCGTCTGCACACTCTGCCCGGTCCGGTCGATCACCTCCTGAGCCTGCGCCATCACGGCCTCGGCCTCGTCGAACAGGCGCATGCACTGGAGGCAGGCCGCCAGGAACAGGTACGGGACCGCGGCGTTGGCCCCGATGGCCCCGATGGCCCCATTGGACCCGTTGCCCCAGCGGCCCCGCCACTCGCGACACGGGCGGCGTCGCGAAACCGGCCGAGCGCCTCCGCGACGTGTCCCTCGGCCCACGCGATGTGCGCCAGCAGCATCAGTGCTCCCGCGACGGCGCCGTCGCCGTGCCGGTCACGTTCCGCCACGACGGTCCGGGCCCGTCCCTCACCTCGCCAGAAGTCCCGCTGCAGGATCAGCGCCGAGAACCAGGTCAGCTCGGCCTCGTCGTGCAGGCGTTCGGGCAGACCGCGGTCGGTGAGCACATCCTCGATCTCGGCCACGGCTTCCGCCGGGCGTCCGCTCATCAGCAGGACGAGCGCCAGCTGGTGGCGTAGCGCCGCCGCGTCGCCGTCCGGCGCCTGGTCCAGGGCGTCCTGCGCGAGCTCGGCCGCCTCCCGCAGCCGCCCGGTGGCCGTCAGCGCGCCCACCGCGGTGAGCGTACGGTCGAACTGCGCCGGGTCGCCGGTCTCGGCGAGCTCCAGGGCCCTGCCGTGCGGTGAGCGCCCAACCAGATGATCATGGGCGACCCGCAGGCGGTGCGTACGGGAGGGGCTCAGCCGTGTGTTCTCGCTGGAGATCTCGATCGCTCCTTCGTCGCCTGGCCCCCGTAGCCGCTGTGGTGGAGACGCCGGTCAATCCGTACTGGCCATGGCTCCAGCCTCGCCGCCCAGCGGTGAACCGGCAAGGCGTGAAAAGCTCGAATAATATGCAGGAAGTCTCATGGACCCACTCAGTCGCCTGGTCGGACTGGTCCGTCCCGAAGGCAGCATCGACGTGCGCTGCCTGCTGGCCGGGCGGTTCGCCCTGGACAATCCCGTCAGCCCGTCGGGCGAGGTGCCCTTCCACATCGTACTGGCGGGCCGGTGCGCGGCCGAGTTCGCGGGCCGGACGATCCACCTGCGGGCCGGCGACGTCCTGCTGTTCCCGCGGGGGACGGCGCACCGGGTGCTCGCCGATCACGGCGACGGACCGTTCGCGATGGTCGAGGAGCCGGGAACGGCGTTTCCCCTCCGGCGCTCCCGCGGCGCGGAACCCGAGGTCGACCTGCTGTGCGGGTGTTACCGCGTGGCTCCGGGCGCCGGTGACCTGCTGTTCCGGATGCTGCCCGAGGTCCTCCACGTCTCCCTGGGCGCCGAGGGGTTCGAACCCGTACGGATGCTGAGCGCGCTGATCCGCCGGGAGGCGAACGCCGGCGGGCCGGGCACCGCGGCCGTCGTGTCCTCACTGTGCAACGCGCTGCTGGCCATGGTGCTCCGCAGTTCGCCGGACCAGCGGGTCTCCGGAGACGTGCCGTGGACCGGCGCCGACGACGCCGCCGTCCTCTGCGTGATCGACACCGTCCTGCGTGAGCCGGGACGGGACTGGAGCATCACCGCGTTCGCCACCCGCACCGCCATGTCGCGGGCCACGTTCGTCCGCCACTTCACCCAGGCGACGGGAATGACCGTCGGCCGGTTCGTGACCCGGCTGCGGATGATGATCGCCGCAGACCTGCTCGCCACCGGTCATCGTTCCGTCAGCGCCGTCGCCGAAGCGGTCGGCTACCGTTCGGTCTCCTCCTTCGGCCGAGCGTTCCGCGCCGCGACCTCGACCAACCCGGCCCGCTTCCGTGCGGACGCCCGCCCGGCCACCGCACGGGGCGATCGATGACCTGCCGCCTCGACGAGCGTCCAGAGCCGTCCTGAGAGCCGGCCGCCCGAAGTGGTGTCTCGCCCTACGTGTCGCCGGTTTCCTCCCTGCGCAGCGCTGACTCGCCGAGCAGGTCGTGGTCGATCGCGTGGCGGACCAGGGCGATCCGTGATTCGAGCCCCAGCCGCGCGTACACGTGCTGCAGGTGAGTGGTCACCGTACGGGGGCTGATCACGAGTCGGCGGGCGATCTGGGCGTTGCTCAGTCCCTGCGCGACCAGCTGGACGACCTCTCTCTCCCGCCCGCTCAGCCCGGCGGCCCGGCTGCGCCGGGGCGGGGCGGGCCGTGCGCCGAGGTCGCGGAGCAGGCGCCGTGCCCGGTCGGCGTAGCGGCGGGCGCCGACCGCGGTGAACACCGTGAGGCTGCTCTGTGCCCCGGTGACGGCCTCGTCCCGGCGCTCTGGCGGAGCGGCGAGCGACCAGTGGAGCCGGCACCTCGCGGCGTCGAACGGCATCGCGAGCGTGGTGAAGCGCTCCGTGGCGCGGTCCAGGTCGCGCAGCGCCGTCGCCTGGTCGCCCCGGGCGCCGTGGACCAGGCCGGTGATCTCATCGACCAGCGCGGCCGGGTACCGCGCCTGTGGTCCGAACCGCCTGAGCCGGTCGGCCGTGCCGAGCGCGGCGTCGAGCCCGCCCGCGGCGACCTGGGCTCCCCCGAGCACATACAAGCTGAGCGCCGGCGACATGAGCCAGTTCGTGGCCAGGTCCGCGGCTGCGGCGACGGCCTGATCCGGATCTCCGCGCTCGAACGCGATCTGGGCTTCCATGGTCTGGATCAGGGTGACCATGCGGCGGTCTCCTGGCCGGGGGCCGAGGGTCGTACGTGCTTCGGTCACGCAGGCCGCCGCTTCGGCGAGATCGCCGCGGAACGTGAGCACGAGAGCCCGTCCGATCAGGCCGGCGACGGTGGCGCGGGCGCTGCTGACCCGGTGCCCGAGCGCGAGGAGTTCGATGGCGCCGCGTTGCGCCCGCTCCCAGTCGCCGCCGTGGAAGTCGACGAACACCAGCAGGAGCCGTGCGGCCATCTCCAGCGTGGGCACCCCCGAGGTGCGGGCCACCCGCAATGCGTACCGCCCCCGGCGGCGTGCCGGTTCGGGCCCGTCGAGCATGAGCTCGACCATGGTCAGGGGCCGGTGTATCTGTTCTACCAGGCCCGGGTCTGCCAGCCGTTCCGCGGCGGCCAAGGCGCGCAGGTAGGTCTGGTGGGCTTGGGGAGCGGAGTCCTCCCGCAGCTGGGCGTCGCCATCGATCATGTCCGCCACGGCGATGGTCCGCAGCGAACCCGCGCGCTGACCGGCCGCCCGCAGCCGGCCCACCTCGGCGCGTACGGCGGGGAGGTCGCCGAGCCGGAGCACCAGCCGAGCGCGGGTCTCACGCAGGCCGAGTCCGAGATCCGGTCCGGTCGCCGGAAGCGCCGCGAAGCCCTCGGCCACCAGTTGCTGCGCCCGCTCGAACCGGCCCTGATCCCACACCGCGAACGCGAGCCGCTGGTACAGCCGCGCCACCGCCGCATGATCCCCCGATCGCCGGTAGGCCTCCAGTGCCTCTTCCCATGCCGCGACCGCGGCGTCGAGGTGACCGGCCGTCTGCTGCGCGTCGCCGAGGCGCTCCAGCAGCACCGAGATCCGGTCGTCGTGTGCCAGCGCTGCGGCGTGCGATCTGGCCGCTTCCAGGTAACCCGCGGCGTCCTTGCCCGCCAGCACGTCGAGCGCCCGCTCACCCGCGTGGGTGAGCACCTCCAGCGCGCGCTCGGCCCCGACCTGGTCGCGGGCGTCACGATAGTGCGGGGCGAGCAGGGCGAGGTCTTCGGGCCCTCGTCGTTCCAGCGCGGCCGCGACGTCGGCGTGCCGGCGGCGGCGGACCGCCTCTGGCAGCTCGGCATAGATCACTTCGGCGTACACCGGGTGGGCGATGCGGTAGACCAGGTCTCGTCCGTGGGTCACCTCGATCACCAAGTCGAGGTCACGCAGATCGCGCAGGTGGGCGACGAGCTGTTCCTCCTCGATGCCCGCCACCTCGCAGAGCACCGGCAACGTCGCCGCGTCACCGGCGACGACGACGAGCTCCAGAAGGTTCCGCCGTTCGTCGGTCGTGCGCCGCAGCTGGCCGTGGACCAGGTCGCGGACGAGGATCGGGACGAGTTCCCCCGCGCCTCGCCCGAGGATCCAGGCACCGCCGCTGCGGAACAGGCCACCACCGCGCAGGAGTTCGCTGACCAGCGTGGTCGCTATCAGCGGGCTGCCGGTGGCCCGCGCCGCCAGCAACTCCACCAGTGCGGACGGGGGCTCGTCGCCCAGAACGGCCAGGGCGAGCGCCCGGATCGCCTCCGGCGCCAGACCGCCGAGCCGTAACTCCTCCCCCAGCCCGGCCCGACGCAGATCCTGAACCAGTGCCTGCAACGCCGGCTGTCCGGCGGCCTCGCCGCTGCGGTAGGCGCCGAGTATCAGGATGGGATGCCCGCTGACGCCCCGCGCCACGTAGTGCAGCAGTTCGGCCGTTGCCGTGTCCGCCCAGTGCAGGTCGTCCACGGCGAGGACGACCGGCGTCCGCTCGGCCATCCGGGCGAGCAGCCGCGCCACCGCCTCGAACAGCCGGGTGCGCTCCAGCGCCGGATCGCCCAGCGGCCCCGTCGGCGGCAGATGCAGATCCGCGAAGAGCCGCCCCAGATCCGCCAGACCGTCCAGCAGCCGGACCCGCTGACCCGGTGGCAGGGCGCGCAGATAGGGCCCGAACGCCTCCAGGATCGGCGCGTACGCCAGACCCCGGCCCAGGACCCGAGCACCGCCGCGCAACGTGCGGAAACCGCGGCCGCCCGCCAGCGCGG
>Ga0247774_1001767_pt1 | contig 10800 bp, 14 predicted proteins | sample UWRJL001104B6_FD_179933 | JGI IMG/M metagenome (GOLD analysis project Ga0247774, IMG submission 179933) | Plant litter microbial communities from Arlington Agricultural Research Station in Wisconsin, United States - UWRJ-L001-104B-6 | ecosystem: Environmental > Terrestrial > Plant litter >... | reverse complement strand
ATGAATAAAGTGGTCTATGGTGGTGATGACGGTTTCGGGGTGGCCGGTTGGTGGCGGTGGCCGGTTGGTGGCGGTCCCCTCCTAGGCCTCAAAAAGGCGAAATATCTTCAGCCTCAAGGAAAGAGAAAAAGAGGACAACGAAAATCAGAGACGTCAAATATACACTTTTGCCCTGCCGGCTACATCAATTGCATTCATCTTCTGCTGCATCGTTACCTGCTGATATATCAAGACTGCTGCGACGTACAGAATTGTCCAGGCGTTTCTGACACAAGTGCTGTACAGATAAAAGACTGGATTGCCGGGACTGTCTATGAGGTCTCTTATCTACAGCAATGCGTTAAACTTGTTAGTTATGATTCTTGTAAATGGCCAAGAAATGTAGAGAAATTGAGGAAGAAACGAGGCACATCAGTGGGCCGATGGAACCATGTCTGGCATTGTGAAGAGCCATCTTAGGACAGAGTTAGACAGATGTGAAGTTCTGTCTCTTGTAGCAGACACCAGTATACGATTTGCCTACATGGAGACCAATGGTGTCTTTGATGAGGCATGTGATACAGTAATTCGTAACTTTGTTGCCAGGCTCGATAGAATTAGTATAATTGGCGAATGAGCCATCGAAAATGCTGCCAGGCTCACCAACGTGGCGGCCGCCAAAGCCTGTGTTTAGGTCACAGATGTCAAATACGTTGATATTCCTTGAATCCCAGGTTTCGTACTAGTATCTACGTATTAACAGTCATCACCATATCTCAAAGAAGCCTGGAGGTTGTGAGTGTCTAAGCTGAACCTTTTACCACTCGGGGTTCTTCTCCGGCGGAGCCACATTGTGTCTGAAGAAGGACTTCATGGCCGCGAATTAAGAGGCGACGGAAGAGAGGAAAGGCTCCCTTGGTTCAAAGACCTTATTAGGCATTTGCCACTGGTACAGCACGATAAGAAGCGGATCAACGGTATACCACTCTGTCATATCCTGCCTTGAATCTGATAGACTGCTTACAGCTCCTCGGATTTGTTAGTGGCTCCGGGTGAGCTCAGCGTGGCTAGTTTCGATATGAGACCAAGCTCGACGTCAATACTCAAGGCTTTCTCATCGGAGCCCAAATATAAGACATCCTACCATGGTCTTCGCTTATATTTAGTAACGCAAGTAGGTGGATCACCTAGTATTTGAGTCGCGGTTGGAGTCGCACCTATCAAGCTAACGACCATACCCCAAAAGCAACAAGCATAGAGTGGCACCATTCCGACGGATCTTGACGATGGTTAAATGACTAGTATAAAGAGTAGTGGGATAGACCTAGCGTTTCCTTGAGCGATGGAAATAATGCGAAAGCCTCGGGTTAATAGCGATGCTTATTTGGAGAAGGAATGGAGAGTTGCTTCTCATGGCGGCGAGTCTTTTAGGAACGAGCTGGTTTTTCTCCCACGGGTATGGTTCAGGTTCGGCCCCAAAAATCGTGGACGGGCAATTTTTTTTGGCTACGGATCCGGGTCTCCGTTCGGGCCATCTCACACGTGTGACTTACACGATGCATGGCTAATTATTTGCTCTAAATTTGAAGTGCTGGCTGACACCAGTTTTTCCGATTTCCGATTCAATAAAGAATCCTCGATAATTACAACCTCAACTGGTATTAGCCATATAACCCTTTATTCTCGCGTAGCAGGTATTTCACCCAGTTACATCGAAAGATTTTGTGCCGGGTGGCACCGGCAGATGTCGCGGGGCGGAATGGTCGGAGGGTACCGAGGTGATCGCTAGACCGTAGATATTGACACGAGTAGTTTTGGCCTTAGACAGGCTTGAAAGAGGCTACGAATGCTTAAATATGCCGGGATTTCCACTATATACATTCACCTGACTTGTCATTTTTCGTTGGGGTGGCTTACCAAATATTCCGTCCAATCCCAGTCCTCTGAGTAATATCGAGTCCATGGCTATTGTCATCAAATGTTTACAACTATGAAGATTTCTAGCGTAATTTGCAGCGTTGCCCTCGCGCGCTTCGTTACTGCTCATGGGAGCCACAATGTTGCTACAGAGGCTTCTCAAAGGCGCGAATTTCTCCAGAAGGGCAGCGGAAATCTCAACCATTGCCTCTCTAAGATGGAAAATAGCGGCCTTGCATGACGGTCTGTGGAGCGACGATCCACGCTTGCTCGCCTCTCGGCAAGACGCCGAACGTCCGAGGTATGTATATTATGATTGTGCTTAATCAAGTATTTGTCGCAAAATCCAAGCCTGACGGAATCTCTTCAAGGTCGCCAAATTAAACAGTGGCTCAAGCCTCATCAATCCGATAAAGACTACGCGATGGACACCGACATGGCTACAGTATTTGGTAGCACAACTCCTGTGTGATAAGCGGCGAAACTACGGAAGGACCTTTCTGTAAGATGAAGTGGAAGTCTTAACGGTCGGGCAAAGATGCCTGGCCTGCAAACAACGACGTAGCTAACCGGAGAGAACCACCAGATGTCGCCGGAGAGATCGTACGTAACGACGTATCCGAAGACCAAGCAGGCGTTCTCCTGTACTAGATTTGCAGATTCTGGATTCGGAGACTTGTGAGCCCGTCCCTGGTGCCTTCCTTGAGATTTGGCGTAAGTCCGGTCATTCCACTCCTATTTCTTCGCGGGTGCCTAGCTGAACCCAATTATCTGCCCAGACTCCAACGTAACGGCTGTGTATTCTGGGATCATGGCTGAACCCAACGGCGCTGGTTTCGGCGATCCCAGTAACCTCAACACCACCTACTTACGCGAGGTTCAAGAGACCGATAGCGATGGGGCTGTTCAGTTCAAGACCATCTTTCCCGGTCATTACTTCAGCCGTGCAGTGCACATCCACATCATGGTTCACCTGAATGCTTCTATCTAGTCCACCAACAATAACCTCAATGATTTGCGAGCCACGCACGGGGGAAAATGTACTTTGACCACGCCCTCATCACGGAGGTCGAGAAGGTAGCACCGTACAACACCAACCGCAGCCACTCATCCCTAGCGCACAAGACATTATTTTAGCGGCCGAAACAGGAATTTCGGATCCTTTTATGGAGTATGTGCTTCTGGGAGATGAGATGGAGGACGGCATCTTGGCTTGGTTGAGTTTCGGACTCAACTTGTCCGACTCCCGTGTTGTAAATGCAGCTACCACGTTTCTGGAGGCGGGGGCAAGATAAATGAAAATGGGAATACGATAGGGGGATGCTTTCCTGGGGGGTTTCCGCCTGATGTTGTGGCGCAGCCGGGGAAAAGTGCGGGGGTGGGAGAACCTCCGGGGATCCCGAGTGACTTGCCGTTTGCCTCGGGATGTCCACCGCCGGGAGAAACTATAGGGATTTGGGAAACGAGTTAGACATATTTTAGAGCAAAATTTGAGCTTGGTTACCGATAGGATGGGTCGGCTCGATGGTCTCGAAAGTCCCGTTGAGAGATTCTCCTTGGTCGGCAGCAAGGTTGACTGGCTAAGGACCCATTGTACGTGATCTAGCAGGCTTCAAGTTTGCATTTCAGTGTAATCGGCGGTAGGCCTGGGCTCGAATGGTTTAATACTGCGTGCTTTCAGTCTGAGCACGTTTCGTGTTACGTCCGGGTTTGATCCAGAAATGGACCCTTACGGGCTAGTAGAAACGGAGTTTTCAGATTGTACTAATGAGGAGTAGTTGTCTTAAGACTGAGCCGGTCGTATTCGATGCACCCCAGAGTTTCCAAGTTTCAAGTTTCCAAGTACTGGTGGATAGTGGATATTTTGGTACTCGGAGACGAAGCAGTAGTGAAGATTTTCTCTTCTATCCCCTGAACTGGTGGCGCCAGTGCCTCTGTAGCTTCGCGGACCGACCATCGCCTTCGGGAATATTGAATCCTAAATTAAGACAAAGTGGGGAGAAGGGATCTCACTATAACTATCGAGGTGGGAAGGCAATCTTTACCCCCCTAGATAGGCTTGTGCTCTTCTTCCTCACGGGCGATAATAAATCCATTTTGGCTGATGTGGGGGTCTTCTTAGGGTTAGAATTCTTTCGTTTAGGAGGTAAGAAATGTTATAAAGTACTTCTATTAGGGGTAGAAAGCCTCGGCTCTTGAATTCACGGTTATACTCGTCGTTTAGAGTTTCACCACGAAGGGAACTAGAAACTTAGCTACAAAGTCTAAAATTCCGTACACTTCGTAGCCTAAATATTTCCATAGGAGATGCCCTAATTCGCCGATAAAATAACTATTGCCTTCAACCTCTCCTCTTCTGTTTGATTCTGCATCTCAGCCAACGACCTTACCACGCTGTATTCAACGCTGTAAATCGAAACCACCTATTTTGGTACAATCCTTCTACTTTTCTCAATTTCGAAGCAATTCATTAGGCAGAATGAATGGCATAAAGACTCGGTTTATCATCCTTTCCGACACCCACGGGGCCGAGTTTGGTGACGAGTGGCGGAAACCTGGACTTGCGGTCGATGTCGCTATCCACTGCGGCGATCTCACTGAAGAGTCCAAATTGACCGAATTTGAGGCTACTATTCGCTTACTCAAAGCCATAGATGCGCCTCTCAAATTGTACATCGCGGGGAATCACGATCTAACCCTAGACACCGCGGCGTTCCAAAGGAAAGTTGCGGAGCTGAAGCGAACTCAACCTGAAGAAAACGGCCTTCAGTCACTCATTGACCAGGAATACGGAACACAGGGCCAGGCAAGGAAGATGATTGAAAAAGCTAGGGAAGCCGGAATTATATACCTTGAAGAAGGAGTCTACAAGTTTGCCCTTGAAAACGGTACTCAGCTTGTGGTGTATGCCTGTCCCTTCACCCTGGGAGATGGTGGCTGGGCTTTCGAGTACAGTGCTTCTGAAAACTACAATTTCGCCATACCAGACGGCATCCATGTTGTCGTCACTCATGGACCGCCCCACGGGCTCATGGACTATACGGCAGCGAGCTCACGAGTCGGATGCCCTGATCTTTTCGCCGCCGTTGCGAAGGCTCGTCCTCGACTGCATTGTTTCGGTCACGTGCACTCGGGATGGGGAGCAAAGAAGGTTGTCTGGCGAGGGCTCAGTGATTGCCCAAGTCATTTCACTGATATCGACAACGGGAAATCCACAGCACTAAAGAGCCTGGTCAGTTTCAAGAGGGGGAAATATGATACGGATGAGATCTGGGCGGATAAGGAGGCAGGTTTGCAAAGCTGTCTTGCAAATCGGTATTGCAGAACGAGTCACTGCAGTCATGACGAGAACCCTCTCGTCGTCGGAAAGCAGACCCTATTTGTTAATGCGTCAATTGAAGACGCTATGGGGAAACCGACCCAGTTTCCTTGGATAGTGGAGTTGGACATGCCCGCTCAAATTTAGAGCAAAATAATACCTACTTGGATCAGGTTAGGGATAACGGTTAAGGGTTAGCTTAGAGAGTTGCTAGGCGAACTAACCGAGTAACTAAGGAATGAGGAAAGGAGATGGACAGTGCTAAACGGGGCGCTTGCCCCATGAAACGCAGGTACGACTTCGCAAGGGAGGAGTAGGGGCTGGCGGCAATGGAATTCGAGGGCCAGTTAGGATATAGAGCCGATAAGGAACGAACGGACATTTGAGAATGGCCCACTGATTGTGCACTGCATACTGACACCGATGTAGGAGATATGTTGAGTGTAAGTTAGGCTATATCGCTCTGCCAAATGCTTGGAGCTTGACTTTCCGCTCGGGGCTCTGTCGAAAATCTGCGAGTTGCTCCGGCTAGCCCGCCAATCTCAAAACGACGGGCGAGCGTGTAAGCTCTCGCCACCTTGTCACGCGCGACCTGGACTGAGCCGGTGATGCAAGTACGTGCCTCATTTTTCCTAATCTGTTCCTCTGCTACAATTGGGCCATTTTCCGATTGCACTTGAGCGTCAATGTCGCCTTGCTGCGCGACCGTCCGCTAACAGCATTAGAGGGTCGGGTTGTTTGGTCGCGCAGCGTTCGTCCGTCTTTGTCCGCCAACATTGCTTTTGAGCTTTTCCATTCGTCCGCATTTTTAGATGCTGTAGAGGCGTTAAAGTCCTCCCCGTCAAACGTAGACGCTTAAAAAGTCAGGGAATACCTGCCGAAAAGGACTAAGCCTTATAAGTCGCGCCCGGAAAGCGCATAGTTGTTGGTTGGGTTAGCAAGCATGAACCCATAATTCTCAGGGAACTTCGAGGCCTCGATCGGGGATTCGTTACGCATAAATGCTCCAAAAGTTTGTTGGCTGGCGTTCTCGGGGTCTCCAGCACATACAGGCGACCGGATGGGTGCCCAGAAGGCGTAGTACGGTTTGACGCAGTACCTACAAACACAAACACTCCGCAGTCTGGCATAAAATGAATAGTGACGAGCGTGCAAGGGGCCACAAACACCCGCAACGGCCCACGATGCGTCTCCAATAGCTTCACTTTGTTCAACTGTTCGAAGGGGCTAGGTGGGAATATCACGACGATAGTAGCTGTGCAGGCTTTTATGCAGTATAATCAAGGCGCGGACGGCCGGATGCGCCGTTTGCGGCTCGGACGCCATCAGCAATTCATATAAGTCCTATTTAGAGAGAAAATGGTGGGATTGGACTAGCCGCTATCTCTTATCACCTTCAGCACGGAAGAAGCAGGGCCAGGTTCCGAAAGCGTGAAGGATGTACCCCTGGTCACATTGCTTGCGTATGAGCGTTCTCCTCCAAAGCTCTTTGCGTCAATGTGATTTTTCGCTTCCAACCACCAAGGGTATGCCTGAATTATCTTGTGGGCCAGCATCATTCAATACTCGGATGACCGGAAGCCCCCATCGCTGTAACAGGCCATTGTATTACGCACCGATTGCCCTCAGAAGTTCCGCTGTTGATCATTTCTCTAAGCCGCAGCTGCTTTGACCTGAGCTGTAGATGAGCTTATGCACTAAATGAACCACCGGTCGTTGTTTTAGCTACCTACATTTCCCACACCCATGTATTTGTAGGTCTATATTTCGGTTATCTTTCAAAATTGCGGTTCCAATTACTTTATCTTGCTTACGGTATAACCCCATTAACCTGGGCTAGCTGTCTAGGACATTTTTAGAGGTCGAGTTTTAAGACTATGAATCATACTTGGATATCATCGTTGAGACTACTGCAAATAAAGTATAGAATACTTTTAATATGTTTTCGCCTGTTGCTAACTCGTTTAAACAGTTTAACCGAGTAACCATTGAAAGCGACAAAGCAGTCCATATCGCAATCCAATATCCTTCGTAAAGAGAATCGTATTCTGAATCGTCGGAGTTCCTGTAGTACCTGAAGACGGCGATGGAGTATTCTCGGCTTCGCTGCTGTTCCTCGACGAGTTCCAGAAAACACCGAGACGCCTGATCTCTGGTTGGGTGTCCGTAATTACTATAAGCAAAAATGCTCTTTGTCCAGGAATCCAGTTGAAATATTATACAACAATGCTTCATCCAAGTTTCCTCGGAAGCACGAAACAAAGGATATTAATAACTAGCCAAATAGCCCCAATAATCACTCGTGACTTGCTCCCGGTTGGAACCTGAACTAGGAAGGTGAATAAACTGAGGGGCAGTAGTGACCGTTCGTTATTTATCGTACGGATTGAGTTGCGTACCGAATACAGCGAAATCCTCCCAATAGGACTAAGACTAGAATTGAATAAACTATCGACCTTTTCAACTAGACTGGAACACCCCGTAACCCGGACACCCCGTAACCCGGACACCCCGTAACCACTAACTCCTAACCCTTAGTGACAATCTCTGCTCCTCTGTATTATCCTCTCTTTAGTACAAACTACCCCGAGCCACTATATATATATATACTATAGAGCTCCTGTTAATTGAAGGAGATAACTAACTTGCTAAATTATTTTTAACAGATGAGTGTGCAAAAGGGCGGACTAGAGGGTTGATTATGATACTACGCACGGTGGTTGGCGAGGTAGAAACAATAACAAGAATGCACTAACTCTAATCTTCGCTCCCTGAAAGTGGATTTTAGATAAGGAAGTAATTTGCAACTATAAGATTGCTCGGAAGCACCGGGATACCAACCCCAAGAGAGTAGGAATCGGAGGATAGTTAATTTATTAGATTATTAGTCTTGTATAGCTAGCGAATCCCTTTTTATTTGTATCACTCCTGTATGGTGAGCTAAAAGAAATTAAATCACTCCCGAGCAACCCCATCCCCGTGTTAATAGGCCTTCATTACTTACTATCGGACTATAGGCTCTAGGTTTGATTTTCTCGGACCCCTTCCTCTGTATGATGTTTGGCATAATAGGTAATTAGCAACGCCGATGAAATCGGGTTGGTGGACTAGGCGCTGACTCCAGTGGTAGATCGCACAACCCTTCTGCACCGCGGTTTCCTCGTCGAGATGGTTATGCGAACGCAATGGAGGAAAGGCAGAAAATCTGTCAGAAACGCCAATTAATAGGTGTTCAAAGCTGCCATGGCTGTTGGCTGTCCGCATGAAGTGGGACCTCAGACGAACATATCAGGGCCCAGAGAGGGGTAGAAAGACCATCTTCAAAGGGACAGAAGAACCGCCAGAGACACGGAACTGACGCTCAATTGAACCCCTAATTTGCATCATACATTTCATCAGCATTCATTTGCATACAGCTGCGCCGTACTATACTCCACGCGTTGGCCGCGGTTGGCTCTTCCCGCCAAAAAAATTGTCTTGCGGCTAAATATGGTCAACAGGTTGCTGCCTTCCACATCGGCTCCAAGTCCTAACCATATAAATAACAACAGTGACGATGTATCTACATAATACTTATATGTGTACAGGAATATATATACACCCTGATTTCTTTTTCTTTCTCGCTTTCCTACATCCATTAGAAGAGCTTCCGGCAACGCGCTAAGTCGACGGTGTGGCTGGGAGGTCACTACTCCACTCAGTGACTTCCGCGATCCGCTCATTTATTCTCTGACTTGTCCAGTCTTGCCCGTCGTTTCCATTCGTGAGCCGCGCTTGGACAAAGGTTTTGATTTCGTCTAGTATCCCTGCCATCTCTTTATCTGGCCACCCACGAGCCTTATACCAATCGAATAAAAAGCTTATGTTAAGCGGAAGATCTACCGGCCCACTGTTCCTTTTAGACTCAGACCTCTTGCGAAAGATGTCCTCAATATCGCGAATAAAGCCATAAATAGTTCCGCGAAGGAGAATTTCCCTGTTGGGTTCTTCCCCTTGCTCGGCTCGATTCCAATCGCGAGATACGTCGATCCGCTGTGGATGGGTTTCTTCGATGGCGTCCTTGATTTTCCTCGCTTTCGAAGGCGAAATGAGAACGTCGTCTCCACCTGAAGGGTTTATAGATTGAGCGACAGGCGTTTTGATCTTGTCGTAGACGATACTATAAATGAATGCTCGAACACCTGTGTGCACGGGGTGAACAAATAGCGTTAGCATTCTAGTCCGCGGGGCACTTAGATTAGGAAATCTTCGTTAATACACATAGGCGTCGAGAAACCATCATACCTATAATGTTTCTGAGAAATTTTATAGGTGTGCTGATGGCAACATCATTGGAGCTCCAAATGATGCACTCCATGAGTTCCCGAAACTCGCATTCCTTGCGAAGAATGAAGGCAATATTTGCCAGGTATAGCAAGTTCACACCTTGACACACCGAGAACCTGCGCCATGGCTTTGCTTGGGCAGAATCCTTCTCTAGGACACACCACTGCTGCGGTCCCAAGTGTTTCCATAGGACCTGGAACTTGATTGGGTCGCACTTCAGCTTCCACAGCGTATTGACTAAACCCCCAACCTGATTTGGCCGCATAACAGGAAGATGAATTGTAGGGTTTTGTAGGTATCTCAGAATCGATACCAGGCTCTCCGCATCGACTCCTTCGTGGGTATGAGTGTGTAGTGTAATCGTGATCTCGGTTGGCGGTGGTGTGGTCTCTATTGACTCAACGAACAAAAGATTGCGCCGCAAGACACAGCTTCGTTCAAGCAATAACTTCGAGTTTGTCAAAGCGATAATGACAGATATTTCGAGGGTCGGGTGGCCTGGGTCAAGGGAACAGGTGCAAGGTATTGCAACTTCTCGCGCGGGGGTATTGCTCGCCATGCTCTACGTAATGAAAAATTCGCGACAGGAAAGGAAATGCCTAGTTCACAAATTATCGTCAACATTGTGGGAATAGACCCAGCACACTTTAGCATGTCACTTACCGATTGGAAAAAGGACCACATTCTTACTCCACATGGGGTCTGCCGTCACCGTGCGTTCCCTTCTGCGCCGCTATATACTCTGGGTCGGCGCAGGGAATCCGATGAAGTTGTTATCACGCCGGCAAGAGGCGCCACGACGGAGAAACTTGGAAGTCATATGGAAAATTGGGATGGGGGCGGCAACGAGGCGTGATGTACAAGTCCGTTGGTGGTTCGCAAAAGCTTTGTTGTGACGGCCATGGGAATCCCATTTATCTAGACTTATGCCACGTTCTCGGCGTCGGATAGCGCCCGCAATCCTTATCAGAAGCACACTGTTGGCTGGACAAATAGGCAGCCCACATCGCCTCAACAGCATTGTCTGGGTCAGCGGGCCAATACGAGGACGAAGAAAGGGCTTGACCGGTTCGATTGACCAGTTAGGCCCCCCCTGAGGCATGCAGCAACGACGGCCGCAACGGGTCTTGGATGCCACTAATTTAAAGTCGCAGATATTGTCGCCCTGGCAGATGAGCAGGCTCGAGTTCGGAATGCGGTGTACAGCCCGCAGTTGCTTTTTGGCAGTGACATCTCGGTGGCGGTGGCTGACTGCACAT
>Ga0247774_1001766_pt1 | contig 10809 bp, 9 predicted proteins | sample UWRJL001104B6_FD_179933 | JGI IMG/M metagenome (GOLD analysis project Ga0247774, IMG submission 179933) | Plant litter microbial communities from Arlington Agricultural Research Station in Wisconsin, United States - UWRJ-L001-104B-6 | ecosystem: Environmental > Terrestrial > Plant litter >... | reverse complement strand
TCACACGTAATACCCAGGGACACCGTGGGTCCAGCCTCGAGCTCTGCGCTCGGCGGAGGGGGCAGGCTGCGTGCGGTGGCCACCGATCGGTAGGAGGAGGCAATGAAATTTTAGAAACGGCTGCCGGAAATTCGACACGGCAGAGGCGAGCGTACCACTTCGCACTCCGCACTGTCGTCGCATAGCGCGAGGCCGCGAGTTTGTTCGGTTCCGCTGCAAAGAAAAACTTGGCGCGCAACGACGAAGGTTTCGCCGGTTTCGCGCTCTGACTAGGACGAACCGACGCGCACAGCGCCGGTTCATTTCGCAGCGCCGTTGGCGCGTGTTCGGAGGTGACTCATGAAATGCCTTTCATCGAGCGTGTTCGTGTGTGCTTCATTTTCATTGGCGCTAGCCGCGTGTTCCGGCAGCGCTGAGCCAGAAACCGCTGAACCGTCGGCACACTCGCAAGCGGCGTTGAGCGCTGCCGCGCCGTCGGCACACTCGCAAGCGGCATTGAGCGCTGCCGCGCCGACGGGACAGTCGTCATTGAGTGGCACGTTGATTCAGACCATCGGGCGCGACAACGCGCAAAAGACCGTCCAGGAGTACTATTTGGATAGCGGCGGCAAATGGATCCGGCTGTTCCCGCAGCAGCCCATTACCATCCCACCGCGCACTCGCGTGACCGTAACGGGTGTCTTGTCGGCGGATGGACGCAGCTTGCGCGTGAGCACGATCCAACCCGACGTGAGCGCGCGCGTGGCTGCCGCCGCGACGGCGGCACTCAACTCAGCGGCTCCTCCGGGCTCCATTGCGCTCTTCCTGATCCGCGACCCGAGCGCAGCAGCGGTGCCCTACACTGAGCAGCAGATACGGGATGTGGTGTTCGACTCGTCGACTTCGACCGATGCCTATTTCCAGGAAGCATCCTACGGCAAGTACTCGCTATCCGGTGACGTATTTGGCTGGCATACGATCGACATGAGCAGCTGCGACAACACCTTCAACTGGTTGCAGACGGCGATGGATCAAGCCGCACAGAACGGCTTCGACAGAAGCCGGTATCGCTTTGCAGCCGGCATTTATGTCCGCCCGCAGGGTAATTGCTTTTACGCCAATGCGGACCACATCGGTAGCCCGGATGATAGCGGGTTGATCCAGACCTTCGTGCTGAATTCGAACGTATTTGCCCACGAGATCGGGCACGTGATCGGGCTGTCTCACGCAAGCTCGCTCGATTGCCGCGACGCGCTGCTGAACCGTGTGCAGTATAGCCTGCACTGCACGCACCAGGAATACAACGATCCCTTCGACGGCATGGGCTTCGACGGCTTCTATTACCATTTCAACTCGAAGAGCAAAGCAATCGAGGGTTGGCTGCCAGCGGCAAACCAGGTCCGCGTCGTAAGCGCGGGCGACTATACGATCGTGCCGCAAGAGGTCGCGGCGAGCGGCACGCAGAGCTTGATCATCCCCGTCACGGAGTGGGGCGAGGTACTCCACGTCGAGCTTCGCAAGCAATTCGGGTTCGACAATCAGACGCGCTTCAACAACGCGGTGCTGGTTCGTCACACACGGGAAGAAGCGTCCCCCACCGAGCTCATCGACATGACCCCGAACGGGGACATGAACGACGCCAGCCTGAGCGTGGGGCAAACCTTCCAAGACCCCGTTTCGGGCGCTTCGATTCGCCTCGTTTCGGCCACGTCGAGCGGAGCGGTGGTCCACGTCGCGTTCGGCGGAGCGAGCTGCTCCGACGGCATTCGAAACGGGACCGAGTCCGACGTCGATTGCGGAGGACTATGCAATCGTTGCGACGATGGTAAGCACTGCACGTATACCCGCGATTGCTGGTCCAACGCGTGCGACAACGGTGTTTGCGCCAGTGCCTCTGGCGGAGGCTTGAGCACCGACGTTTACAGAGGCAAAAACTTCGAACAGTACGTCGACTCGTGGGTGAGCACGGTCGTGGATTACGATTGGGGCAACCAATCGCCCATCTACGACACGACCGATCACTTCTCCGTGCGCTGGACGGGGCAAGTCGTGCCGTACGAAACCGGCAACTACGGATTCCGCGTGCAGACGGACGACGGCGTACGCCTATGGGTGAACAACCAGCTTTTGATCGACCGTTGGCAAGACACCACCGTCGAAGCAGACGCGAGTATCCAGCTCACCGGTGGGCAGGCTTACGAGATCAAAATGGAGTACTTCGAAAACGAAGGCGACGCGAGCGCGCGTTTGCTCTGGCGCCGGCCCGGACGGTCGTTTGACTTGATCCCCGCCAACCGCCTGCGTCCCGGCGGCTGCACGTTGGCAACGGCCGCCAACCTCTTCGGCCGCAACAATTTCGTCAGCCTTCCGAGCAACGGCTGCGCGAAGATCACGGAGTACCCGGATTACTGGCACTACACGCCGGGAGATGTGACGTTTCAGGCCGGTACCGGAACGTTCCCGGTGCCAGCAACTTGGCGCGACGTCTGCACCAACCAGAGCGCACAGATCACGTTCCGTTCCGCTTGGCAAACCGTACCCAGTGGACGGCACACTGAAAATTGCCCGGTGCTGATCACACTGCGCGGTAACGGATCGAACATGCAACTGTCCTGGTTCTAAAAGCTGGGCTTCCAGCCGCGCCGCTTCGGCCAGAACGCCGAGCGGCGCGGCCTTGGAACGCGACCGCGCCAAAACGCTTTCGGGCGTTTCAAAATCCCGAGCGCTGGATCGGCACTTGCAGTGGTCGACAGTATGTTGCGATTCTTTCGCGCGTACGCGCGGATTGCTGAACCGCGGCGCGCTCGTGCGCGATACCGCCTCGATCTGAGCTGTGCAGCCGAGACATTGCGCCGCACTTGGTTGCGGCGAGCGGGCGCCGAGAGCCCGTCGTGCGAGCGCACATGTGGATAGAAGCCATCGTATCGCAGGAGGATTTTGCTGCGCTGGCGACGGAGCTATTTCCTCTCAGCATTCACTTGGGTGAGTCAGACTCGGACCACTACCTCTTGCTCTCCGCGGCGACGGCAGTCACCCTCGTCGAAGGCCGCGGCCTGCGCTTCACCTGCAACGCGCAGATCCGCTGGCCCGTGCTCGGCATGGACCTGCCCATCAACGTGGAAGCGCTGACCGTCCTCGTCGAGCCCTCCGTACCAGATGGAAGCCAGTCGTTGCTCTTGGGCGTGCAGCTCGAGCATGCCAACGTGAGCTGGCTACCTGCGCTGCTCGACGCAAAGATCGTGCAAGCCGTGAACGATTCCCTGCAGGAGAAGCGCCACGCGCTGTCGTGGAACTTCGCTCAGGCACTGAGCCACGAGTTCCCCCTGCCCGAGTTGCTGCAGCCGCTGCGCGCTTTGGACCTGAACGTCGGCTGGGGCAAAGTCAGGATCACGGCCAAAGCAATGGTCCTCGTCGTTTCCTTCAGCGCGCTGGCGCTGAGGACGAAACAGCAGGCGGATCTACCCGCCGCCGCGGAGCCCCTCCACCCAATCCTGCACCAGGCCGGGCGCGTGCCCGCGCCACCAGCGGTCATCGAACGAGCGTCGCCCAAGACAGTCGTGATCGCGAGTGCTCTAGTGCTGAGCGCAGGCTATTTGGCGCTGCTCGGTGCACTCCGTATTTTTGGCAGGAAACCTCACCGCCTCTCCCGACGCGCATGGTGAACGACCGGCGCTTCGCAGCGCCGTTCGTCAATTCAGCCGTCGCTCAGTCGGGCACGGGCGCATCGGGAACGGGCGCATCGGGAACGGGCGCATCGGGAACGGGTGCATCGGGAACGGGCACATCGGGCGGTGCGTCCGCAGGCAGGACTTCGCGGAGTGGCGTCAAGCCCTGGCTGGTCAGGTAGTCCCGATAGGCGGCTTGGCGGCGCGCTTGTTCCGCGTCGCTCATCGGCGTCGTGGTGGAGTCTTCGGCAGCGTCACCGGTGTCGACTTCAGGTACGGCCCGCAACGCGAACCCTCCATTCGCTTCGCGTGTCGGCTGCGCGGCATAAACTCCGCGAGCAATTCCGAACTCTGGCTGGCGATGGTTCTCTGGCAGTTCGAGCGGCACGTCGGCGCCCAAACGAACGGGGTCAAGAAAGCTGTGGGCGACCTCACGGACATTGATCTTTCCGGTTCTGTCGGCTTGATAGAGCGCCGCCGCAGCGAGCCCCAGCGCAAAAATCAACACGCCCGGCCAGCGCGCATGCACACCGGCGATACGGATCTTCTCGTCGTCGCCCTCGAAGACCCGCGGCGCTGATTCGGACATGACCGGCGCCGACGGGAACGCAGCGCGCGTGGCAGCTAGCGGCGGATGCGCGTCGCGCCGGTCCGCCAGGTAGGCCGCAAGCGCCGCGGCCAAATCGGCCATCGTCGGGTAGCGATCTTCGGGTTTTTTCTCGAGGCAGCGCGCGACGATGGCTTCGAGCGAGGCATCGAAACCGGTCTCGGGGCGTGCCTCGTGGAGCGACTTGGGAGGCGCGCTGAGCACGTGGCTCAACACTTCGATGATGCTGCCACCGTCGAACGGCAACGAGTCCGTGAGCAAGTGATGCAAGACGACGCCGAGCGACCAGATGTCGGTGCGCGAATCGATGCTCTGCGGCGTCGTAATCTGCTCCGGCGACATGTAACAAGGCGAACCGATGCTGTCCTGCGGCCCCGTCATGGCCATCGCGCGCTGTCCGCCGAACTGCTTCGCTAGCCCGAAATCCAGCACTTTTACGATGTCCGTGGCGGGACCACCCGACCACAGAAACAGGTTCTCGGGCTTGATATCGCGGTGCACGATGCCGAGCGCGTGCGCCTCTGCGAGCGGCTCGCAAACCTGCAAGGCGTAGTTGACGGCCGTCTCGATGCTGAGTGGCCCGTCTCGAGACACGAGCGCGCCGAGGTCCATGCCCTCCAGATGCTCCATGACCAAGTAGGGTCGACCTGATTCGAGCTGCCCGACATCCATCACCTTCACGACGTGCTCGCTGCGTAGCGCAGCGAGCGCGCGACCCTCGTTGAGAAAGCGCTCGACGACGGAGGGCTTTCCGGCAAGCGCGTGGCGCAGGAACTTGATGGCGACCGGCTGTTCGAGCTGCGCGTGCCGACCAAGGCACACGACTCCCATCCCGCCTTCGGCGAAAATACGCTCAACGACGTACCGCCCGTCGATCAGCTCGCCGACGGGCACGGGCAGCTCGGTCTCGGGCCCTCCATCGAGCTCGTTCGTGTCGGACGAGCGAGCTCCTGACTCGGACCCCGAGGAATTCTGACTTGCTAAGGCAAGCCGCGGCGCAACTTCACGAATTCCAGTGCTCGCGGTTTCGTCGAGGGGCGATGAGGCAACAGAAGATAAGGGCAGGGCTACAGGTTTCAAGATTGGCTCACTCCTTGCGAGACGCGTGCCCAAGGCCTTCGTGCCGTTGCCTGGAAGGAATCTGGCGTTTATCGGCAGAAGCGAGAGCCCGCCCGCAAATCGGCCGAAGGCCAGCGCATGGACTCTTTGTCACATGGGGCGCAATTTCCCGATACTTGCAGATGATGACCGAGCCCCGCGAGGGAGCTACGCCGACTGACGCTTTTCGCCGTCTAGCCGTGGATCGCGCGGCGCGCACAATTGGGCGGCGCGGCGCTGGCGCTTCCTCTCGTACATGTGGGCGTCCGCTTCCGAGATGAGCCGATCGATCGCGATTGGCCCTTGGGGGTCTAGGTGTGAGACGCCCACGCTGAAGGCCAGCCGGTAAGGACGAGCCTGTTCCGCGTTGCTTGCGGCGAGGGCCTGTTCGAGTCGGGTTTGAAGCGTGTTGGTGCCTGCCTCGTCGATGTTTGCGGCGAGTACCACGAACTCGTCGCCGCCGAGCCGTGCCACTAGATCGCTTGCGCGGCAGGTGGCACGGAGCAGCGCGCCAGCGTCCTCTATCGCGCGATCGCCCTGACTGTGGCCCAGTTGGTCGTTGATGCTCTTGAGGCCGTCGAGATCGATGAACAAGAGCGCCAGCCGATGCCGCTCGCGCTTGGCGACGCGCACCATCTGGGCAGAGATCTCGAGCAGTCCGCGCCGATTGTACAGCCCGGTTAGACCGTCGCGCAGCGACTGTTCGCGTAGCTCCGCGGCCTGCTGCGCGAGCTGTTGCTCGAGCTCTCGCCTGCGCGTGACGTCGCGGCCCACGGATTGATAGTGGCGCACCGCACCACTCGAATCGTCGACGCGCATGAACGCGACTTCGAAGCAACGATACTCGCCGTCCGAGCGCCGCAGACGGTAGTTGAGCACCGGGGAGACAACGCCTCGCAGCAACTCCTCCCTCAATTGCTTGGCTGCGCCGAGGTCCTCGGGATGCACCAATTCGAACGGCGACTTCTCGATCAGCTCCTCGGCGGTATAGCCAAGCAGCTTCTTGACCGATCCACTCACGTAGTAGCATCCGCCATCGGTGCTGTGCAGCCGAACGAGGTCGCTGGCGTTCTCGACCAGCACTCGGAACCGCTCCTCGCTCAGAGCCAGGTTCTCCGCAATCCGGCTCATTTCCTCGGCGAGTGTGCGATAGCGCGCCTCACTCTCGGCAAGCTCCTGCGTGGTGTCGAAGAGCCGTTTGGCGCTGCGCCGGATCGAAATGTAGGTCGCGACGAGCAACAGGGTGGTGACGACGACACCGCTTACAATCACAGCCAGCGTTTGGTACTGCATCGCGTCGGCTTCATTCGCGCTAATGCCGCGCAGGCGGTGTTCCTCGGCGCGTATGTCCTCTATCGCCTGCCGAATCCGTTCCATCAAGAGCCTACCGCGCCCGCTGCTGATGAGCGCGGCGCCTTCGCGCAACTGACCTTGCTGGCGGAGCTCCATGATCGTTGCCATGAATGCGTGCTTTTCCGCTACCAGTGGCTCGAGTCGGCGCAAGAGCTCGACTTGCGCGGCGTTGCTGCCGACGAGCTCCTGGAGCGCGCGGTGCTTTGCCGCATAGTCGGCGCGAGAACGGTTTGTGCCATCGAGAAACTCCGGGTCGCCGCTGATTGCGAAGCCTCGATTTTCCGATTCTTCTTCCCGCAACGCGGAGAGCATGCCGTTCAGCGCGTCTTCCACTTTCCGGACGTGCTCGACGCGTGCCACGCCGGCGATATAGGAAAACGCGAGCGCCAGCGTGAACAGGAACAAGAAAGCTGCGAATATCAGGCGTCTGGTTCGTATCAGCTTCGACATGCGATCCCGTCGAGAGGGTACGGTCGTGCAGTAGATGGATTAACCCTGACGACACGGACCTACCCCACGAGGCGCCGCTCAAGATCTCACGATATCGCGGGATACGGCCCGCACTGCGCCCCCACGCAACAAACAAGAAAAAACGCGGAGAGTAAGAAGCTGCTCCGCGTTCACCGGGTTGGCGGCCGTTCACGCCCACAATCTGAACGCAAATCGGGGCAGAAATCTGGTGATACATCCGATGCCGTTCACTTAACGGCCAAGGGGTTCACGATCCCGGGGTTCGTGGGAATAGGTGCCCTGTGCGTGAGACGTAGAGGAGCGGCGGGCGTCTCCGCGCTCCGCGCTGCGGGCGCCCGGGTTGCCCAAGCGCCAACGGCAACAGGAGGCACTGTTCGAGTGCGGGAGCGCGCTCGAAGTTGGGAGTGGATTTCGCGATAGAGAGCTGCAGGCGAAAAGGGGCGGGCGCGTAAGACGTGGGAAGGTCGAGAGCGGCGTGTGACGGCAGGTGGTTCTGGAAGCGCAGCCGAGGGAATGTTGGCGCGACGGGTCAGGTGTGATCCGGCTGCGTGTGCGTACGAGTTCGTGGAGTCCGCGCTCGCGTGTCGGTGGGGTGCCAGGGCGGAGTGAGATGCGGCACCCCTTCGGGTGTCACGAAGCGCGTCGGACTCCACCAACTCGTCCGCCTTTTGGGTGGTGGCGAGCCGGTGAACGCGAGGGGAAGGAATATTTGCGTGCGAGGACGCTTGGTTTGGACGGGGTCGAATGATCGTGAGTCGAGTCGAGTCGAGTCGAGTCGAGTGGGGACTGGTTTCGAGCCTGAAAGTAGCGCAATTGGCGTTTTACGAGCTCTGAAATGAGCGTGATAGACAAGAGCGATGGGGCAATACGAATATCGTTTGAAGTCACTGGCAGACGACGAGCTTTTGGCGGGCCTTTCGAAGGTCGTCGGGCGGCGCAACCAGGTCACGGCTGAGTTTCTGGCGTACCTGGCGGAGCTGGACGAGCGGCAGATCTTTCTCGATCTGGGATTTGCGTCGCTGTTCGAGTATTGCGTGGAGTCGCTCGGGTTGTGTGAGTCGACGGCGGGTCGGCACATCGCGGCGGCGCGGGTGTGCCGCAATCATCCGGAAGTGTTCGCGCTGGTGGCGAGCGGCGCATTGCACGCTTCGGCGCTGAGTTTGCTGAGGAAGCACCTGAGCCCCGAGAACGCTGCGGAACTGTTCGAGCTGTGTGCGCATCGCAGTACGCGCACGGTGGAGGAGTTGCTCGCGGCGCGCTTTCCTAGGCCCGATGTGCGCGATCTGGTGCGTCGCTTGACGCTTCGCGATACCCGGAGGGGTGCCAGCGCAGGCGGGGCTTACTCTCGACGCTGAGCGTGTTTCGGAGACGATGCCAACGGAGGCGCCGACGCGCGAGCCGTCGGCCCCGCTGCAGCAGGCATTCGTCGAGTCTCGGCCGCGCGAACCAGCGACCGCGTTGGGCGCATTGGGGGCGGCCGAGGCGCCGAAACCACGCCGACTCGAACCCTTGTCTGCGGATCGTTACGGCGTGCATTTTACGGCCGATGGTGAGTTTCGCGAACTGCTTGAGCTGTACGCGGGCTCGCGGGGCATCGGCTGCCCGGTGGCGACCTGAGGACGTTGATTAAGCGTGGGCTCGAAGCGTACGAGCGCGAGCTGACGAAAGAGCGCTTCGCGCTGGGCAGGAAGCCACGCCGCACCGAGGCGTGGCACCCCCGCCTTCCGCGCCCCCGCCCGAGCTGCCCAAGCCTGAGCTCTCGACGCCCGATCCATCCAACCTCGATATCCAATCAACGCCGACCCCCAAGCCCAAACCCCAAGCGTCGCTGCCCGGCAGCGGTTGCGCGCGCAGTGTTCCTGCGAGATGGTCAGAGGTGTAGTTATGGCTCGCCGGATGGGCGGCGGTGCAGCGCGCGTCGCTGCTTAGAGCTCGACCACGTCGAGCCTTGGGCGGTGGGGGGCGAGCACACGATTGAGAATCTTCGCTTGCGCTGCCGGGCTCACAATCAGCGGTACGCGCGGCAATTTTACGGAAAATCTAGTGTAGAAGCGGCCGTGCAGCTCGCTCGGCGGCGGAGTGCTGCTGCGGAGGCTCCGAGCAATCGCTGACAAGCCTGAGCTGAGTCCCGACGTGGTCGAAGTTCGTGTCGGGCTCGGCGACACGGCGCGTTTTACGGGTGCCCCAGCGATTTAGGGACAGACCCTACCGGCCAACCTTCGCGCGAGACGACAATTAGCGATAGGATGCCGGTGCCAGGCGGGGTCGGTTGGGTCTGGCACGAGAATCGGAGCTCCAAAATGTGGATTAGGATGGGATCGTTCGCGGTCAAGCCCGGCGAGGCCGAGCGCTTGAAAAGCACCTACAACGGGGTCGCCGTGCCGAAGGTGCGGGCCTGTCCGGGCAATCTGGCGTGCTTGTTGCTCGAGCCCGCGACGGTGGGCGAAGCCTTCAACGTGATCACGATTTGGGAGACGCGCGCCGCCGCGGAGGCCTATGAAGCGAGCGGCTCCGCGGCAGAAGTCGTGTCACTGGTGCGAGATTGCTTCGCCGGACCGCCCACGTTGACGAGCTACCTATGCGAGAGCAGCGCGGGCCTGCCGAGTTGAAGGCGTGCGCGAAGTCAGGCGGGCGTATGGCAGCAGGCTTCGATATTGTGACCGTCGGGGTCGAGCACGAACGCGCCGTAGTAGTCCGCGTGGTAGTGCGGTCGTAGGCCCGGGGGGCCGTTGTCTTTGCCGCCAGCGGCCAGGGCTGCCTGGTAGAAGGCATCCACGGCGGCGCGATCCTCAGCTCGAAACGCGACGTGCAGGTGTGGCTGCTGAGGAGTGCCTTCGTGGATCCAGAAATCGGGTTTGGGCGGCACACCCATGCCCAAAACCATCGCGCCGCCGGTGAATTCGGGCGGGACTTCCATCAGCACCTGATAGCCGAGCGGCGCCAGCGCTTGCTCGTAGAAGCGACGGCTTTTTGCTGCATCACTCACGTCGAGTCCGGTGTGATCAATCATGGAGCCTCATTAGCATGCTGCCGCTGAAATCTCCTCAGCTGCCGCGCCGCGCGGGCGGCACGGGGGCTGCGGGTGGGTTGACACGCCCATTGCTGCCAGCCGCCTCGAGCTGGGATCCATCAGCTCACGCGAGCAAGCATCTTTGATGGTCAGCACCAGAACCGCGACGCGCTGGCGGCCGGGGGACCGCGCTTTCCCTGTCAGCCGCCGCGCGGCACGAGCGTGCCGGGTGCGCGGTACACGTCGCTCGGTAGCTCGAGGTCGGGCTCGAAGTGGCACTTCATGGTTCGGTATTGTACGGCGTTGGCGTCAGGCACCGAGCGAAACAACCAGCTGTGCTCCAGATCTTCGAGCAGCAGCAGCGCGCGTTCGCGACGCGGCGTCGCGGGGTCGAACACCACTTCGTCGGCGTCGAGGGCGGTCGCGCAGGCATTTTCGGGCGTGCCATACAGCACGGCGCCCGAGCTCAGAAATAGCCGAGGCGGATCCGAATTGTCGGTGACCGAGATCGGGTGCCGGGTCCCGGGCAAATAGGCCGCGTCGATGCGCGGGGTGGCAGTGAGCGCGCTCGGGCTGCAGCGGGCCGGACGATCGGCGAGGTTCGCTTGGGTGGGGACCGGAACCTT
>Ga0247774_1001765_pt1 | contig 10810 bp, 7 predicted proteins | sample UWRJL001104B6_FD_179933 | JGI IMG/M metagenome (GOLD analysis project Ga0247774, IMG submission 179933) | Plant litter microbial communities from Arlington Agricultural Research Station in Wisconsin, United States - UWRJ-L001-104B-6 | ecosystem: Environmental > Terrestrial > Plant litter >... | reverse complement strand
GGGCTGACTGCGAAGATACGATGCGCCGACTTACGACTTTGCATTTCCAGCTATCCCTGGAGATCGCGAAACCATTTTGGATTTTAGATTTTAGATTTTCGCTTTGTGGCTAGTTCCTGGGGACGGTGACGCCCAAATGTTGTGACCCAAAGAAGACACAGAAGAGGCTAGAAGTCCTCCGTACTTCGTGGATAGGGGCGGGGGGGTGTCCTGCAGGGACCTGAGCCGTCAACGAGGCCAGGCCGCTGGGTTTTCAGTGTCAAGTGCTTATTGGCAGGCAATGGTGTCTTTCATTTCGCGCGAATGTTGGCCCCGCGTGACATTCCGCCCCTCGAGTCAAGCTTATCCACCAAACATGGGACCTGCGGTTGTCTTGAATAGGAAGCAGAGCCTGCTGGTATGGTTGCTGGTAGCTCGACTTTTCGTGTCAACCTCCTGGAACCGTCCTACGAAACATTTTCCTAGCGATAATCTTAAGAAGGCGGAAACCCGGCGACAGCGGCACAAACTTTGGGGACCAGCCGTTCGAAGAGGCTTCAGTCCCTTTCCTCTGATGGAGCCTGATACCGCAACCAGACACATGAGTGCCAGGAAATCTCTCCAGTTCCTTGATTCTCGGATGTTTCGCCAAGGCTGACACGCCGCCAGTAAGCACCAGCGTCCAGCGTGAGGCGTAGTTTTGGTGCCACTAGTAAAGAAGACATTGGTGAGGGCGCATTGTGGCACTCAGCCGACATTTTGTGTCCGAGGAGGGTCGATGAGGATTACGGAAGAAGTCGCGTCGTACACAAAACCCATCGCCATATTTCGCAGGGATCAATCATAAAGAGCGGGACGAGGTGATCCACAGACCCATATTTGGATGAAATAGGATATGATGTAGGCCCTCGTTTAGAGCCCGGACCGGGTCCTTGTGCCCGCCTGGGAACAGAATGGAATTATGATGTCTGGTGCTCACTATTCGCTGGATTGATTCAGATGAAGAATGAACCCGCGAGCTCCTTCGTAGGATGGACAGATCCAATAAGGCGCTTGATCTCGGCGCTGCCTGGAATGCTAATGCTCTCTCGACAGGGGCTGCAGGCTAGCTGACGCCTGGTCACGTCAACCAAGTCAATCTCCACTCTTTATGCTTTGGGTTTTTACTGTCTGAACTTGTGTACGCTGCAAAATTTCCTTGAGAAAGGTGTTCCGAACATTATCTTTGAGCCTCAACAACAATACGTCTTCCTTCTGTATTTATTTACAGTTTCCCCCTCAGTCTAGGAGTGCAGGTCGCATGAATAAACCTATCAATGTGCCGCGGTGTCTCCTGTATTTGGAGGCTTGGACGTGCATGTTGGTCAGTGTATGATAGCCGCTGTTAGGCCACCAACATAGTTTATCCAACCACGATACGGTTGACAACTCGAATTCGCAACCTCTGCGTCCAGCAGACCTCCGCAAGAGTAACGATAAGCCCAGCATGACTATTTTGATTCTTGATCCCAGCAATTGCCGACTGTGCAGCAATGACTTTTGCAAGGGAGAAACCGCGTTGCATGTTGGCACCGACACCTCGCCGCTTGACTTGCATAATTAAACGGCATACGAGAACAAGGAGAACGGCGTCTTCTAATGAAACTTGAAATCGCAGTACGTAGCCTTGTGGGGGAACCCCTTGAACATCCGCACGCATGGCAAGTAACAAGAATCTATTAATTACAATCCTCTGCACCAATATCCATACCAGCTCGGCTTTCTAGCAGTCACATGGCTACAAGGAGGTCCGATTTTGAAAGCGAAGAAAGCGATGTGGCCACGTCGTGAATGCGCAATGCCGTCTTAGTGACGGCCAGCCACGAGTAGCCTAGTGTCCCTGTGAAAGCTTGACAGGCTGGAAGCCGTTCCGTGGGCTGACCGTGTAATAAACTCGACCAAATCCCAATTCAGCTTCCAGAAAGTCCGCAAGCAGCCAAGTAGATGCATACAGCAGTGACTATGAGTATATCTAAGAATCTTTCTTCAACAGATGCCTGAGTTCAGTGTCCATGATCCGTATACTGGGCAGAGTGCAGATGCTGGTTGAAACATGAAACAGGTTGGGGCACGGGCCTCGCACTCCTGCTTCTCGAACCTAGGTGCTCGGAGCACAAGCAAGCTCTCACTCTGCCCGGTGAGATAGGATGAACAGCGAGGTCAAGAATAAAGACTTGCATGTCAGGAAACAGATGAGACAAGGGGCCATGAGAGAACAAGACAGCGGAAGAGAAAGTTTGAATACGGGGTGGAAGCGAAACAATGAATATCATCACATGGCTTCTTTTTAGAGACACTGAACAAAAATATATCCACCCTATTTACACGACCGGGAAACACTCAGCAAAAATTGGCGGGAAGTTCGAACTGGCTCTACCTACTCCAGTCGATCATCCAGCTTCCCTCGAGATGAATGCCTTGGGTAGATCATAAGCCCGAGTCGCCGGAATCGAAGACACCACTAGGATGGATCCGTGGATCCCCCTGGCGGCAGAATAGGGAAGCGGAGCGTCGCCCATAGAGGTTTCACATCATCCGGTTTTGTGAATGACGGTCAAATTTCATCTACTAGAGACCATGCAAGGCACAGAACCTCGTCGACAACCGACATTGGTGGTGAAGCGGGGCTCTCTCAGTGCCGGTGCGATCCGGGAAAATCGGCAGCCAATGCCGCGTTGAGGCACAACGACATCATCGTCATTCTTCTGGCTTCAAGTTATTCTCGCAAGCTGGTCATCCTAGCCCTAGTACTAAACTCGTTAGTTGGGACAAAGAGTCCCATCGGCTGCTTCCAGCATGCTGATTCCTGACTCCACATTGCGCTCTATCGAGGCGTACCAACCATATGAAGCCGCAAAGAATAGAGGCACTCACATTCGTAGCATGCTTAGGTACTTCGTAGGTCAGTATTGCGTACCCCAATTCCTGACTCTTGGAAGGCGGAGCCTAGGAGTCAACAGCGATTCTGGAATGCAGACATTGAACCGGATTGCTTAATGCCATCGTCCGCCATCTATTTTTGTGACGGGGCGGTTTCCGCCACTAATACAAGCCCGTCGTTCAGGACAGTGCAGAGGTTCAAACTTCAGCGGTCAACTCCTGGAAGTTCGGTGAGGAGCCCCACCATATTGATAAGATAAGGTGCTCGCCTAACAGCCGCCAGCATTCCGCGTCAAGGAGCTAATTAGTATGCGCGAATTGCCAAGATGCCTGACGCGTTGTACTAGTATTTTGTAGTAAGGCAAACCCTGATGCCTGGCCTGGTAGACCGCATTTCTGGCGTGGACCACGACGTCTCGCAACACTGTTCAAATCCAACTGAACTCGATCTACGATTTTACCTCAGCGATTCACGCGTAGGGATTCTTGATCAAGCGGCGAATTACGCCTCGCCGTTAATGATTCTATTCTCACCTAACTCTCCCATTCCAAATTCGGCGGCCGCCCCCGAAATAATTCAACAAACAAAGACAACAGAGAACAAAGGCACTCCGGGCTTGTAGTTGCTGACACTCCACGGGGTATTTAAAGCAGCTATCCATGTCGCTCTAAACCGTCGATTGCGCTTTCGAGGTCCTCCATGCGAGCCAAGGTAGTTGAACATGGGTAGGCTGCCAAAGATAACCGACAAGGCTGCAAACCGCAATCGCAATATTCGCAACTACTTCTCAGTGCCGTCGCAACCGCCGACTGCAGCTCGACCTCCTGGCCCATCGAATCATGCATCGTCGGGGTCCTTGAGCCCTCTATCCGACACACCGTCCCTCCCTACCGCACAAGACAAGCCACGGCCCCGGACACCAGAGTCGCCCAATGCGACCTCTCCACAATCGTCTTCCAGTCAGGACCTGTCTGACATCTTCAAGACCCCAGCGAAGTCTGAGACGTCTGAAGGACGTCGACCGATCAGTAGAGATGCTGTCATACCCGCTTCAGACGATGATGACTCGTCGGATAACGATTTGCTTGAACTCGAGCAAATCGTCAATATTAAACCCGCATCTTCAACGTCAAGCAGATGCCCGCCTACCCAGGATCCCTGTGCTACACCCGAGGCAAAGAGACGACGGGCAAATCACTTCAATACCCCGCTTTCGATTAGGCAACGACCACGGCTGTTTCCCATGGACCAGTTTTTGAAGGATGCCAGGGAACATGAAGAACTCGAGGCCGAGCTCCGGCGATTCAAGGCCGCAGAGGAAGACGAAAGCTTGCTGAAGCAGGAGCATTTGAAGGGTGACACTCTCCGGCACACGCTGATGCACACCGTTGGCGACGAAACCCATAATGTTGACAAGGTCGTCCGGGCCATCGAGAGAACAGACGCCGGATCTGGCCGACGAGGCTGGTACTTCTTCCACAAGAATGCCGTGGACGTCTCGGCAGAAGCCGACGATTCGTTTCCAGCTGCTATCGCTACTAAAATTTGTGGGACGCGTGTGAAGAAGTCACAAGAATTGGACATGAGCGTACTCGATCTGTCCCTCAAGCTCCGCGGTAATCGGCTCCCCGACGAGCTTTTCGCTTGGTTGCTGGACGAAATCTGCGTGGAGGAGTCAGGTCTACGTCGGACGCAATACTGCGACAGGCTCCTCCAATGCACGCCTGATGATTTCACGCGCCATGTAAACCGGGGCTCTCTGGAACGGCTCTTCAGACGACTTGGGGCCTCCCCAGATATTAACAATCTGGACTCGGAACTCGCCACAGTGGAGTGTCCAAAAGTGGCGTATTACCAAAGAAGATGGGATTGTCTGCACACTCTCTTGGACGTTCTCTATGACATAAGCCACAACCTTGGCGGAGAAGCGATTGAATATTGTGTTCAGATGCTTTTGAGGATAGCAGTCGATGATGAAATTCTCCGTCATCCCGAAGTGTCATCGTCGCACCCGAGACTCCTTGCCCGCCTGGTGGGTAATTATCGCCGTATGATGCCGTTGAAATGGGACGAGTTTGTACGTATCCACGCACCAATTCGAGGAAAGCTATTTTCCAGCAGAACAGCTAACTTTCGGCCAGTGCGAGGTCATGTGTAGCTCCATATTCACTAGTTTCACTTCTACTCCAATGCGACTCCAAGCCCTCCGGAGGCTTCCATCGTGGTCCAATGACGTTCACGATCTTAGACGGCGGATGGCGGCGGCATTTCTCTTTCACGATACCGGCTATGCTGAGCAGAATGTTGACATCCCATTGGCACTCCAAGATATCAGACACTTCCTACGTCATAGCGACATCTTCAGGGGGCGCTCGATCTCGGATTTCACGGAGTTCACGGCATACCTTGGCCTTCTCGACATCGTCATCGACGTTGGTAGACGACCGCCACCCGACCGGCAGTCCGAGAACCGCTCGCTGGCGCACGACTTCAACGAGAAGGTCGACGGGGTCGTATACGATCTCAAGAAACTCGCCTCAAACATCCCTAACAAGGCAAGCAGCGTCGGGCCATACATGGCGAAGATGGAGATTGATTGGATCCGGGAACGGCTCAACTATAATGTACGGACGAGGCCGCGGCCAAAAGACGATGTCTACGATAAAGTGAAGAAGAAGCAGGAACCGGCAATCGATCGAAGCCTTCCACGGCAGCAGAACTACATGAGAAGCTTCTTGAAAGACAGGAACGCCTCTGGGGATGCTAGGGCTCGGGGATGTTTATTCGATGAGACTACACGGCCAATCCAGTCGAAGAAGAGACCCCGAGAGGACGGCGCAAACACGACCGCCCTGGATGTGGCCTTGTGAGAAGTTGCAAATGGTGTTGGGCGAAGCCCTTTGGAGCTTTCTTTTTCTCTTGGGGTGTGCATTTGTGCGTGCTCCATGTTCCCATTTTCTCATAGTAGGTCGTTATAGAAGCATGCATTACGGTGGATAGAGGCAGAGATACCCTTTAGAGCACGACACAGACGGGCTCAAGTCTATGACAGGTCACCCAACCTCAGATTAACTACAGTAGAGTGCCCCAATGAGAGGGAGAGAAGGAAGGCAAACGTGAAAGTAAAGGAAAGCGGGAAGACCAAAAAGGTGAAGGAAAGGGGTCTGCGATTAGAAAGGATCACGCGAGAGCCAGAATACTTTCATGACTTTATCGGACTCCTAATACTAGCAGCCACTGTACACTCTAGGTAGACTACAAGTGCCCGGTCTTCTCAACTCATAAAGAGCATAAGTGATGACATGCCCTACCGACTCGTGCCCTTGCAAGGGGAATAAGAGACAACTGGGGAATGCATATCTGTTCCACGCCGTTCAGTTCCATGTTGATGGTTTAGTCAAAGAATCTGCGGTTCTCGTTCTCGCCAAACAAGGTGCCTCTGACGGCCGGGAGGCCAAGTTCCTTCAGTAGAGCCAGCCGTGCTTCTAGTGTGTTGTCGACGACGATTTTGCCCTTCCCGCCGATGACGACTATGCCGCCAGCGCTGTAGGTGAGAGTGTCAGCTGAGAAGCATCTAGAGTTGGTCCCCAACAGGCTGCGACTAGGGGAGGCGAGCGATCCCTTACCTCTTGTCCGGCAACCATTCAGAGTCATCAATCTGAACCGCCACCGACTTCCCCACCTCCTTCTCAAACTCGGCCGCCGCCTCCTTCATCGCTTTCTCTGCCGCCGTCTTGTCCGCTTTCCGACACTGCACCGCGACGGCATCCTCGTTCAAAAGGTACATGCCGTCCAGAATGAGCTTCATCAGGGCATCTTGGTATCCTTTCTTGCTCCCGCCGTTGTTTGTCGCGTCCAGGAGCTTCTTCTGGGCGGCGTCGAAGATGTCGTCCACGACCTTCTGGCCTGCGCCGAGCATGGCGATGCGGGCTTTGGAGTTGGCCTTGGATCGCGTGATCTGCAGCGACATGGCGGCCTGCTTGAACTTGGCCTCGTACGCGGCGTCGATGACCTCCTTCTCCTGCAGGATCAGGGCCGCCTTATCCTTCTCGAAGTCCTCGTCCGCCTTCACTTGGATTTCGCGGGCTTTTTCCTGGGCTTCGAGTCGGATAAACTCGGTCATCTTCCTAAGCTCCGCTCCCGCCTTGAAAGGAAGAGGGTACACATGTTAGCCAGCTGCACCTTGGTGAGAATGCTAAAGGAGGGCAGGGCGTCGCTGGATTGCGAGGGAGGAAGCCACGTGGGACGGGCTGCATTGGTGACTATCGTCGAGAATGGGCTTACCTGCTCGTTCGTCATCGGCCCTGCTGTTGCAGACATGGTGGGCGATCGGTCTGGGTTGTTCGAGAGTTATTCGACGTACGTTCGCGATCGGTAACAGAGTAGGGGCGTCTCTAGAGCTAGAAGTGCTCGGGATGGCGTCGGAGTTCAATATGTTGTCGTTGTCCAGCTTTGAGAACCCGGTGCTCCACTGGTCACAGGTAAGATGGGGGGGTTGCTTGGCAAAGCTAGAGGTCCCTAGTTCCAGCCACACCCCGCCGCGGTCAAGGCAGCGGCGAGGCCGATAATTGGTTGCTTTCACATGACATCACCACAATGTGGCTCGTGTTATCCACCGACCTTCAACCTCTGCTCGAGGACCTGCATCTACCACTGTAGTTAGACAATAGAATGGCGCCATAAAAGACTAGACGGATTTTTTTGTCTGTTGGACTGGGAGATGAATGTTCATGGAAACATGGCCAGCCTATTCTAGTGAATACTCCTGCCTCTTTCCTACTACTCGAGAGTTTATTTAGAGTCAGCTGGCTGGCTAGCACAAGAAAAGGCCTGCCATCTGACTCTGTTGCACCAGACCATCACCTTAGCAGGAAGCGAACGAGCACTGGTGAAAGCCAGGGTTGTCGACATGCGAAGAGTTGATTCCGTACCCAGTATTATGGGCTCTCGTGATCACTACTATATTGTGTCTAAAGATCCAAATTTCTTGATCTTTGATACACGCACCACAGCGTAAGAGACGAACTAGCCGTTCATATTAGCGCAGGCCCAGTACGGTGCAAAGAGTATTCCCCTGCGAAGTAGATCCTTTCCTCCGTTTTTATTCCATTTTTTTGCTTTATTCTTTATCCCTTCTTCCACCCCCGAGTTTTCTCATGTTTCTTATTGTTTTTTCTCTCGAGATTCATAAAGACGAACTGTCGGATAATACTATTCACTACTGTGTTTCGATGCGGATCAGGTTCCAAAAACTTCCGACCGGACGTGGTCTGAGCTGCAACCAGGCCAAGCTCTCCTAGGTTTCCCAGCAATATAGATTGCCGCCCAGTATAAAGTTTCAATAACGCCGACGCTACGAGCAACTGTTTAACCAGCTATATTCTTCAGTTTCGTTCTCCTCTTCGCCCAAGTCTGCGACGGCCAAGCGTCAACAGTTAGGACAGTTTTAAGCGCTACTCCGCTGTCATTTGAGCGATTGAATTGGTTCGCCTCTCAGGCTCACGTGACTTGAGTCCCGCGGAGGTTTGCTTTTGTCGAGGTGACGGTTGTGTATGTTTCGGCTCCCAAAAACACAGCAATGTCGGACCAACACAATTAATCTCAATTCTCTAGTCCAAAACGCCGTCGCAATTCGTCGTAAGGCCCCTTCGGCCATTTGTCGACCCTCATCCGTTCGCCTCGAGACGCTGCAGCGGGAGGAGCCTTTTCAGATCGCTTGGTATTTTGTTGGGGCGAAAGCTGCCGACAGCGACTGGCTGTATTGGCGTCATCGACAAGACTCAGGCCCAGCCTACAGAAACAACCCGCTTTGAACCTACCGACGTCAGGGAAAAGTCAACACGAGATTATCGCTTAGGATTTTAACAGCAATCTTCGGGTTTTGACGACACTATTTACGTGAGACCTATGGGAGTCCGGAAGCATTCTACCTGCGCGACAGGCGACAGATGACAAGCAGCCTGACCGAAGCGCAATGGGGTCTATCGGGGGATTGTCTCCTGGAGGGAGCCTCGCCGTAAGTACTCTGCTTGCTTGGTGTCGCCTTGCTTCTGTGCTTCTCAAGACGTTCATCTAACGGTCTGCGCTTTGCGTCTGCAGCTTGGAATCTTAGTCGGGCTGCTTTCGACCAGCGTTCAGAGCTTGGGGCTCACACTACAACGGAAATCCCACATCCTCGAGGACGAGAAGGGCCCGCACGATGTTCGCCGACCGCCGCACCGACGGAGAAGATGGCAGGTTGGGATGGGCATGTTCATAGCTGCCAACATCCTGGGAAGCACGGTTCAGATATCCACGCTCCCACTCCCAGTTCTCTCGACGCTGCAGGCATCGGGCCTCGTATTCAACTCGATATGCGCCACGCTGATATTAGGAGAGCCCTTCACAAGGTGGTCGCTATGGGGCACATTGCTCGTTTGTACGGGGGCCGTGCTTATCGCCGTCTTCGGCGCGATACCGTCTCCGGCGCATGATCTCGACGAACTGCTCTCACTTCTGGGGCGCGGACCGTTCGTAGGGTGGATGGTGTTTCAAGGCCTCCTTGTCATCGCCATCGCCACCGTCACCGAGCTTGGTAACACCTTCTCGAAATATGCCCATTTGCCTCGGTTCCGGCTCGCCAGGGGCCTGGCGTTCGGGTGCGTCAGCGGCATCTTGTCAGCGCATTCCCTCCTAGTGGCCAAATCGGCGGTCGAACTCGTCATCAAGACGCTCGTGGACGGGGAGAACCAGTTCGTCCATTGGCAGTCTTGGATGTTGTTGCTGGCGCTCGTATTCCTTGCCCTGAGCCAGCTGTACTACCTTCATCGGGGACTGAAACTCGTCTCGACATCGGTCTTGTACCCTCTCGTATTTTGCCTGTATAACATTATCGCCATCCTGGACGGCCTCATCTATTTCGACCAGACTAATCTTATTTCGACCTTGCAAGCTTGCCTCATCACTCTTGGGACCGTCATTCTATTGTCCGGCGTCCTGGCCCTCTCGTGGCGGCTGCAAGACGAACAGCACCAACCAGCAGTGGGCCAATCCTCCTTGGCTCCTGGTCTGGGTCTCGTCGAAGACACCGAAGGAGAAGAAGAGGAGGAGTCGCTACTAGACTCGGACAACTTTGACGAAGACAACGTCATTCCTTCATACCAAACCTTCACGCCCCGCACCTCAGACACTCCCTTAACACCGACTCGAAAGAAGAGTTTCCGATGGCACGAGCGCGAGGAGATCTGGGGCGAGCTAGAGGACCAAGATGACCGCAGTCCGCTTTCTCTCAACAAGCGGCGCTCCAACACGATGCCCATCACGGAGACCAGCGCCCTGCTTACACCGTCAAGACGAATCCTTACCAGCGGACTACTCAACGAGGCCGGCCCTAGTTCGGACACGCAGCCTCGCAGAGCCTTTCGGAGAAGGAGGAAATCCACGGGATTTCCGGGCTTTACGGCCCGGAGGTCGAGGAGGAAAAGCGGCGCGACTCTTCAGGATGCCATTGGTGGGATATGGAAGCTACGGTGGTGGAATTCGAACAAAGGGAAGAGCACTGATACGATACCCTTTCCGCCGCTACGGGATGAGGAAGAAGGAAGCGGTCCGGGACCGTCCGGTGGGGATTCACCGACGGAAGCGGCGGCAAGACCGTCGAGCGGGCCGCCTGTATGAATAGTCGAAGCATTTGGTTTGCAGCACGGGGAAAGCATCAGTGACCGATAGAGAGCAAAAGATACAGGCATGTCTTGGCGGAGAAGAGGAGGTTAGGGATAACCAGATCCCTTCCATGGCCAGAAAAAGAAGCCAACAGGGCCGCCAGTCACCTTATTCCTTCTGTCTGCCCTTTTCTTTTTCTTGGCAAACTTCCGAAGGAGGGGCGTACTAGACATACATCATGGCTTTGGTCACAATTTCCAAAGTAGTAAG
>Ga0247774_1001764_pt1 | contig 10814 bp, 11 predicted proteins | sample UWRJL001104B6_FD_179933 | JGI IMG/M metagenome (GOLD analysis project Ga0247774, IMG submission 179933) | Plant litter microbial communities from Arlington Agricultural Research Station in Wisconsin, United States - UWRJ-L001-104B-6 | ecosystem: Environmental > Terrestrial > Plant litter >... | reverse complement strand
TCCAAATCTTGACAAATCCCCAACATCGGCCACAACCTTGTGGACGCCTCAGTGGCCTCGAGACACGAGAGCGATCCCAATAGACACTACTATTGATCCTGAGAAAGCTATGTATGAGATTCAAGGGACGGAGGATAGGACTTCGGTATCTCGATCTTGGGAGGATGGCTACAGAGTCCCAGTGTTGTTGAAAGGTGAGAAGGGAACTGCTGATAGTAAGGGTTAACTTGGTATACACCTCACTACATAATCTATTCTAGGCTTGGACATTTGGCTTCGCGAATTATGGTACCCTTTGTATATACTAGAGACCGTAATTATTCGCTTTATCAATTGCACTCGGGAGAAGTGTGTGGCCTGCCGAGTTATTCATTTGACATGTGGGAGTTATTAATATTAGGAGTGACGTACAGATGGCGCCGAGATATTAGTGGCTCCTAGTTCCACCGAAGAATCGGTATAACAATTTGTTAGAGACCCTCTAGATACCGACGCCCAGGACTGCGTATAGACTGCAAGCCGGTATCCCTCAGACGCATCCGGTTCTGCCACACCCGAGACAGAACTAGAGAGCAATCATTAGTCTATGTCTATATATCTGTATTATTACATAATGTATCTATTACCAGTCATGACGCCCTGCCGACCATTCTACTGAGGTAGGCGATGAGCTGTAAAGGGTTCAAAGCGACGTCCTTGACAGCTGGAGGCAGTAGGAACGGGCAGCCTCCTAGAACTAACATTGTATTAACTTAGCGCGTAATTTTACGTCAGTACGCCAGCTAAAGCTACGCTAATATCCTCCCTTAAACTCAACAATTCGTGCACTGCCTATGTCTGCCCCCACCCCCCCGGCATAATTCAACGCTTCTTCACGGCTACGCCGACCTGTCCAAGATGGCCTCTTACCATTTGCTAGGGAAGTCCAGATCATATCCGTTCCCTTTCTCGAGGGATTTTTTCCAGGCCTCCCGCGCATCACAACGCGCCCGCCACTCGGTAATCTTAGGGTAGCGCTCCAGCGTGACGTACTTTGGATGCACCCCCAGGTCCACGAAAAAGCGCAGCACGAAGTCGGCGCGAGACGGCGCGTCCCCGCCCATGAACCAGTTGCGGCCTGCGAGTTCCGCCTCCAGGACGCCCATGATGGCCTCGATGTCTGGGTTCAGCAGCATCTCGTTGATGGTGTTCCGGATGCGGGCCAGCAGCGGGCGGATGAAGAAGGGCGAGTGCGCTGTCAGCCCGGCGAACATGAACTTGGACCCGAGCTTGGAGGCCAGGTCGCAGGCGCCGATGCAGACGAGCTGTTCCTCGCGTATAGGGTCGTCGACGCCTGGCCGGTGGAAACGATGTTGCGTGTCATACGTGTTGAGCAGGTACAGCAGGATGGCGCTTAGCTGCGTGATCACACGCCCGTCGGCTGTTATGAGCTGCGGCGACTTGCCTTGCGGGTGCGTCTCCTTGAGCTCGGGCGGGGCGGGGCCTAGCGGCCGGGGGTGCTTCCGGATATCATACTCGACGCCGAGTTCCTCGAGTAGCCAAAGGACGGACTGGGAAGATGAGTTCTGGAGACCCCGTCAGTTGGATGCAGTTTCACCACAGGCCGACGACCGGAATTGGCACGAACAGCGAGATGGATTAGTGTGGGCTTGCCGGCGTCGGCCATTTTCTCGATACACGAAGGCTTTTCTGCGGCGAGGGACTGCTCGATGATTGCGAAGTCGAATGGTCAACCACAAGAGGTTAATCAAGAGGTGAGAACTTATTTTCAAAACATGTCGAGTATTGAAACAGTAACATTCTCTCCGAAGGCATATATAGTAATTTTTGACGGAACGCAATCCTGTCGCGTTCGTTACACGTCAGCGGACGACAAAATCTTGGCGGATCCTAAAAGTGGGGCCTTTCGGTTTCATCATGTGAGGTGGGGAAAATGACTGGTCTGGCGGCGTCCTTCACTAAAATTCGAAGCAAAAGGACCACTCCGGTTTAGGTGGCCGTCGATATCATTTGGATTCCCGGAGCTGCTTACTGTATTACACCAACCGAGGCATCCGTTGTCCCCATCTTAATTGGGTCTTTTACGAGGATTAGCTGTCAAAAGTGATCGACTCAGAATTCAAGATTCGGGACCGGCCTGGAGACTTGTAGTCCCACGACGGCATCATTTACCTTTGCCCGAGCCATTGCAATTACCAGAGCTGCGATTTGGCTGGGCAATTAAGTGTCAAAGAAGGTGAAGCGAAAATCGTTGTATATGCGGGTTGTCAAAGCTTTCTGAAAGGTGCCGAGGACGAAGCTTAGTGTCTTCAGCCTTGACCGGTCGTCTAAGCGCAGCGGCTACAGGGCGCCAGCTCTAGCCGCTGTAGGTGCTCTCCTAGCGCGTGCGGTACCTCAAAGAGGCGACTGTCTGCAGACGTCGCAGCCTACCTACTACATGTGTTCAGGGCGCACAGGGCTGTAGTCTGTAATTACGCAGTTCGAGCCGTCCGTACCCGACACCTCTCGAGCCGGTTGCTGACGCCTGGCAGAGCCTCAGCGTAACAGCCTGACATTGGCATGGAGGCTGGTTTAGGTGGGTGGCACCTGAGCAAGTGCCAGAGTAGCGCCAGAGCCATAACCTTGGGCATCTGGGAATCGTTTTGGTAAGACTCGGGATGCAGAGCAGACCGGATGGTACGCCATATAAATCGCAGTAAGGAATGAACGATTCACTAGCCGGAATGCCTCTAGGCTAGCGCAACATGATCAAATACGATGGATAGCGCGGCTAGTTTAGGTCCCGTTTATGTCTGTATTCGCACAGTGTACTGCAATATCATATCAGCCCAATTTTGTCTTCTATCACGCAGACCTGGAACATATTGCGTCGAAGGAGAGGCGTAGCCGGCGCGACTGCCTGGCCTGGAAAAATCATGCATAAACAGACAGATAAGATCGCGAAACTAGGCGGTTTGGAATTAAATATCGATTCGCAACCTGGCTGTGCCAACTTAGTTGCATTTCGATTTGATACGTGCCGTCGCGCTTACTAGCCAGTACAGGGGTTGTGACCCGAACAGCTTTTGCAACGGCTTTGATATCGAGAAGACATTACTAGGTACTGACGGCGCCTACCTCGCGATCGCATATCTTCAGGAGTGAGCAAACCTGCCTAATCTTCTGGCTACTTGTAGTCTCCTCGTAAGCTACAGCCGTTTCCCCACCCTTCCTCTACCTGCACATACCACCGAGTGTTTCTTATCCATGACCCCAAGACCGTACCCGAGACCTAGCGTAAACGAGCGCCCCCTGATAAAGGAAATATCAAGAAGAAGTAGACTGCTTCGAAGTCTGCTCGCCCTCCGCCTTCGACATCTGCGCCTCCCAAGGGGCGATTTCGCTCATCACTCCAGTGCTGGCATTCGGGTTTCCGTCCCGGAATGCCCCTTGGGTCCCGATGGTCGGAGGACTATCTTGGGTGAATGGGGCTCCAGCAACGACGGGAGGGGCGAATAGACCTGGGAAGAACTGGTTGAGCAGTGGCTTCAGAGTCATAAGACAAGCTACGACAATGCCGGCATTGAGCTCGACGAGGCTGAGGTAGCCAAATCGAGCCCCGACCCAGGTGAAATCAGGGTCTTTGTTGCGGTGAAGGTCAGCCAGGAAGATGATGCGGATGATTGAAATAAAGAAAACACTGTAACCACTGTTAGTGCTCGCCAGTCACCCCACGCATGAAGTAGCCGTAGGTATACACGGTGAAGATAACTTACATGAAGCCAAGAGAGAATAGGATCATCAAGACCACCTTCTGCCTCTTATGAACATTCATGGACCATATTTGCGGCACCGGTACGATGAAGATGGCCAAGTCGGTTACGACATGGAAGGCTGTGTTGACCCACCACAACTCGGTTTTGTGGCAGTACGCCCCTTGGATAGAAAGATCCCAGAAAGCTTTGAGAGGTATGCAGGCCGTGGCGGTGATTGTGATGGTCCAGATTGCGGACAAAATGACAAGAACCAGAAGTATCTGGCAAGCCAGGCGACTGCGCGAATACGTAAAGATGGCGAGGTAGAGCAGCAGGAAAGAGATCTTGATGCAGCAGAGTGAAATGTTGTAGAACAGGATGGCGAACCAGGCAGCCTAACCGGTATTAGTGTTTCCATGCCGCTTTACTTTATTTCATATATTTTTGAAAGTGAACAATACCTTTTGTACAGGAATGAAATCTACTGTAAGGTCGACATCCCAAACATGCGAGCCTAATCCATGAATGGCCTCTGGAAAGAAAGAAAAAAGTCAGCCCTGTGCTTGGCAACCTAGGAATGTGGATAGCAGGTTTAGCAACGAACCATCAATGAACCAAGCACTTTGGAGAGCAGATCCGACCTGGCGAGATAGAGGGTAAGCACAAGTCACGAGGCATTGATTGATGCCGAAGAAAAGGGGGAAATCAGAATGGGAAATACCAAAGAAGCAAGAAGCCACCAGTCCGACTGGCCCAGAGACTTCGATACCCGTATCCTCGTATAGAATCTCAAGGAAACAAATACTGCCGCGATCGCAACGCACACCACAGCGCAAACGATCATATTAGGTTTTTGGGAGTTGTGGGACAGTGTAGCAGGATCCACCGCTGGCGGAGCATCGGTGTCGACGACCGGCATCCTGGAATTCTTCAGCGACCGAAAGCCAACAGCCGGCCGAGCGTAAACTTTAACACAAGGCTAAAAAAAAAGATATAAAAATAAAAGCGAGAAGAACTGCAAAAACAAGAAAGGAACGAAAAGGGAAGCCGTCCGGTTTAAATCCCACGTTGCATTCCAGACCTTTGGGTCTCCCGGACCGTCTGCGCACGGATTGTCACTTTCGTGAGACTGGGGATGCTAAGCCGCGGACACAAAAAGATGGCCAGCTTATTTCCAAAGTACCACGGTACTCTGCAATTTCTGTGATTTCATGTTGGTCGTTCTTCTTCCCGCATTCTACTCCTTGCACACGTTATTATTCTCTATTTCCGCCTTTTTCTTCTCCCAAGATTTTTTCTTTATTGTCTTGTCGTGCGAGCCGCGATACTCTCGCGCGCCGCAACAGTATGGATTGGTACTTTTAGGCCGATTGCCAAGCCAAGACGTATCTTCCCGGCTGGGTGTGTCCGTGCAATCCTCGATCTGATTGTTAGCGCCTCCGCGCTTCCCGTCATGCAGCGTGACTGGGGGAGAGGTACGCACTGCTGGGCCGCAATATTGGAACCTCGGCAGCCATCTCTGCCGCTGAATTGCCACCGAATCCGAATTAGGATAGGGCTTTCAAGCTAAACTAGCGTCCCACGGACGCTCTCCCGCCTCTGGCAACCCAGGTTCCTGATGAATGACAATGACGGATCGCCACGATATTTTATAGGACCCTGTGAGGACCTGCTCCTCAAACAGTACTAGAAGTAAAGTGGGAATTGTGATATGGACGGAACTGGATTGTCTCGTGCAGGTGGGTACTACAGGAATCACTTCCACCAACGAGTTCATAATTCAATCTTGTCAGCATCGATATCTGGGGAAAATCTGCATGGAGTAAACGAATGCAGTGTGCACAGAGCCTGGTCAGTCAACCAGGTCCAAGCTACTACGCACGGACAGACAGCGCGGGAGGCGAGTAGTGTTGGCGGACAAGAAGTGAGTATGAACTCTACAGCACCTTTCCGGACACGGGTAACGCGAGCTAACATCGTTGGTGGGATGGCTGACCGAGCCACCTTAATAAGCAAAATTTCAAAGAACCAAATTTAGTCCTGTGATCTTGTTTTCTCCTCTTACGAACTTCTCAAAATTCTCAAAATTCTAGCGCATGTTTTGCTAGTCCTCAGGTATTATTAGATGCTGGCTATAATATGGGAGAGAGTTGTAGATAAAAGCAATGGAATGAATGGCACAAAAAGGGCGCCAAAGGTGATGGGATGCCTCAAGAAAATGGACCAAGGAGCAGCAGCAGCTGCTGCTGCAGATTACCGTCACCTTAGTCTTGTACGTGGATATCTCATTCATTCATGCTACTGTCGTTCCTGCAAAGCGCAATTCTAGCCGCGAGTCTTAGCAGAAGGTCGAGTTGGGAAGCTTTCAAGCATTCCTTTGTGTAATGTATTGTGCTAGTCGCTGGTCTAAGTTCCGTCACTGTGTGTCAGGTTAAGTATTGAAGAGGACTTAGCTAAAGAACGGATCAACACGAATATTGACACTACTGGAGCCTAGGGAGACCGCACACGCCGCGCCAAAGAGAACCAGGTGATTCAAATAGTGAGGATCGTGTTGGCTGAGACTGACTGAGTCCATTGATTGCCTTACCTCGGAAGCATTGCCAATGATAGCGGACATTCGTTTCAATCGCAAAGGAATGAATGAGCAAGCTCCAGGTTTCCACAGCAGACACAAGCCCGGCCGCTCTCGGCTGTTCCTGGGAAATAGGCATAGCTCTGGGCTGCTATTTCCAACCAGCGTGTCTTGCGACCCAGCACCCACAGCGGTGAGATCGCTCTTATTGCCGCAGTCTCGCCGAGGTTCACGGCTCAAGACTGGGTCTTGCTTTGGACACCATATCATTCAAGTAATCGTGGACTCTGGTATATAGCCTTCTCAACTTAGCAAGCCACGCCCTGTCAGGTCCGCAGTAGGGCATGGATTTCTCATGCTCACAACTATTTCGAGGGCCGCTTCAATATATGTGAGGAAAGGAACCGGTGTCCCTGCCACACTGACAATGTTCGGACTACCAGGTTATGTGCTACCTACAATGCAGTGCAAAATGGTTGTCCTCGCCTTTGATATTCGACACGCTCGGGAGGGGTGGCGAACTTTCTGCATAAGTTTGTGTCCATTATGCTTCGAGTTTATATAGCTGTTACTGTTCTACACAGAGCCAACGGCTACGAAGTTCATTGGAACAGTTGCCGCTTCGCGACTCAACTCTGATCCAAACACTGCCTCTTCTGCCTTCACATAAATCTCCTACAGGCGGAGTTGACAGTATTCTGGGCGGATCAGAAGTGAAAGAGTGAGCCTGAGGACTACTTCCACGCAGAGACACTAACAGGAATCTAGATTTATAACAAGTATTAAAAGCAAAGCCGCAAATCAGTCTCAACCCTTTGCCTTCAGAGAGCAAAAGCATGATGGAGGTCTTGCGGATCCCTTGCCTCATTATATGCATTTGCCAGTTGACTTTTTTGAGGAGCTCACAGTTCTCCATAGTCGTTGTACGTCTAGTCAGATCACCCGGCCTTTCCTCTTTTCCTCGTTTCCGCTTCGTCACCCTTCACGGGTACATCCCGAATCTTCGTCTTGGACATGTGAAGCGAAACGGCCCCCACTCGACTAACTTGCGGTCACGACATCTCAATCACCTGCAGGGAGCCATTTCCATGGTTGATGGCATGCTGCCATGCTCTGCGCGCATACCTAATAGAATGCGAAGAATTTCGGAAGCCTGTTTGAATTAGGAATGGCTTAACGCCACAAACGCGAGTCCAACCTCGCGGGGAAGTCAATCTCCCCACTTTCCTTTGCTGGCGGACATGTATCAACAACTGGCAGGTGCTGCAGGGTACATCTGCTAGCCCTTCTTGGGGGCCTGGACCACCCCTCGGAAACCCCTCAACGCTACCAAAATGGCATGGTTCAATTCTCGCTGGGTCGGCTGTAAAGGTTGCGCATATCTATCCAGCCCACCTCTGGGCACTGTAGCACTCACAATTGGCACCTCACAAGGGGATAGGACAATGGTTCATAAGTTACACGGCATTTATCGGTCTCGATCTCGAGGCGCTCCTGGAATGAGCACCACCTCGGACGAACACGCTACTCCGCATCGACCTGCAGGTTGCATCACCCTGCAGGTTTGACTGGCTAGGTGTGGGTGGTAATGGCTCCATGAAGAATCTAGGCCTTGGCTGCCAGTTTTGATGGCGCGTTGGTGGGGAATTGCGGACAAGCCCCTGTAGGCTTGGCGACCAACCGGATATCGCGGGGGCTCTCGCGGCCCGCACTTTTCCTCTACCGGACAAGGCCTTTCGACCTGCTAATTGAGGAGTTGGAGGAGAGGAGGGAAGCAGAAGGAAACCAAGAAACACTTTCTTAAATGCGGGGTAGCCCCCGGTAAACCGTCCTGGGCGATGTCGGAGTTTCTGTCCTATCGTCGCGATACAGTTTTTGCCGAGCCAAGCTTCCTTTTGTTGTGGTTTGATCCTTACATTTGTTCTATAAGCTTGCGCGAGCCCTTCCGCCACCGCAAGATGTCCGCACCGGCCCCTAAAAAGGCCGCTGCCTCGCCCTCTCCGCCAGCTGGAGCGTCGACTGTCGAAGAAGGCCGGACCGAAGATGAGGGGGGTATCGCTTTCGTAAGTTGCATAATTATCCACTTCCGAATCCCGCAAGTTGGCGATCGTTTTGCTGCTCTTGGCGTGCAAGTGATTGTCGTTTTCTGTCTCGCGGCGAGCCGCACGGTGATAGTGTTGGATGCGCAGCAGCCGGGAGGCGGACGGTAGAGATTTGTAACGGCAATCTTTGTCACATTGATGGCTGACTGACACCATGCGCCAGGATCCCGAGATCGTTGCCGGGAACGACGCCGACTCGACCCTCGATGATTCCAGGTATGCCTTCGTGTAAGGGAAGAATGTATGCTGTAGGCACCACGCCATGTCGCTGACTTTCTCTTACACCACAGCACGCGCGAGTCGACATCATCTGTGACCTCTAGCATTTGGGAATACCGAACTATCCATGGAAGGACTTATCAGTCATCCAAGACGACGGAATACTGGTGCGATGGTCGTCCAATGGGCAATGCCATGTGGGGTAGGAGTCTAATTCGTCTCTCAGGGCTCCGAATGACGACAAGCATATTGAAGCTTTCGACGTCGCGCACCACTGGCTTACGATCATGTTGGAGGATAAACTTTACAAGGCTCCTATAGGAGACAACCCCCACCGCGTCCTCGACGTCGGTACCGGGACGGGTATCTGGGCGATGTGTGTTTACAGCCCACCCCGGTTCCCAACTCTGACCCGTTAGGCTACTAACCGTGGCGTGGCATGGCAGTGACTTCGCCGACGCCTTCCCCAACGCCGAGGTCATCGGCACGGACATATCTCCTACCCAGCCGACCTGGATCCCTCCGAACCTCAAGTTCGAAATAGACGATGCCCAGCAGGAATGGACATTCGAGGAAAACTCCTTTGACTTTATCCACCTGCGCTACATGCACGCCGCCATCGACGACTGGAACAAGCTGTACAAGCAGATGTATAAAGCGCTGAAGCCCGGCGGGTGGTTTCAGCATACCGAGCCCAACATCGAGCTGCGGCCTACGAATCCCGCCGTCCCATTCCCTGAAGACCAGTATGCGCGTCCCCGCTCCCAACTCGGCAGCCTGGCTCGTCCAGATTTGAGTAGACCGGGCTAACATTTACTGACCACCAGCGTGTACAAGAGGTGGGCCAAGCTGTTCTACGATGCTGGGGACGTGATTGGTCGGACCTTTCGCTTCTCCGACAAGGAGATGATTCCGTACGCGGAGCAGGCTGGCTTCACGAATATTGTTCACGAAAGGATTACGGTGCCTCACGGGCACTGGCCCAAGGATAAGAGGATGAAGGCAATGGGCTCGGCTGTGAGTGTGGCCCCGGCAACGGCGTAGCTTTTTTTTTTGGCTGCCGAGGTGATAAGACGATGAAGGCTGCTGACACTGATTTCCCGTAGGTGGCGGTTTACATGAACCTATCACTGGATGGTTTCGTCATATACCCGATTGGTCAAATTCTTGGTTGGACTCTTGAGGAGGTACAGGTTCTGGTAGCGCAGATGCGCGGCGCCATTAACAATCCGAAAAATTGTACAGCATCTGATATGTGAGTGGGAGACGTGTCAAGCTGGCCACCATGATTGATGAAGGATTGAGCACTTGCTGACATCTCTTCTATAGGCATCTCGTGTACGGCCAAAAGCCAATAAATGAGGAGCCTGCTCCTACCTCCTCGTAGAGAGTTGTGTTTACAAGGAAGTCTCCATCTCGCGGCGGTTCATCTCGATTTAGTCGGCGCATATTCTTTGCTGTTCCCTGGATTGCGATTCATACTATATTATGAGCTTAGCTTTCATAAAGGATCTACAAAACCAGCAAGTTCTCTAGACGTCAGTCCGCGAAAAATTTCACTTGGGAATAGAAGCACTACCATGAAACTAGTGAGCGAATCCGTACTAGCCACCAGCTCTACCTGGTTCATCGTCTTATACGCATGCGGCCCTTGAACCTCGTACACAGCCGCCCTGGACCCTGAACCTCATCACCTCCGCAAGACCGTACCTTTGTTATAGCACCAAGTCGCTCCTTGATGAAGTCCTCGACGATCCCTAAAGTTGGTTCCCACAACAATCGCCTCTAAAGCACGAGGTAGGAGCTGAGGCGGGTCGTTTATGGTGCTCATGTCGGCGCCGTGTCGAAAAGTGACGACATATTCACGCACCGTGAGGCACATGCTAGTCCAGCAACCTGAATCTTCCGAGTAGTCGAATGGCAGAGTGATGTTTTGACCGGGGACCTTTCTGCGGTCGTAGTCGCCCACCACGACGGATCCGTCCGGGTCCTTACCATCGGTCTACCTGCAGTCCTATAAGAGAGACGCGCGAGGGTACCTGGTAGGCTGCTGAATAGGGCGTTGAGACGGCGAGTTAGACCCTAGGCCCAGCGTGGGGAGGACGGTGTAGCCGCGATCCCAGACCCCATCGCTGTGTCAGGACATAGACGGGAGTGTTGGTCTAATCGTCGTAATTGCCAAGC
>Ga0247774_1001763_pt1 | contig 10816 bp, 4 predicted proteins | sample UWRJL001104B6_FD_179933 | JGI IMG/M metagenome (GOLD analysis project Ga0247774, IMG submission 179933) | Plant litter microbial communities from Arlington Agricultural Research Station in Wisconsin, United States - UWRJ-L001-104B-6 | ecosystem: Environmental > Terrestrial > Plant litter >... | reverse complement strand
TTCTGGAACGGGAACGTGGCGAGGAAGCGAGCGGGAGATGGCTTCGAAAGGATGAGATATAGAGAGGAAGATACTAGCCTACTTTCGGCGAATAGGTCTACCTTAGGGGACGGCGATGAAAGTTCGTCGGATCGCGATGAGGTGCCCGAGGGTCGGTATGGGTATGGCTCGACTACGGATGATCAGAGGGTCTTGCCAGGCCAGAGTGCATAGCAAGACTAGCAGCCGCGAAGGCGACGAACGCCCCGAGACTGACGGGGTTGGCCCGTTCTCATCCACTTATTCCACTTGCACCGAAGTGGTAGTTTGTTGCGTCTTCTCAGTTGCTGGTCAGGTGTCTCTAATCCTGGAGTCATGTTGCTTTCAGTCTAATGGGGAAAAAATTATAAAGAATATGGATCAAGCGCCCTACAAGGAACAGAGCTCCGTAGTATCATTTTAACCTCTCGATAGATAGAGCGTCTTGCTTGATGGCTGGAGGTGCCCTGAGCCGAATCCCAGAGGGCACACTCGTCTCCCTCCCAATCTTGTTGATCACTCGCTAGAATGGGAAAGGGGCGGTTTGAAATTGGTTCTTCGGAAATATGAAGAAGCCAATATCTATTCGGATTTGCGATACACTGTGCGTGTGCGTGTTTGTGTATGTATATTTTAACAACTGACGATGCTCATCCACGGGGCTTCCCAAGTCTATACATACATGCAACGGTAGAAGGAAAAGATACTCTAGCAAGGCCAACTTCTATCCACCGTCTAGGCTTGTACTGAATTTTCCTTCTGTGTCACCAAGATTCTGGTCCTTTTGCCACCCTTCCACCAATCATGAGAGGAGTATATCGTACAAGTAGCTTTATCTTCTGTAACTGGGCCTCAAACCCATCCAATATTCCAAACCATTCCAGTATACACAATACTACAACCGCCCGCCGCCGTGATTATAGTTGAGATTAATGCGCAGGTCCCTTCTCTTCTTTACGTCCCAGTATCCTCCGCTTATTTCGCATCCTTCGCAACCTGCACCTGCGCCGCCCTCAACAATCTCCCATGCAACCTAAACCCTTTCTTCTCCACCCCCACCACATGCCCGTCCTTGGCCCCTGCGCCGGCAACATGCGTCGGCACAAGCACACTAACCTGATGCTCCTTGGCATCCAGTTTTTCGCCTAGGGGATCAAACCTCTCAACTCCGTGTTTCTTGAGGGTTTGCATGAGGATCGTCTCCGTCAGCTTGAGACCATCATAGAGGGCAACCAAATCTTTAAGATGTTCTGGTCGTTCGTGGGCAGGAAGGTTGGAGGCCGAGGTAACCTTGTCTTGCGGGACCCCGGCGAGGGCCCGGTCGAGGTTGTCCACCGAGTCTGTAAGGTCTTGGGCGAATTTCTCGATGGCGAGATCGCGGGCATTTTTCTTGTCGCGAACGGTGCGGGTTTGGAGGTCTTTGAATTCGGCGAGTTGGCGGAGGTATTTATCCTGCCATGGAACAAAAGATGTCAGCTTCGATCCTCTCCGTCTCGATCGCATATTTCTACCCCTAGCAACGATAGGAACAGCAAGAAACTATACCTTTAAAGTGACAGCCTCCCGCTCCTTCTCCTCCAACTTCTTTCTCAATTCGACAAGCTCTCCATCTTCCTTCTTCTCGCCTTCCTCCTTCCCTACTTCATTCCCGTCCTCGGCTTTCTTCCCTTCCTCGCTCTTCGCTTCTTTCTCCGCCTCGACAGAGTACCACCTCACACCAGATTGCACGGCCCCCCGTGCGATTGAAGGTAGTAGCTGTGGTTGTTGTGTCCTTGCCTGCACGGCGATTCGACTCTTGAAGAGCGACGAGCTTGGTATCGGTGCCCGGGTTGCGGAAGAGCGGGCCGCTGAGACTATTGCTCTTCTTAGCATTTTCTTTTTCTCTCGTTGGTTTGTGCGGGTGAAGAAGATGACGAATCGGTCGGGAAGAGTGGTTGTGCGGTCGAAATTTCCAAGTCGCGTGCGGAGGTGTAGGAAGAAGAAAATTTTGCTACACGTTGGGTTGAACGAATTTTTCCTACAATCCTTGCGCGAAAATTTAGGTGGTCTGCGCGTTCCCGGCCGGGGGCCGGTTCTCGGCGGTTCCGCAAGTGGTGTCGGCCGAGATCAGCCGCCTAACGCAACCACCTACTCCAACCCGTCGAACGGTTGTCAACCATCTCCAATTCATCACGGTTTGAGAGGGAATTGTGTCTCGGCATACGGGCGCGAATGCTGGGTTCCCCAAATGTCACCGCAAATGTATCGATACACTACGCAAAAGTTAATTGTAATAACTATTGAGAAATACGATTTAAATGTAGTCCTCCAAACAGGGATAAGAAATCAGGAAAATCATGTCTTTAAAGAAAAAAGGATTGCTTTTCATTCCTACGCGTCCCTATCTAAGGTATTTTCATGCCCCCTTCCAAGGCCAATACCACCGTCCTTCCATCTATCAAGATGCCAGACGCCGTGATTTTACAGGTAGCCATTTTCCTTCAACCAAACCTTCAGGCCCTCCGCCTCCCTCTCGCGGTACGCAGCCCGGCCCCGCACCTTGTCCTTCACCGTCGCCAAGGTCCTATCAAAACTCTTCGTATCCTTGTCCGCAAAGAACGTCTCCATCTCGTCCACCGCACCCGTGTTCGTGAAGCCCGACAGCGAGCACTGGACGAACCGGTCCAGGACGGTAGGATTGCCCAGCTTAGAAACCCAACCGGCCCAGTTCTCCTGCATGTGCTTCCACAGAAGCGGGCGGGCTGTCGAGTTGGCGGCGAAGTTGATGGCGAGCGTGTGCATGTCACCCGAGGGAACCGATTCTGAGGCCGGCGCAGGCGGCGACGCGTTGTGGAGGAAAGGGATGAGATTGTTGGTGATGAGGCCCTCGTCCTTGGTGCTGCCCAAGGCGCTAAGGCAAATCATCTTGCCGTCAATCGACTTGGTAGTGAACCACTCTTTCTTGAGCGCATCAACGGCCTTGGCGGGGTTGTTGCGGACAGCCACGTTGTAGATGGCGATGCGCAGGCTGGGGTGGATGGGGTTGGCTTCGCAGTCCTCACACCAAGCATTGAATCGCTTCAGGGCCTCGACAGTGACACTGCACCAGTTAGCATCGGTTGTCGACCAGAAGAAGGGAAGGAAAAGAACACTTACCCCGGATGGCCGTTCACGCCGGCCGTGAGGATTAGCCTCTTCCTCAACAAGCCCTGAAGGTAGGCCTCGCCTTCGGGAAAGTCCCATCCGACCTTCTCCACGGCACTGGCGATGAGTTTCAGCGTAAACTTTTCCATGCCAGCCTTGATGGCTTCGTCTTCTCCAAAAATGCTCTTGACCCGGCTGATGGAGTCGAGCACCTGGTTCCACACCAGGTACTCGGTTTCCTGCGAGAAACCCTGCACAAACGAGAGAAGCGCGGCTGTGGTGCCGTATCCGCTAAAAGCAAGATCCGCCGTCGAGCCGATGACGGCAATCTTATCCTCGGTGGTGAGACGATCAAGTTGGGTGGCGAGCTTGGCAAGACGATTGGGCGGGTAATTGACGCGGTAGAAGCCAGAAGCGCCCGTGTTGAGCTTGTAAAAGTCGTCATCAACACCTTCAACTGTCTCCTCCTTGGACGTCAAGGCCAAGGGAGCAACGCCCTGGACACCCGTCTTGCCCTCAAGACCCAAAGGCACCCACCACACAGTCTCGTCTTCCTCGGGCTTGACGTCGCCGGTGGAAAGGAAGCGCGACTGTCTGACGGTAATCTGACCCTTGGTTTCCTCGTCAATGGTTAGAACAGGATGGCCAATCTTGGAGATCCACGGTCCCATCAAGACGGTAACATCCTGGCCGGATGCCTCGCTGAGCGCAGCCCACAAAGCCTCCGTCTTGGCATTTCCGTACGCGTGCTTCTTTAGATAGGTCGACACGCCCTTCAAGAATGTCTCGACTCCCAAATGGTTGGCCAGCATTCGGATGGCGGAGCAGCCCTTGAGGTAGCTGATGTTGTCGAAGATCTGGTTGACGTCGAGAGCATCGCGGACAGGAACATGAATGGCGTGGCTGGCGCGGATGCTATCCAGCTTGAACGCCGATTCCATGCCCTCGTTGACGAACTGGGCCCAGACATTCCAGTCGGGATGCAGATGGTCGATGGCGTGCCATCCGACCCACGTGGCAAACCCTTCGTTGAGCCACAGCTCGTCCCACCAGTCCATCGTCACCAAGTTGCCGAACCACTGATGGGCCAATTCGTGTGCCACCACGTACGCCACTGAATTTCGGAATCGCGCATCCGACGTCTTCTCGTCAAATAGTACCGCCGTGGTGCGGTATGTCACAAGACCCCAATTTTCCATAGCACCGTGGGTAAACTCATGCACGGCCAGCAGATCCGACTTGGGCAGCGGATAATCGATGCCGAAAATGTCCGAGAAGAAGTCGATAATCTTGGGGGCGTGCTGGAGAGCCCAATCCCCCTGCTCCTTGAGGCCCCGAGTCGTGTACACGCGGACAGGGATCTGCTTGCCGTTGTACTTGCGGTCCGTGAATGCCTCAATGTACTCAAAGTCGCCGACGGCCCAGGCAAGCAGGTAGGTGCTCATGACCGGTGTTGTCTCGAACGACACCATATTCCAGCCGTCTTTAGTCTTCTTGGTCTCCTTAACGGGCATATTGCTGAGGGCGACCTGGTCCTCTGGGATTTCAACCTCGAAGTCGAACGTAGCCTTAAGGTTGGGCTCGTCGAAGCAGGGGAAGGCCCGGCGCGCATCACAAGACTCGAATTGAGTGCTGAGCATGTAGTGCCAATCCTCGTCGCGCGGAACCGACTTAGCAGCCTCGACCGTCGGCTTATACTTGCTGCGGTAAAAGCCTGCCATGTCGTTGTTCAGGATGCCTTCAAACTCAACCACCAGCGTGGCCGTTTCGGTGGCAGCAATCTCCTCGTCAAAGACGACCGTGACGCGCTGTGCCTTTGCATCGTAGTTGAAGTTGGTCGAGCTGTACGACTGACCGCCTTCCACGTTGACCTTGGCGTCGTGGAGCTTCAGCTCGAGGGCATTGAGCACGACTTCCTTGGTCGGCTTGGTGATCTGAACCTTGATGCACGTGGTGCCTTTGTAGGTCCAGGCCCCAAAGTCCATATCCCGGAGGGACACGTCATAGTGGGAGGGCTTGAGGTTATCCGGGAGAATGTCACGGTCAGCCATGGTTGTCGACGATGATGCTTCCAATTCGATTGCGAGGCTCGAGGTTCCAACGGTTGAGCAGTGGCGGGGGTGAAATGCGGGGTTGTGTTGTCGTTTTATGGTTTTGGTTTTACGGCTAGTGAGACGTCAGTTTGTGCGGTCGGCGGCGTGTGCAACACGGCATTCAGATCCTGGCTTAGGTCTGACACTCGAGATGTAGCCGTTTATGTGCGCCGAGCTAACGTGGGAAGTGGCAGCCCGGAGTTTCTAGTTGTTTCAAGCAGGTGCAACGTGGGCTCCGTTCCATGGTCGGCTGACTACAGAAGATGCAGCTGGCATGGAGTTGGGTCAATTCTTACCTTAGCAAACACGCCTTAGAGGTGGAGACATCGACTTGGGAAACCTGCCGAGTTGGGCTCGTTGAAAAATGTCGAGACGCCAAAAGATGAGAGGAAAGGCGTATTTGGCAACAAGCAGGTCTTGAGATTCTTATGTGTGCAGCTTGGCCGGTGAAAGTTCGATGTTGTGGGTTTCTTGCATCATTGGACAAGGCCGGGTGTCGCTGCAGGAAGGATTGCTCGCCACGAATCACAGCGATCGGCGCCGCTCGGGTACCGTAGGCACCATATGAAGCAACATCGAAAGACGCTGTCATGTGGTTCCAACCCCCTCTGAAATCCGCCAAGGCATGTTTTCCAGCCTTGAGACCCGCCAGTCCTGCGGTTGGGAAGGTCCGGGTCGTCAGTTGCCCGATTAGGGACATTGCAACGATTGCGACGACTCGCGGTCTTGTGCTTAATCAGGCATCTGGTACGAAGGTACCGTGACGATGCTAATGGTGGCAAACTCCTCGGCAGTGCGGGTAGGAGGAAGACTCGTTTGGCGTTCAAACGGTCAATTTTGGGCGAGATGTAAATGAAAACCTGTCGTCATTGAGTAGGTGGCATCGAAGGCGAGGAAGCGATGATGGCTTCATTATCATAGATTGACTTGAGATTTGAGAGAAGTTTTCATCTCATAAATCTCGCGGAAATTGGGTGGTCCTCGCTCTGGGTACGGCAGAACCCGAGTAGACAGTGTCATAATTTAATACACTGTAGATGATTTGTTGTCTTCGCGTGCTATCACAGTGCGGGGATTTCTAGCCAATCGTACCACCAAACAGATCCAATCCAGACCCACAATGAACTTGGCGTGCAACCCTGCGGCTTCAACCACTCAAAGGATCCAAGATCAAAGAGGAGAAATTTGGGGGAAAGACCCGTAAATATTATTGCACTCTTTTAGGGGGTTTAAGTACTATAGGGAAACGAATGGAGGGACTGCATTTGAACGAGTTGGGATGGACAACTTGACAGTGTTTCCGGACATTGATGATGCCCCCGCGTACCACGTCCACCGGCACAACAGTCTTGCCCCAAGGTAGTACGCGGTCGTCAAGAGAACTCCGGACCGGCCCGCCTCAACCTCTTTGCTTCAATTGATCGATACCGTCAACAGAGATGGCTAAAGTGAGCCTTTGTGCTTCGTTTCCAAACTGATCGAACTACATTCGTCACCTACATGTGTGTGATAGCATGCTAACTAGGCCCATGGTGTTGGAGTCTATCCCTGCTACTGTGCTCAACAGCTCTTTGCCTTAGGCCGCGAAGAGACAAAAGTCTCCGAATCTTTTGGGTGTATAAATCGAAACCTTCCTCATAGTTCTCAATAGCAAATCCGAGATTTATATGCCCTCAATTGGCCAGGGCTGGGCGGAACAAGATCTGAAACTCATACCCTTTCTGTCAGACCACGTAAGTCCAAAGAACTAAGCGAGGTGACCTAATGAGGATGACGATGGATTCTGAGCGTTGTTATGTGCGAAATTTATATTTTAGCCTTGACGCAATGGATGCAGTTAGGCTGCTCTTGACAGAGACGTGTAAATGAAGTTGTGTTGAGGAAGAAAAACCCCGACAACACTCCCCGAGAGAGAAAAGTTGGGAGAAAATATTAGTCCAAGTATGCAACAATCTGTCCGTAACAGTTCTCACAGGTTACTGGTTTATCCAAAGAATATCTGCTGCGAACGCATGCTAGTCCTGCCTGAAAATGCCGTAAGGTGCGCGTCGAGGAGAAGTTGTTTTATTGTTAGTCATCACAGTAAAAGCACAAAATTGGTTCAACGTTAAGAATAGCTCAGCATTTTTCATGACTTCCTAGGGATTCCTTAGCGTTATTAGCATATTCCTGCTATGCTGTCTGTTCCTGCAAGAAAACCCTCAGACGAGTCGGAACGCCCGCAACTTGACTCCACGCTCTTCCAGATCCTGGGGGAGCATTCGAGGATCCGAATTCAATATCTCTCCAGTGAATTTATTCCTGAAGCGTGCGGAAACCAGAGAATCATCTACCATCATTCGGGAATCCAATCTTTCCCATTCTGTGGAAACTGGCCTAACAGAGGGTCATCACAGGTCTTGGTTCCATTGGCTGTGTCAGTGAAGTAATGGCAATAGGGACCAGAAGGACTACGCCAGGATTTAAATGCCCAAGGTGCTGGAACAGGACCGAGGAAGGCTTCAGCGTCGAGGAAGCCTTGAAATAGCATTCGCCCGCAACTTGATATGTTCCTGCAGTGACCCATAATCTATCAACCATGGACCGTTTGCAAGGTCATGTAGCGCCTGCCAAGGTTCTCTGTCAAATGGTAGGTTTGCAACGAGAGAGATACCATTCCGGGTGCTCCGCTTCGGGAAAACACAGACGGGAGCTTTTTTCGTAAATTCTATCTGTTGTCCAAGGTAACACAGAGTAGAAAGTGCAAGGCGGCTATTATGTGACGCTGGACCGAGCCACACGACGACCCGACTGGCGAGCTTGTAAATATCCCCCATTCGAGTGACCTGCTGGTTTCGCTCAGGGATATCCTTCTGGTTGATGTACACTGCGTCGAACCAGAGTGTTCGTCCCGTGTCATTGTATCGCAAATATCGAAGCCCCGTAGCAGATTTTGCTGGATCTTGAGTTGGGATAAGGCGAGAGAGCAGGTTGACGATTCTGGCGTTGGCGTAGAGTTATGTATCTCCACCAGAAGTGTCTGGGGGTTTGCCGATGTGCCCTAAGTATAAGAAAGTACTTCGTACTGCGGGCTGAAACAAGGACCGGCCTCGTCTACAGTGCCGTAGCTTGACAGTTGAACCTGATGATCGGGGTGTATCCAAGATGTACGAATCGTCTCCTTGTGTTTAATATAAAAGCGCCCTTCAACGGTTTCAAAAGCGCCCCATTTGGAGGGCAAGGTTGCTTTCAGCTCCGCCAACGATAGTTTAGGAAGTGATGGTTCTGGACGTTTTACAAGCGGTAAATGGAAGATTTTGACCCGGATCTCGTCATCAAACTGGCCAAGGAGCAACTCCAGGAGCCGGATGTCCACATTCTCATCAGAGAGGTTAGAATACTGGTAGGAATTCATCGTAGTTGATGGAGGATGCAGGAGTATTTGAAGCACCATGATTGGAGAATTGATTAATTCAACAACTGGGTTGAAGGACATACGGTTGCTGGAACGCTGAGGAACCAGGTGGGGTTGCTGATACATATTTGTGCCGTACGCCTACGTATTGAGAAGTTTCTCCGGGGGCGTCTGCCGAATCAGTCCGAGCACACCTTAAGATCACGCGACATGGTTTGCTGGTGGTAGGAGTATGGATACCACGAATGCTCTTAGCTTGGTTCATATAAACATTTATTTTTGCTTCGTCCAAGACCCTTTTGCTGGTAAGGCTTTGTGGATCTAGATTTCGGCAGACGAAGTAGTCCCGTGCGACATCAGATGTCCGGGGTCTAGAGTAGGGCCAGTGTATGCAGAGTGGTGGTTCTATTCCACAATGGCAGATAGACAAGAATCAGATGCGCAGCAGATAATAAATGGCACAATGGCAAACATACGTGTTTTACATGCGAAGAATGAGGCGACTTCCACCTGTTTGCCGGCCGTCAGAGTCATGCAGCCTCGTCTTCAACACTCTTGCACTAGCGTCTTCTATACTCCAATCGCATCCCTCGGACAGCCTCCCACACACGATTGTTGGCAATGGCACCAGCAGCGTGCCAAGCTTGTACGGAATTGGACGTTACAAAGTGATCGAGAGGTAGTTCCTGCTATTTAGAAATCTAGGGCTACAATGGTACAGGTGAGAGCACTGGACGGTAAGCGCTGCGCGTACTGTGCCGGTTCCGTGAGCTTCGATGAATATATATGCTCTGCTCTGATTGTACTTTGTCGTGGTGTTTTTGGGACTGTCGAAAATAGCGAGTCTGGCAAGTTTGGCAACTCAAATACCATGACAACCCCCCCTCTTGTGAGATACGTTAGAAGTTGAATGTGGAACACAAAAATTTATTCTAGCTGTACCCAGCTGCCAACACCTGTCACACACCGTGCTGAGCTTTGATACTTGGCGACCGCGACAACTTCAACCTCGACCTCACCCAAGTTCACGAAACCCACATCAGCTACTATGCAGCCCACAAAACACCTCCTAAAGCGTTCCGTCTGGAAAGGTATCACCCCAATCCTAAACACTTTCCCCTTCCCGGGATTGCTAGCTAACCACCGCGCTCCCAGGGCCGAATATCGTGCCGTAAGTCCCCCCCGAAACGAGCTTTAGACCACCCTCGAAAACCCACACAGGCCAATTGATCCCTCCCTCCCTACGGTAACGGACAGAAAACGAACTGAAAATTGAACTGACCCAACTCCCTCTCTCCCCAGCCTCCCCATCGTCCGCCCCGCCGCAGGCCAGCGCCCCTCTCCCATCCGCACGCAAGCCCGCTCCGCAACCATCTTGCCGTCCTTTGTCGGCCTACGGTTCCAGGTGTACAATGGCAAGGAGTACCATGAGGTGTTGATCAAGGAGGAGATGGTGGGGCACAAGCTGGGGGAGTTTTCGCCCACGAGGAAGCTGTTCATATATGACAAATGGAAGCCGAAGGAACATGGAAAGAAATAAAATAAAAATAGGGTTGAAGAGCAGAAAAGTGTCGGTTCGAGAGCCTAATATCTCTTGGCATCAGGAAAGAGAGGAAGGGGAGCTTCCGAGCGTGTTAATAGACGTGGAGGTCGGAGGGAGGATGCTGGATTGATAGGGGAACAGATGCTAGGGCAACCCTTCTTTTCGCGACGGCAGTATCGAGTCGCGAACCTTCTGTCAGTGGCTTGGGACTCGACCTCAGGCCGGGTGTGGCGATGAGGCCGCGTTTTCTCCGACGATTGTATCACTAAGTGTGGGAATACTAGGAAGGACATAGAACAATAGATGTATGTGAATACGGCAATCCGTGTATCGCAGATTATGATCATGCTAAATAGGTACGACGGCTTTTTCCTCCTGGTCCGTTCCGTAACGCCTTCGTAATGACTCTTTTAACGTATAATGATGATACAAGCGCGGCCTGTCCTTCTGTTCACGACATTGCCACTGCAAGCCCTTTTCTTCTGCCCAGGACAGCGATTCATGGCCCCTCGGCCTCGCTATGATAGTCCCCCCCCCTCACCTCCTGCCCCCCTTCGAGAGGAAACACCCACTCGTAGATGTTCCGCAGCTTCCCTTTTTTCTGCCATCCCACTCTTCCTGCGTTTCCTCTAGCCAAACATCTCC
>Ga0247774_1001762_pt1 | contig 10828 bp, 7 predicted proteins | sample UWRJL001104B6_FD_179933 | JGI IMG/M metagenome (GOLD analysis project Ga0247774, IMG submission 179933) | Plant litter microbial communities from Arlington Agricultural Research Station in Wisconsin, United States - UWRJ-L001-104B-6 | ecosystem: Environmental > Terrestrial > Plant litter >... | reverse complement strand
GTCTCCTCTGAAAAACATCAATACCTACAACTTCTGTCCTTCTCTTCTCATGTGTTGCAAAAGAGGGGGCTGATAATGAGGTAGTGGCTTTCGAACGAAATATATAACTATGACACTCTTGACAAGATCTGCTGGAGTATTCGAGTCCATTGATATCAGGAATCTATTCAGACAGCTATATATGAGAAAATTGATTGCCGGTTGGCCCATTTTACTCTCGTGGTGAGACCGCCACATCTCAGCCCTTCGGCCGTCCGATACATAGCCCGACGCTAAGCTATCCGTCATTCGGCGTTCTAAGCTTCCGCTTAAGCAATCCGCCTCCGATATCAGCACTTTGGCTCAAGGACAACAAATTCCTTATTGTTAATAGAGCAGATTGGTGTAGCCAATGACAACGTCGGATTGCAAACGACTCTTTTCATTTGATCACCGGCACCTTAGCGCTGGCTTTCGCCGTCTCTGTTACTGGCTGGTCGCATATAGGGGCTAGACACCTTTAGAGGACTTACGTAGGCATAACACTCGTAGCAGCAACCACAAACGCAAAAGGCATTGACTATGCACTCATCGGCATTCAGCCTTTCTCTCGTCAATGACCGGCGCACGCCGTTTGGATGCACTAGTCCTAGATTTACGACCTTCAGTCCTCCTATTTGTTGCCACTACGAAGTAGACCGCTTGTACATGGCCGGCGATGCAGGGCTGAGAACGAAATAGGTGTGATCAGATGATCGCGACTTGGGCATATGGATATATGTTGAATGCGACGAACAGGAAACCAGTCTAGGCAACAGCCTCGAATATGCCTCAATTGCGTTAGTATCCGCCAGTTACAGGAACTTTACTAAAGCGTCCAACTGTTGCAGTCTCAACACCACCCACCCGTGCTTCAGCCGCTCAGCATTCGTCGAGAGACTAGGTCTGCAACGACGCTGCGATGACCCATTTCAGGAACTGACCTGGGGCCGCTCGGGAGATGAGTCAGGGTCCACTACTTCAATAGTTGTATCTTTCGTCGAGAACATTTATAAGCCTCTGGATTTGGGAAACTCTCGCCTGCCTAGCACGTTGCCTGGGCGGTGTCGTCTTCAGAAGCTCTCGTGGGCGTTGCTCCATGGCGGCGAATTTATACGGTGGATATTGGTAATTGGAGACGCATTCTTCGGTGCGCCGCCGCGGGGCTTGGGGGTGCGTATGCTGATGACTATGGTCTGTGGAGAGACCAACGGGGGTTTCATCGAACAACGGACGATGCTTCGTTCTTCGCGTTGGCTGCCTTTAAGTCCCAGGCACATCGACTAGCGAGATTCGGTAGGTGATATCTCACGCATCATGCCAAGGAGCCTCACTTGGGATTGGCTATGGACGGTTAAACGGCAAAAGATGAGAAATTACGGCGCTGACGCTATCTAAACTAGAAGTGGTGCTTTCCATTGAATCTTCAAGATCAAGACTTTAGCGCTTCGCCTCAGCAAGAACCAAATCCGGGAATCAAGTGTGGCTTGCTGCGCCTTGCAAAGCTGAGAACTCTCGGACACCAGTACCTCATTCGACGACATAGTTTCAGGCGCGCGGTAGGGTCGCGGTAGGGTCGCGGACTGCGTCCTCCGTGTCTGTAGTGCTTTATTCACCTTTGAATTCGCTAGGAAACCCTCCAAGATTGACCACGACTACCTACGAATCGAAATCGATCACCCTGTCGCCCACGGTCACGGCCATCTCTACCTCCCCGCCCTAAGCTGGCACTTACGGGAGAGCCACATCATTCCCGTCGCCTCCAGCTTCGCCAGGCGTCCACCTTCGGGGATCAAGACCGGGACTCCTGCTTTGATATCAATCGCGGACGTTGCAAAAAACGGCGCCGCATTGGTCAGGGGCCGCTACAGAGCCCCGCTTTTCATCGGCAACGGCCTTGCAGCCTCGCCTCACCGTTCTTGCCCGCACCGGCCCCACCATCCCCATACTCGTCGAGTCGCAGTCTGTAAATCGAAGTTCCCTACATCAGCCAAGTCGACATTTTCCCAAAAAGCCATCCGGTCGCTGGGATAGGTAGGTCACGTCTACTCTCACCAGGGCGAGGTGTTGAGATCGCCAGGCCGTCGCTCGGACGTCAAAGTTGATGCTCTGGAATTTATCTCAGTAGAGTTGATGACTGCACTATGAACGAGGAATTAATAAGGGGAGATGTCCATCCCAATTGCGCAAAGCCGGCAAAGACAAAAGGATGGTCTCAAAATTTGGCAAGTCCGATGCGCACCGCTGTAGCTAGTACAGGTGACTGTGCCGTCTAGAAGCTTTCACACGGCACTACCGGGCAGTTATGATCAGACGTTGTAGTTACGATCCCGTGTTCAAATTCGTAGAAAAGGAACTGCGTGACAGCACGCGTCGGAGGCAATGTATTACATGCCAGACACATTTTCGCCCCATGCCAAACGCATGACTTACGCGAACAAAAACACAAGATCCAAATCCGGCCCCACGAGCAGTCATCCACCTACCTTTTCCACCGAGAGCACCCATAATGAGGATCTGGAGACAGCCACAGGGAAGTGTCAACCTTGAGGCCAACCTCGAAGCCATCAATTGATCTTCTGGGACAGGGGACCAAATGCTTGCCTCCAAGGACACCTCAAACAAAGCAGTGTCCCAGTCGTCCCCGAGCGTCTAAGCACCATCAATGCCCAAGAGGCTGCACGGCCAGCAACAAGCACTCGAAACTTGGTGCAATGCATAGGATAAATCTCAGCTAGGATGCTTATTCTATGATGCGGGTCAGGCACACATCTTGTATCCCACGCGCCTACTCCTTCGCTGATGAATGCACAGTAATTGTCGTCTCCATCCTTGGCCATCCAGGCATCGGGACCGCTCTAACCACAATATCCTCCTGACTCTCTCCGTTCTTCACGTCCGCCGGCGATGCTTGAATAACCGTGTGGAAGCCACTCGGCTCGCTGTCGCTATGGGACACGGATTGCAAGATGTAGGCACTGTTGTGAGCTGCGGCGCGGGATTTCTTGGTAGTTGACTTGGATATCAAACTGGCCATGAAGCGTGGGAAGAGGGCCTTTAATAGGACTTTCATGGCGGGTGCGCATGCCAGAATTACTGCAAGGTGGACCTCGGTTTCTGACCATACCAGGACTGGCCCCAAGTACCCTTATAAGAAGTGTAAGCCTACCATGGCGCGTAAGGAGATGGGGCGGAAGTAGAGCCTTACAGGTTGGATCTAATCGGCGAATTTGGTTAGCATCTATTGCCTATCTGGAATAAATATCGGGATCAAGATATCTCTGGCGTACCTTCTGGATTTGCATTGAACGTCGCGAGGGTGACTATCCGGAGCGCGCTCGCTAACAAAATACTAAAGGAATCATCAGTGCTTAACCTCTGCGCTCGGGGAGGGTAGACTCACATGATGCCGCATGCAAATGTCCCAGCTAACATGATGCGCTGGCGTCTAGGGACTGCCACCAAGTCAGTTGTTGCATTATCCGCGCATCTCAAAAACGCCACTAACGTTGTAAGCTCCAGAGCGTCGGTATTGGGAGCAGGAAGACAACGACGTCGGCCACCATATTGTAAGCTGTATTCACGTAAACCCAGGCGTTTCTATCGATGCATTTCCCCGGAACAGAGGGATCCCAGCCCTTTTCGATAGGAAAGCACATGAAGATAGAAGAAACCGTAAAGGAAATACCTCCGCCGACCACCAAGGCAGTCGCGGCAAAGATGCCCATACGGTTTTTGTGATAGGGTAACAAGCGAAGGTAGAATGTTAGGTACGAGAGCTTGATGAGCATGTGGGACAGGTTGAACGGAATCTAATCCAAAGTTAGTCACTGATGCATCGTGAGAGTGTGAGGACGTACGGCCGATGCCCAAAGATAGCGGAACAATGGGATGAAGTTGGCAGGATCCACGTCAGCCATGTGAAGACCAAGACCTTCCTTCGTTGCTGGCAAAATTGTAAGTGTAAGGTCGGGCACACGGCGGAGAGAGCAGCCTACTGAGAAGTTGCAGCACGGCATGTGCGCAAACGGGTATCATTGCCATGGCGATAAACGCTGCAACTTGAATTAGTTCCCTTGCTTGGAAGTAGCGGAAACACAGGGGACCGACCGTCATCCCATCCCATGTGCTTCACCATGAAGCGACGAACACATAGCCTTGCCACCGTCGTTATCCAGGCAAGTACCTGGAAAACGATGATGACTGCCACCAGGGTTGGCCTCCTGTCTTCCATGTTCCGTATGTCCTTTTTTGGCAGTGTCCTCGAGATCAAAATCGTCAAAAAGGCGTGCTCGCCGAGACTTTTCGTTTGGCCACCTGTTCGCCAAAGACAAAGAAGAAGAGTCCATAGTAGTTATATGGCCCTGAATTCCTCAGACGACCCGCACGCACCGCAGAATGACGGAATTTCCTGCGATGTTCTTCACACTGACTCGACGCATCTGGTGGCGCTCTTCCTCGGGAGCTTTAAAAGTTAAAATCCAATGCACAACACCTGAATGGGCAATTCCGACATAACACAGACCCTCGTGGCCGGGATTTGGATCCGCTAAATTTTGTTCATGGTCCGATAATCCCAGGACGGACCTCAATTACTGCAGCCACATGGTTGGTGTAGCCGCAGTAGCGGGCGAATCCTCGGCTCGGTAGTGGTTTTCTGTATCCTGCCACTGGTGGTCCTCGCCTTCGCGCTTGAGCAAGCCACCCGCTGAGGATTGGCCCAAGCCGCAAACCATCCACGACCTGGCCACGTTAACTTGGACCCCCATCAATACGTTTGGACTCTCGCGCTAATTGCGTTTCCAACCCAGCCAGCTGAAGGGACGATGGGCAGCGCGTTCGAATAGTAGGCTTCGGTTGACATCCGAGGCGTCGCCGCCATGACCGGACCAAGCGGTCCCTAGCCCAGACCGCCGGAACGATAACCCGGTGAGTGCAGGAAACGTGCCCAGACGCCACGAGGGCGATCCTAAAATTGCATTGGGTGGTCGTGACTCGTGATTTATAGGGACCGGGCATGCGCAATAACGTCGAGCGTCTGAGCAGGATTAGAACATCCTTCCAAGCTTGAGAAGGCCCTCGGACGTTAAAGTCCGTGGATGAAGGAGCCGCAAGGTCGTCACCATTGTGATGCGGGAATAAAACTGTCCGCAGCCCTAGGACTGCCTCTCGGACCTCTAGCTAAACTTGCTTAGGAAGTTGCAACCTGCGCATTTCCGACGGAGGAAGAGGTTTCAACTGTATCTCTTTCTAACTTCGGAACTTGCCGCGCTGTTTGTTACGCATGGAAATTTAGGGGCATGGCTGTCTCTACTTCGATGCGCGAGGAACGGCATTCGTGTTCAAACCCATTTCCCCACGCAATCCTTGACAAATCCTTCATTGTTTCTTCGAAGAGAAACTAGGATTTGATCCTCAGTTGAGGGATTAAACTGCATCGACCCTGGAGCATTTGAAGGAATCTACCGACCTAATTTTACCATCTAGTCGGATAGTCACCTATAGCCATCCGGTCACAGAGTGCGCCATGGGCATTGACAAAGGTGATCAGAGATGCTCGACGACGGGGAAGTGTATGACGTAGGTGAAGAGTAAGCTCCAGATTTATAAGAGGCTTACCGTCGCTATAGCTGGATCTAAAGCTAGCAAAGGAAGGGTGAAATGGAAGAAAATCGGCTGTTCGGTTGGGGTTCTTATTGGCGGGACCGCAAGGACCTCGCCGATCGTCGCCGTACGGGGCCGGCTACAGCTCCGACCGGCAACTTTCCCCGGCACCGGCTGTGCTGGGGCCCTTCTTCGGCTCTAGCCCATGAAACTTGGTTAGCTGCCAATGTAAAATGCCTTTCTTCTTGCTAGCGAAATAAAAGAGCCCCGGGTTGCAAATGCGAGGCAGAAGAAGAGGATAGCCTCGTTCGTACTTTGTTCAGGGAGGCGTCTAACAGTAGACGAAGTCCCATAGCGAGCGTGCAGTAGAAGAAGGACTCAGGTGGAGTAGAACCTACAGGATAACGTCGCCCCAAAACCACGGGTTTTGCGCCGGTATATCGGATACTACGTGTATATATGTCTAGAGACGAAATGGAGATTGGGCGGGTCGTGTGTCGGTGGGGAAATCTTGGCCCGTCGAGGTATAGAGTACGTTAAGACTAGATAACCCTACAAACAGGTGGCAGTTCACGAAATTCTACCTGTACGAATTCAATCAGAGTATTATTCATCTCAATCTCCTTCGCCCGAGACTCAGACAGGCTTTTTCACATGGTTCAGGAATCTCACTCTAAGGCTGGTCCGTGCTTTCAGTTCCAATTGCAAATGGCGGTCATTGGCTGACGCGAGGCTCAACCAATCAAACGCGGTATCAGCGGCATCCAAGTGCCCCGCGTTCCTCAAGGCGTAACGACAGGATACCAAGTGTCGTGCTAGCCGAGCCGCCGGCGTGGGCTTCGTGGGGAAACAGAAATTTCCCTTCATCAAACCGATTCATGCCATAGGTCAAGCAGTCAGCGTCGAGGGAGGCAATAGGGACCCATTGGAGATGATCCCGAGGATGGGGGAAAGCAGCGGATCCATTTTGGCAGCAAGCGAGCCTCGCCCTATGGTGTTTGCTTGATGTTGACTTTCTCTGCCGCCGTGTTTATTGACTAGAACTGCGTAGTACCTTACTACCTATGTCAGGTACCTTTGCATGGGCCGGCGAAAGTGGTTACCACAACAAACGGCTTGCTAACCACGCTTCCCCAACGGTGAACTTGATGCAGTTGCATAGAGGGAGGTCAATGATGAGAGGCGCGATTGTGCACTGTACCAAGAAGAGAGTTTCTTAGTTACCGAGCAATCATTTCCGGTTCCTGCGTCTATAGATCCCTTTGCCTAGTCACTGGATCCGACGCTGCGAAGCCAGCGTGGAGGTTTGACGCCTCCTCGGACGCCTGCAGCCAATTTAAAGCCGTTCTGCCAAGTCGCGTCTTCAGATCGCGTCTTGCAGCAAATAGCGAAATTTCAAACAAGCGAGCCCTCAATCCTCAAGGAGACATGATGAAGAGAATTCGTGCGGATACTGTGTGGTTTGAATCTTTGGCCCGATAGACAATGGAATACCCGAAGGCTGTTATCCTAGATTTTTATTCTTCTTTTTTCAGGCCGCTTTGCTCCCTGCCCATCCATCCATTCGCAAGTCTGGCTTGTCGATTTCGTCACCAGCTGAGAGGCAGCAATCCAGATACAACGGCAATCTTCGAGGCTCGACGAATCCTCCCCAGCTTTTAGGTCGAAATTTCCCGTCCAAATCGCAGACGCTCCTTTTGTGTGCCTTGGTGATCATTGAAAAGCCTATCCACTGTTTCCTCTCCACCGGGCCCGGAGTAACTTCGAGTAACCATCGCGTAAATATTTTGCGTCGGGGCTGCCACTGCGGTCGGCGCGCCTTGGTCACAGCGCATCTGAGCCGGGCCCGCTGCCTAATTAGGCGTGCATCAGCACTGAACCAGATGCGCCAACCAAAACTGCCCGCACCGGATACCCCCCATATTCGGTTCCCACCGCTGATACCTAACCTAACGATACTCAACTTTTGCTCCTTGTCCGACAACTGTCTTCTCTACCCCCTTTCTTGTGATCCCATCATCACAGTCTCCAACTTCCGGTAGTCGCAGCGGGAATTTTGTGAGGAAGGCACGCGAATGCATTCATCCTAGCGTTCTCCCAGCTTCGGGCTGCAACGGTCCAAGCCTCCACGGCCACCTCAACGAAATTGGGACGAAGAAACGGGCTCCCGCGCGCCACATTCCCCGAAGTCTTCATTCAACTTTCAAGGCCGATCTTCTTCAACCCTGACCTTCATGAAGTCGGTAAATAGGTTCGAGTGAAATACACGGCAGCATTATTTCCGCGATTGCCCTCGCAATACCTCTCTTTTTCGTCGTAATTTTCTCCGATTTAAGCGGTACGGTATAAGTACCTGTCTACAACTCCGACACTCCTTTCGCGCGAGTTCGCCGACGAAGCTACCGACGACGAAACGAACGAAAAGCGATACTGCACTTGTCTCCAATAGTCACCCGAGTCTGCAGTGTCTTTCTTCTGGCGCACCACGCAACCCCGAAAGTTCGCCATCCTGGATTCATCAACGCTCTCGGCTGGGTCTCCGGCCCAATTCCACGACGCCCTCGACACGATGGACCACGACCACCACATGGCCACGCACGATGCCCACGAGGATACGCTCGGCGGGCTCGACGGCTCGCCCAACCTAGCGCAGAACAATGGCTATCGCCAGGCTGACAAGCGCCACCATCAGAGCCAGTCGCTCGATCAGGGCCTGTCGAATTCGCCGCGGCCCGGCCAAGACGAGATGATGATGGACCCGACGAACCGGTACACCACGCCGCCGATCCCGCTCGCGCCCACGAACATCTCCAGACCTGCATCCGGACTCTCCGGTCACGGTGGTGCAGCACAGCCGCCGCCGGGATACGGAGACTACGCCTCCCGCGCCGGTCCGAGCGAGCAGAAGCCCACGGTGGGAAACAACAGGGATCACGTCGTCATCAAGGTCGGCATGGTGGGCGATGCGCAGATTGGCAAGACGAGCTTGATGGTCAAGTACGTGGAAGGGTCGTGGGACGAGGACTATATCCAAACCCTTGGGGTCAATTTCATGGAGAAGACGATTTCGATCCGGAACACGGAGATTACCTTTTCGATCTGGGATCTGGGCGGGCAGAGGGAGTTTGTCAACATGTTGCCGTTGGTGTGCAACGACGCGGTGGCCATTCTCTTCATGTTTGACCTGACGAGGAAGAGTACGCTCAACAGCATCAAGGAGTGGTATCGGCAGGGGAGGGGTTTTAACAAGACGGCGATTCCCATCTTGGTGGGAACGAAATATGATCATTTTGTAAACTTTCCGAGAGAGGACCAGGAGGAGATATCGAACCAGGTAACGTCGAAACGTCGGCACGTCTTGGAGGACGTGGAGCTAACACGTGTCCAGGCACGACGTTTCGCAAAGGCGATGCGCGCTGCACTAATCTTTAGCAGCACCAGCCACAGCATCAATGTGCAGAAGGTTTGCAATCCATCTTTCCCCCCGCATCCCTTCCCGTCCCCCCCTGAACTGGTTTTGCTTACGCCCCCTTCCAGATCTTCAAGATCGTCCTCGCAAAAGCATTCGACCTCAAGTGCACCATCCCCGAAATCGAGAACGTCGGCGAACCGCTGCTGCTCTACCAATCCTGCTAATTACGGCTTGATGGCAAGGAATCTTCCAACGAAACCTGCGCGCCATCAGACCTCGGGTTTAAGGGATGGGAAACCAACCCGTCAATCAACGATACAACAAAAACGACAACCCCCCACTACTACTAGACGGAACAAACACACGGTAACTTGTAATGTGATGACGAAATTGATGGATTAACGAACACCGGCGGGCGGACCACTCACTCGGCTGACCACAGGGCTTGGGTAGCTTTGGCTGGGGTGAGGCTGGTGCCCGGTTACTGTCTGATTAGTATTCAATGGTTGCAACACGCATCCATCGGGGGGTGGTGTGAACGCGAGGACAGTGACAGAACCAATGAATGCCGAAGGGTGGGCAAGGAGAAAGCGAGATGGGAAGGACGCAGGGAGGAGAATTGAGGCAGCAAAGGTTGAAGGATAGCGTGGAGACATGGAGACTCCCAGAAAGTCCGTCGGTGGAGGTACCTAGATTATCCCACTTAGACCTCCTTTTTGTGTTTAACTCAGATGCACACCCACCCACAATACCATATCAGGATATTTCTTTTCTTGTCAAAGAGGGCAGAAAGCAGAATTGGTGGTTTGGCGCATCAAGGTGTTTTTCGTCTAGGTACAAGCAGGAAATTATCGTGTTTTCCACTTGCAAATTTCATATAAGCCGAGTGCATTTATCTCCTTTTTCTTCCATTGTCTCTCTTTCGTCGAATCACAGGGTAGATGAGGGATCTCTTTGCAGGATATGAGTAGTCGTCAGTTGAAGGCCAAATGATACTCTCTAAGAGTACTCTCTATAGAAACATTGCTTCGTAGCTTCCCACCCTTGACATGAACGGTGAGCGGTACTGGGCACAGGCTATCAACAAGACAATATCATGACAAGCAAACCGCCCTCATTCCAAACTGAGGGTCTCATTTGCCTCTAGCCATCTAGGATATCCCCCATCATCCGGCCGAGAATCGTGATCTCGGACGCTGCTCCTACCGACGCTCCGGTAATCAAGAATTCCTAGGGCCCCTTTGGGGTCGCCACGTCAGGCTCCGATCTGTTGGTTCGCACCGACGAGGCCACACGCCTTGAAAAGTGACCCGGATCCGGCGTCGGCGATGACGGGAACTTGAGGTGCTCTCCTTCACCAAACTCGCTCCCGTCCGACTCCGAAAGCTCTGACACCCCGTCCACAGGTGCGGCGTCAAAGTAGATGCCCGGATTCGTCACGGCGCTCGACGACACTTCCGGCACGACAGCTTCCCGAGCATCGTCATCACTTTCATCAGCCGTTCGGGGAGTTTCGGGCGCTGGCTCCTGCCCCCCGTCTGCCGCCGCCATGTCCTCCACGACCACGCCTTCTATCCCAACGACCTCTTCTCCACGCTCGCCGTCAAGCTGGACGCACCTGGTTCGCTTAGACCTGATGAAAATTCCTCCTGGCTGCATCGAAGGTGGAATTCCGTAGTGAGCCACGTCGCGACCGCAGCCGCGTCTGCCCCCGCTCACTTTATTATTTCGCTTGGCGCAGCGGCCATCTTTCCTTCCGCCACAGATCACGCAAGTCGTCGTGCAACTGTAATG
>Ga0247774_1001761_pt1 | contig 10830 bp, 9 predicted proteins | sample UWRJL001104B6_FD_179933 | JGI IMG/M metagenome (GOLD analysis project Ga0247774, IMG submission 179933) | Plant litter microbial communities from Arlington Agricultural Research Station in Wisconsin, United States - UWRJ-L001-104B-6 | ecosystem: Environmental > Terrestrial > Plant litter >... | reverse complement strand
GAGGTCCTGGTGAGCGCGCACGGCGTGCCGCTGTGGGTCTACGTCACCCACCTGGACTACCGCGCCGAGCCGAACGTACGCCAGGCCCAGGTCGCCGACATGGACGCGATCATGGATCGACGGCACGGCCGCAAGCTCCTGCTCGGCGACCTCAACGCCCAGCCGGACGACCCCGAGCTGGCTCCGCTGTGGACCCGGCTGACCGACGCGATGACGGTCGTGGGTCAGCGCACCACGCCGACCTGGCCCGCCGACGTACCGACCAAGCGCATCGACTACGTCACCTACTCGCCCGGCGTCCGCGCGGTCGACGCGCACGTACCGGACACGCTCGCCTCCGACCACCGGCCGGTCGTGACCGACCTCAGAGCCTTCTAGGGGGATGTAATGACGACGACACGACGAGGAGTACTCCGCGGTATCGCCGCCGCCGGAGCCGCCGCACCGTTCGCCTCTCTGTCCGCCGTCCCGGCGGAGGCGAGGACGAACGGCGTCCAGACCGGCTTCGACGTCCTGCACGCGGGCGGCTACCAGGAGCTGAAGGGCCAGAAGGTCGGCATGGTGACCAACCCGACCGCCGTGGTCCGCGACCTCACCCACGAGGTCGACGTGATGCACGGGTCGGACGCCGTCGACCTCGTCGCGGTGTTCGGGCCCGAGCACGGCTTCCGCGGCTCGGCGCAGGCCGGCGGCTCCGAGGGCTCCTACAAGGACCCGCGGACCCAGATTCCCGTCTACGACGCGTACGCCAAGAGCGTCGCCTCGATCGCGGCCGACTTCACCAAGTCCGGCATCGACACGGTCGTGTTCGACATCCAGGACGTGGGCGCACGCTTCTACACCTACATCTGGACGATGTACGACTGTATGCAGGCGGCCACCCAGGCGGGCAAGCGCTTCGTGGTGCTCGACCGGCCGAACCCGCTCGGCGGCAGCCAGGCGACCGGGCCGATGATGCGTCCGGGGTACACCTCCGGGGTCGGCAAGCAGGCGATCCCCGAGCAGCACGGCATGACCGTCGGCGAGCTGGCCCTGCTGTTCGACAAGGAGTTTCTCGGCGGCACGGCCAAGCCGAAGGTGATCAAGATGCGCGGCTGGCGGCGCGGCACCTTCTTCGACCAGACCGGCCTGCCGTGGGTGATGCCCTCGCCCAACATGCCGACCCTCGACACTGCGATCGTCTATCCCGGCCTGGGGCTGTTCGAGGCCGTCACCATCTCGGAGGGCCGCGGCACGACCCGCCCGTTCGAGATGGTCGGCGCGCCATGGCTCGACTATCGCTACGCCGACGCCCTCAACGCGCTCAACCTGCCCGGCGTGCGGTTCCGTGAGGCGTACTTCGTGCCCTCCTTCTCCAAGTGGGCCAACCAGAACTGCGCCGGCGTCCAGGTGACGGTGACGGACCGCCGCAGGTTCGACCCCATCCGTACGACGATCGCCATGATCATCACTGCCAAGCAGGTGTACCCGAAGGACTTCGCCTGGCGGGAGAGCGCCCCGCCGTACTGGATCGACAAGCTGACCGGCTCCGACCTCGTACGAAAGGGGGTCGACGGAGGCTCCACGACGGACCAGATCGTCGCTTCGTGGCAGGGCGAACTGGCACGGTTCCGCGCCCGGCGGGCCCGTTATCTGCTGTACCGCTGAGGAGGAACCCATGCGTCGCCCCCCACGTCGCTCCCTCATGATCCTGCTGACCGCCGGGTGCCTGTGCGCACCTGCGGTCGCCCAGGCCGCCCCCCAGGCCGCCCCCCGGCCGAGTGGCCCCCCGACCGTGACCGCCGACGACCTGACGTTCACCCCCGGCCGTACGCTGCACTACGGCTCGGCCGCCCACGCCGGCCTGCTGCCCGAGCACGTCGCGGCGATCGCCAAGGACGCCGCGTCGTACGAGACGGCCCTGCCGGGTGCGGCGCATCCGCTCTACCCCGGAGCGGTCGTGCTGGCCGCGCGGGGCGGCACGATCGTGCAGCACAGCGCGTCCGGCTACGCCCTGCGCTACGCCGATGACACGCCGACCGACCTGCCGCGGGACCAGTGGATCCCGATGCGCAACGACACCATTTTCGACCTGGCGTCGATGTCGAAGCTGTTCACGACGATCGTGGCGTTGCAGGAGGCCGAGCGCGGCAAGATCAGCCTCGACGCGACCGTCGCGTCGTACCTGCCCGGTTTCGCCCAGAACGGCAAGGAGACGATCACCCTTCGGCAACTGCTCACGCATGTGAGCGGCCTGCGTCCGGACCTGCCGTTCTACAACTACACCGGCCGCGCCGCGCAGGAGCAGGCGCTGTACGCGGAGAAGCTGCAGAACCCGGTCGGGACCGCGTACGTCTACTCCGACCTCAACCTGATCACGATGCAGTTCGTCCTGGAGAAGGTCACCGGCAAGACCCTCGACGTCCTCGTACGCGACGGGATCACCGGGCCGCTCGGGCTGCGTGACACCGGCTACAACCCGCCCGCGGCCAAGAAGCAGCGGATCGCCGCGACGGAGTACGAGCACAGGCCCTACGCGGCGCTCGACCGCGGTCTGGTCTGGGGTCAGGTGCACGACGAGAACGCCTTCGCCCTCGGCGGCGTCGCGGGCCACGCCGGGGTCTTCTCCACCGCCCGCGACATCGCGATCCTCGCCCAGATGATCCTTGACGGCGGCCGGTACGGCCACGCCCGCGTCCTGCGGGAGGGCTCGGTGCGGCAGATCTTCACCAACTACAACCAGAACTTCCCGGGCCACTCGCACGGCATCGGCTTCGAGCTCGACCAGCGTTTCTACATGGGCGCCCTGTCCTCGCCGGTGACCGCGGGCCACACCGGCTACACGGGCACGGACATCGTGATCGACCCGCTGTCCCGGTCGTTCAGCATCCTGCTGACCAACCGGGTGCACCCGAGCCGCAATTGGGGGAGCATCACCCCGGCGCGTGGCGCGGTCGCCGGGGACCTGGCCCGCGCCATTCCCGTACGACCCGCCAAGGGCCGCGACGCGTGGTTCTCCCAGACGAAGGACAACACCACCGCGACGCTCACCGCCCCGGTGACCGGAGCCACCAGGCTGTCCTTCGACCTCTGGTACGACACGGAGGCCACCGACCTGGGCGTCCTGGAGACCTCGGCCGACGGCACGACCTGGACGCCCGCGCCGTTCTCGCTGCGGTCCGGGCACGACGAGTGGACCTCGGACGGCACGTTCTCCGGCTTCGCGGGCCGGCGCTGGGCCAAGGCCATGGCGACGCTGCCGGCGGGCACCACGTCCGTGCGCTGGCGCTACACGACCGACCCTCTGTACGAGGGCCGTGGCGTGTACGTGGACGGCGTGCGCGCCATTGACGGCTCTGGCCACGTCGTCTTCGACGGCGAACGCCACGCCGACGCCGCGTGCTTCGTCTCCGACGGCTGGGTGACCAGCACGAACTAGCCTTTTCCTCCCTGATCCGCCGTACGGCCGCGTACGGCGGATCAGGGTGTGGATCATGGGCCGGGGAGCGTGCCCGGGTACCAGCGGCTATGGTGTGCGTGAGGGGAGTACTTCCCAGCGCCGGCCCGGTCAGCACGGACACCTCTGTGGCGTCCCCGGGCGGTGGCCCGCACGACGCGGGTGAAGGAGACCTCGGACGCCCGTTCGAGGAGCCCGCATGCCCACTGCCGCCCCGTCCGTCGCCTCCCCGTTGCTGTGGGCGGTGACCATCGCGGGGGTGCTGTTCTTCTTCGCGATCGACTTCGTCCTCACCCATCGCCCGCATGCGGTCAAGTTCCGTGAGGCGCTGGCCTGGACGGCCTTCTACCTGGCGCTGCCGATCCTGTTCGCGGTCTTCGCCTGGTGGCGGTTCGGGTCGGCGACGGCGGTCGACTACTTCACCGGTTACCTGGTGGAGAAGTCGTTGTCGGTGGACAACCTCTTCGTCTTCATGCTGCTGATCGCCGCCTTCGCGGTGCCGGCCGCGCTCACCCAGCGGGTTCTGCTGTACGGCATCGCGGGTGCCCTCGTCCTGCGCGGGGTCTTCATCGCGATCGGCGCGGCGGCGGTGCAGACGGTCGCCTGGACGTTCCTGATCTTCGGCGGGATCCTGCTCTTCACCGCCGTGAAGATCCTGCGGGACACCGCCACCGGCACGTCACACGAGGTGGACGTGTCCACACTGCGCTCGGTGCGTCTCGTCCGCCGGTTCATGCCGGTGACCGACGACTACCACGGCCCGCGCCTGACCGCCCGGCAGGGCCACCGCCGCGCGCTGACCCCGCTGGCGCTCGTCGTCATCGCGGTGTTCGGCACGGACCTGGTCTTCGCGATCGACTCCATCCCGGCCGTCTACGGCGTCACCCAGGACCCGTACCTCGTCTTCACCGCCAACGCCTTCTCACTCTTCGGCCTGCGCGCGCTGTACTTCGTGCTGCAGAGCACGCTGAGCAAGCTCGTCCACCTCGGCTACGGGCTCGCGGTCATCCTCGCCTTCATCGGCGTGAAACTGATCCTGCACTGGGCGCACGGCACCTGGAAATGGCTGCCGGAGATCCCCACCCCGCTCTCCCTGGCCGTCATCGTCGTGACGCTGGCGACCGTCACGTTCACGAGCCTGTACGCCGGCCGCCGTACCGCACCGTCGATCCCGGAACGGGCCGACCTCAGCCACCGGTGATCGGCTGACGGAGAAGAACGGCGGGCACCCCACGGACATCAGGAATCTCTCAGGGAGATCCCTGATGTCCGTGGGGTGCCGCGTCCGTGATGCTTTCGCCATGACACGCGAATCACCGTCGACGGCGTCCGAACGGCTCGGCACGGTCGCGATCGGCGGTGCCCTCCTGGCCGGTGTGACCCTGGCCGCGGTGCTGCTGAACGGTCGTGTGCCTCCGCTCGACACGTGGATCCTCGCTCACCTGTACTCCCGGCCCGGCACCGCGTGGGCCGGCGTGGCCACGGCGATCAGTGGTGCGGGGACGCTGGTCGCCGTCGCGGTGTCACTGGCCGCCGTCGGCGGCCTGCTGTGGCGCCGGCACGACCGGGCCGCAGGGCTGCTCGCGCGGCACGGCGTGGTGCTGTCGGCCTGCCTGGCGACCGTCCTGTTGCAGGCGGTCTTCCAGCGCTCCGGACCATCCGTCTCCGGCCAGGACTGGACCTACCCGAGCGGGCACGTGACGGTCCTGACCGCGCTCGGCTTCACGACCCTGATGGTGTGCCGCTCGCTGACCGCGAGGTGGCGGGCGGTGGCGGCGGGCGGGATGGCGTCCATGCTGCTCCTGGTCGCGGCGAGCCGGGTGACACTGGGCGAGCACTTCCTCGTGGACGTGGTCGCCGCGCTGCTCGCGACGGTCGGGGCCGGCCTCCTGGCGGCCGTCCCGCTCGGGCTCCTCCCGGCCCGACCGGCGGACTCCGGCGAAACGCGGGACCTGTAGCCGCCCCGAACGGCCCGCTCGTGCGTCAGGAGCCGGGCAGGCCCTTGTCCAGACCCGCACGCCGCAAGGCGTCGGCGAGCGCACCGCCACCCCCACTGCCACCGCCGGAGTCACCCTGGCGCGGCCGAGGCGGGCGCTTGCCTCCGCCTCCGCCGCCGTCGCGCCGGCCGCCGCCACCCTGGCGCCGCCCGGCGTCGCGTCCGCCGCCGTCACGGCGGCCTTCGCCGCGCCGGTCCGCCTCGTCCTCGAGCCGCAACGTCAGCGAGATGCGCGCCCGCGGGATGTCGATCTCGAGCACCTTCACGCGCACGACGTCACCGGGCTTCACGATGTCGCGCGGGTCCTTGACGAACGTCTTGGACATCGCCGAGACGTGGACGAGGCCGTCCTGGTGCACGCCGACGTCCACGAAGGCGCCGAAGGCCGCGACGTTGGTGACCACGCCTTCGAGGATCATGCCGGGCGTCAGGTCCGCGAGTTTGTCCACACCGTCCTTGAACGTCGCGGTCTTGAACGCCGGCCGCGGGTCACGGCCCGGCTTGTCGAGCTCGGTGAGGATGTCGGTGATCGTCGGCAGCCCGAAGGTGCCGTCCACGAAGTCCTGCGCCCTGACCGCCTTGAGCGCCGTGGTGTTGCCGATCAACGCCGAGACGTCGCCCCCGGTCGCCTTCAGGCCGGTCGAGTCGAAGATCCGGTGGACCACCGGGTAGGCCTCGGGGTGCACGCTGGAACCGTCGAGCGGGTCGTCCCCGCCCTGGATGCGCAGGAAGCCTGCGCACTGCTCGTACGCCTTCGGGCCGAGTCGCGGCACCTGCTTGAGCGACGTGCGTGACCGGAAGGGCCCGTTGGCGTCGCGGTGCAGGACGATGTTCTCCGCCAGGCCCGAGCCGATGCCGGAGACCCGCGTCAGGAGGGGCGCCGAGGCGGTGTTGACGTCCACGCCGACCGCGTTCACGCAGTCCTCGACCACCGCGTCGAGCGAGCGGGAGAGCTTGGTCTCGGAGATGTCGTGCTGGTACTGCCCGACGCCGATCGACTTGGGGTCGATCTTGACGAGCTCGGCGAGCGGGTCCTGCAACCGGCGCGCGATGGACACGGCCCCGCGCAGCGAGACGTCCATGCCGGGCAGCTCCTGGGAGGCGAACGCCGAGGCGGAGTACACCGAGGCGCCCGCCTCCGACACCATGATCTTGGTGAGCTGGGGGAGCAGCTTGATCAGATCGGCCGCCAGCTGGTCGGTCTCCCGCGAGGCGGTGCCGTTGCCGATCGCGATCAGGTCCACCTCGTGCTGCTGGGCGAGCTTGCCGAGCGTGGCGAGCGCTTCGTCCCAGCGCCCCTGCGGCTTGTGCGGGTAGATCGTCTCGGTGGCCACGACCTTGCCTGTCGCGTCGACGACCGCGACCTTCACGCCGGTGCGGAAGCCCGGGTCCAGGCCCATGGTCGTACGCGTGCCGGCGGGGGCGGCGAGCAGCAGGTCGCGCAGGTTGGCGGCGAACACGCGCACCGCCTCGTCCTCGGCCTCCTGCCGCAGGCGCAGCCGCAGGTCCAGGTCGAGCCGGACCATGATGCGCGTGCGCCAGGCCCAGCGCACGGCCTCGGCCAGCCATCGGCTGCTCAGCGGCACCTCGAACCGCCGCGCGATGGCCCGCTCGTACGCGGTCACCTCGCCGTCCTCCTCCTCGGGCTCCAGGGTGAGCTCGAGGATCTCCTCCTTCTCGCCGCGGTACAGCGCGAGGATGCGGTGCGAGGGCAGCCGCGTCAGGGGCTCGGCGAAGTCGAAGTAGTCGGAGAACTTCGCGCCGGCCTCCTCCTTGCCGTCGCGTACGCGGGCGACCATCCGGCCCTTGGTCCAGAGGCGTTCGCGCAGGTCGCCGATGAGGTCGGCGTCCTCGGCGAACCGTTCGACCAGGATCGCGCGGGCGCCCTCCAGCGCGGCGGCGGCGTCGAGGTCGTCCTTGACGAACGGCTCGGCCGCGGCGTGCGGGTCCAGCGACGGGTCGGCGAGGAGCCGGTCGGCGAGCGGTTCCAGCCCGGCCTCGCGGGCGATCTGCGCCTTGGTGCGCCGTTTCGGCTTGTACGGCAGGTAGATGTCCTCAAGCCGGGATTTCGTGTCGGCGGCCATGATCTGGGCGCGCAGGGCGTCGTCCAGTTTGCCCTGGGACTCGATCGACTCGAGGATCGCGGCGCGGCGTTCGTCCATCTCGCGCAGGTAGCGCAGGCGTTCTTCGAGCGTACGCAGCTGGGCGTCGTCGAGCGTGCCCGTCGCCTCCTTGCGGTAGCGGGCGATGAACGGCACGGTGGCGCCGCCGTCGAGCAACTCGACGGCGACCTGCACCTGCCGTTCGCGCACGCCGAGCTCTTCGGCGATCTTCTGGTGAACAGACGTCGACACGATCCCTGCCCTCTCGCTGAGCTTCGGGATGCATTGTGCAGGCATCCGCTGCCCTTGTCGCGTCAGCCGTACGGGCGGCGAAGTCGTCCACAGCCTGTGGACAACTTTGTGTCATCGGGGCAGCGGCCCGACGTGCGGTCGCGGCGGCCGGCGGCGTGGGGTCAGGCTCGGGTACGGGCGCCGCGTACCTCCAGGTGGGCCAGCAACTCGGCGGTCGCCTCGGTCACGGCGTCGACGGCCTGGGCGAAAACGGCCTCGTTGTGGGCCGCGGGCTTGCGGAACCCGGAGATCTTGCGGACGTACTGCAGGGCCGCCGCGCGGATGTCGTCGTCGGTGACCGCCTCGGTCGCGGGGGGACGCAGGGTCTTGATGCTTCTGCACATACCGTCCATCTTGCGCCCCGGCCCGCAGCGACGTCGAGCGACGCCACGGTTCGGACATTCCGCCACATCGGGCACGATGGTGGAGTGACTCGGGCCGTAGATGAGGGTCCAGGCGGGCCGCCGCTGGACACGCGCTCTGACTTCGCCACGCTGGCCGACCTCGTGGGCGACGGCGACGTGGTGGTCCTCAGCGGGGCCGGCCTGTCGACGGAGTCGGGCATCCCGGACTATCGCGGGGAGACCGGACGCCGGCGGCGGGCCGAGCCGATGACCTACCAGACGTTCGTCGGCAGCGCCGCCGCCCGCCGCCGCTACTGGGCCCGCAGTCACCTCGGCTGGCGGCACGTCGCCCGAGCCGCCCCCAACGCCGGCCACCGCGCGGTGGCCGGCCTGCAGGCCCGCGGCCTGATCGCGGGCATCATCACGCAGAACGTCGACGGCCTCCAGCAGGCCGCCGGCGCGCACGACGTGATCGAACTGCACGGCAGCCTCGACCGCGTGGTCTGCCTCGACTGCGGACGACGCACCGCCCGGCAGGTCCTGCACCGGCGGCTGAGTGAGGCCAACCCGGGCTGGAGCGCCCAGGTCGCCGAGATCAACCCCGACGGCGACGCCGTCCTCGCCGACGACCAGATCGCGGCATTCACCGTCGTGCCCTGCGCCGACTGCGGTGGCGTGCTCAAGCCCGACGTGATCTTCTTCGGCGAGAACGTGCCTCCCGCCCGCGTACGGCAGTGCTACGGGTTGACCGAACGTGCGAGCATGCTGCTGGTCCTGGGCTCGTCGCTGACCGTGCTGTCCGGCTACCGCTTCGTCCGGCACGCGGCGAAGTTCGAGATCCCGGTCGTGATCATCAACCACGGCGTGACCCGTGGCCACGACCACGCCCTCCTGACGTTCGACGCCCCGCTCGGCCCGACCCTCACCGCGCTCGTACGTAGCCTCGACCGCTGATCCGCCACTGTGACGTCCGTCACTATCGGAATGTCGCGTTCCGGGGAAAATGACCGGCAGAGTGCCTCGCCGACCCCCGCTCGGGCCCTTGCCGGGCGCCCGTCGCCGGGGACGACACGCCCGCCCGCGTGCGGACGGGCAAATCCTTCTTGGTGCGGACAAGCGCTTAATTGGCACGCACGGCGGTGTTTGCCGCTGTTACCGGCCTGGGTACGGGATCCCCGGCAGCGCACGCCGCCTGGTTCGCCGGGGGGTTCGACGTGAGCGAACGCCGAGGCCGCGGCACGGATGAAGGGACACCCTCGGGACGGCCTCGCCGCACCGAAACAACGCCCTCCAGCATGATCCGTGACGGAGTTCGCAGATCGGACGGGCCGTATTTACACCGCTGAGGCTCTCGCGGGCGCATACTAATGAAGATGAAGCCACCCCGCGCCGCGACCCGGCGACACCTGCCCACCAGTCCTTTCAAGCCTCCGGCCGCCGCGCCGCCGGTCGAGCGGTTCGCCGTGGACGACCGGGTGAACCACGACCAGTACGGTCTCGGCGTCGTCATCGGCGTCGAGGACGAGGTCGCCGTGCTCGTCGACTTCCGTCCCCGCCAGGAGCGGATCACGGCGCCGTACGACAAGATGACCAAGCTCTGAGACCGGCCGATGACGCGGCCGTTGCCGATGGGGCAGCGGCCGGGGTGATCCAGGCCGGCACGAGCGGGCGCGGTTCACGCCCCTGATCGAGCCGCCGGGCCGTCTGCGACACGGGCGAGTCTCCCCCACCCGGTGACACTCTCCTGGCCTGCCCGCGGCGCGTACACGCGCTGCCGGAGGTCGTGCAGGCCGGTTCGGTCCCCGCAGGCTCTCCGGGGCTGTGCACGCCTCCTGCGGCCTCTCGTAGCCGCCGGCGGCGGGCCGAGGTGGTCCGCCGGTCTGACGGTCATCGAGATCCTCCCTGCGGGACCGGCCCGTGACGCCACGCTGGGGCCGGTGCGTCGCGATCGCCGGAGCTGGGTAGGTCCGCCTAGTCGAGCAGGCGATGCGCGGCGAAAGGAACTCGGTGATGACCCAGCGCCCGGAGACGATGCCCGAGGCCGGTGCCGTGGCACTCCTGATGCGGCAGCACGAGGAGATCCGCGGCCTCTGCCGGAAGGTCGAGTCGACCACCGGCGAACGTCGCGCCGACGCGTTCGAGCGGCTTCGCCGGCTGCTCGCCGTCCATGAGACGGCCGAGGAGGAGATCATCCATCCGCTCGTGCGCAACAGCATCCCGCGGGGCGACGAGATCATCGACGCCCGGCTGGAGGAGGAGCGGCGGGGCAAGCAGATGCTCCGCGAGCTGGAGCGGATGGGCACCGCGAACCCGAGCTTCACGCCGATGTTCGCCCGGTTCCGCACCGCCGTGCTCGAACACGCCGAACGCGAGGAGACCGAGGAGTTCCCCGCGCTGCGCCGGCGTGGCGAGGCGGAGCTGCGCGGGCTGGCGGCGGCGCTCAAGGCGGCCGAGGCCGTGGCGCCCACGCATCCCCACCCGGGCGTGGAGTCGGCGCTGAGCAACATGATCTTCGGCGGGATCGTCTCGGTGGCCGACCGGACACGGGACCTGCTGCGCAGGCTCGCGGGACGCCGCTGAATGTCACGGTGACGCCGAAGTGACGTCACCGCACGGGCCGGGCGGCCGGGGACCGGTCAGCTCGCCACAGCGTCAAGCGCC
>Ga0247774_1001760_pt1 | contig 10831 bp, 8 predicted proteins | sample UWRJL001104B6_FD_179933 | JGI IMG/M metagenome (GOLD analysis project Ga0247774, IMG submission 179933) | Plant litter microbial communities from Arlington Agricultural Research Station in Wisconsin, United States - UWRJ-L001-104B-6 | ecosystem: Environmental > Terrestrial > Plant litter >... | reverse complement strand
TTCGCCGCCACTGAAGCACCGAAGCGGCCCGAGCCCGGCGTGTAATCCAGTCCCGCCTGAATCGTGCTCTTCGGCACGCGCGCGAGCTGCTCGCCCTCGGTGTCTTTGGAGCTGTTGCGCGTAAAGCTGAGCCGCCCGTTCAGCGCACTGCCGAGCGGTGCACTGAGCAGCAACTGCCCGCCACGCACCTTCACCTTGCCCGGCACGTTCTGCGCAACGTCGATTTCCAGCACATCGTCCGTGACGAAAGTAATGAGATTGGTGATGTCGCGCGCGAAGCCCACGACTTCCCAGTTGAACGCGCCCTGCCCCACCGGCACCGCGCCACCGATCGAGGCGTTCAGGTTCCTGCTCTTTTCGGGCTTCAGGTTCGGATTGCCGAGCTCGAACGGATCGATCGCATACAGCTCTTCCGCCGTCGGCAGCTTGAATCCCGTCCCCACGACGCCGCGTACGAACAGGTTCGGTGAAATGTCGTACTTGCCCGTGGTCGTCCAGACCGTCGACGACTCCGAATCCGACGGCGAGTTGTTGCGAAGGCCGGCGGTCAGGTGCAGCTTCGTGCTCCAGTCATCGTTCGTGCGCACCTGCCCGAAGAACGCCTGCGTCTTCTCCTTGTGGTCCGCGATCAGCAGCACTTCGTCGCGCCCGCCGTATTTCTGCACGTCGTAGCCGACGTAGTAGTCGAAGCCTGGGTTGAGCTGCAATTTGAGCAGGGCATTCAGGCCCTGATCGTTGAAGCCCCAGAACAGATTGTCCGAATCCACTTCGATCGTGCCGGGCTCTGTGAGGCTGTTGTTGAGCGTGGTGTAACGCGTGTCCCAGTCGTGGTAGTAGGCCTTCACATAGAAGTCCACCTTCTCGCTCACCTGCACGTCGAGCTTCGCGCTCACGAGATCCTCGTCGCGCGAGTTCACGTTCTTCGCTACCCACATGGGCCGCAGCAGCTCGATGTCGGCGTCCGTGTGCTGCCAGCCCGCGGTGAAACGCACGGCTTCCGAAAAATCGCGCATGAGCTTGATGCCGCCGCTCTTGACGTCATATCCGCGCTCGCGGTCCGTCGCGCTCGGCTGGTAGTCCTGATCCCGAAACGACCTGTAACCGTCGCTGTCGTCGACAGAGCCATAGACCACGAACCGGTTCTCGCCTAGCGCGCCACGCAGGTAGGCGTTCACGTGCTTGCCTTCCTGGTCGTCGAAGCCGAGCGCCACTTCGCCGCCCGGCTGGTCCGTGAAGTCCCTGGTGATCACGTTGATCACCCCGGCGATCGCCTGCGTGCCGTAGAACAACCCCTGCCCGCCCTCGAGCACTTCGATGCGCTCGATCATGTGGGCAGGAAGCGTGTCGAGCGGCAACGTGCTCGCGTACAGGCGATTGTTGACGCGCACGCCATCGACGAGCCAAAGCACGTCGCCGGATCGCGAGCCCTGCAGCGACACGTCCGCGTAGCTGAACTGGCCCGAGATCATGGAGACATACAGACCGGGCACGATGAATTGCAATGCCTGGCCCAGGTCGTTGTAACCACCGTTCTTGATGTCTGCGGCCGTGATCACCGTGACGCGCGAGCCGGAGACTGCCAGCTGTTGCGGCAAGGTCTCTTCCAGCCGCTTGGAGACCACGGTGACTTCTGCGATGTCGTTCGAATCGCTGCCACCGCGTGATGCGGGCGTGCCTCGAGCAAAGGCGACGCTCGACGCGGTGGTGGCCAATGCCACCGCGAGCGCAAGCCCGCCAACCGATGTAAGGGACGACGCTTCTGCCCGGACAGCCGGAATACCCGGCCGGGCCATCATTGAGCTGCTCATCGAATTCCCCCTGATGTCGCAGGCGACGACCGGCCTCCCGGCCATCGCCCCACAAATCGTTATTCGAAACCGTGGTGTGGATCGGCGTCTTCGCGGCATGGGCTCGCACGCTCAATCCGTTGATTGGCCAGCGTGTACGCGCACTTGCGCGACGTCAGGTGATTTACTGTTGAGCACACGTTGCTGAACGTTATCGATGCGTTCTCGCATCCGGCTAAATTGTTGTTTCATCGCACGTTATTGACGTTGATGGAGCGTGCTAGGATGCCCTCGCCATGTCTGACATCGAGCCTTTGCGCGCCCACGCCGATCGCATCAGGAACAGCGGCGTGCTCGGCCGTTCGCCGCTCATGCAGCGCCTGTTCGATTTCCTGCTGGAATGCTCGATCGCGGGCAAGGCACCGAAAGAGATCGAGGTGGCCGTCGACGCCTTCGGCAAGGGCGCGGAGTTCGACGTGTCGCAGGATGCGATGGTCCGCGTCTACATCCACAAGCTCCGCCGCAAGCTCGAAGAGTTTTACGTCGGGCCGGGTGCAGCCGAGCCGGTGCGGCTCAGCATTCCGAAGGGCGAGTATCGGTTTGCCATCGAGGCCGCGGCCGTGCCGCCGCCACCGGAGCCCGAGCCCGCACCGCTGCCGGCCATCGAGCCCGCGCCCCTGCCTCCACCGCCGCCCGCGCGCCGTAAATGGCTGATCCCCGCATTGGCTGGATCGCTCGCGATCAACGCCATCGTGCTCGCATTCTTTTTCCTGCGGCCGTCACCGATTCACGACGAGCTCCAGGCCGTGCGCGAAAGCGCGGTGTGGGCGCCTCTGCTGAACGACGACCGCACGATTTTTCTGGTGGTCGGGGACTATTACATCTTCGGCGAGACCGACAGCACCATGGAGGTGAAGCGGCTCGTGCGCGAGTTCGATATCAACTCGCCGCAAGACCTGGACATGCGCCAGCAGCTCGACCCGGACCTGGCGGACAAATACACAGACCTCGAGCTCGCGTACCTGCCCACCGCCAGTGCTTATGCACTTCGCGAAGTGATCCCGGTGCTGGCGCCGGCGAACAAGCGCTTGCGCGTGGTCACGATGTCTCAGTTGAATCCGGCAGTGATCAAATCTGCAGACGTCGTGTACCTCGGCTATCTGAGCGGGCTCGGCATGCTGTCGGATCTGGTGTTCGCAGGCTCGCGACTCGAAGTCGGCGAATCGTTCGACGAGATCGTCGATCGCACGACGAAGCAGCGTTACATCAGCCAGGCCGCCGGCGCGCCGATGCGTGGCGATCGCAAGTTCCACGATTACGGCTACTTCGCGACGTTCGAAGGGCCGAGCGGCAATCACATCGTCGTGATCGCCGGCACGCGCGACGTGGCGGCCATGCACATGGCGGAGACTCTCACCAACGAGAAGAGCCTCGCGCATCTCACGACGCAGGCCCGGGAGCAGGCGGACTCCCTGGGCAAGGCACAGGCACATGCGCAAGCTCTGGCCGTGGCGAACACCGAGTCCGGCCCGCCCGACCCCGGCTTCGAGGCGCTGTACGAGGTGTACGGCATGGATAAACTCAACCTCGACGGCAAGTTGCTGCTGACTTCTCCGATCGACAGCACGAGCATCTGGACGGGCGAGCCGAACAAGCGCCTGGGTTTGCCCGCCGCTGCGTCGACTGCAGGAGTTCCGGGCGGCACCGCGGCCGGCGTCCCGTCGAAGTAGACGAGCCCCGGTAGACAGACGGGGCCAGGCAGATGGGCCAGGCAGATGGGCCAGGCAGACAGCCCAGCCCGCACTTGCCAGAAGTCGATCGCCCCGTCTTAGTCAAGACCTAGCGCCGGCGCGCTCGCGCCGTATACTGCGCGCCCTTTTTCGAACCGGCGCGCCTGCCCGTCCCCGCGACAATGTGGTTCAAGAATCTCATCGTCTATCGCCTGCCTGCCGACTGGTCCGTGTCGGCGTCAGAGCTCGAAGACATGCTCGCCAAACGCACGCTGCAACCGTGCAGTCCGCTGGAAATGGTGAGCCGCGGCTGGGTCGCTCCCGCCGCCACCGGTCGCCTGCTGCACACCGTGAACCAGCAGCACCTCATCGCGCTCGGCATCGAGCAGAAGCTGCTGCCTTCGTCGATCATCAGGCAGGTCGCGAACGAACGCGCCGAAGCGCTCGCGCGTGAGCAGGGATATCCCGTAGGCCGCCGTCAGATGCGCGATCTCAAGATGCGCGTGACGGAAGAGCTGCGTGCCCGCGCGTTGTCCCGTCGTCGCATGATCCGCGCGTGGATCGATCCGGAAAATGGCTGGTTTGTCGTCGACGCAGCCGGCGCTGCGAAGGCGGAAGAGCTCACCGAGATCCTGCGCGTCACGCTCGGCGGCAGCTTCGCCGTGCAGTTCATGGAGACGGAGAAATCTCCGCAGCAGTCGATGAGCCTGTGGCTCACGCTGGGCGATGCGCCTTCGCGATTTTCGATAGAGCAGGACCTGGAGCTGCAGTCCAGCGACGCCTCGAAGGCGACCATCCGCTACACGCGGCATCCGCTCGACGTGAAAGAAGTGCAGCAGCACCTGAAGGCGGGCAAGCACCCGACCCGCCTCGGGCTCACGTGGAGCGATCGCATTTCCTTCGTGCTCACCGACAAACTGCAGGTCAAACGCATCGAGTTCCTCGAGATGACGAAGGACACGGCCGACGGCGGCGACATCGATGCCGCCGAGCAGTTCGACATCGATTTCGCGGTGATGGCGGGCGAGCTGGCCAAGCTGCTCGACGACCTCGGTCAGGCACTCGGCGGCGAAGTGCAGAAACGCGGGGAAGTGACGGCGGCAGCGGCCTGAATGCGGTCGTGCGGATGGCTGCGCGATCTGTGCTCAACCGAGCCGGTTGCCGGCCAAACTGATCCGCGACGCGTCCGCTTCTGTCCGACACCGCGGGTCGCGTCGTCTATAATCCGCGCCGCCCGATGCTGACCACGCCCCCCACCTTTCGGCTCACCGTCATCAGCCAGATTCTGGCTGGCGTGGCGCTCATCGCCATCCTCGTCTTTCACCTGCCGGCGGCCCTGTTCGCGGGCTTGCTGGTCTATGCGCTGGTCGGCTCCCTGGCCCCCGGATTGCAAAGACACCTGTCCGGCACCCGGGCGCACTGGCTCGTCGTCGCGATGCTGGTCGTCATCGTGGTAGGCGTGATCACCGGCATCAGCCTCGCCGCGATCGCGTTTCTGAACAGCGAACATGGCAATCCCACCGTGCTGTTCCAGCGCGTGAGCCCGCTTCTGGACCGCGCACGCGCGCAGCTTCCCCCGGGCCTCGTGCAATACCTGCCGGCAAATCCAGACGACATTCGCATCGTTGTGATGGACTGGCTGAAGGACCACACCGCGCAGCTGCAGGGCGCCGGAAAGCAGGCTGTCCGCATCGTCGTGCAGGTGATCATCGGCATCGTGATCGGCGCGATGATCGCGCTCCACAAGGCGCGCAACCTTCCGGCCCGCGGGCCGCTGGTCACCGCGCTCACCCAGCGCTCGTCGAACCTGGTCATTGCGTTCCGGGACGTGGTGTTCGCCCAGGTGAAGATTTCCGCCGTGAACACGCTCCTCACGGGCATATTCCTGCTCGTCGTGCTGCCGCTTTTCGGGGTGTACCTGCCGCTCGCCAAGACACTGGTGGTCGCGACATTTGTCGTGGGCCTGCTGCCGGTGGTCGGCAACCTGATTTCGAATACGCTGATTTTCGTGATGGGCCTGTCGATCTCACTGTGGGTGGCGGTGGCGGCGCTCGCCTACCTCATCGTGATCCACAAGCTCGAGTACTTCCTCAACGCCCGCATCATCGGCACCCAGATCCGGGCGCGGGCGTGGGAGCTGCTGATCGCCATGCTGTTCATGGAAGCGGTGTTCGGCGCGCCGGGCCTCATCGCAGCCCCCATCTACTACGCGTACCTCAAGCGCGAGCTCGAAGGCCAGAACCTGATTTGAGGCTTCGGCGCACCCGCCCGGCGCCCCGCCTGCGCTGTGGTCTGCATTCCGCATCCTGTCGCAACTCCGGAAATCCTCTGTAATCTCTCGCCTCTCTCATTGCAGGAGACGCCATGAACAGCCGGGTCCGCCTCATTGCCGCAGCCTTCTCGCTGACTCTTCTCACGCCCATCGCAGCAACGGCCGACCCCGTCGTCACCGATACCAGCGTCATCAGCAACGACCGCAGAGTGGCAATTCTCGAAGCGAAACTCGCTTCGCTGCGCCTGCAGGTGCAGCTGCTCGAAGACGCGAAAGCGATCGAGCGCGTTCAGCAGGCTTATGGTTACTACGTCAGCGAAGGCATGGGCAGCGAGGCTGCTGCGCTCTTCTCCGACAGTCCTGCCGCATCCATCGAGCTGGCCCAGCAAGGTGTGTATCTCGGCAAGAAACGCATCCGCGAATTCCTCACCCACGGCGGCGAAGGCCTGAAGGAAGGCGAGCTGCGCGAAACGCCCATCATGCAGGGCGTGGTGCACGTTTCTCCAGACGGCCGGAGCGCTCGAGGCCGATGGCGCTCGCTCATTTTCGGCGGCACGTATGGGCAGGACGGCACCTGGACCGAAGGGCCGTATGAAAACGAGTACGTGAAAGAAAACGGCGTGTGGAAGCTCAGCAAGGTGCACTGGTACATGACCGTGAAAGGGTCGTATGACCAGGGATGGGCGAAACAGCACATGCCTGCGCCGACGCCGCTCGCGGATCTGCCGCCGGACCGCCCGCCTTCCGAAAAGTATGAAAGCTGGCCGGCGTTCTACCTGCCGCCTTATCACTACGAACATCCGGTGACCGGCAAACCGGTGGCGTGGGATTGAGGCGCGCACACATGAAGAACCAGAAGCAGATCGATCAGAAGCAGATGAGCCGTGGCGTGACTGCAGACGAAAACAGGTTCGCCGGCGAAAGGCCTTCGAATGCGCTCGGCTTCGCCCTGGCGAAGCGTGGCGTGATGAGCAGCGTAAGCGGGCTCGCGAAGAGTGCCTTCTGTCTCGCGGCGCTGTCGCTCAGTGCGGCGGTGTGTGCCCAGACTCCGCCCGGCCCACCGGGGCCGCCTTTGAGCCCGGCGTTGCAGGCGAAGCTCGCCGCCGACTCCGCGCGCATGCAGGAAATCGAAGCCCGTGCCGCGCGGGTCGAGAGCATCAATGCGCTTCGCAACCTGCAGGGCATCTACGGCTATTACTTCGACAAGGCGATGTGGGACGACGTCGCCGACCTGTTCACCGAAGACGGCTCGATCGAGCTCGGCCTCAATGGTGTCTACGCCGGCAAGGCGAACGTCCGCAAATATCTCTACAGCCTCACCGGCGGCAAGCCGGGCCTGCGGGCCGGAGAGATCATGAATCACTTCCAGCTCTCGCCGGTCGTCACGCTCTCGGATGACGGCGCGAGCGCGAAAGCCCGCTGGCGCACGATCATCCAGGCCGGCGTGTCGGGCAAGGGCTCCGGCGGCGACTGGGGCGAAGGCATCTACGAGAACGAATACGTCCAGCAGAACGGCGTGTGGAAAATCCGCACGGTGCATTTCTACACGAAGTTCTTCGCGCCCTATGAAGGCGGCTGGACGCGCGCGCCGAAAGACTCGGCGTTGAGATACGGCAAGTCGACCGTGAAACCGACGAAGCCCACGAGCGTGAAGTATCAGCCCTTCCCCGCGCACTTCGCGCCGCCGTTCCACTACGAGAATCCGGTCGCGACGTCATACGAGTTCGGCGGGCCGGAGTCGGTGGCATCGATCAAGCCCGACGCATCGCGCGTGAAAACCGTCGCCGAGCTCGAAGCCCAGGTGCGTGCGCTCGAGCTGCGGGTCGAACGGCTCAAGGGCGTCGACGATGTCGAGCGCCTGAACGCGCAGTATGGCTATTACGTCGACAAGTCGATGCAGGATGCGATCTCGGCGCTGTTCACGGAAAACGCGACGCTCGAAATTCTGGGGCGCGGCGTGTTCATCGGTCGCGACCGCATCTATGAATACATGCGTCGACTCGGCGCTCCGCAGGTAGGCTCCCTGTTCAATCACATGCAGCTCGGACCGGTCGTACACGTATCCGACGACGGGCAGAGCGCGCAGATTCGCGTACGACTGTTCGTGATGTTCGGCCAGGTGGATCGCGCGGCCCAGTGGGGCGAAGGCATCTACGAGAACACGTTCGTGAAAGAGAACGGCGTGTGGAAGTACAACAACCTGCACGGCTACCAGACGTTCTATACGAACTATGAGGACGGCTGGGCGAAGAAGGCGTCGGGGATGTTCGCGCCGTTTCCGGGATATCCGCCGGATGCGCAGCAGTCGATTGCGTACGATCCGTATCCGGCGCTGTTCACGCCGCCGTTTCATTACAGGAATCCGGTCACCGGAAAATGAGATCGAGAAGCCCTCAATCGCCGGGCGGCTAAGAGCGGCATCGAAGGAATCCGGGACCGAAAGAAGCGACGCGTCGTGGCAACATGGCGCGTCGCTTTTTTTCTTGCGTCGACTACCGCGCGTTTTCTGGCATGGCTTTAGTTCGGTACCCATATCAAACCGCGTCCTCGCAACGCAGCGGCGATCAACACTGGATTGCTGCAGCCAAAGGCGCAAATTCGCGACGCATCAAGCAGCGAGTGGAACGTTTCGTTCATCTTCAACCAGTATGATTCGCGTCCCTTCCAGGCCCTGAAGTCCCTTCCAAAGTCGCGTGAAAGAGTCGAGGGAACGATGATGAACAGATCAATAGCTTTCGCAGTGAAGTCTTCACTGCCGACGGTGGCGCTCTCCGCAGTGCTCGCACTGACAGGGTGTGCCACACAACAGGACGAGGCGCTGCCAACGGATGTCACCAGCGCGCTCGAAAACGCATTTGCCAAAGGCGACGCGCAAGCCTGCGCCGACATCTACGCCGACGACGCCGAGATCATTTCGAAGGCCTCGGCCGCCGTGCAGGGTAAAGAAGCCATCGCCCGGTTCTTCAAGGAGCAGGTCTCGCGCGAGATCCTGTTCGACACCGACACGTCCGTGAGCATCGTCTCGGGCACTGTCGCGATGGAACGGGGCACGTATCGCGTCCGCAACGTCACACAGGGAGTCGACGTCGAATACGGCGACTACCTGAACGTCTGGCGCAAGTCGAACGGGAAGTGGAAGGCGTACAGAACCATGTACAACGTCACCCAGTCGCCCGGCGCTCTGGTCTCCGTCCTGCCGGATAGCGACGACCGTCCGATGTAGCCAGCTGGGGCCGGGCCAGATCCCCCCTGCACCCGGCCCCTTTTTCTTTTGTTTTGCAGGGCGGGTTCCCGCCCGCCCCGCTCCCCCGTACCATGCACGGCTCGGCGCTTCCGCCGGTATTGGGCCTGCCATGGGACGTATTTTCGAAGTCAGAAAGCACACGATGTTCGCGCGGTGGAACCGCATGGCGAAGCAGTTCGCGCGCATCGCCAAGGACATCACGATGGCCGTCAAGTCTGGCGGCGCCGATCCCAACGCGAACCCCACGCTCCGCCGCGTCATGCAGAACGCCCGGGCCGTGAACATGCCCAAGGATCGCGTCGAGGCCGCGATCAAGCGCGCTTCCGGCCGGGATGCCGCGAACTACCAGCAGGTGCTCTACGAGGGCTATGCGCCGCACGGCGTGGCCATGCTCGTCGAAACGGCCACGGACAATCCCACGCGCACGGTTGCTTCCGTCCGCAGCATCATCACCAAGCATGGCGGCAACCTGGCCACGAGCGGCAGCGTCAGCTTCATGTTCAACAAGATGGGCGTGTTCCGGCTCGACCCGGCCGGGCTCGACCAGGACGACCTCGAGCTGTACCTCATGGATCACGGCCTCGAGGAAATGGGCGAAGGCACCGGCGAGAAAGGCGAGCCGCAGATCGTGATCCGCTGCGCCTTCGCGGACTTCGGCAAGCTCCAGGAAGCGCTGGAGGCCCGCAAGCTCGTGCCCCTGTCGGCAGAACACGAATACATCTGCACCGTGCCGACGACGCTGCCCGAAGCGCAGGCCACGGAGGTGCTCGAGCTCATCGACAAGCTGGAGCAGGACGACGACGTGCACGCCGTCTTCCACACGCTGGCCTGAGGCAACCGCTCAGACCAGGTCAGATCATCCGGTCGATGGCTGCGAACAATCCCTGATACGCCTGCCGATCGAAGATGGCCACGAACAGCAGGCCAGTGATGGCGCCGCCGATGTGCGCGTCGTGATTGATGCGGCCGACGTTCTGGCGGGACTGGTACCAGCTGTAGGCCAGGTATCCCACCGCGAACAGCGGCGCCGGAATCGGGATCGGCACGAAGAACAGGAACAGCGAGGCGTTCGGGAAATAGACGATGTACGCGAACATCACCGCGAGCACCGCGCCCGAGGCGCCGAGCGAAGCGTAATCCGGATCGTTCCGGTGCTTGTACCAGGTGCCGAGGTCGCTCAGCACCAGGCCCGCGAAATACAGGATGATGAAGCGCGCGCTGCCGATGACGCGCTCCAGCGGAAACGCGAAGAAAAAGAAGCTGAGCATGTTGAAGAACAGGTGCCCACCGCTTCCGTGCACGAAGCCGCTCGTGATCAGCCGCTCCCACTCGCCCTTGCGGGTGACCCAGTAGGGGCGCAGCACCGTCTTCTCGATGACTTGCGGGCTCTTGAGGCCAATGAGGCTGACGATGATCGTGATCACCATGATCACGAGAGACGCGGGACCGACTCCACCGAACATCGTGCAGATTCCTCGAGCGCGCGGGCTGCGCGGCTCGCGCATCCTACCGGTTTGGTGGTCGGCCGGAGCAGCTACCGCGCGGGCCTGAAGCGTAGCGCTGGTGAGAAAGGCAGCCGCGGCGTTCCCGTCTCAGAAACACGGGGTCTGATCGCACCTTGAACAGAGCATGGAGCCGAGGCCGATCGCTAAAAGGTACAGCGCCACATATGTTTAACGACGCCTGCGGGGCGTGATGGCGGTGCAGAGGCTGGCTCGTCCGGATGGGATTGTCCGGCGGGTGTTACATCTTCGCGGGCGGGCGTCCGCGGGGCAGGTGTGCACCCCGCCTCGACTCT
>Ga0247774_1001759_pt1 | contig 10834 bp, 9 predicted proteins | sample UWRJL001104B6_FD_179933 | JGI IMG/M metagenome (GOLD analysis project Ga0247774, IMG submission 179933) | Plant litter microbial communities from Arlington Agricultural Research Station in Wisconsin, United States - UWRJ-L001-104B-6 | ecosystem: Environmental > Terrestrial > Plant litter >... | reverse complement strand
CATCATGCGAAGCGCCTTGCCGGACCACCAAGAACGCTTCCGAGGGGCGAATCGGCCTTCAGCCGGGTCGCCTTTCTCGCGACACATCGGGCGATATCCGTGCGTAGTTGAACCAACGCGTTCGGTGCGCGCCTCGATCGCCCGCAACTTCTTTACCGGGACTGCACAGTCGCGTTCTTTACCGGGACTGCACAGTCGCGCCGCCACGGGTTCCTACCTGGCAATTCGCGAAACGCCGACCTCGGCCGGCCGCGCCAGCGCCGCTACCAGGCACTTCACGGCAGATGCGGAACGGCCGCGCCCCCTGCTCCGCGGGAACGCGGCCGACGGCGATGGCTCCGCTATTCGCCCTGCGGGTCGATGTTGAAATTGTCCCGGAAGGTGTTGTCCGGGTCGTATTGGCGCTTGAGCGTCCGCAGCCGGGTGAGCGTCTTCTTCGGCCACGCTTCGTATATGCGCTCCGGGCTCTGGTCGGTCTCGAAAGAGAGATACAAACCCTGGAAGTGCGCTGCCATTGCCGTCCACTCCTCATCCAGCTTGTCCCGCGAAGTCCCGAAAGCGACGACTGAGAAGTTAGCCGATCGGTGCGAATATGCCGTGGCGTCCTCGGCCACATCCGCGACCGCGCCGCCGACCGAGCGAACCTGGAAGAAATAGACGGCTCCGGACTCGAGCAGCCGCCCGACCGCGCCGCAGAACTCCGGGGTCAAGTGTTCGACCAGCCCCGACCGGGCCACCGGGTCGCCCTGTCCCTCGTGCGGCGCGTCCGGCACGTTCATCACCCCGGCGTAGGGCACGAGCTGCACCTGCTGGTCCAGCAACGGCGCGACCTCGGCGATCGGCGTCAACCGCTCGATGATCGTGTCGGGATCGCTGGAGTCGACCACGCCGTACACCTGGGCCAGGCTCTGTCCCCGCCGCGGCGGTCCCATGATCAAGTTGGTGGTGACGTCGCGAGGTGCGGCCTCCATCGCGGTGCCCCACCGCCGCAGCAGCACAGCCGGGTCCGCGGCGTCGTAGATGAACTGCCCGAAGCCGACGTCGCCGACCTCGTCGGCCTGGAACTCGAACGACGTGACGATGCCGAAGTTCGCCCCGGCGCCGCGCACCGCCCAGAACAGGTCAGGATGTTCGCGCTCGCTGACGTGCACGTGGCTCCCGTCGGCCAGCACCAGGTCGGCCGCGCGCAGGTGGTCGATCGTGAGTCCGTGCTCGCGGGCCAGCCAGCCGATGCCGCCCGCGGTGGCGAGCCCGCCCACGCCCACCCCGCCGTAGTCGCCGCTCGACAGCGCCCACCCGTGCGGAGCGAGCGCCGCCGCGACATCCTTCCAGCGGGCGCCGGCCTCCACCCGGACGAGCCGATCCTCTTCGGAAAGCACGGTGATCTCATGCATGCCGGAGAGGTCGATGACGATGCCACCGTCGTTGGTGGAACGGCCGCTGATGCCGTGGCCACCGCTGCGCACCGCGAGTGGCACGTTCTGGTCGCGGGCGAACGCGAGCGCGTCGACGACCTGCTCGACGCCGCGCGGCTGGATGACCAGACCGGGTGAGCCGCCCCGCATGTAGGTCGAGCGCACCTTCGCGTACCCGAAGTCGCCCGGCTCGATCGAGGTGAGCGACACGGGGAGACCGTCGTAGTCAATGTTGTCGCGACGCTGGCTGAGCGCGACGGCACTGCGTACGGGCCCGGTGTCGATGCCGGCGGCCGCGCGCTCCCGGGCAATCTCCTCACGCGCTGCCGGAACGACCTCCTCGGCCCAGCGCCGGATCTCCCGCGGGTCGTCGGAACCGAGAATGAACGTGCCCACCCCGCTCGCGAGCGCGAGTTGGACGACCTCCTCGCCCCATTGAGCGGCGGTCTTGCCGGGATCCCCCGAGAGGTTCAGCAGCCGGCGGATCTCGCGCGGGTCACGACCGGCCTCGGCGGCCGCCGCGTCGATGGCCGCGTTCCCCCGATCAAGATCACCAGGCTTGAGGTACGAGAGGGAGGGCAGCCAACCGTCCCCCTTCGCCCCGACGAGCCGCAGCATGCGTGGCTTGTAGGCGCCGAGCCAGATCGGCACGTCGTGCACGGGTGCGGGCCCGCGCTTGGCCCCGTCGAGCTGGTAATAGGCGCCCTCGTAGCGGAGTCGGGTGCGGTCGTCGCCCCGCCAGATCTCCCGGATCACGTCGATCGCCTCGGAGAGCTGGTCGACGGACTCGGCCGGCGTGCGGCGCGGGAAGCCCATCGCGACCATCGCGTCCCAGAAGGCCCCCGCGCCCAGGCCGAGCGCGACCCGCCCGCCGGAGAGCCGGTCGAGGCTGGCGACGGCGCGGGCGAGCACGGGCGCCGGACGCATCGGGACGTTCAGCACGTTCCCCGCCACCCGGATCGTCTCGGTCTGTGCCGCGACCCAGCTCAGCAACGTCCACGTGTCGTGGAACGCGGGCTGGTACGGGTGATCTTGGAAGGTGACGAGGTCGAGGCCGAGCTGCTCGCTGAGCCGGGCAAGGTCGACCGCCACCTGCGGCGGGTTGTCAACAGGCGTGATGAACGTGCCGAATTGGATCGAGTGACCGTAATCCACCTTGCGATCGTATGTCGGCCCTCGACCCGAGCAGCCCGGTTCCGCCGTAGTCCGATGCCGGAAACCACGTCGCGGACGAAATGAGACAGGGACCACCGATGAGCCTGGACTCGAAGCGGGTTATCCCTTCATCACGGCGGGTACCGAATCGGCCGTCGAGCGCCCTGACACACGGAGGTGGTCACCATGCTCGATCCTCAGGAAAAGGCCGTATTCGATGGCTTGGTTACGCAGCTGCGCGTGGCCGACCCCCAGTTCTGCCGACGCGTGGACCGCATGGGCCGGCCGCGCACCCGCCTCTACACGACGATGGCGTTCACACTTTGGGCGCTGGCCCCGATGTGCATCGTCTTCGGCGGCTGGACCGGCGCCCTGTTCGCAGTGATCTTCATCGGTTACGGCCTACGGCTCTATACGAAGCGCAACGGCAGCACCACCCAGCCACCGTGGTGGGCGGCGACCCGAGGCAGCCGCACAAATCCCGCCTAACTCCACTTCTCTCCGGTCAGCCGCTCGTAAACCTCGATGTACCGGTTACGGGTGGCTTCGACCACCTCGTCCGGAATTTCAGGCCCCGGCGCCGTACGATCCCAGTCCGTCAACGACGACGACCAGTCCCGCAGGAACTGCTTGTCGAGGTAGCGCTGCGAACCGCCCGGCTTCCACTCGTCGGCCGCCCAGAACCGCGATGAGTCGGGCGTGAGCAGCTCATCCCCGAGCGTCAGCGTCCCGTCCTTCGCCCACCCGAGCTCGATCTTGGTGTCCGCGATGATGATCCCCTTGGCCGCGGCCACCTGCTGCCCCCGCCGATAGACCTCCAGCGTGATCCGCTTCAGCTCGGCCGCGATCTCCTCAGAGGTCGCCACTTCGACATCCGCAAAGGTCATGAACTCGTCATGCCCCTCACCCGGCGGCACCTTGGTCGTAGGCGTAAAGATCGGCTCCGGCAGCTGCGACCCCTCGATCAGCCCCGGCGGCAACACGACCCCCGACACGGCACCGTCCCGCTCGTACTCCTTGAGCCCCGACCCCGCGAGATAACCCCGAGCGATGCACTCCACCATGACCATGTCGAGCCGCTCACACCGAACAGCCCGGCCGGCCCACTCACTCGGCACGTCAGTGCTGGAGATGACGTGGTTGGGCACGACGTCCGCCAACTGCTCGAACCACCAGAGCGAGAGCTGCGTCAGGATCTTGCCCTTGTCCGGGACAGCCGTAGGCAGAACAACGTCATAGATCGAGATCCGATCCGACGCGACCAGCAGAATGTCCTGCCCATCCGCGTAGACGTCGCGAACCTTCCCCGAGTGCAACAGCTCCACGTGCTCCCCTTAACTGAACGATCCGCCGCCCTCACGCTAGCCGACCCTGACCGCCAGCCAGAATCTGATCTGGCGTCACTGAGACCGCGCTGCGGACTGCGGCGACTTCACGCTAGGGCTCAAGCACCGTTGCCTGGCCCCAGCAGATCGTCCTGCCCGGCGGCGCCTGCCGGAGCGTGCCTCAGAAGAACCTCGCGTCGGCAATTCCAATGTGCTTGGATCTGCCGCATGGCTACCAGACGCGGGAAAAAGCCTGTACCTCGAGGCTTCGAGATTCTGCAAGACCTCCAGCCACTTAAGCCTGCCACGGTGCCAAAGCGGGAAGTTACTTCGGATGACGATGTCATGACCGTGAAGGAAGAACTGGACCGCATCTCGGGCGGAGCCGATCAACTGATCGAAAAAATCAGCCAGGTCTTGCGGCGATCACTGGACAGATCCTACGACGGCGGCGTGACGGGACGTTTTCATCTAGCTCAACTCAGCAAGACTGAGAAAGCACATACAGGATCCCTCTTCGAAATCGAGCTGCAGGACGCACTCGACCTGGCAGATGGTCATGAGACAGACTATCAAATCTCAGGCTTTGACGTGGACGCGAAATTCACGCATTCCGGAAGCCGAGCACCTAGTTGGATGATCGGACCAGAGATACAGGGCAATATTGCCCTCCTCGCCACGGCTGATGACTATTCATCACGATGGTCGTCCTGGCTGGTTTGGGTTACGGATTCGAGACGGAACGCCGGTCCGAACCGTGACTCCAAGGCAAACCTCAACGAGCTCGGGCGCGAGGCGCGGGTACCGATCGCCGTCGACCGACCTCTACCCCCAAATCAACTTCTCCGAAATCCAGAAGGCGCTCACCGTGTCATGCAGGTTCAAGGGACCAGGAAGGGGCAAGAAAGGGTCAATAGGCTGTGCCGTGAATTCGAGGGAGTTTTGCTCTCCCGTACCACCATTTGCACGGTCGCCATGCAGCTCGACCCTACTAAAAGGATGCGGGATAATGGCGGAGCCAGAACGACACTAGCACGCGAGGGATTTATAGTTCTAGGCAACGAGGCTCGCTACAAACCCGTCGCGCAAAGCCTTCAGCTCACTTTCCCAGCTCGTGGCGAGTTTCTCCCCCTAAGAGTCGCGCCGGCCGCCCCCGCGGACACCGAGCTAACCTTTACGGATCTTGACGGCACCAAATGGCGCCGCGCCAGGCTAGGAGAGACGCCCAATGGCGTGCCCAAGCTAGCCCGCCATAACACACAGTGAAGCTGTCAAATTCACTGCCGAAGGGCAACTCGGAGATGTTGCCACGCGCGGCTAGCACGATTAGCCGCGTGGCGGTGCCAGGAGTCAAGCCCAGGAGATGAATACGGTCGAGGCTTTGTAGAAAACGGTCAGAAAGAAAGTCACGACCGACGTAAACGGCGTCGTGATAGACCTGATGGAGGCTTATTCCTTCGCCCAGCGTCGCCGGGTTCGATATGAGGACCTGGCAACGGTCGTCTTCTCTGAAGCGCCGAATCTGGTCTTCCCGATCTGACGTTCCACCGTGGACAACAGCTGGCCCGAATGGCTCCAAGTGCCGCTCCAAGGTCGTGATACTGCGCACGAGTGTTGTCCAAACCAGCGTCTTTCGACCGAGTTCCGCGTTCTCGGCAACGATTCGAACGACCTCTTCATATTTCGGCGACAGTTCGTAGCGGGGAAGATTCTCCAGGAACGAGTGCAGGGAGTCTCCGGGCGGCGCCTCCATGTGCGGAACTTGGTATTCGAGCGGTTCGTACCGGCTGATCCGGTTGAGGGTGGACCAGCTACCCGGTGACCGCGACCCGCTCGAGCCTTTGGCAAGAAGAGCAGGGCTGGTGGCCGCCATGATCATCCTGAACATCGCTTTACCGACGCCGCTTCGAAGGGAGGGGTTCCCCTTCAACGCCTCGTACACCTGTCGGTGATGCTCGGGGAAATCGACGTAACGAATCTTGGTATCCACGGGGGGGGGTAATCCAAGCTCGTTCTTCGTCGTCCGCGTGAACAAGGGGACGGAGGACTGTGCTGGCGTAGGCGAGATCTCCGCCGCTACCCACCTTCGTCGCCGCGCGCCTAAAAGCTCGTCGGCTCAGCTGATCCTCGTGCGATGCTTCTGGAATTGCTCGTGCCTGGCGTGTTCGGCTTGCCCGATGAATGCCTTGAAGCCCTGCAGCCTGTACATCAATCCCTGGCTGCCCTCCTCGACATCGATGTCGAAGTCTCGGCTGAGCAGGCTGATCCGGCGCTCAATCTCGGGAGCCCCCACCACGCCAGAGAGCCGACTCAGTCGTTCCGCAGAAATGAAGTCGTCAGAGGCACAGAGCGCCTTGTAGATCGGGTCATGTTCGATGTCGCGCTGTTCGGCGCGTTCGCCTTCCTTTTTGAAGGCGCGCATGATGGCGTCCCCTACGGCGGCAGCTACCGGAGGCGGGAAGGCATTACCGATCTGCCGATACCTGGTGGTCTTGCGACCGGTAAAGGTCCAGGGAAACTCGTCCGACCAACCCTGGATCCGGGCCACCATCTCGGTCGTTAACTTGGGGCCCACTTCGAACCTGGATCCTGGTACGGGCGGCTCATCGGCGACGCCAAGCGCGTCTACACCTAACTCCGCCCAGGCCCTCTTGGCCCGCGTAGGACCGAGATCGGCGCCGCCGTGCTTCTTGGATCCCCCAACGATGGTGGGCCCGATCCGGCCGGCTCCAGAAGCCCACTTGTCAACGCCCTCCCATCCACCCGAACCCATCAGTTCACGGAGTGACTCGCCGACAGTCGTGACATATTCAACCGGGCTGGGCCAGACGAAATGCGCAGCTTCATCCGCCTCACGCATGGCGACCAGGACGAAGCGTGGCCGCAGCTGGGGAACACCAAAGTCGGATGCCTGCAGGAGCTGCCATGACGCTTGATAGCCGAATGTGGCGAGCCGATCTAGGACATGCTGCCGATAACCAGCAAAACGCGGCAGACTGAGTCCGCGGACGTTCTCAAGAAGGAGCGCCCGAGGCCTGATCACCTGTACGAGCTCGACGGCCCAAGCGAAGAGGTCCCGCTCGTCCGTGGCGCCCAGTTGCTTGCCGGCGATCGTGAAGGGCGGACAGGGAACGCCGCCAGCCAGGAGCGAGACGCCTTCGTAGGCCGCGGGATCCCAGTTATCGCTGTCTGCCACATCGCCCTGGACGACCTTCCAAGACGGCCGGTTCTCACGCAGCGTGTTGCAAGCATTGGTGTCGAGCTCCACCGCCAGCGCGTGCTCGAACCCAGCTCTTTCCAGACCCAGAGCCTGTCCGCCGGCACCGGCACAGATCTCCACTACCTCGAGATTGCCCATGGGGCCTCCTTACCGGACTAGGCGCGAGCGCCGGTTGCTGCCGAGTATCTTGCACTACAAGTTCGACGCCCAAGAGACGCCGTGTGATGTTGGGATGTTCGTGGCAAAAGACGATGCTGCCGAGGTGCGCAAACGCGCTCATGCTAAGGGCCTCTATCCCGCGCCACTGAACGCGGGCCGGTCGCGCAATATGCAGGCCAACCGCCGCCGGGACACCAAGCCCGAGGTGGTGCTTCGTACCGCCTTGCACCGCCTTGGCTATCGTTACCGCAAGGACCTCTTGTTGCGGATCGACGAGGTGAAGGTTCGGCCGGACATCGTCTTCACGAAGAGCAAGGTAGCCGTATTCGTCGATGGCTGCTTCTGGCACGTCTGCCCTCAACATGGCCGTCAGCCCAACACGAACGAGTGGTATTGGACACCGAAGCTTCGGCGCAACATCGAGCGCGACGAACGCGTCAACGGCGCACTGAAGGAAGCCGGCTGGTCGGTGGTCAGAGTCTGGGAGCACGAGCCACTCGACGACGCGTTAGCGTCGGTGCAGGCAGCCCTCCATTGACCGAACATGTGTACGATCCTACAACCCGCAGCCGGGGTAAGCACTAGCCAACACGCAGGTGTTTCAGGGATCGTTCACCACAGCGATATGAGTGCCGCCAAGCTAGACAGTTGGGCAGTCGACCTGCCCGACCACCCTCATTCCAGGCCCCTCCACGACTCATGACCGGCGCCCGATCGTCAGCGGAGAGACCCTTCAGCGCGGCGCCCACGTCGTCAGCCGATTTCCATCAGCAAGGTAGATCCGACCGGCGGTTACCACCTGCTGGCCGTGCCAGCCTCGATTCACCACTGCGCCGGAGGCGGCCGAAAGCACCGGCCCGCCGGTATAGACCAGGCCGCCGGCCCGGACGGGCTGGTTGGCGGTGGAAGGCAGCGTTCGGGTCCACACGACTCGGCCGTTGCGGAGGTCCAGGGCTGAGACCTTGCGGTCCACGGCGCGGTAGGCGCGGCGGCCGTCGGTGGCCAGCAGTTCGCTCTGCTGGCCGGGGGCGGTCCACAACAGAGTTCCCGAGGCTGCGTTCACCAGGCTCAGGGCGGCGCCGGTGGTCACGAGGAAGCGCGTCCGGGTGGCGCTCTCGGCGTACCACGTCTGGGGCTTTGTCCAGAGGACTGTGCCGCCGGGGAGTGCGACCGCCGAGGTGGATCGGCCGTTGGTCAGGAGGATTCGGCCTGCCGAGGAGGCGCTGGAGCTGGTGAAGCCGGGTTTGCGCCAGCGCTCCCGCCCGTCCGCGGCACCGTAGGTGACGGTGGTGGCCTCGTCCGATTCCGACTTGCCGGAGACCACGACCACGCCCTTGTCGACCACGAACGAGTGCACCGGGGTCGGGGGTTGTACCTGCCAGCGGACCTTTCCGGTGGTCAGGTTCAGCGCGGTGAGCATTCCGTCGGGGTCGCTGGCGGAATGGCAGTCGCCGTTTCCGAGGATCAGCACGCCGGTGGCGACTGCCATCGACGGGATCGAGGAGTCGTCCGGGTCGTCCCAGTTGAATCTCCAGGCGGGGCGTCCCGTTGTCGCTCGGTAGGACGTGATGCCCTTGTCGTCCGGGGCGATGACCAGGCCACCGGCTACTAGTGGGGACGACGGGCCGCCACAGGTGCCCTCGTCCTGGCGCAGGGTGACCGACCAGCGCGGGGTGAGGCCGTTGACGGTGGCGGCGTTGATCGCGGACTCGCCGGGGTTGTAAAAGCTGTTCTCGGCGTCGTAGCCCGCGTGCTCCCACCCGGGGGCGGCGGCCGTGGCGGGGGCGGAAAAACCCAGAGCCACGATCAACACCAAGGCCGACGTACGGGGGTACGAGCGCATCGATCCTCCCAAGGGCTCACGAAATGGGGTATACACCCCATACAACACCACCTGGTAGAACGCCGCGCTGCCGGAACGCCGAAAAGGCAGGCCGTCTCCACCGTTCGTCAGCTTCAGCATCTGCTCGACCGTCTGCTCGTTCTCGCCACCAGCCTGCATCAGGGGGCCTTAACGGGACCGGAAACAATCATGAAGCCGTACGCAGGTGAATGCCGACCCGGGCGCCGCCCAGCGGGCTACGGGCGATCACCAGCTCACCGCCGACCTGCGAAGCGGCGCGGCGCACGATGTCGAGGCCGAGCCCGGTCGAGCCGGCGCCGCTGAAGCCACGCTGGACAGCCATCGCGGGGTTGACGATCCCCGGTCCCGCGTCGTCGACGAGCAGCCCCTCCGGCGAGACGCTGACCCGGAAGCCGACCCGGTCGGGGGTGTGCGAGAAGACGTTCCCGAGCATCGCGTCGACCACCAGGATCAGCTCGCTGCGCGACATCGGCAGCAACACCGGCTCGTCGCCGCCCACGACCTGCCACGGCCGTTCCTGGTCCTCGGCGAGCACCGACCAGAAGGCGAGCCGGTCGGCCAGCACCTCGACCAGGTCGGCCTGCTCCGGTCCGCGGGCCTCGACGCCGAGCCGGACGCCCTTGATGATCGCTTCGAGTTCCTCGTCGAGCAGGTCGCAGGCCTGGCGCATCCGCTCGCCGATCGGGCCGGGCGGCATCGCCTCGGCGTCGAGGCGCAGCGCGGTGAGTGGCGTGCGCAGCCGGTGGGAGAGGTCGGCCGCCAGTTCGCGTTCGCGGTCGAGCAGGCTGCGCAGGTCGTCGGCCATCGTGTTGAAGGCGTTGGCCGCGTCCCGCAGCTCGCTGGGACCGTCGGGAGTGACCCGGGTGCCCAGCTCGCCGCCACCGAGCCGGCGGGCCGAACCGGCCAGTTCGCGGGTGGCGCGCACCAGACGGCTGCCGAGCCGGTCGGCGACGAGTGTCGAGCCTGCGACCAGCCCGATCGCCAGGCCGCCGAGCACGAACCAGGCCGCCCCCACCCCGCGGGTCAGTTCGGCGTCGGGCACGAAGACTTCGACGATCACCGTACGGCCGTCGGTGAGCACGGTCGGCTGCAGATAGACGAGCCCGTCGGGGACCGGGGTCAGCGCCGAACGGCGGGCCCGCACGGCGATCGCGAGCTGCGCGGCGGACGTGTGCGAGACGCCGATCGCGTCGACGTCCGGCAGGTGGACGGCGAGCCGGCGCTGGCTGCCCGCCGTCGTGCTCGCCACCGCGCTGGTCAGCGAGGTCGGGTCGGCATCGACGCCCAGCACGGTGACGAGCGAGGTGGCCTGCTGGCGGGCGTCGCTGACGGCTCGGTCGTGCGCGATCTGGCGGGTCGCCACGGCCAGCGGCACGAGGAACGCGAGCGCGACCATCGAGGTGATCGCGAGGGCCAGGCGGTTGAGGGCCCACCTCATCGGGGGTCGACCATCATGACCCCGACCCCTCGTACGGTATGCAGGAAGCGGGGCTGCGCAGCGGTCTCCCCGAGCTTGCGGCGCAGCCACGAGATGTGCACGTCGATCGTCTGCTCCTCGCCGATCCGGGCCTGGTTCCAGACCTCGTTCATCAGCTCGCGCCGGCTGATCACCTGGCCCACCCGCTCGGCCAGGTAGGCCAGCACGTCGAACTCGCGGCGGGTGAGCTGCAGCGGCTGACCGCCCAGCTCGGCGCGG
>Ga0247774_1001758_pt1 | contig 10836 bp, 9 predicted proteins | sample UWRJL001104B6_FD_179933 | JGI IMG/M metagenome (GOLD analysis project Ga0247774, IMG submission 179933) | Plant litter microbial communities from Arlington Agricultural Research Station in Wisconsin, United States - UWRJ-L001-104B-6 | ecosystem: Environmental > Terrestrial > Plant litter >... | reverse complement strand
GAGAGGACGGCGGGGAAACATTTCTTAGAGAGTGGGTGGCGTCAAATTCTTCTCTTTTCCTTTTCTAATCTTCCGTCAGACACTGACGCGACAGCGACGGCCACGCTGGACTTTAGGATGAGATGGAATAGGAGTGAGGAAAGAAGAATATATGTCTTCTCCTGCCAGAGAAGAAGGTCCAGATATAAAAGCCAGAGGTGGAGTCAAGAAAGTCGTGAATGCAAAATAACAGGCAGGTATTTATAGCCAAGGGGGTATTATTATAACTCTATGATGCTAGTAGACCAATCCTGTTCCCTAATAAAACTGCCCCTTAATAGTCTCTGTTGGCGCCCTCGCAAGCTGTTCCAAGACAACAAGGCTCCTAAACGACACATTTTCCAATCCATACTCGCGCAGCAACTCCCTCACCACGGGATCCTCGCTACCGGCCTCAAAACTGAAATTGGGGACGAAAAATCTCGGGATCGACGTTGATTTCGCATTTTTCGGCGAGGTCCTTCCGTCCCATCTGCAGGAATACCCGCCGCAGTGTGTCGACGAGGGTGTCGCTGCGATTCATGTCCATCCGAGCCAGCTGCTCCTCCACATGGGCCGACGAGGCGTCCCCTCCCACCAGCTCCGCCACCTTATCGCGAGCCGACTTTTCAATCTCACGGTGCAGGGCGAGGCCGGCGAGGAGATGAATGGCCGCCTGGTCCAGAAGCCTCATGGCGATGCAGCTCACGCCGAGGTTGTAACGCGCGCGGACGAAATGCGGCCGCAGCCGCAGAGCCTGCTGGTATGCGCCGATGGCCGCTTCGGGCTTGCCGCTGTTTGCGAGCGTGGCCCCCAGCCGGTTCCATAGCAGGTGAACCTGCTCGCGTTGGGTCGACGTGCCCAGCACCGACGAGTCGAGGGCCGCCTGGAAGCAGTCGACGGCCTTGTCATATTGTTCCTGGCTATAGAACAGCACGCCGAGGCCGACCTGCACGTCAGGATCCATGTGCTCCCCATCCGGGCTCATCTGCGCCGCGCGGATGAAGTAGTTCGTAATCCGCTCGTAGCTCGCATCGCGGTCACCCCGTTTCATAAACTCGCCACCACTGGGCGTGAGCTCGGCATCTGGCAGGACAGTTGGGTATTTCGAGTTGAGCCACCGCTCAAGCGTCATGAGCGCGTGCGACTCATACCCCTCGTTCGTGTACGAGACAGCCAGGCCCATCAGAGCGGGGAGGTTTGTGGGTGCCAATGAAACGGCCTTTTTCAATGCCCTTATCGCCGCCGATTCCTTTTCATTCTGTGCTTGGGCGGACCCGAGCTGCACCCACGCCTCGATGTGATCAGGCTCATTTTGGACAGCAGCCTCAAAGGCCAGCGCCGCGAGCGAGAGGTTGCCTCCTTCGCGCATGATGCGCATGCCTTCTTCAAACGGATTTGGGTGCTTGTCGTACACGTTTTCCACTTCGAACGTGTACTGTTCTAGGTGGATGAGGTCTGATTCCCACCCGCTGTTGCCGAGCCAACTCTGGTCAAAATTTTGCCAGTCGTCTACAACGTCCTCGGATTCACCGAGCTCGGAACGTAGCCTGCCTGCGGTGTCCTGCTCGTCCTTAAGGGCGCGCCATATCGACTCGAAGTCACCGTGGTTCTGCTCGCCGAGGTCCGTCCACTCGCTGGTTTCTGTGGCCTTGCCCTTGCCTTTTTCTTGATCTTTTTGTTCTTTGTCCATGAGGTCAATCTTGTCAAAGTGCTCCTGCCATTTCTCGTCGTCTAGTTCAACGACCCTGGAGCTGTCGTTGAGGGGTTGATGGTGTTGCTGCTGCGTCCGTGTTTCCGGCCCCATCATTCCGTACATGGGCATATGGGTGTATCCGGGCTGACCCATCATGTAGTTTCCCCCCATGGGCATACCCACCATCCCCAAACCTAACGACGGACTCGGCCCCATCATGGTATTTGCATGCGTGACCGACGTCGCCGCCACCGCCCCTGGACCTTGTACTCTCGAGGTGCTGAAACGCGCAAACTCCTCGGGGCTAAATCCTGCCGGCACCGACGGCGGAGGTTTGAAAGCGGCTTCCATCCCCCCCGATCCAGGAGCCCAGCTTGGGGATGCGGAATTGGCTCGGAGGTGTGGCAGTTGCATGACCGTCTCGAGGGGCATTCGGGGAGCGCCATTCAGGAATCCATTCATACTCTGAGGCAAATGTTAGCACCTCCGTTACTGATAAGAAATAAGGGAGTCGATTCCGTACAGCATCCTGCGATGCAGAAGGGCCGGGAGCAGACCTGAAGCTCGCTGCTGGACCTGACGCTGACGGGCCGACGCGATCGCGTTGCAGCGACTTGTCGTCGCTCATGTGGCTCTTCATTCGGCCGAGCGGGTTACCCGCTGATGAGCATTCTGCTCCGCCGCCGAGGAAAGACATGATGCCGGTATGTGGTTGTTGGTGTAGGTACAAGGTACGGTTTCGGCTGGCTGACAAAAGTTGTTTGGGTCGAAATAAATATCCAGATTCTAGAAATGCCGAGGCAGCAAGCCAAGATGGTGGGGCAGCGCGGCTCTAAGCGGCATGTGCGGGGGCCATTTTAGAGTGACGCAGCCGCACAGACATCACATTGCAAGGCCTCATCGGTGATGGAAAGTACTCAGACGTCATTCCTTTTGTTTCATCATCTCTTTGTACGATTTCCTTTAAACGAAAAGGAAGGGAAGGAAGGAGGGAAAGGAAAGTAAGAGGAAATAAAGGAAGGAAGGCGAAGTAGAAGAAAAGGATGAAGCTGGAAGGAGAGACGCCAAGAGGAAGAAAACGAAAAGAAAAATGCCACCCGACTCACAAAGAAAGTCTAACAATGGAGCAGAAAATCTCAATCTGCGGAAGCCGGGCCTCGGCCAAGGGTAGACAACTTTCCGCAAAGCAGTCCTTTTTAGTAGGGGACATCATTGCCTGGTTTAGCAGTCCAGACCTCCTTGCCCTTCCTACCCAGGCAACCTATACGACGACGTGCCATGGCTGCTTCCGGCTTATTCACCAGATAGACCCAACAGAAGAGAGACCAGAATCGTTCTTGAAACCATGCACGGGCTGTCGCGGTGCGTGGTATTGCAGCAAGGAGTGTCAGCGGACGGACTGGCGTGCAGGCCACAAGATTGAGTGTCAACTAGTCAAACGACTTGCCGCAATGTCTGGAAATCCACAGCAGGGGGAAGGACGCATCCTCCCGACGTCGACGAGAGCACTGCTCCGCATCGTCGCCAACGAAGCGAAATGGCTCGAGGCGACGAAGAAGCTGGTGGGCAACGAGGAGAGGTGGAGAGAGGATAAGCAGGCATGGGCCGACATGGAGTTGCAGGGTCGGATGGTGCGGTCGATATTAGGGGCGGATCCGAAGTGGGTTGGCAAGGGCGAGGACGTTGTGGCGAGATATGCAAGCTTGCTTTGCAAGATATCGACCAACTCGTTCAACGTGACTGATCTCGACCTGGGAAATGACTCGATATTTCTCGACACGACGCTGGCCATGGCAAACCACTCGTGCATCCCCAACGCATCTGCTCAGATCTTCGGGAAGAAAGCGATTCTAGTTGCTGAGAGACCGATCGCAAAGGATGAAGAAATTACTATCTCATATATAGGTTTGCCATTAACCCCAAGAACACCCCCTCTGTATGTCATGAGCGCTCATAAGTCTAGATCTGTCGCTTCCTCGTTCTCACAGACAGAAAAGCTTGTCAAGCTATCACTTCTCCTGCACTTGTCGCCGATGTACCGACGACCTAACGGTATATCAAGTCTGCATCGAGAGTCCAGGCCTTAAGGAGAATGAGTTTAGCTTAGCTTGTGATGTCGAAGCCCTCCGAGAGCCATCCGTTACCGACAGAAGGCTCATCACCGGCGGAACGGCGGCGCACGCCAAGGCACGAGACGCAGTCGCCGCTCTGGGGAGCAGTTTTAAGTTGCTGGACACCCCGTTCGGACCCGTCAAGCCGATCGAGCTGCTGCGGAGAGAGTTCGACGTCTACAAGCCCTTCATAGACAGCGGCGCATGGGCATATGTCGGCCCCTTTCTTCAGGACTGCCTGACATATTGTGCGTACCGCGCTCAGCCTCTCCAACAGCTCTGCATTTCGAGTCTCCTCGCCACGCGAGTCTATCCATACCACTACCCCAACCCTTTCAGCCCGCAGCGCCTGAAGTCTTCGATGACCATCGTCGCGCGGCTGCCCGAAGTGACCGCTAATACCGCAGAATATGCTGCGCGACTCGCCGATCTGGTGACGAAGACCAAGGCCCTAGACGGCGACCAACTACGGGAATTACAGAACAATGACGCGGTAATGACAGGGCGGATGGTGCAGTTCATGATTCTTCATTACGCCTCTTTAGGGTCAGCCCACCTTGAGGAGTGGCCGTTTTGGGACGAGGTCAAGGCTGGGTACGATTTTGTTCGACAGCCGCATCTGTGGCCTACTGCCGAGGCTAGGAGTGCCATTGAGATGTGGGAGAGGAGGCAGCCCCCCGAAGTTTTCATACCCGCATGGAAGAAGATGGTGAACGATGTTCATCGGTTCGCCGACGTTGCGGCACGGCTGATAGTGCTGGAATTCGGAGGATAGAAACCGGCATACAAGAAGGTATAAGCAAGAAAGGATAGAGGAAGGGCGAATAATTTAGCAAGATCTTTTCATTTGCTTTCATTTGAAGGTCGCTCAAGTAATTTCAACGGACTTTCGGGGCCGTCCCCTTCTCGATGATTTCGTTGCTCTCGTGGATATTCCAGCTCCATTTGCGCCGCTTCTGTCGGTCGACGTATCTGCTTTTTTTGATGGCGACGATTCGGGCCAATCCAGTGGCGTCCGCACTTCTATCGTATCGCTACTAAAGTCTGTCGGCATTACTCGCCGCTTATTGGGGCTCGTAGAGTCAGGAATGGCATCGCGGTTGGTGACGGTCCGCTTCTTCCTTGCTCCGGGCCGCGATGAGGGAAGAGAGCTTGGCTGCACGGAATCGCCACCCGCAATTCCCGATCCAATTCCGCCAACCAAAGCAAGGTCGTCTTCGTCCAATGACGCCGCGGTCGACGACGATATCCGACCCCCACTGCCGGCTTGTGCCTGCAGCTGCAGCTCCTGCTTTGCAGCTGCCTCGACGCGCTGGACACGGGACTTGAGGAGCTGCACCTCCATTTCGAGGGGGTCGACTTGATTGGCTTTCTTGCTAATCATGGTGATGTTATTGGTTAGGATATCGAGCTCCTTGGAGGAGAAGGCTGATCCGCCGCCGGGGTTCAGTTGCGACGCGCGTGTTTGCTCGATATCTTGCCTGAGTTGCTTCATCTCGAGACGCAACCCCGTGGCTTCTCTAGCATACTCCTTTGATGTGGCGGTGCTGTCTTTTACAAGCTTTTTGTATTCGGATTGTTCGCCTTGTAAGGCTCTCAATTCCTTCCGCAATGCGTAGACGTCGTCCTGGGCCTTCTTTAGCTCTTTTCCTTGCTGATCTTCGACTCCAGTCGTTTCTTCTCGTAAACTCTCAATCTCCCTCTGCACCGTCCTGATGTCGTCCTGGGCCTTCTTCAGTTCATTTCCCCGGCTTTTGGCCCCGGTTGTTTCTTTCCGCAGTCCCTTTATCTCCTCACGCAGCGAGTTGATATTGTCCTGGGCCTTCCTCAGCTCCCCTCCCCTCTCACCTTGCAACAAGCTCACATCGTCTCTTGCGCTTCTCAGCTCACTCTTCGTCAACGCTAGTTCCCGTCGAAGGTCATTGGCCTCCGCGGCACGATCCAGCGACGACTGTTGCAGGGTGCCAATCGCCTTCTCCGCACTCTTCAGCTGTTTGACCAACTCGTCCAGCTTCCCAATCGCTGTCTTGCTCGGCAGATTCGATCGCAAACTTCCGAGGCTCTTTTTGATGCTCTCCCTTTCGGCAGATGCCTGTTTAGACTCCACTTTCAGATCCGAAACATTAGTCTTCAACGACGAAAAGTCGTCTATGTGCCCGTCGAGCTCGCGTCGCAGGCTGCTCATCTCGTCTTGCAGCCTCTTCATCTCGCCCTCGATGCGGGAAAACGTGCCATCAAAGGCCTCGACGATTTTGTACCCCCATGTGTCGAGACGGGAGATCTCGTCCGAGTGGCGGTTGATTTCGCCCGATTGGAACGCAAGGCACTCTTTGAGGTGGGAAACACTGGGGGGATCCTGCTGCTGCTTCTGCTGTTGCTCTTGGCCATCCGATGGGCCAGGGACAGAAGACGACGAAGACGGGCGGAGGCGGTCGGGAGCTGAATCGGGGTCCCTAAGCTTGAGATGGCGCTTGACAGATAGCTTTGCCTTTGCGCCGTTGCCGAGGTTGGAGAAGGAGACTGATGAGAGGCGGAGGAGGATTTGGTCGCTTTGATGGGTTAGCGCAGACCCAGGCAGCAAACGAACCGCTTTTCAGCGAAGGAAAGGGGATGGGTGGCAAAACTCACTCATCCAGAACATAGTTCACTGGTGTTTTCAGGCACCGGAGTCCTATCACGCTTTTGCACTCGGCGCATGAGATATCTTGAAGTTCGCTAAGAAGTCGATCAGCTCTTGCTTGCTTTCGATTCTTCCTCGCGATACATACCATCCGCCCACAATGGTACCTGCCTCACCAGACCTCGACAGCCCGTTCGAGGTAATTGCCTGCAGCTCATCATCAGACGCGACCAGCGGGCTATAGTAGTTCTTCCCAATCTGCGTCCAGAGATTCATAAAGTGGCCTAGGTCGAAGCCGCAATTGGCGCATCTGCACCTAAGCACCTCCATGGTGGCGGATGAGAGCGGCAAATCGAATATCCATAAAGCGAGAGGGTGGCTACATCATGAGATGACAAACAAGATCCTTGTCGTCCGTTGCCAAAACTTAGCGATAATGGCTCCGAGCTTTGTGGCGATAGCTTCACGGACCCTTGCGCATGTTGGCGTTTTGAGAAGAATGACGCGCTCTGCTCCCATTGGATTAATTTACCAGCGCGATGCGGGACGCGAAAGTCGGACGCGTATGTACTTTGTACTTCTTGTCTGATGCAAGTTGCCGCAAACATTTTGTATTGAGACTTTAACACTCTACCCCGCAAATGTTCACCAGGACACACAGAAGGTGGGCATTGATTCTCTCTGGTCTAAAGCTTGGGGAGGGGGTTGTGTATTCTTTTGAAACTTCTTGTTGAAAGATTCACACGAAAAGTGTCTGACATTCCAAACAATGACCTTTCCAACTGCCACCTGCGAGTATAATAAAATCTACGAAGATGACTGCACTGTGTCAATCAAGTCGCACTGTATTCATATGAGCCGAGCTTTCCCCGCAATTGAACGTTGAGCTCCTAGCTGCTCTCGATAGTAAGAAGTTGAAAACACATCTAGGCAGCCCAAGCCATTGGCAATTGAAACAACTCCATGCTTCATCTTTCGACTGCATTGCTATCATTGCACCAAGGGGCAACTACCAGTCCGTTCACCATTAATTATCGACAGCAATCTTATCACAATGGGGACGAGGGCCACTGGAAATCGGAAAAAGAAGCTTAGATCGCGGAAGCGGAGGGGCCGAAAAGAAGCCTCGCACGCTGTCGCGAACGAGGAAGAGAGCGTCGGATCCGTGGATAGTGGAAACGACGGCCACGACGATACCGACACGGAGGTCGTCAAAGATACCTTGATGTCTCAGGGTCCCGGCGTCGACGCCTCGAACGATACCTCGAAGGATGCCTTGACTCGTAAGGGTTCCGTAACGCAGCAGTCGGCTGGGAATCACGACACTTCGCAGTCTGACCCTCCCACAACTCTACAAACCCAAAACCGGTTCGACCTCCTTACCGAAAAGACTGATTCGCACGAGTTGACGGACCGTGGCATCAAGAGGGCCGCTACTCACGACGGCAATGGCCCCTCGGACGACGGCCACCAGTCCAAGAAGGTGAAGAATACAATTGAGGATTGGGAGATAGCCAACCATAAGAAAAAGAAAGTCAAGAAACCGGCCATTCAGTTCCTGCAGGGTGGCAAACTCAAGGGCATGGTCAAAGTGGGCGACCTCCGGGACCTTGTGCTCTACCTCCAGGCCAACGGCCCGGCCCCTCAGTGGACTGCTGTTGATCACAAGAAGAACATCGATAAGGTCGTCGTGATTTGGGTCCCTGGACTGGAAGAAGCCATGTTCAAGCCGAACGTGGACCTCGCCACTTTTGACGAGAATTGCACTAGTAGCAAGCCACAAAACTTTTTGACGAGCTTCGACGACTACTACCCACGATCTCTGAAGGCTGAACAACTCCCTATAGCTTTGCAGCCTTTTGCCAATATGTTCTCGCACCTCTGGCCCATCAAGGCGCCAGGTCATTCTGGAGAGGCAAGAATGTATTCACCGGCCGTTACTTTTCTCACAGTGCCGTTTAGAAAGGCAAAGCATGGTGGGCCCAAACCGCCGCCTGGACACGAGGTCATCCCCGTCACAGTGAAGGACCTCCTGCACTCCGAAGAAACTCTATGTAACAATAATTACCCCAGCCACCCAGTATGGCTCCCCCCGGATGAAAGGGAGAAGTGGCGACCTCAAAAGGGGTTCGTTGCGACAAACGTTTCTAGCATTGAGAGGTCGGCAATCCCCGAAGACCAGATCTTGCCTGGAAGTATGACGGATGGACGGACGGTGCTGGCTATGGATTGCGAGATGGTTCATGCGGGGGATGACGAGTTGGCCCTGGCCAGAATCAGCATCGTGAACTGGGATGGCGAAACTGTCCTTGACGAGTATGTCCAGCCGCCTGAGCCTGTGAAGAACTACAAGACCGAGTTTTCGGGGATCACTGAGGATCACTTGCGCGGCGTCAAAACGACCTTGCCAGACATACAGAGGAAGCTGCTGGAGATCATCACGCCGACTACAATTCTGGTCGGGCATTCTCTGGAGTCGGATTTTGGTGTACTCAAGCTGGCACACCCTTTTATCATCGACACGTCAATAATCTATCCACATCCTCAGGATGGCCGGAAGCACAGCCTGAAATATCTTGCCCAAACCCATCTTCGACGAACAATTCAGAAGGGCGGTAATGATGGCCACGACAGCGTTGAAGACGCCAAGGCGTGTCTTGACCTTGTGAGGATGAAGTGCAGGAATGGCAAAGACTATGGAACTTTTGAAGGGAGTGGTGAGAATTTGTATCACCGGCTCGCGCGGGGTGTCAAGCCCGACGCGAACACCGAGGGCAAGACGAGCGCCGCGGTGGAGTGTGGTAACCCGCGTAAGGGCTTCGGGCGTCAAGCCACCGTTGCTATCCCATGCCGGAACGACGCCGACGTTACGCGAGAAGTTATCCGGGCCGCAACGGGCGGCAACGCCACCGGAAATGAGGATACTGCTAAGGAAGATGACGCACACATGGGAGATGACGGTCTCAAGGCAGACGCCAGCCCGAAGGGGGATATGAATATCGAGATCCCACCTGGCGGCGTAGACTTTATCTGGGCCCAAATGCGCGAACTCGATTACTTCCGGGGCTGGTCCGACAGTTACAAACCCCAAAAAAGCACCGATCGAGGCAATGGAAGCCCGGACATAAAACGGCTCAATCTCAACACCAAGCAGGCGTCACCATCGTCCCTGGAAGACTGCATCACCCAGCTTGTCGGGCGCCTCGAGACCATGTACCAAGCCTTCCCGCGCCATACCACCTTCATCATCTTCAGCGGTACCGGTGACCCGAGGGAATTCAACCGCATCAAGCACCGCAAGACGACGTTTATCGGGGAGGAGCTGCGACTCGGTAAGTCGCTTGAAGCGGCGAAGGGGAAGTGGCCGGATGGGGATGATAAGGCGCTGAGGGAGGCGTTTAACAAGGCGAGGAATGGCATTGCTTTCATGACGGTGAAATGATTGTCCGTTGCCCGTCGCCCGTTAGCTTCTCGTTGCATGGGTGCGAAAACGATACAGGGAGGGCGGTAGGAGTTGGAACTGCATTGTAGGCGCTGAGGTGCTTTGCTTGTGCGGAGAAAAGGTAGGGAAAGTTGTATGATACCCCGAGTTTGCTTTAGGTGGAAGGACGAGGGCGTAGGCTAGCAGAGGTTGGACTTTATTATAGAAAAGAATCGATTGCATAGTCTTTAACAAATCTGGCGAGACGTGACAGTAGGTAATCGCTGCTGCGATATGTCTCTGTAAGGTAGGGACAGAGTCTTATCCTAGTACCCAAAACGAACTCGGTAGTGACTGCCGATGCACATGTGCCCAAACCATCCAAACTCCGATCCACCGATCCGCCATCCCGTCCTTCCCTTCTCGTCCCTCCCCCTAATCAACATGAATCCTCCACAACTCCCTCTCCCACCCACTCTGGTACGCGGTCCTAGTGTGGTGCATGCTGACATTATCATTCACTAACAGATCTCCCCTTTCCCACGTAAAATAAAGACAGACACGTCGGTCATACATCAGCTTCTCAATCTCGTCATTGATTTCCTGGACGTCGGTCTCAACTGTAACCGTGCTCGTCGCAATTTGTGACCTGCTCGCATCCCACGGCTGGTGCCACCGGAGACAAGGGGAGCCATCTACCGGGTGGGCCACGACGAGCGGGAGGTTCCCCATAACGGCGGACCAGAACCCTTCGGACCGCAAGGTCCAGGTAACGTTGCGGAGTCTTGAAAGGGGATACTGGGGAGGCATGTACTGCAAAGCGAGGCGTGAGGAGGCAAAGAGGGTGAACCCTTGGCCGTGGGGTACCGTGTTGTCGTGACAAGTGAAGACCTGGAAGAGGGGCGGGCAGGACACTCGCTCGAGCGTTCCCGTCTCGTGGTTGGGCCTCTCCTCAAATTTGAACACGCCA
>Ga0247774_1001757_pt1 | contig 10838 bp, 10 predicted proteins | sample UWRJL001104B6_FD_179933 | JGI IMG/M metagenome (GOLD analysis project Ga0247774, IMG submission 179933) | Plant litter microbial communities from Arlington Agricultural Research Station in Wisconsin, United States - UWRJ-L001-104B-6 | ecosystem: Environmental > Terrestrial > Plant litter >... | reverse complement strand
ACACGAACAGCGGTTCGATCTCACGCGTCAGCTGCACGATCTCGCCCAAGTGAATCTCATCGAGCGGATCTGTCGAGCCCATCGAGAGACCGACGCCGTGCAGGCTTACGGGATATCGCTCGCGCACCTGTGCGAGATACCGGCGCGGCATGCCGCCGCGACCGAAGTAGTTCTCGCTGTGCGCTTCGAACCAGCCGACATCGGGGCTGCGCGCGATCACCTCTTCGTGATGGATCGCGCGCAGCCCGATGCCGGTGCGCAGTGTTGCGCCACTCATGGGCGGGTGACGGCTTACTTCGCGGTGAGCGAGCCGTTGACGATGCGCTCGCAGGTGCCCTTGGGCACGTTGATCCATTCCTTGGCGTCGCCGTCTTTCTTGGCCTCGCCCTGGCATGAATGCGTTGGGGTCGCGCAGTCGTTCTTGGCGGCCTTCGCCACGCCGTAGCACTTCTCTGAGGCAGGCTTCTTCGCGGCATCGTCTGCCGAGAAAGCGGGGCCGGTGAAAGCGACCAGGCCGCCGATTGCCGCCGCGAGAATTGCAGTCTTCGTTGTCATCGAGAGATCTCCAGTGACAGTTCCGGCCCGCAGTCTGAGCTATTTTTCGGCAGGCTCAACCTGTGCCGATGTGCCAAGACTTGGCTGTGATGAAAAGAGACAACGCATGGACCTGCGTGATACTCGCGTAATCAGAGACTTATGCGGGGCCCGAAAAAAGGCGTCGGATCGGCGCCTCACCGCGCTTCGAAAATGGCGACTTTGTTTGGCGAGTGTCGCCTTGCGCAGTGACGGTGCGCGCGTGCTACGCGCGTGGTAAAAGGCCGCGGCTTGCATCGAAAGAACAACATCCGACCGGCACGTGCCCTTCGCGAGCGTGAGCCTATGCAACTGAGTCGTTTGTGGCGTGAGCATCTGGAGGCCGGCTGTCCCAGCGAGCTGGCCGGGGTGGAAATCGCCGGCACCGAAGCCCGGACGCTGGATGCCGAAATCACGGCGTGCGTCAGCGCTTTGTTGACGCGCACGATTACCGTGGACGGTCGCATCGAGCGGCGGCTCGCCGAGATCAGTACGGCACTGTGTGATAAGCGTGACGCAGCCGAAGAGCCCGTGGCGCAATACTGCGAACGGCTCAACAAGCTGGTCAGCGCAGTGTTGGTGGAATCGAAAGGTGGCAGGGCCTGATCAGGCCCGTGCAGACGACAACGGGCGTACCTTGCGGCACGCCCGTCTCTCGATCAGAACAGGGCCTCAGGGCCGCTCGTTCTTCTCGGTGCTTTCGCGCAGCTTGTCCTTGATGCCGCCGACCGCGTTCTGAACCTTGCCGGCCACTTGATCGGCCTGGCCTTCGCGTTTCAGCTTCTCGTCGCCAGTCACTTTACCGGCGGCTTCCTTGATCTTGCCACCGAGGTTCTTGGCCGAACCTTCCACTCTATCGTTGTCAACCATGAGCTTGCCTCCAGTCATTCGTCTGTAGAGAAATGACTGGAACGGGGCCTGGTTCCGCGGATCGCCCAACCGCCCTGGGAAGCCCTCAATCGCCGGGCGGCACGGAGCCTGGCGCCTGAGGGCCTCTCGAAGCCCAGGCTAGATCAAAGCAGCGGCACCAGCAGCAGTGCCACGATATTGATGATCTTGATGAGCGGATTGATCGCCGGCCCCGCAGTGTCCTTGTAGGGATCGCCCACGGTATCGCCGGTCACTGCCGCCTTGTGCGCGTCCGACCCCTTGCCGCCGAAGTTGCCTTCTTCGATGTACTTCTTCGCGTTGTCCCATGCACCACCGCCGGTGGTCATGGAAATCGCGACGAAGATGCCGGTGACGATCGTGCCGATGAGCAGTCCGCCGAGCGCGCGAATGCCTGCGTCCTGTCCCAGCATGAGGTTCAGCGCGACGACGAGAACGATCGGCACGAGAATCGGCAGCAGCGACGGGATGATCATTTCGCGAATCGCGGACTTCGTGAGCAGGTCCACGGCGCGCGAGTAATCGGGCTTCGCGGTGCCTTCCATGATGCCTTTGATCTCGCGGAACTGACGGCGCACTTCGGTTACCACCGAGCCTGCCGCGCGACCCACCGCTTCCATCGCCATGGCGCCGAACAGATAAGGCACCAGTCCGCCGATGAACAACCCGATGATCACGGCCGGGTCGGAGAGTGAGAAGTTCACCACCTTGCCCGCTGTCTCGAGGTTGTGCGTGTAGTCCGCGAACAGCACGAGGGCCGCGAGGGCCGCGGAGCCGATGGCGTAACCCTTCGTTACCGCCTTCGTCGTGTTGCCCACGGCGTCGAGCGGATCGGTGATGTTGCGCACTTCTTTCGGCAGGCCCGCCATCTCCGCGATGCCGCCCGCGTTGTCCGTGATGGGACCATATGCGTCGAGCGCCACGATCATGCCGGTGAGCGACAGCATCGAAGTCGCTGCGATGGCGATGCCATACAGGCCGACACCGTGCTGCTCGCCGAGCTCATATGAGCCCCAGATCGCCAGGCACACCGCGATGACCGGCAGCGCCGTCGACTTCATCGACACGCCGAGGCCCGCGATGATGTTGGTGGCGTGACCCGTCTGCGAAGCGCTCGCGACCTTGCGAACCGGGCTGTATTCCGTCGCGGTGTAGTACTCGGTGATCACGATCATCGCGGCCGTGAGACCGAGGCCGATGAGCGCGCATCCGAACAGCGCATTCGCCTGCGTGGGCATCAGCTCCTGCGTGATGAACCAGAACGCGATTGCGGACACGATGCCCGAGACGATCACGCCCTTGTACAGCGCGTTCATGATCTTGCCGCCGTCGCCGACCTTCACGAAGAAGGTGCCGAGGATCGACGAGATGATCGAAGCGGAGCCGAGCGCCAGCGGATAAACGATCGCGTTGAACGACATGCCTTCCGGCTGGCTTGCGTAGAGCAATCCGCCGAGGAGCATCGTCGCGACGATGGTCACCGCGTAGGTCTCGAAGAGATCCGCCGCCATGCCGGCGCAGTCACCCACGTTGTCGCCGACGTTGTCGGCGATCACTGCAGGATTGCGCGGGTCGTCTTCGGGAATGCCGGCTTCGACCTTGCCGACGAGATCCGCGCCGACGTCCGCACCCTTGGTGAAGATGCCGCCGCCGAGTCGCGCGAAGATCGAGATCAGCGAGCCGCCGAACGCGAGACCGATGAGCGCGTGCAGGGCGTCTTCAGGCACGGGCAGCACATGACGAAGCGCTGTGTAGTAACCCGCAACGCCGAGCAGGCCGAGACCCACGACCAGCATGCCGGTTACGGCGCCACCTCTGAATGCAACGCTGAGCGCCGCATTCAGCCCCTGCGTGGCAGCCTGAGCAGTGCGCACGTTCGCGCGCACCGAGATGTTCATGCCGATGTAACCAGTGAGACCCGACAAAACCGCGCCGACGGCAAAGCCGCCCGCGGTGGGCCACCCAATGGCGAAGCCGAGCACGACGAACAGGATCACGCCCACGATGGTGATCGTGGTGTACTGACGATTGAGATAAGCCTTGGCGCCGGCCTGAATGGCCGCTGCGATTTCCTGCATGCGGGCGTTACCCGCCGGCAATCGCAAAATCGACATCATCGAGACAACGCCGTAAACGACCGCGATCAGACCGGCTGCAATCGCGAGCCACAGCCAGGTGCTAGCTTCCATCAGGATGCATCTCCCAGACTTGATGTTGTTTAGTGAGTCTGGTGCACCGGGCTATTCTTAATGCCCCCCCGGTGCATCAGAACGCGGAACGCTCGGACTATAGCACGGGGTTTTCGGCGCGGCAGGCAAGCTGCCGACGGTGCAGTTCGAGTCGGCGCGCCGTCGAGCCTTTCGGCTGGGGCGCGCTTCGTCGAATGGCATCAGCGCATGCTCAGAGCTTGAACTCTGTAGTGAGCTTCTTCTTCACGAGCACGCCTTTGATCTTCACGTACGCAGGCAGGCCATTCTCGTATGGCGGATAGTCTTCGCCCGCGATCAGCGGCTCGAGATATCTGCGGCACGCATCGGTGATGCCGAAACCGTCTTCGGTCACGAACTCGCGCGGCACTTTCTTTTCCTGGTTGGCGACCTGGTCGAGCGGCACGCTGCCGATGGTCCATTTGTATGGACGCGCCGACTTGCGAACGATTGCCGGCATCACTGCATTCCTGCCCTTCACGGCGAGCTCGACAGCCGCTTTGCCGACGGCGTACGCCTGCTCCACATCGACCTTCGAGGCGATGTGACGAGCGGCTCGCTGCAGATAGTCCGCGACGGCCCAGTGGAATTTGTAGCCGTGCGCCTCACGCACCATGTTCGCGACCACAGGTCCGACGCCGCCAAGCTGCGTGTGGCCGAACGCGTCTTTCGTGCCCGCTTCGGCGAGAAATTTTCCGTCCGGATATGCCGCGCCTTCGGACACCACGATCACGCAGTAGCCGTTGTCCTCGACGCTCTGCTTGACCTTGGCCAGGAATTTTTCTTTGTCGAAGGCAATTTCCGGAAACAGGATGATGTGCGGCGGCTCGCCCGCTTTCCGGCCCGCAAGGCCACCCGCGGCCGCGATCCAGCCGGCATGACGACCCATGACTTCGAGCACGAACACCTTGGTCGAAGTGCGCGCCATCGAGGCCACGTCCAGCGCGGCCTCGCGCGTGGACACGGCAATGTACTTCGCTACCGAACCAAAGCCCGGGCAGCAGTCGGTGTGCGGCAGGTCGTTGTCGACCGTCTTCGGCACTCCGACACACGTGATGGGATATCCCAGCTGCTCCCCGATCTGGGACACCTTGAGCGCGGTGTCCATGGAATCGTTGCCGCCGTTATAGAAGAAATACCCGATGTCGTGCGCACGGAAGACCTCGATCAGCCGCTCGTACTCGGCGCGGTTCCTGTCGAGGCCTTTCAGCTTGAAACGGGCCGAGCCGAACGCGCCGGCGGGCGTGTATTTCAGCCCCTTGATGGTTTCGCGGCTCTCGCGGCTGGTATCGATGAGATTTTCGGTGAGGGCGCCGACGATGCCATCCTTGCCCGCATAGACCTTGCCGATGAGCCTGGGATATTTCGCGGCCGTCTCGATGACGCCGCAGGCCGAAGCGTTGATCACAGCGGTGACGCCGCCGGACTGGGCGTAGAAGGCGTTTTTCGGCTTGTTTTGCGTCTTTGCTCTGGCGGCTGTCTTTTTCATGAGCTGCGGTGACGTCCGGTGTTGAAGGCGCCGGAGAATAGCGCAAGCCTGTAAATTGCGGCAGCGGCGGCCGGGGATGCGTTGACCGGGGCGGGTGCGGCCGGTAACGTGGCGGCCGTTTTGCCAGGGGTCGAGGGGGCTTCTGGAATACCAGGGTTTCACCATCATGCGAATCATTCTTCTGGGCGCTCCCGGTTCGGGCAAAGGCACTCAGTCCCAGCGACTGGTCGAGCGCCATGGCATTCCGCAGATCTCCACAGGTGATCTGCTGCGTGCTGCCGTCAAGAACGGCACGCCACTCGGCTTGCGTGCCAAGGCGTCGATGGACGCCGGCCAGCTCGTCGATGACGAGACCGTGCTGGGCATGATCCGCGAGCGGCTCGCGGAAGAAGATGCGCAGCGTGGCTTCATCCTCGACGGTTTCCCGCGCACCCTCGTTCAGGCCCAGGCGCTCGACGCGCTGCTGCGTGAGATGGGCAAGCCGCTCGATTCCGTCGTGCTGCTCGAAGTCGATTACGGCGAGCTCGCACGGCGTATTTCCGGCCGGCGCAGCTGCCAGGACTGCGGCAAGGTGTTCAACGTTTTCACGTCACCGGCACCCCAGGGCGAGACGTGTCCCAAGACGAACGAGCCGCACCGGCTGTTCCAGCGGTCGGACGACAACGAGTCGGCCGTTGCCGAGCGCCTCAAGGTCTATGACGAGAAGACCAAGCCGCTGGTGGATTTCTACACCGTGCAGGGGCTGCTTCGATCCATCCAGGCTGAAGGCGATGTGGATGAGATCACCAACCGGCTGAACGGTGTTCTGCACGTGCCGACCGCGCCCGCTGCCGCGCCGGCACCGCGACGTGTGCCGCCACGTCGTCGGCGTCGCGCGGCACATCGTCCGCCAGGACTTGCGAGCACTGCGCGGAGTACGCGTCGCCGGGCTGTGAAAAAGAAGGCTGCTGCAAAGAGCGAGGCGCCTAAGAAGACAGCTGCGAAGAAGGGCGGCGGCAAGAAGACATCGGCGAAGAAGAGCGCGACGACGAAGGCTGCCGCGAAGAAGAGCGTTGCGGCCAAGAAAGTCGCCCGGAAAAGCACAGGCAAATCGCCTGCGAAGCGTTCCGGTGCCGGTCGCTCCGTCGTCGCAAAGTCGAAGGCGGGCCGTGGCAAGAGCGCCCGGCGTGCGCCTGCGAAGGCGCCAGCCAAAGCGAAAACCAAGGCGAAGAAAAGCGTTTCGGCGAAGCGCCGCTGACGGTCGTTCGGCGGCGTTACCGCAGACCACGCGCCGGCCGCTCGACGCAAAGTGCGCGAACAGAGCAATGCGCAGATCGACGCCGAGGTGACCGCGCTCTAACTGCGCACCCAGACACCCCGGCGAGCGCCGGGCCTTACAGCGCTGCGAGCATCGCCTCGCCGATCACCGCGCGGCGCCAGCCCTGCAGCACTCCGACTTCGCGTCCGCCTTCTGCCAGCGTTTCGATGTCGCGACGGGTGGCGAGCACTTCGGGGCTGAGCCCCAGCCCCTGCGCGATCGTCTGGTTCAATGCGCCGAGCTTCTTCACCAGCGCCATTTGCTCAGGACTTGGCCGAGGCCGTGACATCACTGGCGGCGGCGGATTGGGCACGTCTGCTTCTGAAACCATGCGCAGCAGATCGTCTGAACAGTTCTTGACCACGCCAGCCGGCATCTCCGGAATCTGCAGCAGCTGATCCACCGTGCGCGGCACGCGCATCACGATCTCTCGCAGCGAGATGTCGTCGAGAATCCAGCCGCGCGGCCGGTTGCGTTCGATAGCCCGGCGCTCGCGCCAGGAGGCCAGCGATTTCGTCAGCCGCGTGCGGCCCGGATCCAGCCCTCGCAGGCCTTTCAGCCGTTGCCACGCGCTGTCCGGATCTACCGTAAAACTCTGCACATCGGCCAGGGCGTCGAGCTCTTCGGCTAGCCAAGGCAGGCGACCGAGCTTGTCGAGCTGCTCTTCGAGGCTGGCCTTCAGGGGCAGCAGGTAGCGCACGTCATCCAGCGCGTATTCCACCTGTTCGGGCGACAGCGGTCGCTTCGACCAGTCCGTGCGCGTGTGTGATTTGGCCAGGTCCGTCCCGAGTGTCCGTCGCACCAGTTCGCCGTAGCCGACCTGCGCGGGCAGGCCGGTCAGTGCAGCGGCAATCTGGGTATCGAACACCGGCCGCACGACGCCAGCGAGGGGAAACAGCACCTCGACGTCCTGCCGCGATGCGTGCATGACCTTGATGAGTCGATCCGAAGTGAGTGGACCTACCAGTGACGTGAGGTCGATTCGGGCGAGGGGGTCGATGCAGATGGCATCATCCGCCGTAGCCGCCTGGATGAGGCAAAGCTCCGCGCGGTATGTCCGCTCGCGCAGAAATTCCGTATCGAGGCCGATGGCTGGGGCCGACCCCAGGCATTCTGCCCATTCGGTAAGCGCGGCGGTTGTCGTAAGGATGGGCTGCAACGATCTCAGCGATGAACTGTACAATCTGGCGCGTCCATTCTAAGCGAGACCGCGCTCGAAGCACCTCATGAAAGAGCTTTTCGGGCTCTTTGCCCAGATCGCGGTCTCTCGCAAGGGTCCGCAGGACCTTCCGGCGTCGTCGCTGGTGCTCGCCCTGACGGTGTTCGGCTACTGGTTCGTGCGTTACGTGGTGTCCCACGTGTTGCCGCCGACGCTGCACTGGAAGCTGCACCTCCTCGTCGACGTCGTCTTCACGCTCGCCTGGTACGCCATGCTGATGCGCACCGCCGGACGCCCCGAACGTTTCATACAGACGGCGACAGCGTTCTTCGGGTTCGGGCTGCTGCTCTTCCCATTGTGGACTGTCGCCATCCACTACTCCTGGACCCTTCCCGAGAAGCATGTGCTCTACGGCCCCGTCGTGATCCTCGCGCTGGCCATCGCCATCTGGATCATCCGCGCGGGCAGCTACATCCTGAAAGCCGCGCTGGAGTTGCCACTTGCGGCGTGCGTTCTTCTCATGATCCTGCAGATTTTCACTGGCGACCTGCTCATGCGAGCGGTGACGCCGACATCGTCGGCCGCCAAATACACGCAACCCTCAACCTGAAGTCGAAACACCGTGCATCTCCACATACTCGGCATCTGCGGCACCTTCATGGGCGGCATCGCGGCCATCGCGAAAGCCGCCGGCCATCGCGTCACGGGGTCGGACAAGAACGTCTACCCGCCGATGAGCACCCAGCTCGAAGCCCTCGGCATCGACGTCACGCAGGGGTTCGAAGCCGCGCAGCTGAATCCCGCGCCCGATGTCGTCGTCGTCGGTAACGTGATGACGCGCGGGCAGCCGGTGATCGAAGCGCTGCTGGAAAGTCGCATTCCCTACGTATCCGGGCCGGAATGGCTCGCGACCCAGGTGCTGCGCAATCGCTGGGTGCTCGCGGTGGCGGGCACGCACGGCAAGACGACCACGTCGTCGATTCTCGCGTGGATCCTCGAATACGCCGGGCTGAATCCCGGCTTTCTGATCGGCGGCGTGCCGGCCAACTTCGGCGCCAGCGCGCGGCTCGGCAGCGATCCGTTCTTCGTCATCGAGGCGGACGAGTACGACTCCGCGTTCTTCGACAAACGCGCCAAGTTCGTTCACTACCACCCGCGCACGGCCATCCTGAACAATCTCGAATTCGATCACGCGGACATCTATCGCGACGTCAGCGAGATCCAGCGCCAGTTCCATCATCTCGTGCGCACGATTCCCGGATCCGGGCGCATCGTCTGGAACGCTGAAGACGCGCGGCTGCGCGAGACCCTGGCGATGGGCTGCTGGACGGAGCGGGAAGGTTTTACGCGCGCCGATTCCACTAAAGCGTCGGCGGCTCTGTGGACCGCGCGTCCCGTCGATGGCGTCGCAGACTATTCACGCTTCGAGCTGCTCGAAGGTGGGGCGTCTTGCGGCGTCGTCGAGTGGTCGATGATCGGCGGCCACAACATGGAGAACGCGGTGGCCGCGATCGCCGCCGCGCGCCACGCCGGCGTGCCGGTCGCGCAGGCAATCGCTGCGCTCAAGACTTTCAGCGGGGTCGCCCGTCGCATGCAGGTGCGCGGCGAAGTGAACGGCATACGTGTGTATGACGACTTCGCTCACCACCCGACGGCGATTCACACCACGCTCGATGGACTGCGACGTCGCGTAGGGCAGCAGCGCATCGTCGCCGTGCTCGAGGCCCGCTCGAACACGATGAAAATGGGTGTTCACCGCGACACGCTGGCGCCTTCGCTCGCGCTCGCGGACGAGGTCTGGCTGTTCACGCCACCGGATCTCGGTTGGGACACCCAACCGTTGCTGAACGCGCTGGGTGCACGCGGCCACGCTGTTCCGAATGTGGACAACCTTGCAGCCGATCTCGCCAAAGCCTTGAAGCCGGGAGATCACGCGTTGATCATGAGCAACGGTGGGTTTGGCGGGCTTCACGGGAAGTTGCTGGCTCAACTCGAGGCCCGGTTCGGACGCAGCTGAGGCGACTCCATGGCGCGTAGCGCAGAGCCCGCAACTCTCGGGATAACGCGTGCCGCGCGCTCGGGCAGCTCCGACATCCCCTTGTTTCCGCTGAACACGGTGCTGTTTCCCGGCGGCCCGCTGCCGCTGCGGATCTTCGAACCCCGCTATGTCGACATGGTGCGCGCCTGCATGCGCGAGAGCGCGCCGTTCGGTGTCGTGCTGATCCGGGCCGGCCAGGAAGCGGGCGCGGTTTCCAGCGCGGCAGAGGTCGGCACCGCCGCCCGCATCATCGATTTCGATCAGATGCCCGACGGCCTGCTCGGCATCACCTGTTGCGGGGAGCAGAGATTCCGCGTGCAGCAGCGACGTGTGCAGGCAGATGGCCTCAATATTGGTACGGTCAGCTGGATTCCGGTGGACGCAGTCGTTTCACTGCCTCCCCAGCATGCGCACCTCGGCCAGATGCTCAAACGCGTGATGCCGCAGCTGAGCGAGATCTACCAGCAGTTGCCGGCCCGGTATGACGAAGCCGGCTGGGTGAGCTCGCGGCTCGCCGAGATATTGCCGATCAGCCTGCAGGACAAGCAGGCTCTGCTCGAGATGGACGATCCCCTGGCGCGCATCGAACAGATGGCGCCGCTCATCCGGCAGGCCGATCCGTAAGCGCGCGGCCCGATTTTGCGTAGAGTCGGTAGATCACGACGCCGATCAGGATCGTCCACGCGAGCACCAGCCAGCCCACCACGCCGTCGAACTGGCTGGTCAGAAAGCGCAGCGGATGCGCGTCATTCGGCTGCGATCCCTCGCGCATGAACGTGATCACCCAGACCCAGCCCGCATGCAGGCCCATCGATGCCGCGATGTTGCCGGTGACCGCGCGCACAGCTGCCAGCAGAACACCGACTGCGAAGAGGCTGAGGAAGGCGTCTGCATAGTGCAGCGGTTCGCCGAACAGGCGCAGCGTGCCGGCGAGCAGATCGAGGCCGCTGTACCACTGCACCTGATCCGCCGGAATTCGGGTTCGCGCGATGAAATGCGCGGCGGCGTAGAGCAGCGACGTCAGCAGGATTGCCGCCTTCGCGCCAGACTCGCGCGCGACCGCCGTGAACATCGCGCCTCGCAGGATCGTCTCCTCGATCAGCGCCACCGCGACTCCGGTGAGCAATCCCTTGAGAGCCGTACGGGCGAGCATCGCGGCGTCTGGTGTGACGTCGCCTTTCCACACG
>Ga0247774_1001756_pt1 | contig 10838 bp, 13 predicted proteins | sample UWRJL001104B6_FD_179933 | JGI IMG/M metagenome (GOLD analysis project Ga0247774, IMG submission 179933) | Plant litter microbial communities from Arlington Agricultural Research Station in Wisconsin, United States - UWRJ-L001-104B-6 | ecosystem: Environmental > Terrestrial > Plant litter >... | reverse complement strand
TCGTATTTTTAGTCAGTTAGGGTCCAGATTGTTTTGGATTCTAGCAGGCGGAGCAATCACCCTTTAGCTGCTTGTAGTTCAGGATCCTCATAAACGCTATATATGGTGTTTATGCGTAAGTCCTGTGGATTAAACTGTTCGGAGATATTACTGATGCGCTGGCTTATAAAAACGGATATTATTTTTGTGTATTAGACGAAATTATACTGAATTATTGGAGTATAAAAAACTGCGTCTTTTTGTCGGCAGGTAGGGAAATTGGTTACAGGCAACACTTTCACCGGAAGAAAATAAATCTCTAACGGTACCATTTCCTACTCGTTATTAAACACTCAGTGTAAAGTTTCATTACAAAACGCATAAAAACTCCGGCGCACTTTTGATAGATACATAGCGGCGGAAAGTTAAGGGAGTTTAAGCTGTTGTGCATTTAAATAGAATGTCAACAAACAATTCGGTGTCTTGTGGGGTGTCTCGCCCGCCCTGAATATGCAATTTAAATGCGTGACAGCTTAACGATTTTCTAAACTTTTGCTGATTAAGTTGAATTCGCGTGTCGTTACGCGAGTTTGCGGCAATTGCTTGGCTGTGTCGGCTGATTTTTTCCAGAGAAATTTATCAATCAAGGTGCATCATGTCTAATATATCGATCGGCAATCTGAACGACAACTATTTCTCCCTCGACTTCACCGGTAAAACTGACCCCACAGACACCTATCGTTTTAATCGGCTGAATACAGGCAGCTTTCGAGTTACCGCTGAAGGATTTAGTTCCATTGTCGGGATGCAACTCCTCGACAGCCAGGGAAAAGTCGTCAAAGACATCGCAACCAACGGCACAAATTCGGGAACTTTTAGCATCGATAACTTGGGTGCAACCAATTATGCACTCAAAATTTCTGCACCTTCGGGCGATACAAATTATCAAGTTAGTTTAACCCCAGATGGCAAAGTTGACCCGCTGACAGGTTTAGGGGTTGACTCCGGCTTTTTCGCTACAGATTCCACGGGAAAAGTTGGCTTTGACTGGCTGCACGACGGCGGCAATTATAAAGGTGAAGTTGCCATTTTCAGCGTGCTGGGAATGGAGAAATTTACCCCTGGTTCTCAGGAATTTATCAAAGAAGCAGCAAGACGATCTCTGAGCAATTCTACCTTTGGTCACGTAGTAATTTCTGACCCCACAGAAGGTGCCAATCCGCTATTTAACGGCAGTTTAGAAGAGGGAAATTATAATGAGGGGCAGTACAGCGGCGCGAAAACATTTGCGATGAAACCGGGAGAGGCTTTTGCGGTGATGCTGGTGCCGAACGGTACGGTGCAAGAGGTGTTTAACAATCCCAATGCTGGCGGTGAAAAACGCCCGCTGTTGTCCTTATCTAGCAGTAATCCAAATGATGCTTGGCTGTACGGTCAAGTAGCAGATGTCACTGGCAGCGGCAAGGCATTTGCAATGGAAGATCAGCGGGTTGATACTGGTTCAGATAAAGATTACAACGATTTGGTTTTCAATTTAACAGGTGCGACAGGCAAAGCAGTGTCGATCGACAAAGCGATCGATCCAGCTAAGGATTGGACTAAACTTGATGGCGGCAAGAAATTGATCGATTATGTCAAATCAAAGCAGCCTGTTGTGGAACCGCCTGTTGCTGTAGGGCCACCGATTGAGACAAAACCGCCGGTTGCTGTGGCGCCTCCTGTGGAAACGCCACCTGTGGAGACAAAACCACCTGTGGCTGTCGCGCCACCCGTAACAACGCCACCGATTGAGACAAAACCACCTGTGGCTGTGGCGCCTCCTGTGGAAACGCCGCCTGTGGAGACAACGCCGCCGGTTGCTGTGGCGCCTCCTGTGGAAACGCCACCTGTGGAGACAAAACCGCCTGTGGCTGTGGCGCCTCCTGTGGAAACGCCACCTGTGGAGACAAAACCAAAACCGCCTGTGGCTGTGGCGCCTCCTGTGGAAACGCCACCTGTGGAGACAAAACCGCCTGTGGCTGTGGCGCCTCCTGTGGAAACGCCACCGATTGAGACAAAACCGCCTGTGGCTGTGACGCCTCCTGTGGAAACGCCTCCTGTGGAGACAAAATCACCTGTGGCTGTAGCGCCACCCATTGAGACAGCGCCGATTGAGACAACGCTGCCTGTGGCAACGTCGCCTGTTGCGACAACGTCACCTGTAGCAACGCTGCCGACCCCTCCAACACCACCAGTGCAACCGCCTACGATCGCCCCGGAAGCGCCTCTAGTTGGACTTGAGCCGATCGACGATCTGTCGCAGCCGATCGACCCCGAACCGCGGAGTGAAACAGTATTACCGATTAGTTCGCCGCCAGAAAATCGTGCTTTTATCGGCATCATTGATACTGGGTTTGCGACGAACAATCCCGATTTGGATTACTCTAAAGTGACATTGGGGCGCGATCGTATTGACAAAGACAGCAATCCTTTGTTTACTGCCGGCAGTGGTAACGAACACGGCACTTTTAGCTGGGGTTTAGTTAGTGCGATTCAAGGCAACGATAAAGGTATTGATGGCTACAACGATAAGGCGAATGTTTATTTAAGTCGGGCAATTGGTTCTGGGGAATGGGATTTAGCTTTAACTGATTTTGTGAGTGAAGCGAAAGCACAAAACCAGAAGAATGCGATCGCCCTTCTTCCCCTCGATTTAACTCAAAAGAATGCTGATGGCAGCATTACCACTCGTTACGAATTTACACCCAGAGAACGTGCTGCATTAGAAAATGCGCGTCAGAATGGAGTGCTGTTAGTTGTTGCGGCTGGGAATGACGGCGGTGTGATGTCTGTTTTGGGTCAGTCTTCCCAGGAGTTTGAGAATATTCTCACGGTTGGTTCGTCTGATGGATTTGGGCGATCGGATTATTCCAGCTATGGCTATGGTTTGGATATTTTAGTGCCCGGAGGTGCGATCGACAATCCGACTTTATCGACTGTTGGGGACGATTTAGGCACGATGTCGGGAACTTCGGCATCGGCGGCTAAGGCGGCGGGGATAGCCTCTAAGATTTGGGAGAGTAATCCCGATTTGAATGCTACTCAAGTGATTGACATTTTGACCGGAAGTGCGATCGATTTGAAGGAACCCGGATGGGATGAAGAAACGGGTTTTGGGGTGGTGAATTTGAATAAAGCTGTGCAATTGGCGAAGGAAACAGCGCCGCAAGCTTATATTCCGACACCTTTCTCGAATCCGACAACTTGGGGTTTAGAAGGGTTGGTGACGCCATTAGAAAGGGCGACGGCCGATGAGTTTAATGGCAAATACTATGATTGGGTGTCTTACACCATTCAGTCAGGAGATACTCTGAGCCAAATTGCAGTGGACACAATGGGTGATGCTTCTCCAGATGCTTACAACTTGATTGCTCAACACAACGGTATTTCCAATCCCGATGAGATTTATGCTGGGCAGGAAATTCAGATTCCCACAGAGGTATCCGCACCTCAGCAGCAACCACCGAGTAATGACAACCCAAATGTTGACTTTAATCCACCGAGTAATGACAACCCGAATGTTGACTTTAATCCACCGAGTAATGACAACCCGAATGTTGACTTTAATCCACCGAGTAATGACAACCCGAATGTTGACTTTAATCCACCGAGTAATGACAACCCGAATGTTGACTTTAATCCATCGAGTAATGACAACCCGAATGTTGACTTTAATCCACCGAGCAATGACAACCCGAATGTTGACTTTAATCCGCCCCCTGTTAATTCAATTAATCTCAACGGTCACATCGTCAGTGGCAATTTCTATCCGGTTTTCCAGAATTATCAAGGAACGCTGGGCGATCCCATTACAAATGTCACTGATTATAATGGTGTGAGTTATCAGCTATTTGAGAATGGGTCGATCGTCAGCAGTAAGTATGGAACCTTCCCGCTTTCCGGCGACATCCGTCAGGCATACAAAAATTCAGGTGGATTGGAAGGTTGGTTAGGTGCTCCGAAGACTGGGGAAAAGGATCTGGGGAATGGGAATAAGGTTCAATACTTTGAAGGCGGTTACGTTTACTGGAATGGTGGTAAGGCGACGGCTTACAAAGAAGGTACTGCCTTGCCATCTGTATCTGTTCCGTCTAATCAGCCGATCTCTGGCAAAGGTAATGCAATTCGGACAGGTGAAGGAGGAAATTTCTTTACCGATATACTTTCAAGCATTGACAAAAACTACAAGGATTCTCTGCCTGTGGTTCCCGTTTCAGGTAAAGGCGTAGAACCATTTGGTGGATACCGTCCCCGTGAGTTTGATGACCATTGGTGGGATTTGCAGACAGGTGACTCTAACCTTTATTCTACGAATCATAACTCTAAGCTTTATTCAGAGCTTCAGACAATTGAACCCAACAAACAAGTACGTCAAGTGTATGTACAGCTTTCTGAAGCTCTTTTTAAAGGTTCTCTCATTGAATCTGACTCTGGTTATGTTTATGACAGATACTACATCGATAAAGCAACAGTAAGTGGTAAGACGGGTGGTTGGATTCACCCGGGAATAGATATCTCAGCTCAAGCAGAAAAAAAGGATGAGAAGGGCAAGGTCATCATCCCTGCAACTGATATCTACTCACCAGTCGATGGCATAGTTGTTCGAGACATATATGACTATGGACCTGGTGGTGGAAGGGCTATTTCTATTCAGGAAAAGGTAGATGGAAAGCTAGTTAATCGTTTTTGGTGGTACTTACATCTAGACAATAATACAAGTATTGACAAAGACGTGAAAGCTAATCAAACAAAGATTGGTCATCCTGGGAATGTCACTGGTCTCGCTCCTCACCTTCATTTAACTGTTACAACCACATCCGATAAAAATGCAGCTTTAGATGTCTATAAATATAACTACGAGGGCTCACCTGGGGTAACTCAAGAACAAGCTGCGATAAATGTAGTGACCGCAAGAACAATGAGTCCTTTACAGGCTTTTTGGGAAGCACAAAATAAAGTTCTTAGATAGTCGGATGAGCGATCGCTCTTTCTCTCCCAGATTCAGAAAGGATCTCGCCCATCATTCATCAACAGAGCGAGATCCCTTATTACATCCGCGTTAATCTGCATCCATCTGCGGTAAAAAAAGAGCGAGATCCCTTTCTCTACCAAATTAATAAAGGATCTCGCCCATAATTCATCAAAAGATCGATCGCCCTTCCTGCATCCGCGTTAATCTGCGTCCATCAGCGGTAAAAAAAGAGCGAGATCCCTTTCTCGGCCAGATTCAGAAGGGCGATCGCCCATAATTCATCAAAAGATCGATCGCCCTTCTGGCATCCGCGTTAATCTGCGTCCATCAGCGGTAAAAAAAGAGCGAGATCCCTCGATCACCCAGACTCAAAAGGGCGATCGCTCGTCTTATAATCATGAAGGGCGATCGCTCTACCAGTGCTCATGCACCCCATCCAAAACCCAACTTCCCTGAAGTATGTCATCAGGTAACATCCTAACTGTCACAGATGTTCTCAATTTCCTTGTCCGTGGAATCGATAAAACTACCCTCGAAACAGAACTTACTGCTTCGAGTTGGATATCCACTCCAGCTAGAGGAGGTTCAAAAAGCGGTGCGGGTACAATTTGGACAAGCCCAGACACTCAATACAGTGTCAGAATTATGACTCAACCTGATGGTTCATCCTATGCTCGTGTTTACAATGGCCCAGGAGGAGGTGCACCCGCAGAACAACCCCTCAACGCATCAGGAAAACCCGGAAGTCGTGGAGACACCCACTTTATTCTGCTCCCTTAATCCCATTTATTCGTCAGATTATGAACTTTCAACAAATTTGGCAACAATACGATTTTACAGAATCAGAATTGCTATCGATGGGGTGGCAATTTCCCTATGATTATGTCCTCAATCTCAACTACTATTGGCAACTAAATCCAACTAATTCTACTTCTCAAGTTGCTACCACAGACCAATTTTTAAACATTATCCTCAAAACCTGCATTCGACTTGACATACAACTCAACCCAAATCCTGATGAGTTAAATCAAAAGCCTACAAACCTCGGCACAATCATCGGCTGGGGGCAAGTTACTCCCTCTCCTTGGTTAGAAACTCTATCCCTTTCTCCTAATGAGTGGCTGCATCTGTTATTTGAAATTGGTGGAAATAACAAAATTGAAGCTGTTTGTCGATCGCTAGTTGTCGAACAATTGGTCAAACAACCCTTAGCACTCAGTTCATAAGAGGAGATAAATACAGTGTTTTCCCATTTTTGGCGTTTGGGCCAATTGTTTAAACGTTTCTTCTGCCGCGACAAGAAAGCGATCGGAAGCATCCATATTATCTTCCGCCATGTAAGTGGCTAATTCAATCAAGTCACGGATAACTTGCGGACGTTTTTGGATCGAGGTCATTTTTATTCCTGCAACCCCTGATTCTGGGAAATACGCGATCGCACAGCTTGACGAATCTCCATCCAATTTTCCTCCGTCATCGCGGTAGGATTTCCCGATTCCAAACCCTCTAATAACATCGCTTCCAAACGTTCTGAAGCTTTGCGTTTTTGGTCTTGGCGAATTAATTCACGGAAATATTCGCTAGCTGTACTATAACCACCTTGAGCTACCTGTGCTTCTATATAAGTTCGCATTGAGTCAGGTAGAGAAATATTCATGCTTGTCACGGGTATTACTTACCTCATTTAACTCGTTATCTTATTATGGCAGATTTTGCCATTTTTTGTCAAGCCTCACACAACCTGTAATTTTGTAATAAAAAATTGGGAAGATAGATCGCCCTCGATCGACCAGACTCAAAAAGGCGATCGCCCATCATTCATCAAAAGAGCGATCGCCCTTCCGTTTGTGAATTCAACTAACAAAAAATTGTCATTTCAGCCAATAATTGCTAAAATAATTACCAAAAACTATTCTGATTAGCCAATGAGCGACATCTCTATCAGCTTGCCAGATGACTTACTCACATACGTCAATCAAAAAGTGCCCAACCCCAGTGCTTTGATAGAATCTCTCTTAAAACAATGGCGAAAACAACAAGAAAACCAAGCTTTAGCAGAAGCTTGCAAGCTAATTGACGAATTAGATTTAGGATGGGATGAGGAATGGCAAGCTCAAGCGATTACCGACTGGGAAGCATCCCGATAGCTAGATTCGATCCCTCAGTAGGAACAGAAATACGCAAAACGCGACCTGCGTTAGTCATTTCTGGTACGCTGTTCAACGAGCGGCGCAGCAAAATGACTGTTTTGCCATTTACATCCGCTCGTCCTCACGATCCTCGGATTTCTGCTGAAGTTGTTGCGTGCGTTTTGCAGGCGAAGTAGATTTAGCAATCCCAACTTGCAGTTCAAACAGGACTTGTGGAAATGCCTATTTCTTGAGGAGGTACATTAGCAAGGTTTTGGGCAACTTGTCCTTGTCCTTTAAAGTAGTATATTAATGTATTTGTATCCAAAACCTACATCTAAAAGCTCTCCCGCAAAAAGTCTTCCCCCGACTCGCTACGAATCTCTTCCAGAGTAGGAAAGTCATCTGCCCACTCTCCAGCGAGGGAATAAACCAATTCCTGCCAAGAAGTTAAAGAATCTACTGTATCGGTTGATTGGTTCGCATTCAGGTACTTGGCACGAATAAACTCAGCGAAAGTGAGAATTTCGCTAGCTTGGTTTTGGGAAAGAGTTTTGACGATCGCGTAGATTTGTTCAATAACAGTCATAATTGGATTATAGATAAAGTGCAGGTTATCTTTATTTTAGTAATTATAGTTCATTTAGTCGCCCTTCCTCCATCCGCGTCCATCAGGCATCTGTTGCAGTTGCTAAAAAGAGCGAAATTCCTTGGTTTGAAATGAATTCGCGATCGCTCCTTAATAAGGTGTTAGCTTGCGATCTAATGAAATGGGCGAGATCCTTTTCTCTCCCAGATTCAGATTCAACTATCCCAGAGAACAATGACTCAGACCCTCAACATCCAACACTTACCACCAGAAGCTATTCATTCGCTGATGACCCATTTGCCTGACTGTGTGAAAGTCGCCCTGATGGAAAAAGCTAGGCAGCTAGAATGCTCTCTGGAAGCTGCGATCGAAATGGCGATCGCTAGTTTTCTAGACTCAGAAGCTTTCAGCTTTGAAGATTGCCTATTATCGCAACGTCTTAAGGAATCAGAACGGGTAGAATTTCCCCAAAAGAAATAGAGTGCGATCGCCCATTATTCATCAAAAGAGCGAGTTCCCTTCTTGCATCCGCGTTAATCTGCGTCCATCTGCGGTAAAAAAAGAGCGATATCCCTTTCTCACCCATATCCAGAAGGGAGCTCCCTCAACTATTACCTATAATTCCAATCAATCCCTCTTTCAACGACTGAATATCTACATCGTGAAGCCTTCCCAATTTTTTGAGTATCAGTTGCTTCTCAATTGTCGTAATAACAGGCTTAATCATAGAAGCTTTTAAAAGCCCAGCCGATCCCCAATCTGTGATGACAATATCACCAACTTTCGGGCTACTGCTAACTTGGCTAGTTATACCCCTAAGAATGCGATCGGGATATTCTGCATTATAAACGTCAGAACTAATAACAACTGCTGGACGTTTTTTATTAGTAGTTTGATCTGTAAAAGGAAACGGAACTAAAACCACATCACCAAAATTATAACTCGTCATACTCCGCGTCCTCTGGGTTATCCCAAATTTTAGCAAAAGCTGCTTCTGAGAGTTGAGTTGCAGTATAAACGAGAAGACGATCTTCACTTCGCGTTAAAAGGAAATCGATAAAATCTTCTAATACCGTAATTTTATCGGGCGGTAAACTACGGATTTTTTCCATCAGCTTTGTTTCCGGGTTTTGGGCAACACTCATATTATCTCTCACTTGTTAATTTTAACTTAGCATACATTTTATATTCAATCAATTTAATCTAATTTATTCCTTCGGTCATTCTTCTAAACCTAATTCCGCCAATTCCTGTAACTCGGTCTCTTCTGCATAGACTTCCGAATAGAGCATCGCCGATTCTTTCAACTGCTCGGTTTCTAACGCTAATTTCAACCGTTGAATCGCTATTCTAACCAATTCACTAGGATCTTTAAATCCATAGTTTTGACAGAGTTATAAAAGTTTTATCGGAGATTCATCGAGTTTAAATGTTTGCTCTTTCATAGTAAAAATACTAGGAAGCTTCAGAAAGTTAGTTGTATCAAAAGCGGTTTTTAGGAACCCACTATTTTTATGATAACATACATTCGTAGATATTGTGCAAACAAACTAGCAAGTATTAATAACACCATATTCACCCCAAAACTATGAAAAAAATCATCATTGGCATCATGGGTCCCGGCGAGAGTGCCACATCAACCGACTTAGAAAACGCCTATCAACTCGGACAACTCATCGCCGAAGCAGGATGGATATTGCTAACGGGCGGTAGAAATGTCGGCGTCATGGATGCCGCCAACAAAGGAGCAAAATCAGCTAACGGTTTAACAGTCGGCATCCTTCCGGGAAATGACACTCGCGGCATTTCTGAAGCTGTAGATATTGCGATTATCACCGATATGGGAAACGCCAGAAATAACATTAACATTCTTTCTTCAGACGTAATAATTGCCTGCGGTATGGGCACGGGCACTGCTTCGGAAATCGCCCTCGCCCTGAAAGCTAACAAACAAGTTATCTTGTTAAATGACAGCGCAGAAAGTAAACTTTTCTTTAAAGATTTAGCACAATTTAACATCTTTGTGGTAAACAATGCTGTAGAGGCTATGAATCAAGCTCGCGAAATCCTAGTAAATCCCAGATGAAATCCAAGATGAGACTAAGCAAATTCAACTTTTGTGCGATCGGCATTTTCCTGACTTTGGGGATTTTCGTCAGTAGCAAAGCAGACGGAGGAATTGTACAGTTCACTTTCAGCAACAAATCCACTCAAAAATTAGCACAAACCCTCCCTCCTCCTCCCCCTTCCGCAAGGCCTGTTACCGGAGGAGAAACGCCACCTATTCGCAGCGAATCCGTGCCGGATCAAATAGCTTTAGCAACCCATTTGCAGACAATCAAAGCTAGACTCTACGGTGCTTACTGGTGTCCTAACTGTCACGCGCAACAAGAACTTTTCGGCAAAGAAGCATTTAGCGCGATTACTTACATTGAGTGCGATCCCAGAGGCAAAGATGCTCAACCGGATTTGTGCCAAGCTGTCAATATTAAAGTTTATCCTACTTGGGAAATTCGGGGTAAATATTACACGGGGCGGCATTCTTTGGAAAAACTGGCTATTTTATCCGGTTATAGAGGTAGCAGCAATTTTCAACCACAACTTTCCTCTCCTTAGAAATATCTCAATTAGTTCGCACTCGCCCACTAAGAAACCGGGCTTTTGAACCTAGATTAACGGTTTTCAGCAATTATTTTGGTTAAAAACCCGGTTTCTCGCCACCCGTGCGTCCAGGAATATAAATGTAGGGTGTGCACGGCGCACCTAAAATTAGGATTTTTATGAATCCCACTTCTGAATAATATGAATTGACATGAGAGCGAGCTAGTTATTTAATTGTAATTAGGCGGACAGATATATATCAATTTCAGATTAGCAGTTATTCAGGAGACTGAAGCGATGCAGTTACAAGTTAGCAACAAACAAATAATCTGGATCAGTTTGCTGTCCTTTTCCGCAATTTCATTTCCCGTAACCAGCCAAGCTATAACAGTACAAAAAGTCCCGAATCCCCGCCAAGTAAATAACACTTGGGTAACGGACAAGGCAAACATTCTCAGCGACAGCACCGAAACTCAGCTAAATCAAATGATTTCGGATTTAGAGGCAAAAAACGGCTCAGAAATCGCTG
>Ga0247774_1001755_pt1 | contig 10840 bp, 4 predicted proteins | sample UWRJL001104B6_FD_179933 | JGI IMG/M metagenome (GOLD analysis project Ga0247774, IMG submission 179933) | Plant litter microbial communities from Arlington Agricultural Research Station in Wisconsin, United States - UWRJ-L001-104B-6 | ecosystem: Environmental > Terrestrial > Plant litter >... | reverse complement strand
GGAGCGGGTGGTGCGAGTCGGTGCGTTCAGCACGGCGGCGCGAGAGCTGGGGATGGCTGATATTAATTACACTCGCGGTTCTCTCAGCTTGTTTGACGGCTCGGTGTTTAATGCTGACGATCCGATCGGCTATCTCAACAATCTGGCGATTAAACGCGATTTCACGATGGCTGAAGTTATACTCGATTCCGGCCGCCGAGCTGCTTAAAGGGGTTTTTAGTTGGATAAAAACAGGGTAATTGCTAATTGTTAGTTGTTGGTTGTTAGTTGTTAGTTGTTAACTGCTAATTGCTAGTTAGTAATTCCCTCTTCCCTCTTCCTTCTTGCCTCTTGCCTCTTCCTTCTTCCTTCGCCAATCACCCACTCACAAATTCCCAAACCTATGATTAATACTTCTCTCAACCAGACGAATACCAAAACCCAAATTAAGTCTAAGAAAGATCGCCAGCAGCCTTTTTTGGTGATGGACAATGTTTACAAAGAATATCCAAACGGTTACAGGGCTTTAGAAAACGTCAATCTGAATGTAGCTGAGGGAGAGTTTATTACTCTGATCGGACACTCGGGCTGCGGCAAATCAACACTGTTAAATATGGTGTCGGGTTTTAGCCATCCCAGCCAGGGCACCGTGTCGATTAACGGGCAGCGGATTACGAAGCCGGGCCCCGATCGCATGGTGGTGTTTCAGGGTTACGCTTTGCTGCCTTGGCGGACGGTGTTTGAAAATGTTTATTTGGCGGTTAATTCTGTATTTCCGAATAAGTCGAAGGTCGAAAAAAATGCGATCGTCAATGAGCATTTGGCGATGGTGGGATTGACGGAAGCTGCTCAGAAAAGACCGCCCCAAATTTCGGGGGGGATGAAGCAGCGGGTTTCGATCGCCCGCGCTTTGGCAATTCGCCCGAAAGTGCTGATTTTAGACGAACCTTTTGGTGCTCTGGACGCAATTACTAAGGAGGAATTGCAAGAAGAGTTGCTGAAAATCTGGAACGATCACCGCTGTACGGTGTTGATGATTACTCACGATATTGACGAAGCGCTGTTTTTGGCCGATCGACTGGTGATGATGACTAACGGCCCGTCGGCGACAATTGGCGAGGTTCTGGAGATTCCTTTTCCGCGTCCGCGCGATCGGGTTCAAATGATGGAAGATCCGGAATACTACAATTTGCGGAACTACGCCCTAGATTTCCTGTTCCGTCGCTTTGCACACGATCACGATGCCTAATCGGTTGGGAAATCAAAGTTAAAGAGGAGAATATGAGACATATCCAACAAGTTTAATTCTTGTGCGCAGTAGGGGTTAGGTATCCTGTCGGCCCAAGACGAGCTTTTTTGCAGAAGTCTCTGGAAAAGTTTAAGCCCCAGTGTTCCCCGATGTCAGGGGAAGATCGCAGCAGGCGCAATTTTCCCGATCCGGTTGGGTAAGCTGAAGCTTTATGGTGGGCGAGAAGTTTTTTGGGAGGTTCGGATCTTTTTCCCAGCTTTTACGTCTACCAGCGAAGAGACCCGATTGCCTAGCTGTCGGTAAGCTGGCATGAACAGAGCCCGCCTTCGATTCGAGGGTGGGCTTCTTCTTCATGTTATTAACCGTTTGTGGGCGATCGAGGGTGTGTGCATTCCACCCTTTGAACTGGCACACTCCGGGAAGTTGATTAGTGTTTGATGAATTAATGTTTTTGTCAATATCCCTCTTTTGTCACTCTGGGAAAATAAAAATAAGAGCCAAATTTTTAACTGTAGATATAGCGAGCATTTGAACATTTATTTTCTAACAGAATGGCTGAAATCAGGATTTTTGGTAAAAGTCTTATGCTCTAAGCCTTCCTGATTATTTTTTGCCGAAAGTGACAAATGAGGGATAAATTTACCTCAAGGGCGTGGTTAATTTGATAAAAAAGCAAGAAATAACTGAAACTTTTAAGCTGTTTAGCATTTAAACTGCGTATTTCAGAGGCTGAAACCCTTTACGGGCTTAGATAGCCTCTGAGATTTTAATGGTGAACAACTTATTTCCATAATCTAATGATTAAAACCTTCAAATAGTAGAGCAAATACTATACAATGTTAATGAGCTCAGGCAATTCAAAGCCTAATGCCAACCAAGACAACTTTACTTAGGAGTACATTTCAAAATGGCTGGAATTAAAATCAACAATCTGGATATCGATATTATTCGTGCTTGGAAGGATGAAGAGTATCGCAACAGCCTGAGTGAAGAGCAGCGTTCCCAGTTGCCTGAAAACCCAGCAGGAATGATTGAACTGTCCGATGAGGATATGGGTTCTGTAGTAGGAGGAGATCCTGTAGCAGCAGGAGGTAGTCAGATGTGCTGTAATTGTAGCGACTGCACCAAACTTATAATCAAGTCTCCTGAATTTGACACCTTCTCGGAAATCTTAGAATCTGGCCCTGATTTCTTGCCTTAGGATAACACCAAAAACGAAGGGTGGGTCAAAAAAACCACCCTTTTTTCCTTGCTGATATTACTTTGTTAACAGGAGACTAAGACTATGCATCAAGTATCTTTTCAAGACTCTGCTTGGTACAAAGCCATACCCTTAAGTGAACGTATTGCACTACTTGGAAACATACAGGGGGCGATCCCCAATCTTGATATCAATACAGATTTGGCACAGCGACTGATGCAGCGATGGAAATCGCAACCCCATTTTACAAGTGACTCTTGTTTTGCCCAACGTCTGATAACGGATGAAATTACTGAGGAGGAATTGTTTTATCTTCTCGGTGAGCCAATTGATGCTTTGAAAAACCGTTTTCCAGATGCCCCAAATTGGTTGACAGAGTTAGCTGAGGCATTTTCTCATCCTACTTGCTTCAATGCCAAAATAATTCTTGAGCCAGAAAAAACAAAAGAGAAAGGAAAGGCAGGGTTTTTGTATGCCATTGAGCCGCTAATTATCCAAGGAATTGACCGCCTGCATCAGGGAATTCAGGAGCTAATCCAGATACAATCTAATTTGCCTTTTGACCCCAGTACTGTCGAAGATTTGTTATTTACCAATCTAAAAGGGCAATTGCTCTGGATGTTGAGTCGCACAATGATTTTAGAACTAAATGTGGCTCGTCTACAAGGACTATTAAAAGGTGAAACTCCAGAGGAGCGGTTTCAGAGCTTTTTACAACGCCTACGACAGCGTGAGGTAGTGATTCCCCTCTTGCAAGAGTATCCAGTCCTTGCTCGTCAACTTGTAATTAGCATTAAACGTTGGGTCAATTTTAGTCTGGAATTTCTCCAACACCTCTGTAACGATTGGGATGCTATTTGCACCACATTTAGTCCCAAAGCAGAACCAGGCTTACTCGTGCAGATAGATGGCGGGAGAGGCGACACGCATCGCGGCGGACGTAGCGTGCTAATTGCAAAATTTAGCTCTGGCTTCCAAATTGTTTATAAACCCAAACCTCTAGCGGTTGATATCCATTTTCAGCAACTCCTAGAATGGCTAAATCAGCGTGGCAATCATCCATCATTCCGCACTCTAAAAATTATAAATCGAGGTACTTATGGGTGGGTTGAATTTTTCGCTGTTCAAAGCTGTACTGACTCAGAAGAAATTCAGCGCTTTTATGAAAGGCAGGGTGCTTACTTGGCACTCTTGTATGCTCTTGAAGCTACCGACTTTCATAATGAGAACCTAATTGCTACCGGGGAACATCCAATTTTAATTGACCTGGAATCTCTTTTCCATCCTCGTATTAAAAATTTCGACCTTAAAAAATCTGATGAACTTGCTGTTAATACAATAAATTATTCTGTTTTGCGTGTTGGCTTACTGCCCCGACGCATCTGGATAAATGCTGAGTCTGAGGGAATTGAGATCAGTGGTTTAGGGGGAAAAAAGGGACAACTAACACCTACTAGGGTTCAGTATTTAGAAGGAACTGGAACCGATGAAATGCGCGTAGCTCGTAAGAGGAAGCCAATGCAGGGCGGCCAGAATCAACCTACCCTTAATGAGTCGGAAGTTAATGCGTTAGACTACACTGAGGCAATTATTAGTGGCTTCACTAGCATCTATCAGTTATTTTTGCAACACCGAAATGATTTGTTGTCAGAAAACAGCCCTTTGGCTTGTTTTGCCTCTGATGAAATGCGGTTTATCCTGCGACCAACTCAAATTTATGGTTTGTTGCTGCATGAAAGTTTTCACCCTGATTTGTTACGAAATGCTCTAGATCGCGATCGATTTTTCGACAGACTTTGGAGAGGAATTGATCACAGCCCCTATCTAGCAAAGGTGATTGCGGCTGAACGCAACGAACTCTGGGAAGGTGACATACCCATGTTTTCCACTCGCCCAGATTCGCGCGATCTTTGGACGAGTTATAATGAGCGAATTCCTGAGTTTTTCGACGAATCAGGCATGACTCTAGTGAAAAATCGTCTCCAGGAACTCAGTGAAGCTGATTTGACACAGCAGCTATGGTTTATTCGTGCTTCTCTTACTACATTAGCGATGGTAGGAGAACAAGGAAAATGGCCCAATTACCATCTGAGCGAACCGCAAAATAGTGCTAGCCGTGAGCAATTGTTGGCAGCTGCACAGGCAGTTGGCGATCGCTTAGAGACGCTAGCATTGCGGGGTGAGCAGGATGTCTCTTGGATTGGCTTGATGCTTTTAAACGAAAAGCACTGGACTCTAACTCCCTTCGGCATAGAACTTTATCATGGTCTACCAGGGGTAATTCTATTCCTTGCCTATCTTGGCACTGTTACTGCCCAGAAACGTTACACTGAACTGGCAAAAGGGGCATTGATAACGCTGCAACGTCAGATAGAAAGTAGCAAAGCATCCATCACATCAATCGGTGGCTTTGAGGGATGGGGAGGAGTAATCTATACTCTGACTCATCTAGGGGTGCTGTGGAACGATCCCGATCTCCTTAATGAGGCTGAATTATTGGGAGAAATTCTCCCAGATTTGATTGAAAAGAATAAAAAATTAGACATTATTAGCGGTGCTGCTGGATGTATTGGCAGTTTAATCAGTCTGTACCGTTGTCGCCCTTCTCAAAGTATACTTGCTGCTGCTATTAAGTGTGGCGACCAGATTATTTCTCATGCTCAAACTACGGAGGGAAGTGTTGGTTGGCTGCCAGAAGATGCGGGGGAAAAACCGCTATCTGGATTCTCTCATGGTGCGGCTGGGATGGCGTGGGCGTTACTAGAGTTAGCATCTTTGACTGGTGATTTGCGCTTTCGGACAACGGCTCTAGCTGCAATTGAGTACGAGCGCAGTCTCTTCTGTCCTGAAGTGAGAAATTGGACTGACCTCCGCTATGTTTCCGGTTCATCTGCTCTCAGCTATGTTTCCAGTCTGCCCGATCTCAGCTATTTTCCTAGTGCGATTTTGTCGGACAATAAGGACTACCAGCATATATGCATGACGGCGTGGTGTCATGGTGCCCCAGGCATTGGACTAGCTCGCTTACGTTGTCTTCAGCATTTAGATGATGCCGCAATCAGGGCAGAAATTAACACAGCCCTTCAAACCACCTTGGATCAAGGCTTTGGTCACAACCACTCCCTGTGTCACGGCGACTTGGGGAATCTGGAATTGCTCCTGCAAGCTAGCTTAACCCTTGATGACCCGCAGTGGAAAACACAAGTTGACCGCCTTGCTGCCATCATCCTCGAAAGCATTGATAAACATGGCTGGCTGTGCGGCGTTCCCTTGGGAGTTGAGACACCTGGACTGATGACCGGACTGGCAGGCATCGGCTATGGATTACTACGACTGGCAGCACCAGAGCGTGTCCCCTCGGTGCTGGTGCTGGAGCCTCCGTTGCTTAACAGCGCAGTATAGAAGACTGATGAGTGAGCGCAACCTAAGAGAGTGACCGATCTCGCCTTCTTGAATCGCATAGAAGAGTTTTGATCGCCAAGTTTTCATCATTTAAGACAACTTCATATTCAAGGTTTTGTACAACCCAAAGGACTACGGACAACACAATTCAAGAGTGCTGTACTTTAATAAGAGTGACTGTGAGGTAGTCAGACAAGTTTTGCAGGCTGTATACGGGGAGGTGCGATCGCATTCTGGGCCAGAAGTTCTCCTATTCACCATGCAGCTTGCACTTGGCAGAGGAACCAGACCAAAAGTTTGTTGCAGCGTCCTTATCTCAATGCCAACTCTGAAGATATCCCTCTTTTGTCACTCTGGAAAAATAAAAATAAGAGCCAAATTTTTAACTGTAGATATAGCGAGCATTTGAACGTTTATTTTCTAACAGAATGGCTGAAATCAGGATTTTTGGTAAAAGTCTTATGATCTAAGCGTTCCTGATTATTTTTTGCCGAAAGTGACAAATGAGGGATATAGCGGTTTTCAGTTGAGTGAAGTACAGATGCTCGGCTAGGGAAACGGCCGATCCTAAGTCCGGCGCAGGGATCTGTGACTTTTAACAATTGGTATAAGACTGATGATTGTAGCAACAGTTTTTTAAATTGGTATTACTCAGGTTTGCACGGAAAACTCCTCTGGGTCAATATCCCAATTTACCCAGCGAATTGCTTCTTTAGCCGATCGCACATCAGGCGGCACTCGCAAAGCGTGAATGTGTCCCGTGCTCGGACAAGTCATTTTTAACAAATAAATCGGCTTTGCATTACCCTCGTCATCAAAATCATCGTCAAAGTCGATGCTTAATAAAGTGTATTCCTGCCAACTATCTAATTCTGTCAGCGCTAATTCTTGACAAATGCGATCGTAACCAATTCTCTGAATTAACAATCGACGCAGTTCGGCATTTTCTTCAAATAAAAGCCATTCTGCTTCCCACAAATCGGGGTGTACTTTTCCGTATTTTTCGGGTAATTTAACGCCGTGGTGAAAGTATAAACTGTAGCCGTCTGCAAATGCGATCGCCGGTTCTCCTTCAGCGTGTAGCCGATTTTCAGCGTCAAAGCGGATGTGCAGGGGGCGATCGCAAACTAGGCAAACTTTTTCAAACGGAAATATCCAACCGCAATCCTCGAACAACTGTTGCTTGCAGCGAAATAGTTCTTGTGCTTTTTGGTCGAGAGTAATACCAAATTTCGCTATCAAAAATTCAATCCAATGGATTTCCTCCACCCTCTCCGTAGGGGTTAGTGGCCTTAGATAGTAAGGCTCGGCCATGAGATCACCTCCCAGCGATTCTCCGTAATTTGCTACCAAGTCCTGAAATTCTGAGTCGAGTATGTTATCAACTGACTGCTCTAGTCTTATTTCCTGCCACAGAACACGCCGCCACACCTCACCCGAACATCCTAGGTACAGCCCTTGAAATAACTCATCCAACAATCTGTTTCTCCTTACTAAATTGCCAACCCCTATTTCCCATTTTTGAAGTTGCGATATCCAGGAGATTTTGAGTTGTTTGGGTAGTTTTATTGAAGCTACCTGTGGACTGCTGCAAACAATAACTTGGGGTGCTTCTCGACCAATAGCTGCATAGATTTTTTTCACCGTTTCTGTAGCTTTTTGAGCATCAATTGGCGTGGTAGAGAGCGTCAGGTACTTCTGTCTAAGTTCGCTCGACAGATTGAAGTAGGTAATTTGATTGTTACGAAGACTCAGTTCGGTCAGGTTGGTGAGTGCCGCCAGCCCAGTGATATCGGTAATTTGATTCGAGTCCAGATACAGTATGGTCAGGTTGGTGAGTCCCGACAGCCCAGTTATATCGGTAATTTGATTGTATTTCAGACTCAGGTCGATCAGGTTGGTGAGTCCCGACAGTCCAGCGATATCGGTAATTCGATTGTTGTAGAGACTCAATTCAGTCAGGTTGATGAGTGCCGACAGCGAGGTGATATTGGTAATTTGATTGGAGTCCAAATCCAGGTCGGTCAGGTTGGTGAGTGCCGACAGCGAGGTGATGTCGGTAATTTGATTGGAGTCCAGATTCAGGTGGGTCAGGTTGGTGAGTGCCGACAGCGAGGTGATATCGGTAATTTGATTGTCGCCAAGACCCAGCGATGTCAGGTTGGTGAGTGCCGATAGCCAGGTGATATCGGTAATTTTATTGTTGTAGAGCTTCAGTTCGGTCAGGTTGGTGAGTGCCGATAGCCCAGTGATGTCGCTAATTTGATTGTCGATGAGATCTAGTTTTGTCAGGTTGGTGAGTGCCGACAGCGGACTAATATCGGTAATTTCATTGCTGTCGAGATACAGTATGGTCAGATTGGTGAGTGCCGACAGCGCAGTGATATCGGTAATTTGATTGTTGGAGAGATAAAGTTCGGTCAGGTTGGTGAGTGCCGACAGCCCAGTGATGTCGGTAATTTGATTGATGTAGAGCCGCAGTTTTGTCAGATTGGTGAGTGCCGACAGCGAGGTGATATCGGTAATTTGATTGTATTTCAGACTCAGTTCGGTGAGGTTGGTGAGTGCCGACAGCGAGGTGATATCGGTAATTTGATTGTATTCCAGACTCAGTTCGGTGAGGTTGGTGAGTGCCGACAGCGAGGTGATACCGGTAATTTGATTGTTGCCAAGACCCAGCGATGTCAGGTTGGTGAGTGCCGACAGCGAGGTGATATCGGTAATTTGATTGTATTCCAGATTCAGGTGGGTCAGGTTGGTGAGTGCCGACAGCGAGGTGATATTGGTAATTTGATTGTTGCCAAGACCCAGCGATGTCAGGTTGGTGAGTGCCGACAGCCCAGTTATATAGGTAATTTGATTGTGGCCAAGACCCAGCGATGTCAGGTTGGTGAGTGCCGATAGGCCAGTGATGTCGGTAATTTGATTTTTGCCGAGAGACAGTTCGGTCAGGTTGGTGAGTGCCGATAGCGGATTTATATCGGTAATTTGATTCTCGTTGAGATGGAGTTCAGCGAGGTTTAAAAGTACCTTCTGGGCTTCATGGCAGTCAGAAGTGCCAGCAATTTCTAACAGCATCTCAACTGTATGCCTTGCCTCTCTTGTCAGACGATTTTTGTGCAAGCACCAGTCGGCAAAGCTACTGAGATTAATTGGTTGGTTTGCTTGTTGTTCTGGCATTGTAAATTTTGAGTCAAGTTTGGTAAAATATCAGTTTTTCATGTTTGTACGCTAAATTCCTCTGGGTCGGTTCCCCAATTTACCCAGCGAATTGCTTCTTGAGCTGATTCTAGATCAGGCGGCACTCGCAAAGCGTGAATGTGTCCCGTGCTCGGACAAGTCATTTTTAACAAATAAACTGGCTTTGCATTACCCTCCCGATCGAAATCATCGTTAAACTCGATGCTTAACAGCGTGTATTCCTGCCAACTATCTAATTCTGTCACTGCTAATTCTTGACAAATGCGAGCGTAACCAATTCTCTGAATTAACAATCGACGCAGTTCGGCATTTGATTCCGATAGAAGCCATTGTGCTTGCCACAAATCGGGGTGTACTTTTCCGTATTTTTCGGGTAATTTAACGCCGTGGTGAAAGTATAAACTGTAGCCGTCTGCAAATGCGATCGCCGGTTCTCCTTCAGCGTGTAGCTCGTTGGCGCTGTCAAAGCGAAGGTGCAGGGGGCGATCGCAAATTACGCAAATTTTCTCAAACGGCAATATCCACCCGCACTCCTCGAACACCTGTTGCTTGCAGCGAAGTAGTTCTTGTGCTTTCAAGTCGAGAGTAACACCAAATTTCGAGATCAAAAATTCAGTCAAATGAATTTCCTTCACCAGAATTGTAGGATTTAGTGGTTCTAGAGCGTTAAAATATGAGCGCAAACCATCTGCCAGCGATCCTAGGTCATTTCTCACCAATTGCTGAAATTCTGACGCCAGAATGCGATCGGCATTCGGCTCTAGTATGATTGCATTCGCCAGAGCATTCCACAACGCCCAACCCGAAAATCCTACGTCCAACCATTGAAAAAATTTGTCCAACAAAGATTTTCCCCATACTAAATTTGTCACCGCTATTTCCGATCTTTGAGCTGGTGCGTCCCACTCTTCAAGCATTTGCTCCAACAAAGAGTTTTGATCTACTAAATTTGTCACCGCTATTTCCGATATTTGATCTCGTGATACACTGTCAATATTGAGTAGTTTGAAGAGTTCGAGAGAAGCGACCTGCGGACTGCTGCAAACAATAACTTCGGCTGCTTCCACACCAATAGCTGCATAGATTTTTTTCACGGCTGTTGTAGCTTTTTCATAATCAATAGGCGCAGTCTTGAGGGTAAGGTACTTTTGTGTAAGTTCCCTCGGCATATCTAAGTCGGTAATTGGATTGTTGTAGAGATAAATTTCGGGTTCGTTGGTGAGTGCCGACAGCGGAGTGATATCGGTAATTTGATTGCTGGTGATAATCAGTTTGACCAGCTTGGTGAGTCCCGAAACCGGAGTGATGTCGGTAATTTGATTGTTGTGGAGATTCAGTATGAACATATTGGTGAGTGCCGACAGTCCAGTGATGTCAGTAACTGGAGTGTTGCAGAGAAACAGTCTGGTCAGATTTGTAAGTTCCGACAGCCCAGTGATGTCGGTAATTGGATTGTTGGAGAGATGCAGCCTTCTCAGGTTGATGAGTGGTGACAGCGGAGTGAGATCGGTAATTGAATTGGTTTCGAGATGCAGGCTTGTGAGGTTGTTGAGTCCCGACAGCGGAGTTATGTCGGTAATTTGATTTTCTTCCAGATGCAGTCTGGTCAGGTTGGTGAATCCCGATACCGGAGTTATGTCGGTAATTTTATTGGACGGGAGATGCAGTTCAGTAAGGTTTGAAAGTACCCGATTGGCTTCATTGCAGTCACAAGTGCCAGCCTGTTTTAACAGCACTTCAACTGTATGCCTGGCCGATTCTGAAAGACTATCTTTGTGCAAACACCAATCGGCAAAGCTACTGAGATT
>Ga0247774_1001754_pt1 | contig 10841 bp, 9 predicted proteins | sample UWRJL001104B6_FD_179933 | JGI IMG/M metagenome (GOLD analysis project Ga0247774, IMG submission 179933) | Plant litter microbial communities from Arlington Agricultural Research Station in Wisconsin, United States - UWRJ-L001-104B-6 | ecosystem: Environmental > Terrestrial > Plant litter >... | reverse complement strand
AGCATATTGAAATTATCAGCATCTATCCGGGCCAGGGTGATCATGTGCAGGACGCAGAAAAGATGGGCCTGGTTCTTTGTAAGTCCGAGATGGTTGTTCGATATCTGAACGATCAATTCCTGGATAGTGTGTAAGTGAGAGATTGGGGGACTTTGAAGAAGTGACCAAGTAAGAACATGGTGCGAGAATACAACGAGCATTAATGGATGGTGATTGGCGCGAACTAGGTCTGCGGGGTTGCCTTGGTTGTACATGGCACAAAACATGAAACAAGAATGTTCCTTGGCTATTTTGTTTCTTGGTTCACTACATTTCGTATCTTCACCGTCTGAATGGAATATTTTGTCAGCGCCTCCCAAAACAGAATCGTCGACAAGAGTGAGCGTCAATGTTGAGAGCACCATGGGTCCCGTAACTTCTGCCACAGGTATTCTGTAGTGCCATCCTCACACATCCTTTTTGCTCCCTCGTCTCTCACCGGAGCCTGGCTCGACTCTGGCGGTGAGAAAAGTCCCGCACTGCAGAAAACCACTCGGAAATCAGGGTGGCGCCAATCAAGAGGAGGGCCTCAAGACATTGTGTGATCAACCACCTCCACCGGCGGGGTTATCGGGAGGCTCAGCCAGCCCTAAGGTCGGAACGAGCAGCATGCTTCCGCACGGCGCTAGTGTGTTCTTAACTCTGACAGCGATTGGAGGACAGGATGAGGCCAAACGAATAAGAAGGCTCTACGGACATTTGGACCGAGACAGCACAAAGTTATCGCCCGACGCTCGTGTGAAGCATACGATGCACATTTCCGCGAACGCCATCTCTATGCGAGTCAGACGACAGAACCCTCACGCATTATATTTGCAGCTATCAGTCTTTGCAGCGGATAGGACATCACATTAGCTTGAGCCGATCATATTAGGTCCTCGTCCGATTCGAGTACAATTGCAGGACCAGAAGCTCCGGCCCACCGTGTGGTTGCATAGATTCTGCAGCCTTCCGGTAGGATGCGAGACAAAGGCCCATTCAGCGACGCTGTCGCGTTTGGGTGAGACGCCCTTATGCCATCTCATCCTGTGCGGCCAGCTGTTGGTTGCTTGGCAGAAGTTGTCATGTCAGTATATAATCTCGACGGAGGATCTTGCCAGTTTCCGGTGCCGCGGTTGATATCTCCCGCCCTCTTTACGTCCGCTTTGCCGCGCACAGGCAGAAACAACATCTCGGCAACTTCGATAATACACATTTGATTCTGGAGAGCCATATCCAGAGCCCTTCATGAAGCTCTTCGAGCGTTTCTGGTCAGTTGTTACCCAGGTCCTCGGTATTGGAACCTTCTCCCTATCCGTCGACGATGGCATACAACAAGTCCCTCTGCAGGGAGGACCGCCGACTGTTGTAGAAGCCGGCCGTGGACCGATTTTTACCCCTCCAGGCCATGGATATCAATCGAAATTTGTCTGTGACTACTCGAACATGGGCTCCGGCTGGCGCCCCTGCTCGACTCCTGATGACCGTTCATGCTGGCTCAAAAATGACAACACGGGGGAGAAGTTTGACATCAACACCGACTACGAGGCTAAAGCCCCACAGGGTATAGTCCGGGAATATTTCCTCAGTGTCACTGACGGTTCAATCAATGCGGACGGGCTCAATTTCCCCGAAGCTAAGATGTTCAATGCTACCTATCCCGGCCCTTGGTTGCAGGCCTGTTGGGGCGACACGGTCCAAGTGACTGTCAAAAATCTTCTTAGTCATAACGGTACTAGTATCCACTGGCACGGTATTCGACAGAATCAAACCATGCACATGGACGGCGTAAACGGCATTACGCAATGTCCTATTGCACCAGGGGATCAGTTTGTCTACAGATGGAAAGCCACGCAATATGGCTCTACGTGGTACCACTCGCACTACTCTGTTCAGTACGCTGACGGGGTAGTAGGTCCTATGGTCGGTAGTTCACGGTGATTGGTGCATGTTAGGCGTTGATAGATTCTGGTCTAACGTTGTCAGACACTTCATGGTCCGGCCTCCTCACCATACGATGAAGCCGCTGAGACTCCATTGATCATGACAGACTGGGGTAAGTCAAGAGATCCACTCTACCAATCAAGTCCCTGGCAGCTATTAAGCTCCACCGAATGCCTTGCATCTCCCGTGTGGGGTTATGCTCGAGCCTCGGTGATTCCGTTAACGTCAACTATAGGCCACAACAGCGCATTCGCAGCGTTATATCCCCCGGGATTGAAAAATCCGAGCATTTTGTTGAACGGCCGTGGGAACGTCACTCGATTCTCTGGCGTCCCTGCCACGCTTCCAATTCCGGAGCCGCTCACCATCACGTTTCAAAAGCAAACTAACCCTCGACCGAAGAGGTACCTTCTGCGTTTGATAAACACGTCCTTTGGTAGCACATTTGTCTTTTCAATCGACAACCACAACCTTACCGTTGCGAGTGCTGATTTTGTTCCCATCCATCCTTATTCAAACACTTCTGTTCTGATTGGTATCGGGCAACGTTACAACGTAATCGTCGAAGCGAATCCGATCGCGAATGGCAGCCAACCAATTCCTCCAGATGGGAACTTCTGGATGCGGACTTATGTTGCACGTTGCTTCGGCAACCGCCCCGTAACCCGCCCCGATGGGTACGAAAGAAGCGGAATACTACGCTACGATGACCGCAGCACTGCCCTACCGAGCTCCAAGCCGTGGAACGCCGTGTCACTAGCCTGCTCTGACGAAACATATTCAAGTCTGCGACCCGTTCTCCCTTGGAAGGTCGGAAGTGCAGCCAACAATAAGCCCAATGGGAACATGGAAGAACATGATGTGTTTGGCAATGCGCTTAACTTTCCGACACCTTTCCCTGTGGCATTTTTCTCTCTGGAAGATCCTACATCTTCGTCTTTCACCCCTCTACGAATCGACTACAGGGATCCAACCTTCCTGCATCTAAATTTCGCAGGACCGTGGCCCAATCAATGGGTCATCACTCCTGAAAATTACAAAAGCACAGATTGGGTATGCCAAGGTGCCCCTCGACCCCGAGGAGTACCCGCGGCTAACAGTGCCCTGTAGGTATACATGGTCATCGCAGGGGATGCAACCAACGGCAATAGCACATTCGGTGCGCATCCGGTACATTCAACACTATCTAACACATGCTGTTCCACGGCTGACTATGTGATAGATCCATCTACACGGTCACGACTTCGCTATCCTTCAGCAAGAAGAGGGCCAGGTATTCGACAAGAACAAACTCAGTCTCAAGCTTGACAACCCTCCCCGTCGTGACGTTGTGCTGCTTCCAGTGAACGGCTTCGTCGTGATTGCATTCAAGGCAGATAATCCCGGTACTTGGCTCATGCACTGTCACATTGCGAGACACGCGTCAGAAGGCCTTGCTTTGCAGGTCCTTGAACGCCAGAAGGATGCAAACGACATCTGGCCCTTCAGCACCTCCCCCGCCATCCAGAGAGCTCGTGAGGTGTGCCGTAGATGGAACGATTGGTATGGCGACTGTAACAACTGGTGGCCGGGAGGGAGCGCGTCTTGTGCAACCCCCTGGTTCGAGGACGATTCGGGTATCTGATTACGTCGCGGACGAAGCCGACATATCGAGATGCTATAGGAAAGGAGTAGGATCTGGGACCTGAGACATTTTATGACGTCTGGATCTAGGGTCCAGGCCTCAATCGAGGTACATACATGTGGATTTTGGTGATGCGTGGAATATTTGTTGGCCGCGGGCATCTCACTCTTTATTACATGACTTTGCACATGCTAGTACTGCTTTGCCATTGCCGCGTTCTTTAGTTTGGTGCTGCTCTGCTTTTAGCACCTACCGCCACACCAGCTTAACCAGTTAGGACCCTCTTTCCTTCCTGAATCTACCTCCGATTGCCTGACAACACAGCCACCTCTTTACCCTCTGGTATCCTGTAGATATGTAATTACCGGCTGGTCCATTCTGTGCCCTTGTGGTGCAGGTCACCTTTGACGTTTCTAATGTTTCCCTTCAGTAGGTAAATGACAGGTCCTCGTAGTCTGCGCACTGTCGGTCCGTCCTGCTTGATTGAAAGCCACGAATCCTTGATCAGGAACACGTGGGAGCTACGAAGCGTCAGCGGTGGAGTCCCACACAAACTGCGGGCTGTTGAATAGCGTTACTCCAGTAGGTCGGGGCGAAAACGAAAAGGTAGCATACCTGGGTAGGTGCATAAAAAGCCGATCATTGGCCCGAATTAGGTCCAAGAATAGCCCCGCCCCCATGAAAGAAATGCATGCGGGATTTGACAAGCGGCGTAGCCAGGAACGGCACGGACAGCTCGTAAAATGGGGGCTAGCTCCAATTAGCGACAGGGAGCTGCACCGTGCCGTCCTCCCAAGGCGGCGGGATTAACCTTCAACGTCCATCCCACCAGGCATGAGCATCAGCAATAACCCCCACGGAGCTTGCTTGGAGCGGAAAGCTGGGCGTTTGATAGCGCAGTGCCTGGCATGCGCTCTAGCCCGAACTTAAACTCTCCTCTGCCGAACATCGGCCAAAATCGCCCAAATTTTCCCTCATGCCAACGGGTCTCCACTCCTCCGGGACCCCATTCAGGCCCCCAACTTCACGAGTGTCATCGGCGAACTGGCCGGCCACGCGTTACCCGATGCTTCTCGGCAAGATGAACGGGTTAGGGCAGGTACTCCAATCGTCCGTTTGGCTTTTTCCCAAGTTGCAGGTGGGGTAGATAGTGCTCGTTTTGCAGACTGTGTTACGGAGGGCGGAATCGCCCCGCTTGCGAATGGTACAGTGCGTGCCCCGATACAAAAAACCCACGGATACCACTTCTGGCGTAGAGTCTGACACTTTATCTCCGCCGTTGTGCAGGAAAGGATTGCTTTACCTGCGCTGGGGAGACAAAGAAACAACGAACAAGGTTCCTTTGCTAGTCTCGGAAATGGCTGATCTCGTGCCAGAGCCCACCGCGGCCCCTCCCGTACCTGCTACTGTCGCACCTGATACCGATGCCGTTCCCGGCCCCGCTCTAGAAGTAGACACTTGGGATGCCGACTCCTCCCTCGGTGACATGTCCTCGATTGCAAGCTCGACGGCGTCCATCAGCAGCAGCATCACGAAGTACCGCGAGGAGAACGGCCGACGCTATCACGCGTACAAAGACGGCGTATATGTAATCCCGAACGACGACCGAGAGCAGGACCGTCTCGACCTACAGCACAACCTTTTCCTACTCACGTTCGACGGGCGGCTATACCTCTGCCCGGCGGGCAAGGACGAAGCGGGTGGCAAGCCTGTCCGGCGTGTCCTCGATGTGGGCACAGGCACGGGGATCTGGGCTATCGACTTCGCCGACGACCATCCGGATGCGTACGTGCTTGGTGTCGATCTGAGCCCGATCCAGCCATCCTTCGTGCCGCCTAACGTCAAGTTCGAGGTCGATGACCTCGAGGAAAGCTGGACTTTTGCCGACAAGTTTGACTTCATTTACAGCCGCATGATGACTGCGGGCCTCGCAAATTGGCCGCGCTTCTTTGAGCAGTGTTTTGAGAACCTTAGTCCCGGTGGCTGGCTCGAGGTCGCCGATATCACGCCTCCCACATCCGACGACGGAACGCTTGAGGGGACTGAATTCGATAAATGGGCAAAGCTGTTGCTGGAGGGCACCGAAATGATCGGCCGCTCGTTCAACGGTGCGGTCCTCTACAAGCAACAAATGGAGGCTGCTGGGTTTGTCAACGTTACGCAAAAGATTTTCCGGTGGCCGATGAATTGCTGGCCAAAAGACGCACATTACAAGGAGCTAGGTATGTATTTTTGATACGACATTACTTTTTGCAACCTTGCAGAGCCGTTTTGCATTTTCGCTGTAGCTCTAGCGGCTGATCAAATGCAAAAGGAGCGTGGACTCTTGAAGATATTAGCCATGGCGCCGAGGGTCTCAGTGTTGCCGTGTACACGCGAGTCTTGGGGTGGTCTAAGGAAGAGATAGACATTTTGTTAGCGAAAGTGAGGAAAGACATGAGAGACACACGAATTCATGCGTACTGGCCAATGTGAGTTGATGTACAGAAGAGAGCATTGAGTACGACTAACCATAATTGACAGCTACGTGGTATATGGCCAGAGGCCCGAATAGCTCTTTCTAGATTAGATAACCCGACTCTACAATAAGGAGGCCTAGGCTGTTATGATGCTACCAAGTATTGGGCACTATAAGGCTATGCAGGTCATAACCGCGTATCTATCTCGAAAACATACTAGTAGCATATAGGCTTAAATATTCCATTACCGCGGAATTCATGCCCAATCCTTAAATTGGAAGACACAGAATTTATACACAAGCTAAAGCCCATTACTGCTGTGGATAAGATTTGCAATTCTCGGTTTTTATTCATCATGACTCATGTGTGAGCTATGGAGATTGTCTATCCATCCACCAAGTTTGTTGGATATTACGCCGAGAACGGCATTCACGGGTAGCCATGCCGACTCGGAGACTTCCTATACACGCTGTAAAAAACCAAGCTTTCTGATAGTAAAAGTAGCCCAAACAAGCTTCCGTGGCGAAAATATCTCCAAGTATTTACTCCTTAGGAGGCTTAGGCATAGTACCTCCGGGCCCTCCCACACCACCGCCGCCGAACATCCCCGCCCTTCCCCCTGCCCCGGGGATGCCAAAGTTCCCGGTAATAGCACACATCTTTCCCCCGTCCTCGCTGTACTCGGCGCCGCACTGCGCCTCGTAGTTCTTGCTCGTGTCGACGCCAATGGTGGCCCACGCCAAGATGCCGTCCTCGACCGAATCACCCAGCAACGCGTAGTTGAAGAACGGATCGGACGTCGTGTCGGCCGTCTCGTAGGCCAGGACACGGTCCTGCGCGTTGGTCAGGACGCGCTGCTTGTTGGTGTTGTATGGGGCCGCCTTCTCGACCTCGTTGATGAGGCCCTGATCGAAGAAGAGCTGGCCGATGTGCGGGACCTGGCCGCCCGTGAGGGTGTTGTTAGGGAGTACCTCGGCGCCAAGGTGAGCAACGATGTGGACGTGGACGCAGCGGCCTCCGTAGTGACCCCTATTTTGTCGTGATAGATTGTGTGAGTAAAGCCGTTGATTACAATCTCTATTTGAGAGATTTAGGGGAGAAATTTTAGATCTCCTTACGGGAAGACGGTCTTGAAGTTGACAATGCCGTCATTGTCTGTCTTCTGGATGCCGCGGAGAGCAGTCTTCTCCAGATTGGACGCGTCTCGGGCATTGCCTGCATTGATAGCGGATTGAACCCCGCTTTTTTTTCGAGGTTATTGTCAGTTTCTTCTACACTCTTGTCGGAAAACTTCTACAATAAATGGAGGAACTGGACTTACCCATAAACGCCTGTTGAGTTCGCATTCCAAACGTCCATGTACAGATCAGTGATGGGCTTGCAGGTATTGACATCTACAAACTGCACATGCATGTATACCGGCACGCCTGTCTCCTCATCCACCAAGTCGTCCCGAATATGCTCGCCCTTGACCCAAAACGGTCCAATCTCGCCCTCGGGCATGACGATGCAGCTGTTAGGCGATACGAACAGCGACGGGTCCAATTTTTCCGGGTTCTTGAGAATCGAAGCGTCGACCTCGACGGAGTGGTCTGTTGACAGCATCGTCTTGGTGTCGCGCTTGGAGAGGTCCCGCTTGTGGATGGACTTGAAAAGCTCGGCGCGCTTGACTGCTGCGCGACGGAGCGTCAAGTCTTCGTGGAGCGTCGCTGTGCAGGAATCCAGGCTGCGGCGGGCGCGGGATCGGAAGGCGCGCCGTTCCTTGTAGGACATGCTGGGTTCGTCGTGACCGCCGGGGTGGCCAGTGACGGCGCCTGCAAGGAGCAAGGCCCCAAAGAGGTGTTTGAAACTCACCATACTGAAGTTTGTATATGTTGAGGCAGGACTTCTTTAGCTAGTCTGGTCGGTATCTTTTAGGAGTCACGCGGTGACGATAAGGAGTTTAACACTTCTGAATTGACGTCGCTCCATGACGATGATGGATGCCAATTGATAGGCGTTTTATTGAATCTGGTTGATATCGATATCCCCCTCGGCTATCCATTCTTATACTGCTGTCTACAGAATCGTTCGAGTTGCCCACTTCCCGCGTTGAAGGGTTACGTAGGTTGATATCGTATAGCCTCAATTATGGCCATTAGTGGGTCAAGGGCCGGCTTCAATATTCGGGAGATATAGATTAAATACCCAGATCGGTGCCGAAATCCGAATATCCAGGGGTAGGCCTTGGTCAATCGGCTTACGTACAATCTTTCACTATGACACTACTGTGTGCAATTGCGCCCCAAGGCATTTAGGCTGCTCTACCAATCCACAACATTACGCAGGCCTGGAAGCTCCTCGAAAGCTACGCGGGTATTGTAATCCCCACGCTCTGCATTCGAGTTATTTTGTTTTTTTGTGTCGGAAACCGAACGAAAATTTGAAAGATGGATGTAGGGTTAGGGTTATGGTTGAAAGCATCGTCTTCGGAGAATTAACCTGGAAATTGCAGTAGATATTAGAATACGACTACAATACAGAGTCATGGGATAGAGAAGCCTTGTTACTGTACCGGCGAGTGATAATTGGGATTTTAAAGATTGCAAATTTCCGGAGCTCGAACGCAACGTCCCGGTTCAGGCTGTCGAAGTTACCCAGGGGTTACATGTGATGGTAACATTCCAGTTTCTACGAGATGTACGTATCATTTTTTTGTCCTTGAACTCCCTTGCTATATATTTAACACTTCAGGCCGCCGTATTATGTTGTATGAAGAGTCTCGTTTGGTATTTACCGAGACACCACGCAGTTCGGGATGTGGGATCTCCCGTCACTCCCGTGAGCACGAATGCCGGGATATTTATTGGGCCGCGTAACTTTACGAAGCCTAGGCGGCGGCGCTGCCGTACTTGATTAGAGCTAGTAGGAAGAAACTCTGCTAAGAATATATGTGATTGTTCGACCGAGATGACGCACATAGGTTTTTCTATAGCAACAGGAAGCGCAAGGGAGATTGCGCAATATTCACCATTTCTAGCCACTGTGGCGTCGAGGTGGACTTGTACTACTCCCCAAAAGAGGCGAAGGTGGTAGACTGACCACCACTTTCATTTCTCGCAGATTTTGACTGACTAAGATATGTAACATATATTAGGGCTAGGCATATGCTCTCCGACGAGGAGAAGAAAGACTATGTCGACGCCGAGCCAAACCAACTTCCAGAAGCGAGGACCATGTACGACATCCTCATCACAAGCCATCAGCTTCAAGCCCTCTTAGTCTACCGCAGGGGAGTATTCTTGCCTTTCCACCGTTTCCATATTCACCTTGCGAGATGATGGAAGGGTTGTGAGTTCGAAGGCGACGCCGTTCCGTAAGCCGCTCCACCTTTAACATATTCTAAGAGTTGACTTATGCTCGTATAAATTTCCTGCCATAGTCCTCCTGCCGTCGCATCTACGATGGTGGGAGGATCTAGAAGACATGAATATCGACTACGTTGCCTAGTCTGCGGTATTCCATATTGAACTTGATCCTTCAATTACAGAGAAGCGAAGCATCAAATTTGCTAAGCAGCCGAGCATGAGAATAAACAATTCCCATCCGTTCGCAACCTACAATGTTAACCAAACTCTCAAATATTCCCTGCGGCGCCGCTTTCATACCACGTCCTCAACGCCTTGATATCCTCATCCGTAAAAACGGGCTTCTCGCTCCCGTGCATCTTGACGGCATACCCAATGATGCTACCCCCAAAGTCATTCTCCTCCATGTTCCACCCGTACTTCTTGGTGATGGCGGCAATGTTGGCTGGCGACGTGTCGAACACAAAATCGCGGAGCATGGCGAGATTTTGCTCGTCAAGAACGGGACACGGGTCGTTGGCGCGGGCCATGATTTCTTTGCCGAGGGTCTGGGATTCGGTCATCTCCTTTCCCGAGGGACCGGTCCAGGGGGCGTCATGTCGGTCCGTAGATTGGGTGGCCATTGTGGGTTGTTCTCTTGGGAAATAGAGAAATGTCTGTGGCGGGCTTTAGGTTTGCGAGCTGGCGTGTTCGAAGGGGCTCGGAGCGGGACTGCAACTGGTCAAGGGGGCGAGAGGTTTGAAGGCCTTGCTGGTGGGATTTCTTGGTTGGTGTCGGATAGCGAGTGTATTTAAGAAGAAAAAATTAAACACGAGGAAGAATATTGGCAAAGGTTTTTGTTTAGCTGGGCATGGGCTTGCAGTTGTCTGGGGCAGCAGGCACCCGAATTCAATCCTCGTTCATTGGATTGCTCCGTCCCGGTCGTGGAGATCTTCATCCCGGTCCCGTGCCGCAAACCCCAGGATTGTTGGTGGGACAATATGGTAATCCTTACCATCCCAACCCGCTCGGAACTCGGAACCTCCATGGCGGGCCACAGGCATGCATGGCCAGTCTAGGCACCAACAATCGCGTCTCATTCTAATTCCGAATGTAGCGAGGATCTTTATGCTAGTATTAATAAATATGCATTTTTCATCCATTATGAATCGCGAATAGAAACAACACTTCAATATGGAATTTCGGATTGACAGGAAATGAGATGTTTTTGGATGCCTACTGTCAAAAGGACAGCTGTAAGCTGATGTCTCCGGCTGCAGACTGAGGCACAACTCCAAAGAATACTGGGTTGCAACTCCGGAGCGGGGTTAGAAACTTGATGAGATCATGAAACAATGCGCAAGAACGCAGAATCATCAGGAATCAGCTTCATCAGACAGACATCAGAAAATTGACTGAATTTGTCGTCTCTTGACTTGTCCTAACTTTCGGACCGTACTTCGGACACCT
>Ga0247774_1001753_pt1 | contig 10843 bp, 8 predicted proteins | sample UWRJL001104B6_FD_179933 | JGI IMG/M metagenome (GOLD analysis project Ga0247774, IMG submission 179933) | Plant litter microbial communities from Arlington Agricultural Research Station in Wisconsin, United States - UWRJ-L001-104B-6 | ecosystem: Environmental > Terrestrial > Plant litter >... | reverse complement strand
CGTGCTGGCCTACGACATGGTGTTCGTGCCGCGTCCGGTCTTCACCCAGGCGACGTTCGGGCTGACGGGAATGCTGCCCCGGCACGTGCCCAGCGACGCCGTCGTGACCGCGCTGTCCCAGCTCGCGCCGGCCGGCGTCGTGCAGAAGGCGATTCTCCTCGCGATCTTCGTGCTGGCCTGCGCCTCGGCCTCCACTCTTGTGTCCTCGGACCGGCTGCTGCCGCGGCTGGCCGCCGGGGTGGTCTACGCCTGGAACCCCTTCGTGGCCGAGCGGCTCCTGCTCGGTCAGTGGGCCCTTCTTCTCGGGTACGCCGCGCTGCCGCTCGTGGTGACGGCGGCGGCGCGGGGAGACCACCGGCGGCTGGCCCTCGCGCTGCTGCCCGCGGCGGTCGGCGGCTTCGCGGCGTGGGCCGTCTCCGGTCTCGTCGCACTGGTCGTCGCCGCGGCCCGCCGGCGCCCGCGGCCGGTTCTCGCCACCGCGGTGGTCCTGCTCCTGGTGGCGCTGCCGTGGCTGGTGCCGAGCCTGCTGCGCGCCCCGGGCACGCCCGCCGATCCGGCGGGCGTGGCCGCCTTCGCCGCACGCGCGGACACCCCGTTCGGGACGCTGGGCAGCCTGCTCCTGCTGGGCGGCGGCTGGAACGGCGAGACCGTGCCGGGCGGCTACGGCGGCCTCGTGACCGCGGGGTGCTGGCTGCTGCTGGTCGTCGGAGCGCTGGTCGCGTACGCGCTCGGCGACCGGATCCGGGGTCTCGCGACGGCGGCGGGAGCAGGTTTCGCACTGGCGGCGCTCGGCGCGGTCGTGCCCGGTCTCCTGCGCGCCGCGATCGACCTGTGGCCCGGATTCGCGGTGCTGCGGGACGGCCAGCAGTTCGTCGCGCCGCTGGCCGTCGTGGTCGCGGCCGGAGCCGGCCTGGCCGTCGCCCGGCTGCCGGACTGGGTGGCCCCCGCGCTGCTGCTCCCGCTGTTGCTGCTGCCCGGCCTGGCCTGGGGGGCGGGCGGCCGGCTCCGGGCGGTGCACTATCCGGCGGACTGGGCGCGGGCGCGCGCGGTCGTGGCGGCCGACCCCGGCGACGTGCTCGTGCTGCCCTGGGAGGCGTACCGCGGCTATCCCTGGAACGACGGGCGCCGGGTCCTGGACCCGCTGCCCCGCTTCCTGCCCGGCCGGGTGATCCTCAACGACGGCGTACGGGTGGCGGTGCCGCACGGGCGGGCCATCGCGCTGGCGCCCGAGGACCCTCGCGCCCGTGAAATCGACGGCGTCATGCGTTCGGGCGCGCCTTTGGCCGACGCACTGGCCGCCCGGGGCGTACGGTATGTCGCCATCGACGCCGCATTCCCGGCCGGCCGGCTCGTCGGCGCCGATCGCGTCTTCGCCGGTCCGGACCTGGCGTTGTATCGCCTCTCCGGTACGGTCGCGGCGCACGAGTCGCACCCACCGCAGTTGCCTGTCTACCTTGCGTGGTTTATTACATTTGCGACATTTATCTGGTCTATCCGAGTACCGGCTAGTAACCTCAAAAAACGATCACTGCCGAAGGAGACATAATGCGGATCGCCGCCGCGGCACTAGCCGGAGTCGTGTTGGCCTTGTTGACCTCGTTCGGCGTCGTCCGCGTCGTCACGACTTCGGAACAGGACCCTGTCGTCAAGCCGCTCTACAACTACGGCTCACGGTGACCGGTGAGCCCGGAGGGCTCGCCCACTGAGGCGCTGCTGGAGGTCGTGGTCCCAGCGAGGAACGAGGCCGGGCGGCTTGCCCTCGGTCTCGCCACGCTGTCCGGACGGCTGGCACGCCTGCCCGTGGGCGGCAACATCATCGTCGTGGACAACGGCAGCACCGACGCGACCGCCGCCATCGTCCGGCAGTGGAACGGCCCGGTGCCCGTGCGCCTGCTCCAGTGCCCCCGGCCCGGCAAGGGCGCGGCGGTACGGACCGGGTTCCTCGCCACGACCGCACCGTACGTCGGCTTCTGTGACGCCGACATGGCCACTGACCTGGACATCCTCGAAGACGTGGTCGCCATGCTCGGCTCCGGGGCGCAGGCGGTCGTCGGCTCCCGGCGCCACCCGGAGTCGGACGTGGAGATCTACAGCCGCCCGCTCCGCCGTCTCGGCGCGCTCGCCTTCAACCGGCTGTGCCGGGAGATGACGGGCGGCATCACCGACACCCAGTGCGGCTTCAAGTTCTTCTCCGGGCCGCTCGCACGTGCCGCGGCGGCCGAGCTGCGCACGGACGGGTTCGCCTTCGACGTCGAACTCCTGCTGCACTGCCGGCGGTACGGCGCGGGCATCGCGGAGATCCCGGTGATCTGGCGCGACATGCCCGGCTCGACGTTCTCGATCCGCCGGCACGCCGGCAGCTGCCTGCTCGACCTGCTCCGGATCCGGGCCTCGGCGCGGCGGGCGGTGCCCGCGCCGACGCTGGTCCCGGTCGCGGACGAACTGCGCACGGGATGACACGTACGGCGGACCGGAAGGGTAGGGCGGCACGGCGCGGTCCCACCAGGATCGCGATCGTCAACTGGCGTGACCCGTGGCACCCGGCGGCGGGCGGCGCGGAGCGCTACGCCTGGGAGCTGGCCCGCCGCTTCGCCGCCGATGGCCGGCGGGTCCGCTTCGTGACGAGCCGGGCCCGAGGCCAGGCACGCCGGGAGACCGTCGAGGACGTCGACCTCGTCCGGCTCGGCGGCCGGTTCACCGTCTATCCGCTGGTGCTCGCCTGGATGCTGCTGCGCCGCCGGTCCTTCGACGCCGTGCTCGACTGCCAGAACGGCATCCCGTTCTTCACCCCGTGGGTGCTGCCGCGCGGCGTCCCCGTGCTGTGCGTCGTCCACCATGTGCACGACCAGCAGTTCGGCATGCACTTTCCCGCCTGGCTCGCCGGGGTGGGGCGCCTTCTGGAAGGACCGGTCGCCCGCCGCGCGTACCGGCGGCACGCCTGCGTCGCGGTCTCCCCGTCCACCGTGACGGCCATGCGCGAGCGGTTGCGGTGGACCGGCCCGGTCTACGTCGTCCCGAACGGCGTGATCCCGCAGCCGGCCGTGCCCATGGCCGAGGACCATCTCGTGTGCGTCAGCCGGCTCGTCCCGCACAAGCGGATCGGGCGGCTGCTCGACCTCGCCGAGCGGCTCCGCGTACGGGTGCACGTCATCGGGCGTGGCCCGGAGGAGGACGCGTTGCGGGCCGAGGTGACCCGGCGCGGGCTCGACGACCTCGTCCTCCTGTGCGGCTACCTGCCCGAAGCCGAGAAGACCGCCCTGGTCGCCGGCGCCCGGCTGCACCTGAGCACCTCGCGCGGCGAGGGGTGGGGGCTGAGCGTGACCGAGGCCGCGGCGCTGGGTGTGCCGACCGTCGCGTACGACGTGGACGGCCTGCGCGACGCGGTACGTGACGGCGTGACCGGCTGGCTCGTGCCCGACGACGGTGACTTCGTCGACACCGTCGAGCGGGCGCTGAAGGAACTGGCCGAGCCGCACCGGCGCCCGGAGATGGCCGCGGCCTGCCGGGACTGGGCGGCGCAGTTCGACTGGGCCCGCAGCGCCGCCCGCATGTCCGCGCTGGTCGACGCAGCCATCGGCCGCGGCACCGCGTACACGACCCCGCCCGAGGCGTTCGTCGTCCGGCGGAACGGCGAGGAGCGCTTCGTCGAAGGCCCGGCCCCCGACGAACACCGGGAGGCGCCCGGATCGGTGGAGATCCGCGAGGCGACGGCGGTCGAGCGGTTGCTCGGGTGGGCGGGTGGATGGCCGCGGTGACCCATCCGGCGGTCGCCGGGCGACCGTCGCACGGCGACGAGGCGGCCGGTGAGCTGGACCTGCGGCTCCGTGAGCGGCTACGCGTGCTGCTGTGCTGCCTCTGCCTGGGCCTGCTCGCCACCGCCACCCGGCCCGGCAAGATCATCGCCGACACCAAGATCGCTATGCCGATCGACCCGATCGGCTTCCTCGGCCGGGCGCTGCATCTGTGGGACATCCAGCAGTTCGGCCAATTGCAGAACCAGGTGGCCGGCTACCTGTTCCCGATGGGCCCCTTCTACGTGCTCGGGCACCTCGCCGGGATCCCCGGCTGGATCACCCAGCGGATGTGGCTGGCCCTGCTGCTGTGCGTCGCGTTCCTCGGCGCCCGTAAGCTCGCCGGGCGGCTCGGCATCGGCACGCCGGGCGGGCGGCTGCTCGGCGCGATGGCGTACGCGCTGGGCCCGCACGGGCTGACCTCGCTGGGCACCAACTCCTCGGAGTACCTCCCGCTCGCGATGCTGCCCTGGATCATCGTGCCGCTCGCCACCGTCGCCGGGCGGACCGACACCGGGCGCGGCAGCGGGCGGATCAAGGCGGCGGCGCGCTCCGGGCTCGCGGTCGCCTGCTGCGGAGGCATCAACGCCACCGCCGTGCTGGCCGTGCTGGTGGTGCCCGGCCTGTTCCTGCTCACCCGGCCGCGAGGCCGCGCGCGGATCCGGCTTCTCGCCTGGTGGAGCGGGGCCGTCGTGATCGCCACCGCGTGGTGGACGGTGCCGCTCCTGCTGCTCGGCCAGTACGCCTTCTCGTGGCTGACCTACACCGAGAAGGCGAGCACGACGACGGCGACCACCGATCTGGTCAGCGTCTTCCGTGGCAGCGAGCGCTGGGTGAACAGCCTGATCGTGGACGGACAGGTCTGGTGGCCGCTCGGCCACGTCTTCGTCACCGGCACACTGGCCATTCTGGCCACCGGCGCGGTGGCCGGGCTCGGCCTCGCGGGCCTGGCGCGCCGCGGCCTTCCGGAACGCACGTTCCTCCTGGTCACACTGCTCGTCGGCATCGTCATCCTGGTCGCCGGGCACGCCGGCCCGCTCGGCGACGACGTGCGGCACCTGATCGACGGGCCGCTCGCGCCGTTCCGCAACCTGTACAAGTTCGACGGCCTGGTCCGGCTGCCGATCGCCCTGGGCATCGCGCACCTGCTCACGCCGGTCCGCCGGCCGCGCCCCTGGCCGGGCCTGCTCGCGCTGGTCGCCCTCGCCGGGGTGGCCGGGTCCGTGCTTAGCACCGGCATGACGACCAGCGGCGACTTCCGTGCCGTGCCGCAGTACTGGCGCGACGCCACGACCTGGCTGAACGGGCACGCCGGCAATCAGGGCATCCTCACGGTCCCCGGCTCGCGCTTCGCCGAGTACGTCTGGGGCCGGCCGATGGATGAGATCAGCGAGCCGTTCCTGCGGGCGCGCTGGGCGGAGCGGCAGCTCGTCCCGGCGGGATCACCCGGACTGACACGGCTCATGGACGCCGTCGACCAGCGCATCATCAGCGGCCACGGATCTCCCGGACTCAGCCAGGTGCTCGCCCGGAGCGGCGTGCGCTACATCCTGGTCCGCAACGACCTGCGCCGCGACGACCTGCGCGGGGCCTGGCCCGCGCGCGTCCACGAGGCGCTGGACTCCTCACCCGGCATCCACCGGGCGGTGTGGTTCGGCGGCGCACCGGCCGGGAGCACCCTGCCCGACGACGCCGTGAACAGCGTCGACCAGCCCTACCCTCCGGTGGAGATCTACGAGGTCACCGGCGCGGAAGGCATCGTCACCATGACCGGCGTCGACCAGGCGCTACGCCTGTACGGCTCGCCGGAGGCCATGGTGAACATGGGCGACAACGGGTTGCTGGCCGGACGTCCCCTACTCCTGGACGACGACGATCCGCAGGCGCCCGGCCGGGCCGTCGTCGCCGACTCGCTGCGCCGCGTCCAGCGCAACTTCGGGGAGCTGCGCGGGCAGACGTCACCGACGATGACCGCGGAGGAGGACGACGGCAAGCCGGGCGACCAGCGCGACATCATGGACAACGCCTGGGACCACTACTCGACGGTCGCCTCCTACGGCGGCATCAAGAACGTCTCGGCCTCCTCGTCGGCCTCCGACATCACCTCGATCGTCCAGCTCGACGACCCCGGCACGCTCCCGTTCGCGGCGATCGACGGTAATCCGTGGACCCAGTGGATGACCGGCGGCTGGAACGGACCGGTGGGCCAGTGGCTCCAGGTCGACTTCGGCCGGCGGCTGACGCCGCGCAACGTCACCGCGATGTTCAGCCAGGATCCGTGGCTCGGGCCGCCGCCGGCCCGGATCGCGGTGGAGACACAGGCGGGCCGGATCGTGCAGACGGCCGGCCGCATGTCCTCCGCCCAGCCGCTCCAGGTGCCCGCCGGGCCGACGACCTGGCTGCGGATCAAGATCCTCACGCTCACCGCGAAGCCCGCCGTCCCGGCCGCGGCGCGCGTCGCCATCCCCGAGCTGCACATCGACGGTGTCCACGCGGTACGGCACTACCGGCTGCCGGCCACGCCGGGCGGCGGAACCGTCGTGATGGGCCGGCCACCGGGCCGGCTGCCCGCCTGCATGCTGGGTTCCGTGCGGTGGGTCTGCTCGCCCACCCTGCAGCGTCAGGACGAGGAGGGGTACGCCTTCAACCGCGTGTTCAGCGCCCCCGCCAAGAAGCGCGCCCTCCTGCACGGCACCGCGACGCTCACCGACACCGCGCTGGTCCAGCGGTACATGAGCACCGACCCGCGCCTGCACGTGACCGCGAGCTCGGTGGCGACCAGCGAGCCCGCGGGGATGGCGCGCTCGGCCTTCGACGCCGACCCGGCCACGACGTGGGTGCCGGCGGTCGGCGACGCGAACCCGTCGCTGGCGATGTCGTGGGGGCGCGCGGCCGTCGTCCGCCAGGTGACGATCAAGCGCCCCGGGGGCGCGAGCGGCCTGCTGAACGTCCGCGTGGAGGGCGAGCGTGGCCAGTGGCGCGAAGGGGTGGTCGGCGCCGACGGCGTGCTGTCGTTCCGGCCGATGCGGACGAACCGGCTGACACTGCGGTTCCCCGGAGAGTCTCCGCAGGTCATCGACGTGACGATCCCGGGGGTGCCGACGTTCCGCTCGCTCCCGGGGGCGCGGGTGCCGCTGCCGTGCGGGTACGGCCCGAAGCTGCGGTTGAACGGCCGGACCGTGGCGACTCGGGCCAGCGGGACCTTCGCGGACCTGCTCGCCGGGCACCCGTTCCGCTTCAAGGCGTGTCATACGGTCGGCATCCGCAGCGGCGGCAACGAACTGGCCTCGGTGCCCTTCGACGGTTTCCGGATCGAGTCCGCCGTGGTGGACCCGGCCGGCGGCGTCTACGCCGCGCCCCCCGCCAAGCCGTCGTACGTGCGGGTCACGCGGTGGAAGTCGCAGGACCGCGAGGTCCAGGTCGACGCCGACGAGGACGCGTACCTGAGCGTGGCCGAGAACTTCAACGCGGGCTGGACGGCGACGATCGGCGGCCGGAAACTGCGGCCGGTACGGCTCGACGGCTGGCGGCAGGCGTGGATCGTGCCGGCCGGCACGATCGGGGCCGTGCACCTGACGTACGGACCCGACCATGTGTACCGGACCGCGCTGTTCGCCGGTTTCGGCGCGCTGCCGCTGCTGCTGCTCGTGGCACTGTGGCCGGCCCGGCTCACGCCGCTGCGGTCCCGCGCGCGGCCGGGGCCGGTCCGCGGGCGGAGCGCCGGCCTGGCGGGCGCGGTCGCGGGTGACGTCGTGGTCGTCCTGGTCGCCGCCGGTGTGGGCTACTGGGTGAGCGGGATCCCCGGTACGGCCGTCGCGGCGGTCGCGGCGGGGCTGTTCGCCTGGGTGCCGCGCAGGTTCCGCGCCGGCGTGATGTCGCCCTGGATCGTGGCCGGCGTGATGTTCGCGGCGACGGTCATGGCCGCGGCGGGCCGCCACGCGCACGGTTCACGGCTCACGTTGTACACCGACACGCTGCCGCGACTGCTGTGCCTGGTCGTCGTCGCCCGGCTGGCCGTGGCGCTGAGCGGTTCGCCGGAGCGGCGCCTGCTATCCGGAGCGCCACCGCCGCGAGGCGAGCCGCAGGACCGGCCGCTCCAGGAGGTGGAACGAGGCGGTGGCGACCAGGACGGTCAGCGCCGCGATGATCGGGAACTCGACGAGGAAGTGCCCGGTGAAGGGCTCGTGGCCGGTGAGGTCGTACCAGCCGACCGAGACGGCCACCTGCCAGAGGAAGACGCCGTAGGAGATGCGCCCGAGGAACCGCATGACCCGGTTGCCGAGAACGGCGCGCATGACCGGCGCGTCGGCGGAGGCGAGCGCCACCGGAGCGACGGTGAACGCGGCGACCAGGCCGTACAGGAGGATCCGGAGCTCAGAGGTCCAGATGCTGTCGACCGTGACGAGATCGGACGGCCCGGTGAGCGGTGAGGCGGCCATGCAGAACAGCACCGCCGCGATCGCCCAGCACGTGCCCCACGACCGTGCGATGGTCCGGGCGAAGCGGGCCGCGCCGGGTGCTCCCGCACGAGCGCGTACCGACACGACCGACAGCGCCATCCCGATCGCGAACCACGCGAAGTAGCGCGGCAGCCACACCCCCAGCTGTGGCGCGTAGTGCGGGTGGAAGAGGAAGATCGTGAAGACGAACGACAGCAGGGCGTAGCCGGCGATCGCCGTCAGCAGGCGCCGGGCGCGCCGATCCGGGTCGGGCAGGCTCCGCTCCCCGAACCGGGCGTACCCGCCCAGGAGGGTGGCGGTCACCGGCAGCACGGCGTACCAGGCGACCTCGACGCAGAGGCTCCACATCTGCCCGAGGCCCGTGGGCCCGAGCACGCTGCCCCACCACGGACGCGGCTCGTACGTGTAGGTGAGCGTCAGCAGCTTCAGCCAGGTCCAGACGTCGCCGAGGTGGGTGGTCAAGATGACGACCATGACGTACCCGACGACGATCCAGTACGCCGGGAGGATGCGCACCGCCCGCCGCCAGAGGTACGCGCGGACGCGCACCCGGCGGCCGTCGGCGCGCAGCAGGTTGACGACCCACGGCCGGTAGAGCAGGAGGCCGGAAAGCGTGAAGAAGACCGGCACCGCGATGGCGCCGCCGGAGAACAGCCACGCCGTCGGGTCCTGCTTCAGGGTGTTGCCGGTGTCGGCCGCCACGTGGAACACCAGCACCCCGAAAGCGGCGATCGCGCGCAGGCCGTCGAGGGCGTCATAGTGCTCCTCGGGCCTCGCCCGTGCGGTCTCCGGGCGCGCGATCGTCGCAGGCGGTGAAGGGGTGGTCACGGGCTACCTCCGGTCGGGATCTGAAAGCCTACGCGCAGGTAACATGATCGCAACAAAGATCACCCCACCCGTTCACAAATGCCGCATTCCCCTATGATTCAGGCAATTTCCCCTGGGAGGTAGTGGTGCGGCGCAAGGTGGGGCTGGTATTGATCGGCGTCGGAGCGTTTCTCATCGCACTCGCTCCGTTGATCCGTTTCTATGTGGGGCGGCAGCTCATCGCCGCACCACTGAACGTCTATGAGAAGAGCACGCTGCGTGCCGACAACGCGACGTACCTGGACACCACCAAGTGGGTGATCCAGAAGGGCGCCACGGTCACCGCCACCAACACGACGCGAGGGGACGTTCGCGCTGGTGACAGCAAGATCGCGGTTTGGGACTCCTTCACCTCGATCGAGGACCCGGCCAACAACGCGAAGATCGAGACTCAGGCGCAGCGGGCGGTCTTCGACCGCCGTACCGCCCAGCTGAGGAACGGCCGCGGTGCCGCGGTGGGCACCGACTCCACCACACGCCAGTCGGGCGTCGGGTTGTTCTGGCCAGTCGATGTGAAGCGTAAAAGCTATCCGTATTTCGATGTCACGACCAAGCGCGCCTGGCCCATGAACTATGAGGGCGAGGAAAAGGTCCAAGGGATCAACACCTACCGCTTCGTGCAGCAGATCCCGGCGACCGTAACCGACTCGATCAAGCCGGGCGTACCGGCCTCGCTGTTCGGTATGAACCGGGCGCAGCTGGCCAAGGTCCCGGGCTATGACAAGGCGAACAACGCGGTCGCGGTGGACCGCGTGTTCCAGGCCACGGTGACGGCGTGGGTCGACCCGCGTACCGGCGCCCCGGTCAACCAGGAGCAGAAGGTCACGCAGACGCTGCGCACCAGCGACGGCGTCGACCGGCTGGTCGTCGCCGACCTGGACCTGAAGATGACGCCCGACAGCCAGAAGCACCTCGTGGACACCGCCGACGGCTACGCCACGCAGATCTCGCTGGTAAGGACCATCGTGCCGTACGGCGGCGGCGCCCTCGGCGTGGTCCTGCTCGTCATCGGCCTGGCACTCGCCTTCACCGGACGCCGCCAGCCCGCCCACCGGGGTACGGCGTCGACCGGCGACACCGACGACACCGTCACCGACACCACCCGGCCGACCGCCACCGAGCGAGCCGACCCCGAGCCGTCCGCCTGACGCGGTGCCGGTGACCCTGGCCTCGCCGCGGCGAGGCCAGGGTCACCGCGGCTTCCCGCCGCGCGACCGTAGGGTCGTGTTGCCGCGCAGGACGCGGCGCATCCGCCCGTACCCGCACCCGAACTTCTCGGCGACCTGCCGGATGCTCCAGCCCTGCTCATAGAGGCGTGCGGCGTCTTCCTCCCACTGCGCCCGCTCGACGCCGTCGAGGACCGGCTGCAGTTCGCTCAGGCGGTAGCGGCGGTGTCCGCCGGGCGTGTGGAGCGGCGTCAGTTTCCCTTCGCGCGCCCACCGGGCGATGGTCGTGGTCCGTACACCGAACATCCGCGCGACCTCCCGCGGCCTCAGCAGCTCGTCATCCGTCATCGCGCACGTCCAGGTCGATCGCGAACCAGACGATTTTTCCGCCGGTGTCGAGGACGTCGCAGCCCCATTCCTTGGAGAGCGCGTCGACGAGACCGATGCCGCGCCCATCGACGTCGTCGTCGGCCACCTGCCGGTGGACGGCGGGTACGTCACTGGCGTCCCACACCTGGACCAGCAATGCGTCGGCACACGTGATGGCCAGAATGACGGG
>Ga0247774_1001752_pt1 | contig 10847 bp, 11 predicted proteins | sample UWRJL001104B6_FD_179933 | JGI IMG/M metagenome (GOLD analysis project Ga0247774, IMG submission 179933) | Plant litter microbial communities from Arlington Agricultural Research Station in Wisconsin, United States - UWRJ-L001-104B-6 | ecosystem: Environmental > Terrestrial > Plant litter >... | reverse complement strand
ACAGCCCTGAATTGAATCCAATCGAAAGAGTATGGCAGCACATTAAACAAGAACTGAGTTGGGACATTTATGATGATTTAGATGGTCTCAAAGAAAAAGTTTGCGCTTATCTTAAAGAATTTTCTACGGACACAATAGCATCTATAACTGGATGGGATTACATTTTGTCAGCCCTAGCTACTGTTGCATGATTTTTGAAAATTGGTATTACTAGAGTCCGAGGTCACAGCAATGATTAAGGCCGCTAAGTCTGGCAGATGGGGACACCGTGACTCGACTCTGATTTTGCTGGGGTATCGTCATGGGCTGAAAATTTTAGCGTATATCTATAACAACTAGACAGGTGCTAGACATGACAGACAGAGTACACCTTAATTTGAGATTGGACGGCAAGCGGGAATTGCTCGAAACCATTAAGAAAGTTGCAGCAGCAGAGGGTTTAAGCCCCCATGCGTGGGTAGTTAAGACATTGGAGCAAGCAGCCGTTAACCCTACGCTACAATCTCAACCGATCGCCCAAAGTCCCACAATTCCAGATAGAGAGCCGATACTAGACCCCAAGCTAGACATAATGCTAGACACTAAACTAGCGGCTAAGTTCGCGGTGATCGAGGACCCGCTGTGGAAAATTGAGAGCCTGAGTGATAACGGCGATGAATCACTCAGGCAAGAATTAGAAGCAGAAGTTTGCAGATTGGTTGCTCAATTTACCGACGCAGAGTGGGAAAAATTAATAGAGTTGCGAACCCAGTCCCAGCCATTGTCAGAGAAAATCACCCCCGAGGATGCTCAGACAATGCGAAACCTAGCTCTGCTTTGGTGGTTTGACTTTTACCCGAACCAAATGCAGTCGCTCTTGGCGGAAATGTATGGTCGGCAAGAGCCAGGGACTAAGTATACTGTGGCCACTATTACAAAGTGGTTGCAAGGAGAAGTCGTTGAAGTCCGTGATCGCATTACTCAGCTCATACGTCTCCGGGAAAGTTGACTACAGCATCTCTGATTCTGAAAAATGTCGCTAGTGGGGGGTTGTGCCAGTAGCGGCATTTTCGGATAGCTGGCACTGTGGGATAGATAGTAGAATCTCTGTCCTTGCTAACGAATCTGATCGGGGATAGCCAGGTTTAACGAGCTAGAGCCTGATTTTCCTCCCGTGCTGTTAATCCCATCTCCAGTTGTTGAGACTGAGTGACCCGTTGTTGAGAATAGTCTTTGACACTGGGAGAATTTTTCATTGGCTGCTTCGGCTCCTGGCATCCCGGTCTAACCCTACGCTGTAACGTAGAATACGCAGCAGTACAATCAAACTTACTGGCAACAAGTCTTTAACCTGTAAACAAGTTTAGAATGGACTAATAAAGAAAACTTATTTACAGGTTTATGACTGGCAAACCCAAGGGCGGTCGGGGAAAAAAAGCTCCTTACCATACCAAACTCATGAGAGTACCAGAACCGATTGCACCTCAAGTAGAAGCTCTGGGCTTGCAATATCAAGAGTTTATAGCTGCAGGTGGCGACCCAGCTAACCCGCCTTTATTGCTGGAAAGAATCCAGAAACAGTCTGATGCAGTCAAACAAAAGCCCACAAGAACGGCGAGCGATAAATTGATTGAAAAAACCTCTCCCGAGTTCGTTGAGGTCGAAAAACTTTCCAAAGAGCAACGTCTTTGGAAAGAATTGAATCGCAGGCAGCAGATATATTTGAGGCTGATTTTTGAAATCGACCAGCATCGAGAAGCTTTAAAGCGAGGAGAGGATGGGCGACGCTCTGGTAGCAGATCGGCCAGTCAGTGGCGGTGGATTGAATACGGGGAGATTTTTGGCAACTCAACAACGCTCAGGATGCGCATCAAGGAAGCAGGAGAAGTAGACCCCGGGACTGGCAGCACTTTTAAAATGCTCTCGATGCGCAAGCTGATTGAAATTCGCTACCCCTATGATGATTTGCGGTGGCTCGATTGCAAACTCACAAAACAGGGGCGGGCCGTAGTTATAGCAGGACTGAGACTGGAAGCACCCAAAAAAGCATCTAACGTAGCTTTTGGGGCAGCAGCTCGTAAAGGGAGAAATACGCTATATGTTGAGGAAGTACCATCCAAGCAACACCTCAAACTAACGAAACTACCTATGACAACTGGCAAGCTCGAACTCACCATCAAAATTAACGAACTCCCGAATAACGTAGAGACTAACAAAGACAACTGGAAAACCTTTGAGCTTGACTGTGACGGTCGGGTAGTGTCCGTTACTGTTAAGCCAAAAATATGGAAGAAGCTTGAGGATGCTGTCGCCAACTATCCCCAGTGGGTGGCAGCTATCAGTGGCAAGATGGGTGAATCAACCTCTAACGGCTTTGTGCTATCAGAGCCAAGTCTCCAAGTTTTTGAGAAAAAACCGAAGGAACCCAAACCTGAAGCAGCATAGTGAGAGGATAAAGCCCAGGCTATTGAGGTGTAAGTATCCCCGCCTAGCATTTGACACCCGTTTATAGAAATGGTTAAACAAACATTCCTACCATTTATGGAAACGGTGAGGGTAATGGTAAGTGTAGCAAAATAATCAAAAAAACCGTGTGTCACGCGCTTGACACTATTTAATGGCACTGTTATAGTAGTTGAAACGCCTGACACACGGCAATACACGTATTTTACTTATCATTATGCCAAATCCCAAAGGACACGAAGAGTCAATCAAGGATTCTCGATTCAAGGCTGCGTGGCAGAGTGGTCCTACCCGCACCATCCGAGTTCCGATTGCCCTTGCTGATGCCACTTTAGAATATGCTCGGCAACTTGACCGAGGCATTGAACCGCGTGACACAAGTGAAATGTTTGACTGTGGAACTGATGCGGTTATTACTGAACCGCGTGACACAAGGGTAAAGCCTGACAGCTCAACTCATAACAAAGTTGACACTATAGTCGCCCAAGCGCATGACACAGCCAAGATGCAGGCTGAGGTAGAGTCCATCCGCGCTAATTATGACGCGCTTTTAGAAACCAGCACTCGCATCACGACTAAGCTCCGAGAAGAAGTACACAGATTGCGATTAGCACTTGAGCTGCCAGAGGCATCTGTCCTGTTAAACAAACTGAAAGCCAAACGTAAAAAAGCAACCGCCTCGCTCGCTGACATAGAGGCGATTTTGGAGATACTTGAGGAGTAAGCCCCTCTCGGGGAGATTAGGAATTATGCCCCCTTAAAAAGGGGCTTTACTACACAAAAGTTAATGGTTGCAGCGTTGACAAAGTGGCTGAGATACTGCGATCGTGAGGTTAAGGAAGATTGATGCGCGACTGACTAGCGTTTCCACCGCTAACCAAGTCACGGCTTCCCCAAATCGTTAACCATCAACGTTTGGAGCCTAAAAATAATGACACAACGCGACGGCTACCCAGAAGGGGATGCCGCAACTCTTAATGATGCGCGACAGAAACCTTTGGTGAGTCGTCGCAGAATCGAGCATTTAAAAGCTCTCGCCTATGATTGCGGCCTTACCCCAGAGGAAGCTCGCAAGTATGGAAAACTCACAGCGACTAAAACTTGGGAAGCGCTGCTATCGGAGCACGGACTGGAGTTTGAGCCAAAATCTGAAATCATCAAGGACATAGTAGCGCCCGGTAATAGTGGGCTTCCTCACTCAATTAATTTATTGGAATGGGTCAACTTGTCGCAACTATTAGCAGTTTCAGCAGCTACAGCGGGACTTGTAATTTTGCTGCTGAATCTGTGGCCTCGCATCAATCCGCTTAACCTGTTCCCGCAAATCAAAATCACAATTCAAGTAGGGACAAAATAAATGAGTCTACAGCTCCGCTTATTTGGTGGCGGTCAAACTGCTGCTGGTAAACTTCCAGCCACCAACGAGGGCAACCACGCCATCGACAAATCAAAAGTTTTGGCACAGACCGACGCCGGGGTAATTACTCCAAACACACCCGGCAATTTTTCAAGCATCCGCTCGGTTCCCGTTGTGCCAGACCCGCGCTACTTCGACCGCGAACAAGCCGACAAGCTTAAGGAACTAGCAAAGGAGAAAACCGACGGCGCTCGACAGTCTAAACGGGCTTACAAAGCTTTGACCCTGATTGAAGCGGCTGACAAAACAGTCCATAAAGAACACCGCAAATATGAGGGCGCGGTTGCTGACAATGAGCTGGGCAAGAAGCGCGCCGATGCTGGCTTGGCTAAGAAACTGCACTCTATGCGCCCCGGCTATGTTCGCCTCGGCTTAGGGATTGATAAAGCAGATTCCAACGCCAGGACTCGGATTGATGAGATTAAAGTCAAGCTGACGGGAGGCTCAAATTAATGCGAGCGGTGTATCTGGCAAACTATTTTATCGCCGGGTGCATCGCTTTCTCACTCTTGGGGTGGGTAGCGAGTTTGCATCTGATCGCATTTCGAGCAGTTCTGTGTTTGTTGGCAGCCATTGCGATCGGCTGGGGTTTGAGTTGGTTACTGGATTTTTCCCTGAGCAAGCTGCTCAAAATTTCCGTGGCTGACTTACAAGCCTTATTAATAGCTGGTTTGGCGATGCTGCTGATTGGGCTGGGGGTATTTTTATGCACCTAAAACTGTTTGTGCTGAGTGCGTCCTCTGTGGTGTTGTGGTTGGCTCCGCTAACAGCACTAGACAAAACACTAGACATTCACAAAGCACTGCAAGGGGCGAGTTTGACTGCTGCGATTGTTTGCGCTGTAACTGCTGGCAACATCGCCCGCGAACTGTCAGAGCTTGGGGAAATTGAGGAAATTAAGACCCGCGCCATCACTGCTGATGTGGTCGATGAAATAGCAACAAGTGCTTACATTTCCCAGCAGCAGCGTCAGCAGGAAGCAGAACAAATCTTGAACCCTCGCGAACATTTAGAACGCTCTCTAGCACTGACTTATGGTGAAGATGAAGAATCAGAACCCATCGCTCAAAAACAGCTAGCTGAACCCGTAGCCCAAGCCGAACAGAACGCTGAATTAGAACGCGCTGAACGAGCGCTGCAATTGAAGGCAAAAGGCTGGGGTAAAGCCAAGATAATCCTCGAGGTGTGGGGAGTGTCCAAAGGTGGAAGCCCAAAATATAAAGCTGCCGAAGCCGAATACAGACGCTTAACAGAAGGAGGATAAAATCGTGGGCCGGGGGGGGGGGGAGAGCTACGGCTGGCCCGCCCCCCCCGGCCGCGCCCCTCGCTCGCCGAAGGCCTTCAACCGGGTCGTGTGATACCCGGTACAAACAAAAAATAAATAAATAAATAGTAATACTTAGGAGGGCGGAGGACAAAGGATTTGAAGGATTTTTGATTTTGTTACTTTATACAAGAGAAACTTGATTATGAAACAAAAAGGAAGCAAACACGGCGGGTCACGGACGGGCGCGGGGCGTCCTCACAAATGGCAAGGTGGCGAAACAAAATTAGTACGCATACCCGTTGCTTATGTAGACAAGATTTTGCGAATAGTCGCTTATATGGATGCTTGGGAGGGACAGCTTCCCCAAGGCATAGCTTTTGCCACTGAAGGAGAAGATTTTTCCTTTCCGGGATACGATGCTTCTCCTGAACTGCCTTACCCAAACTACGACCTTTACAACAAGCGATATATGAATAGCACTTGGAATAGCTGACGGCAAAAATTTTGAGTGACCCAAATCTTAGGTGTAGCAACTGGCAAAAATTTTGAGTGGCGGGCGTTCTTGCCTAGATTATGGATTTAACCCAAAAGCTCCGGGAACGTCCGACGCCAAAATTTAGCGAAGCGGTTGCCAGTTGCGGTCGGCACAGCGGTAGAATCAAAACAAATGTCCCTTGGTCTGAGTCAACAAAAGGCTGAGGTTGTCTGTGAAAGTCCCGAATGGGCGATTGGTGGAGACCTAACCTTGGGCGACCAAGGCTAATCTGCAAAGCAGCTCTCGAAAATGTTTTGGGTGGGAGTAACGACTCAGTGGTTGAGGCCTGACAAGCTGAGACTGGGTGATATCGAGAAATGCCCTCAAAATAAGCTGTAGGGAAGGTGGGTTTACGCAGAGCTCAGGAAACAGGGGGTGCCGTGATACCCCGCGTGCGAAGAACGCAACACACCAATTTCAACGAGCTGGAGGATTCTCATTCGCACGAGAACTGGCTTTTATCGTCAATATTCTTCCTTTGACGGCTAAAAGCGGTTCCTATTGCGATGCTTATTTTCTTTTTCAGCATCCAAATTTTCCAGCAACTATAAACACCAAAAACCGCTGCCTCAATTGGAACCTGAACGCAGCGGTTGATGGCTTCACACTCACTATGCGGTGAGCGCCTTATCATGACTACATCGTACCCCACTGAGGGAAATTTCGCATCGGATTTCCCTAAAGATTCCGACAAATCGAGCGCAAACTCGTTCGACATCCGCGACCATTTAGACAAGCTAGAACCAGGCAAGGGGAAGAACAAATACACTTGCCCCGTATGCGAGGGACGTAATTTAAGCGTTGCGCCGAAAACTGGTGCATTTAAATGTTGGAGCGGTGACTGTTCGACCGCTGACATCCGCGAGGCTATCCGACCGCTTGCTGAATTCTTGGCAGAGCGCAAGGGAGAACGACCCCCACAGATCGCCAGAAAACCAAAAGCTAAAAAGAAAGAATACCCGCCCGCACCAGTCCCTTTCGGCGCAAGACTTCTCAGGTTGCCCGCACCCGGACAATCGCCACAACCAGAGCAGTTGAAGGACGCCCCAAGACGTGTTCCCCGCAATGCCTTACAAACTACCTACGAATACAGCCCTACTCAAAAAGTTGTGCGGTACGAATGGCCGGACCCAACTAATCCAAAGGGACGCGACAAAACCTACAGCCAGTTTCATGTAGACCCCGAGGGCAAGAAAGATTGGACTAAGGGCGATGCTCCCTGGCCAGCGTATCGGATTGACGAAGTTGTCGAACTCTTAAAAACCGTACCCGACGGCGAACCCATCATAATCCTGATGCCGGAGGGAGAACCCAACGTAGAACTTGCACGGAGCATCAGTGTTGCAGGTCTAACTCTGCAAGGTTCCAACTGGAGCGACCGAGAAACCCAGAAAATGCTAGAAGCACTGCGAGCGACGGGCAAGAATGTCTCAATCGCAGTAATCCGTGACAACGATGACACGGGCATCAAGAAGGGCAAGGGAGTTTGGCTCGTTGGGCGTCACATCCAATTTCCGTGCATCGTCATTGACCCGCGCGTCATTTACCCAGACATCCCAGAGAAAGGGGACATCCGAGAAATCTTAGAAGCTCTAGGGCCGGATGAATTCTTGAGTCGGATGAATTCCGAGATTGCATCACGAGCTGCCAACCCCGAACCGCGTGACACAAGCGAAACTGCACCGACATCCTTCGAGCCAAATTCAAGATACGCGCAGCTAGTGCGACAGTGGAAGAAAGCCCGCGCTTACACTCCAACAGTCCGCTCCAACTCCAAATTTGTAGAATTCCCTGACCCGGCTCCAAATACCATCACCTGCATAAAAGCGGGTTTGGGACGGGGCAAAACTCAATGGTTGATGTACCTGACAGCCATCTTGACACTAGGCAAACTTTTACTGTTCGGACACCGCAACGCTCTACTCAGAGGCACTTCCAAGCGAATTGGAACCTACCACATCCGAATTGACGATGGGTACATTTTTTTACTTGACCCCAATGCTCGCATCGCTTCATGCGTAGACTCTTTGATGAGGTTTAGGGATGACTGTGCAGAGGAAAATACAACCATCGTCTTGGATGAAATCGAATCGATACGGCGGCACATTCTCACAGGCGGCACGATTTCACCATCCAGGCGTCCCGAAATCCTGCAAAAGTTTGCTCGCTTGCTGAACACTTGCAGCCGAATAATCTTGCTGGACGGGCATCTCACAGATGCTACTGTAGCTTGGATTGCATCGCTCGCCCCCGGCAAGACGATTACCAAGTACGAAAATACTTTCAAAGCTGCTTTGCCCCCGGTGACTGTTTACAAAGGTGGCGCACCGCTCAAACCCTGGCAAGTAGAAGCTTTCAAAGATTTAATCCTGAAAGCAGAGCGACCAGCAGCTTTCTGTGACTCGAAAGACGATGCGATCGCACTTTTTAAACAGTTAGAGAAAATACATGGGGAGGGTAAGGGGCTGCTGCTAACTGCCGATAATGTGGCAGAGGATTTGCAAGGTGAATTCATGGATACTCCCGACGAATCCATCCAGAAGCAACAGTGGTCTTTTATCGTTGCCACACCGCTGCTGCAGGACGGCGTAGACATCTCGATTCCTGACTATTTTTCTGAAGTGTTCGGGATGTTTGGCGGCGTGGTCAGCGTAAATTCTGTTTGCCAGATGGTTCGCCGCGTCCGGCATCCAGTTAAGGGAATCAAAATCCTTTGTGCAGAGCGCGGCTATCAAACCCCCGATGGGGACGAGATAAACGGGAGAGAGATTTTGCTCACTTTTACCAAGCGCCTGTCAAACGAGCTTTTAGAACACGAAGGGGCTGATATCAAAGAAATCATCAAAAGACAGTGGGCTGCTGTAATGGATGACCCGCATTACTTAGCTTGGGCTGAACTTACGGCTTTTGCGAATCTAGAGCGACCGCATCTTTATGACTTGGCTTGTGAACTGCTCAAAGAGTCCGGTCACGAAGTTTACGAGCTAGACCTTGAGAAATCAGAAACCACAGAACACAAGCTCGCCAAGGAAGAAGGGCGACAAGAGCGGGCCGAGGCAGTGGCAGCAGCCAAAATAATCACCATTGCTGAGGCTGAGAAAATTCAAAAGCAGCATAGCGCCAGAAAAGACGAGATATTGTCGGCTGAACGCGCCGTGCTGGCTGACAGATTACCCGGCATTCCCATCACCCCTGAACTGGTGCTGAGGGTTAAAAAAGAGCGAAATCTAATATCTGGGCTGCAAAACTTCTGGCTTTTCCATAACCCAGATAAGGCTAAGCAGTTGCGCCGTTTCAAGTACGAATCCGGCAAGATGCTGGTTTTTGCCTCAGACCACAAGACAACATCCCTAGTCTTACAAGCACTCAAGAACTTAAACATCGGTCAGTTTTTAGAACCCGATCGGGTGTGGACTAGCGACAGCCCCGAAGTGCTGGCAGTGGCGAAGTGGGGCGAAAGTAAAAAGGCAAAGCTGATTGACAAGAAAATCGGAGAAGAAGAAGACCCCATCCATTACTTGCAAAGCTTGCTGGGCTTTGTAGGGGTCAAGCTTGTCGGGAAGCAAAAAAAAGGACAGAAGCGTGAGTATAGTTACTTACCTGATGGGGGGAGCTTACCCGCAGATTTTAACGAACTTTATGCAGCGGTATCCTCAAAAATGTCTGAAAGATACGAAGAAAAAGTACAAAAACAAGATGCAAAAAAACGCTCAGCAATAACGTCTGAAACGCTTAACAGCACTGAGTTAGACACGGTATCAGGCCTATCTACTATGTCTTTATAAACAATGTAGGGAGGCCTGATACCAAAATCGAGGCAAATTTACTCCCTTCCACTGATGTAAGCGAGCAGCACCATAAAAAGCTTGAGGTGGGAGGCTCCAACTTGATGTTTAATTGCTGCAAGGAGTTAGGGGCATTGCTTTGAAAATATACAGACACGGGCAAGCAGCAATCTTGTCACACCCCGAGATAGAGCTGCTGTTTGCCGAAGGACTGCAATCAGATCGTGATCGAGCCTTGTTTGGCGTTTGCCTCTACACAGCCGCCCGCATTGCCGAAGCCTGCTCGATGCTAACCGAAGATGTCTACACCCCGGCCGGCAGAGTCCGAGCTTCCGTAAACATCAGGAAAGCTGCAACCAAGGGCAAACTGGCAACCCGCACCATCCCGGTTATTGAAGATTTGCGATCGCTCTTAACGCTCTGGCAACCTCACGCGGGCAAAATTTACCTATTCCCTGGCCGCCACCCGAACCATCACTGGCGGCACATTACCAGCGACTCGGCCGCCGCTATCCTCAGAGAAGCCTGCCAGCGAGTCGGCATTGAGGGAGCATCTACCCACAGTTTTAGAAGAACGGCTCTCACCCAGATGAGCAACGCCGGCATCCCGCTTCGAGTAATTCAGCAAGTCAGCGGCCACCGCACCCTCAGCGAACTCCAGAAATATTTAGAAGTCAGCGATGCCCAAGTTAGGGGAGCCGTGAGTGCTTTGTCCATGCTTTCCTACAGCGGGAAAGCCGTATATCACTATCTAGACTCCTATAACCGCTAAGCTGGAAAATATAACAAAGCTGGCAAAGTACCAAAAAACAACGAAATTACCTATGACAACTGGCAAGCTCGAAGTTACTATCAAAATTAACGAACTTCCGAATGACGTACAGACCAACAAAGACAACTGCAAAATATTTGAGCTTGACTGCGACGGTCGGGTCGTGTCCGTTACTGTCAAGCCAAAAATATGGAAGAAGCTTGAGGATGCGGAGGCCAACTATCCCCAGTGGGTGGCAGCTATTGGTGGCAAGATGGGTGAATCAACCTCTAACGGTTTTGTGCTATCAGAGCCAAATATCCAAGTTTTTGAGAAAAAACCGAAGGAACCCAAACCTGAAGCAGGACAGTGAAAGCACTTCCCAGCCCGGGGTCAGGATAGGGGAATTTCCTACCTAGAGCTTATAACCGTTGCAGCTTCATCTTGCTTGATGTTTTTAACTCAGACTTTGGTAAAACTGAAGAAACATTATTGATAGATGGAGCCTCTTAACAATTTTGACCCCATCTTTTTTAGATCAAGTTAGGCAAATCCGCTACAGGTAAGTCTTTTGATTGGGTGACAACCCGTAAAGTGCCAGCCGTTAAAAAACGGTTATCCCACCTGGTATACCATCGCGGCGCCACCCA
>Ga0247774_1001751_pt1 | contig 10848 bp, 16 predicted proteins | sample UWRJL001104B6_FD_179933 | JGI IMG/M metagenome (GOLD analysis project Ga0247774, IMG submission 179933) | Plant litter microbial communities from Arlington Agricultural Research Station in Wisconsin, United States - UWRJ-L001-104B-6 | ecosystem: Environmental > Terrestrial > Plant litter >... | reverse complement strand
CCCGCTGATTGGCTAGGCCCTCGCGGGTCAGAAGCCGGGCCTACCTCGTTCCTACCAGCATAGGTATGCATCTACCAAGCCTTCAAAATTTCAAATCGCATCGCATCAGTTGATTCTTGCCAGTAGTGTCCCCCAGCGCCACATGTATACTAGGGTGCAGGGAAAAAAGCCCCCAAGGGATGCATTGACGAATGGAAAGGGTTGTCGGGCTAAGCGCAACGCGCCATAGAGACCATCCTGCAAAGTTCTCCAAAAACCATGCCACGGTCTGCTTCTGCGACTCAGGTAAAACGCCACGCGCAACAATCACTCACGGCCGGCAATCTCACTTCCAAACGGGGTAAGGACTGATTCGTGACCGCTGTGTCGGGTCCTACGCTCTCTGCCCTAGGCAGCGGAACGAGCAGGTATATCAACCCTGCTGGTTCCGTGTCTGATTGCTCCACCCCGCGCAGCCAGCAAAGGTTGGCAGCACGGCTCCACACTGGACGAGTCTTTCGGATCGGTGGAATTTAGAGCCGTGCCCAAACTCGCCTCTATCCCGTACTCGCCAAAGCATCAGTCACGGCCGCCTGCTACGCTGATAGCAGCACGACAGGAGGCCCAGAGGCCAGAGCCTCGGCGGCCATGGCCGATTTTGGGGGACTCGTCACGACGGACGCCGCGATCAACGCCGAAACTAGGGCGCCTATTGTCATCGCCGTCGCCGCCTCATTTAGCTTCGTGACTGTCACGGTTGTCATATTGCGAATCTACACCCGTGTTTGCATGATAAAGTTTGCTGGTGCCGACGACGTGGCAATCGTTATTGCAGAGGTAAATAAATCCATTCTCGTGCCTCGGGAGAACACGCTTGGCTTACGCGGTTGCCGGGTAGATTTTCGCCTTGGCTACGGCCATTGGTGCTTCGATGGGTACGTCTCCGGACATCTCTCTCCCGCGGATGAAGCAATGATTGCTGATGCGAATCTAGAGGCAAAACATGGCTTAGGAAAGCATACATGGACAGTATCCAAGGATGACAAGCAGATCCAGTTGAAGGTATGGGCTCAGTAGCACGTCGAAGGCTAGTCTTTCCTGCACCGCTAACGGGTCTGTACTCCCTAGTGGCTTTACTTCGTCATCATCGTTTACAACCTCGCTACCAACGTCGTAAAGTTGTCTTTTCTCTTGCAATATCGGCGTCTATTTGCTGGGATATGGACGACTCGAGTCTGCAAGTGGGGAATGATCTTCATTCCCTTGTGGGCCATCGTCCAAATCATCCTTCTCGCAACAGCTTGCCTTCCTCTAGCCTCCATCGTGCCATCAATGAAGGATAAATGCCTCCCAGCAACACCGATCTGGTTATTTTCCTCCGCCACGAACATCGTCACGGACTTCGCAATTTTGGTCATTCCCTTGCCTTCCGTCATAAGACTACGCGTTGCTGGCAGGAAACAGAGGATCATGCTATCTATCGTCTTCGGAATCGGTTTCTTGTAGGTGCTCTTCTTCCTATCTTGGCGTTGCGCATCTTCGCATAGAAAGCATCCACTAACGCCATGACAGTACCTGCATCATCTCCATCATCCGTATTTTCACCCTAACGCAGCGTACCAAATCCAAGGACATATTTTGGACTGGCATCTACCCGGCCGTGTGGTCCATCGTCGAGATTCATTGCGGCATCCTCTGCTCCTGCTTAACCACACTGCGACCTCTGCTCCGACGCTTCATCCCATGGCTGGGGGAGACAAAACCTAGCACCGATCCATATGAGTTGAATTATATCCCGAGGACCGACGCCAAGAAACAATCCCGGCGAGCTGGCGTCTCTGAGGCTGCCACGTACCCGGGCTCCGAAAGCGTCGAGGCGCTCAAGGAGAATGGCACCCACTACGCGGCCCAATATACGCCAAGCGAAGATGCTACCTCCTGTAAGAACGCCTACTTCGAACGTGTTCAAGAAAGCAGCCGTGATGATGTTGACGAGATGCATGAGAATGAGGAGGCGAAGTCGAGGAAATTCCATCGCGATTCATGTACGCTAGAATATCAGAACAAAGTGTGAGAGAGACCTGCCCAAAAACCTATAAGAACAGGCCCGTATCACCAAATTTATGAGAATATTTCTTCCTGATTCATACTTTTGCTATAAATGACTGCACGACTTTTGAAAAGGAGAGTGTGCTGTGTATAAATCATGAGCACAGTAGTCCCACAGAAGCTACTAGGCTGCATGGACGCCTAACCCTTCTCTTTTTTCAATTCTCAGTGTGGTGCCCCGTTTTTCTACCCTCACCATCCCCCTTCCGTCTCTCAATCTGCTTGGTCTTGCAACATGCGTCCCCTCATATGAATGAAGTGTGGAATACCACCACGGCAGAATCGGAACGTTCACTGGCCTCAGTACCTGGGGCGAGGCGCAGGTGTCGCCCTGGGTAGAATCCCAGGGTCGACGCAGCTGCAGGTGGCCGGGTCTTCGCAAGGGTCGTGGTTTGGCCCCGCACAGTGGATGGTGCCGGAAATGTCGCAGCCGCAGTTGTACTGATCACTCTCGCACAGAGCGCGCAGGTTGGGGTTGTTCTGGCAGTTGATGTCACCCTGGGCGACCACGTAGCCGGCGAGGGCAAGAAGGACAATGGCAGTGTAGTTCTGTGAAGCATCACGCGCCTGGTTAGCTGCATATCTTTGTATGTTGACTCCGGTAACTGGACCGCAAAGCCGCAAACAAGTGGAGCCTAGGCTGGGATAGTATGGCCACCTAGGACCACAACGGTTCGACTTACCTTCATCTTGAATATTTTAGAGAAAAAACGAAGTTTCTAAGATTCTAGTGGGTGGAGGTGTTAAGATTGCTGTTTGTTGAACAAGTATTGTAAGGATGGGATGGTCAAAGGGATACTGGATCGATAGACGAGAAGGGGTTTCATTGCGCTTTATATACATTTTGCGCACCTGGGAGGTGCCATATGCCGTCCATAGAATGACATCATCATATACGAAGGTATTGAATCGATATCCAAAGTTTGGCGTAATGTTCCTCATGGCCTTCCCTAGAGCTGTGCCTGCTACTCCTGTCGCCCTGTTCCACGGCACGGCATGCATGCCGCTTGGCAATGCATGAATGAACCGGGATTTCTCCGCGTGCTTCTAGAAGGCCGTAAAACCTTCCGTAGGCAGAAAAAATCCCCGATGGTGAAAAATCTCCAATACCTGGGAGGGATTTGTTTCAGTACTTCTGTTTGGACATCTCCGTTGGCTGGAGTAGTGTTGGCGCCACCTGTGCCTCGTGATCGACATAAGCGGAAGCGGAATTGTGGATCCGTAGGAGCCTCGAGCGATCCTGTAATACGCCTTATTGGACCCGGAGTATCCGAAATGTGCCTACGGGAGCATCGCAGAATGTTTTTCCGTTTCAAAACATATCATTTCGTGGGTTCTCGTGCAAGCACCATTCATTTCGTGATTGGGTTGCTCCAGCGTCACCAGGGCAGATACATACGCAAATTTGGCCGAGGTGGCCGGGAACAAAGCGCCGTGCTGGAGAGCAGACCAACGCCAGGAGAGGAGACCACAGCTGCTGTTACAATTTCGGACGACTGGGGCACACGCGGGATTTTAAAGAAGCCGCGAACGTCTAAAGTATCAGAAGATGGGCTTAGTTCGTGTCGACTGTACTAATATCGGGTGGGAGACGCCGCTTGAGCTAGATCAATCCAGGTTGTCAGGAACGCAGCCGACATGTGTCCAACGTCGCAGCCGTGTACAGCTGTCGTTAGATTGAAAAGGCCAATTCAAATAAAATGGAAATGAACTTGAATTTAGTGTTTCTATCGATGCATTGTGAATGCCTGAAGCCTGAATTTGAGGTCTGATAGAGGCACCGTCAAAACTATAGCTCTTAGCAGATAGTTTGCTCCCGCCTATCCGCTCTAGCTATAGCAAGTGGGCCGCGTTGGGGGCAGCCTGGTTAAAAACACTTGAACCAACGATGGCCATGCGGTCGCCCGGATTCATCGACAGCTGTCGCCGGCGGCTAACTTCGCGTCCTAACAATAAGCCTGCGTCTCAACTTGAGGATATCCAAGTTATATCTCGACGGTGGATACATTCCCTCTAGCCGTGCGTTTCAGCAGGATCTTGTCACTCGTGCCCGTCATCCAATCACTCTTGTCTTGTCAACCCCCCATACCCCAAACAAGCTACCATAGCCGTGCCTCTTCCTTCAAGAAACACTGCACTTCAATACTTCTCGCACTTAATCGTCACGCAGCTATAATGCCGCAAGCGCAAAATAAAGCCACCAATTACCAACCCCAGCTCTGATGCGCTCTAATTGTCCCCCGCCACAAAGCGAACACCTCGTGCAGGAGAACAATGCGGAGAAGCCCCCGTCTTGGCCATCGACGTGCCGTTAATTGGGTTGCCTGGGAACTCTGGGTAAAGCGATATAGCCGACGTGCGGAGGAATAGATTGGCTCGACAAATCTCCCCGGGATGGCGACGTATAACACCCGCCAATAACCATTGTTCCCCAACATCTACCCCACATATCCCGATCATTCGTTGCACGCAATATCAATTCATCCCAAGACGATCCCACGCGAGGAGACTTGGCAGAATTCGGCAGCCATAAATCCAAGAGATGGCCTCCGCCCGGATTTATTCTTTTCCATCGAGGCGGTCCTGCCTACACGACCTTCTCTTTCCCAAGACCGTGATCGAGACTCTGGTGCTATTGTCACGATGAGGCACGCACCGGCTCTTGCCATCCTCGCAGCCGTCGCCTCGGCGCAGGTGACGGTCAATGTCGCGCAACAGCTGCAGGAAATCCACGGCTTCGGCGTCTCCCAAGCCTTTGGCCGCGCTGCCGAGCTCCGCGACCTCATCTCCAAGGAGCTGACGGCCCAGGCCCTCGACCTCATGTTCAACCGCACCACGGGCGCGGGCCTCAGCATCATCCGCAACCGCATCGGCTCGGGCGAGGCGGCCGACAACATGATCCTCGCGAACCCGGGCGGGCCCAACGCCAAGCCGAACTACAAGTGGGACGGCAACGATCAGGGGCAGGTCTGGTTTAGCCACCAGGCTATGAGGTACGGCGTCAAGACCATCTACGCAGACGCGTGGAGTGCGCCGGGTTTCATGAAGACGAATGGGAATCAGGCAAACGGGGGGTACCTTTGCGGGACGCCAGGGCACAACTGTGCGAGCGGGGATTGGAAGAAAGCGTATGCGGATTTTTTGCTGCAGTACGTCAAGTTTAATGCCCAGGAAGGCATACCAGTTACGCATCTTGGGTTTCTCAACGAGCCTGATCTAACGTGAGTTTCTGCGTTCCTATGGCTACCCCCGAAGAGGTGACCTGCCTTTCAAGCTTGCGACTGAATTCTGACGGCCAAGTCCTGCAGCGTGTCGTACTCCTCAATGCAAATGAGCGGCAGCGAAGCCGCATCTTTCATCCCGGTCCTGGACGCAGCCCTCGAAGCCGCCGGGTTCGGCAACGTGACCATCGTCTGCTGCGACACGATGGGCTGGGGAAGTGCCCGCACCTGGAGCGGCCAGCTTATGGCGGCGGGCATGCAGAAATATCTCGGCGTCATTTCGTCGCACGGCTACACCGGCGAGCCGACATCCCCCCTGGGCAACACCCCCCTGCCCGTATGGCAGACCGAGTACGCGCCTGATGCGCCCTGGTGCACGACATGGTACCAGAACGGCGGGGCGTGCGAGGGCTTGACATGGGCGAACAAGATCCACACGGGGGTTGTGAATGCCAACTTGAGCGCGTACATTAACTGGCAAGGCGCCGAGGTGAACCAGTTCCAGGCGTCGACTTATCTAGTTGCGAGCGACAAGCAGAAGGTCATCCCGTCGGGGCGGCTGTGGGCGTATGCCATGTGGTCTAGGTTCGTAAGGCCCGGCGCGCGGAGGTTGGGGACGGGTGGCAATCTGCAGGGAGTTGGCGTGGCGGCGTTTAAGAACACGGATGGGACGTATGCGGTGGTATTGACGAATAATGGCGGTGCGCAGAATGCGAAGCTGAGCTTCAACGGGTTTACGCCGACCAAGGCGCAGGCATATCTGACGGATAACTCGCATGCGGTGGAGCTTACACAGTCCTCGGTTACGGATGGCGTTACATCGGTGGCTGTACCAGGTCGATCTGTGGTCACAATTCTGATACAGTAAAAGTATGTCAAGTCGTGTAAAAGAAACAGACAATAGTTCGGTGTACCAAGCTTGTGGGTATCGACAAACTCGTGTATGTATTAGCTTTCTCGGACAGCTCAGGATATAATCAAATGAGACTAACTTGGTGGGTTTCGTCTTCAGCGGATGTCTGGACCAAAATTGCGAGCCCTGTACTATTCCGACGCCGAACCTCTCGAAGAATATGTACTACTCCAAATCGACTGGACGGCCCGCTCTAATATCGCTAGACTCCTGCCAGTCACACAGCAAATTGCAGAAGAGCAAACTACAGGATGCCAAGCCGTTTCCAATACATCTACTAAACGCCAACAGATGAAATCACAACCACCTCGACCCCTTCGCAGTGGCTGCAGAAATGCGCACTACGTAATGTCGCGTCCGACACGGATGTGGATATGAAATTAAGAATGGACCCCAGTATCAAGGTACCCCACACTCCTTTCCGATTTCCCGGTACCACTTTCCCACCACGGCGCGGATGAGCAAGTTTTCCGCCGCGCCAAGCCCGACATGCCTAACACCTGGGGTTCCGATTACCCGTCCTCGTGGGCATCTCTCAATCTCTGTCAAAAACGACCACCACGGCTTGGCAGCCACAAAGGCTGGTCTGGTGATAATCGGGCAAATTGACACTTTTTCAGACGGACCATGAATTTCTGCGAACGGGGAATATTTCTACTTTAAGGCATGAATAGCCAGCCTCTTGGGGCGTCCCATACCTTTTGGCTCATCTCTTACGACTTTTATTAATTTGACGAGCTGTTACGTGTCTTATTCGCGTCTGAAAACAATACTGTTCACCTTGCGTTGTGATGAAACCCGGGGAACTTCTACTGGTTTCCGGTCTATTCGGAATAGCTTCTGCCCACTGTCAGAATCTCTTTCCACTTTGATATCTACTTCTTAACCCCCAGCCCCCCGTTGCGCACGAAGGGCTAACTGTGCGTTCTAGATGTTTACGACAAGCTGATCCTAGACGGCAAAGTGACGGAGCAGTGGGAATACGTCCGCATGACGGTAAACCACTACAGCAATGCCCCTGTCACTGACGTCACCTCACCCGATATTCGCTGCTACCAGGCTGGCAATGGCGGCTCCTCTACCCAGACTGCAAACGTGACGGCCGGTACCACGGTGGGCTTTTCGTCCTCCCCCGCTACCTACCATCCAGGCCCACTGTCGTTTTACATGGCCAAAGCTCCAGCTGGGATCTCGGCGGCAGAGTTTGATGGGGCCGGGGACGTGTGGTTTAAGATTTGGGAAGATCACCCCAAAATCACCCCGTCGAGCATTACATGGCCCAACACAGGTTGGTCTCTCTCCGATTTTTTTCCTTTTCTTTTCCCTTTTTCGCCTCTTGAAATTTTTGAGGCCTTGCACCAGGTTGTCGTAGCCTGCATTCTTCAGTGGAAGACGTGGAAATAGTGCATTAACGCCCAAGCTAGGTGAAGCGAAACTCATGGTGACGATCCCAAAGTGCATCCCTGACGGTGACTACCTCCTCCGGATCGAGCAGGTCGGTCTGCACACTGCGTCTTCGGTCGGAGGTGCGCAGTTTTACATTTCGTGTGCCCAGCTACACGTGTCCGGTGGCGGGAACGCGGATCCGAGCCCACGTGTGGCCATTCCCGGGGCGTTGAAGGCGGCGGATCCGGGACTTGTGATTAACATTTACTATCCAATCCCGCAGTCGTATCACGATCCTGGACCCGAACCATTTTCTTGCTGAGGTAGATTGGGATATAAACAATGGGCTTTGCATATCTGATGCTGAAAGTGATGTGGTTATTGTCTCTTCTCCTTGATACTCTACAAACTCTTGCTGGAAGGCTGCACAAGCAGATTGGACGAGTCAAATATGAGCCTTTCTTAGCGCCATCATTCGCGCGCCGCGGTAGTAGCTTGGCAGAGACAAATTAAAAGTCTAAAATATGGGGGCAGATTCTCGAAGACAAAAGCATTGCTAGTTATAAGAGAACCACCAATACCTACTCTCCCTACACTTTAAAACCCGGAACTCCTGCATGTTCTTTAGGCGGGTTCCAAAACTTGGTAGAGGAACAGTCACTCTCATTACGATACTGGGAATGCCACGTGTCCAAATAGGGGAGAAGCCTGCATTATCAATGTTTAGACATATTTATCCTATTCTGCTGGCTAAATTTCTCCGTAGTGTACGACCCTTGTTGAGTCTTTCTAGCCAACCATCCAAATTGCAAGAACGACTCGTGGCACAAGGATTGCGAAACCCGAGGCTGCCAAGCGAGGACCTCCACAGTCTCCAAGAACTTATTTTTTTTCCATGGAAAAACTCACGCAAGGAGGATATCGAGAACAGAATAGCAAAGCGTGAATGACGTATATAAGTTTAGACTAAGACTACATCTCACAACTATTCACGCCTCCGTCCCTGGCGATGACTCATGCCAACCCAAGCCCCAACAAAAACATCACAGTATCTTCTGACGCGCTATCAAACACCAACTCTTCAGTCCCTGCTTCGTTTTAAACGCTCCCCATCCGACATCTGCTAGGAAACTATCTAACCGACGGGCTGGAAGAGGAGGTCAATTTGAACGACATCCGTAAACACCTTTGTGCTCTGCCTGAGAGCCTGTTCGACTCACCAAGGTTTGTAGCTAACCTCAAGAAATCTAAGTACTAATCTTCCCGTCGCAAGAAAGTTTCACAAACTTAGACGTTGAAAATGGATTACGTCGTGTGACAAAAAATAGTTCAAAGTATGATACTTTGCTGGGGATTCGGGCCCTAGTTAGTTGCTCTAGCTAGAAGCTCATTTACCCCCATTCACCTTTATAAACAAACTATCTCATTAATCCTTGTTCTTCGTGGTAGATAAAAGTGATATATCTGATGATTCTCCGAGCCGTCAACATGGTTGTTCTATCGTTTTTGGAAGCCCGTAGTTCTATTTAGAATCATGCAGAAGCATTGTCAAGAACCCGATATATGAGAGGGCTGCCATATCTCAACAACTTCACATTAGGTCTCATCTCAAAAGTAAGATGAGTAATAGCACCTGTCCCCTATTAAAGAGAAGCTTTGCTCTAACCTAACATACACCTATGCGTAATAGTGGAACCGTGAGAGAAGAAAGGTAGTTTCTACTCTAAAACGTTCCGAAGATAATCATTAAGTACAGAGACTTGCAGAATGAAGTCTTAATTTTTTTACAGTATAAAGTTACCTCCAGTGATGCCTCTATTTTGCTCCCTTTTCTCCCTCATTCCAGTTTTCCTTCTTGGTGCCCTTGTTACTAAATGGTTAACAAACAATTCTACTTCCACTTTAAGTTATAACCAAAACAGCTCAACCTCAATTACCCCTAGGCAACCACTCTAACATTAAGTCGATTCGATAAAACAAACATCGGTCATATCCAATCGCGGTCAACTATAATGAGCAACACACATTCGGTCGTCTACGCTCCTGGCCCGATGGCCGACACCCTCGACACCACCTTCCCCATCCCTTCCGAATCTGCGCCGCCTCACCCGTACGAACCGCTCCTGGAAATGGAGCCCTTCAACAAGAACGCTTTCGGGCAGCCCACAAGCTTTTCGTTCTACCAGCACGACGAGAAGGCCGGAGAAGACGACGCCTTCCTCTCCGACGAGATGGACTGGCAATGCTCAATGGATCCTGCCGATGAAATGGACATCGACGAGGAGATACCATCGACCCCGGGTGTCTCCGATCATACTCGCGAGGAGGAGTTGATGCCAACCATGTCCGGGCTACATCTGCGCCTGTTTCAAGCCCATGTGCTCCCGGACAACGTGGCCAAGGCGGCGGACGACCCCTTCCGGAACACACCTCGTAAGTGGCGTCCAGCCACAGGCTGCCAGACGCCATCGATAAATGGTTCTGTGTGTCGGCCCGCAGACGTAGCTGCCGGAATAGATGAGTACAAGGGGCGGAAGGCGAGAAAGGCGGCGTCGCTGATGCGACGCCGTCGTGGACCTCGCAATGGGTGGAACCGCCCATCGCCTAACGATTTAGTCCAGCCGGTTCATAGTAGCGGTTCCGGAGCTCTGCGAAGAAGGACGAGCTGGCAACTGTCAAGGGGGATAGCGCTATCCGAACTGGTAGGGTCCAGGGGACGGGCGGTGGTGCACAGCGGAATGCCGGCAGACGCTACGGTCCCAGTTAGGTGAGTCTGTTAGTGCCAAGATATCTGTATAAGTACACGAGAGCACTGACAGTTGGGGCTTGGTATGGAGTAATCTGATTGATTTAGTTATTGCTTTGGATGAGATAGACAGTTTTGTAAAGTTAAAAGACAAAAAACAAACACGAAAAAGGACAAAAACGGGCCTCTCAAATGACCAGTTCAACCACAAAGGCGTCATCGAGAAGGGGCTGGGAACTTGGTGCGCTCTACCGGGATCTACTAGTCTACCCAATCCGCATCAATGTCAATCTCATCACCATCCACGGATTCCTTACCGCTCCGCACAAGCTCTTCCCACATGGCCTTTTGCAGCCTCTCTGCAAACCTGGTTTCACCCGGCACTTCATATCCGAAATCACGGCCGCAGTGAACCATGCTCATGAAACCCTGGTGAGCCAGTTTCGCCACCTCGGGCTGGGCACTATGGCTGAGTTCTTGGAAACGACGTCGCC
>Ga0247774_1001750_pt1 | contig 10848 bp, 8 predicted proteins | sample UWRJL001104B6_FD_179933 | JGI IMG/M metagenome (GOLD analysis project Ga0247774, IMG submission 179933) | Plant litter microbial communities from Arlington Agricultural Research Station in Wisconsin, United States - UWRJ-L001-104B-6 | ecosystem: Environmental > Terrestrial > Plant litter >... | reverse complement strand
TGTGCGAATTTATCTACCGCAATTTAAACGCAATTACAACCATTGCGCCGACAATGGACACCCACACCGCCATGCAAATTTTTCATCCAATCTTTTGGATAAATGAAGCAGGCGAACACCCCCTCCCCGCCGCCACATCAATTAGTTTAGAAGACGTGCAGCAAGGCATCTGGAAAGTCAATCCCGCCGTCACCCACAGCATCGCCAATGGTAACTATTCGGCACTGCAAAAACACGCACTCCACTACGTGCAGACACTCAGCGAAGATGGCAAATATCCCCTGATAATTTGGCCGTATCACTCTATGCTGGGCGGCATCGGACACGCCCTGGTTTCCGCCGTGGAAGAAGCAATATTTTTTCACAGCATCGCCCGCAACAGCCAAGCACTTTTTGAAATCAAAGGCGGGAATCCGCTAACTGAAAACTATTCTGTTTTGCGGCCGGAAGTCTTAGACGGGCCGGATGGCAATTCTATTGCTCAAAAAAATGCTTCTTTTATTGATAGGTTGCTAGGTTTTGATGCGATAATTATTGCGGGACAAGCGAAAAGTCACTGCGTTGCTTGGACGATTGATGATTTGCTGACTGAAATTTTAGCGCTAGATAGGAAGTTAGCTAAGAAGGTTTATTTACTGGAAGATTGCACTTCGCCTGTGGTTGTTCCGGGTGTTGTTGATTTTACGGAACAAGCAGATGCAGCTTTTCAAAGATTTGCGGCGGCGGGAATGAATGTGGTTAAATCTACTCAGTTAATTCTGGGCGATTAAAGACGAGCGTTTTCTGTTGGGGTTGACCGTACCAAAAAAGTATACACTATTCACCAGAAACGGTAAGTTTTGTTGGGTTGGTAGTCTGCTGCGATCGCATTTAACTGATTACTTATGGTATCATATCCGCTAAATCACTTACTAGAGAAGTGTAATCAAGGAGTTTGCCGATGATTGATAGGGAAATTTATAGTGTTGTTCTTTTTCGGGATGCGAGTGTGCCCGCAATTTCAAAACTATCGGTGGCGATCGCCACGACTCTTCTGAGCACAGTTATAACTGCAACCCAAGCCTGCGCAGTTCCCGTAACCTACGATTTCACCATCACTGTTACCAAAGGCGGGTTAGCGGGCAATACATTCAACGGTTCTTTCAGCTACGATGATGCCAAATTGAAGGGAAAGGGAGTGGAAGAATTGGGAATTACTGAGGGATTAACGACCTGCATAAATTACCTGGGACGTACTTATCGCGAAACCGATGATACCAGTTATCCTACCTTTCCCACACTCAGATTTGAGGATGGCAAGATCGCGCAACTAAACTTCTGGATTCAGCAGAATAAGCGAGTTAATTGGTGGAATTTACCCGGATGGGAAGTCAAGCTGTCTGAACCTCGAATGAGTGATTCAACTGTTCCCAATTGTCAAAAACGCTGAGGCGCGGCCAAGCTGCGATCGACAACAAAAGCATAGGAAGAAAATATCATGACTCAATACGATTACATTGTGATTGGTGCAGGTTCGGCAGGTTGTGTTGTTGCCAATCGTCTGACAGAAGATCCTGAAACCACCGTGTTGTTGATCGAAGCGGGTAATCCGGCTACTCAACCAGAAATTCAAGTTCCTGTAAGCTGGATCGGCTTACTGGGAACTGAAGTGGACTGGGCATATTTCACAGAACCAGAACCGTATCTCCATGGACGCAAAATATTTCAGCCGCGCGGAAAAGTTGTCGGTGGCAGCAGTTCGATCAATGCCATGGTCTACATTCGCGGAAATCGGCTGGATTTCGATAGTTGGCAAGCATTAGGGAATCCCGGCTGGAGTTATGAGGATGTATTGCCCTACTTCAAGAAATCAGAAAATCAGCAGCGAGGCGCGTCCGAATTTCACGGTGTTGATGGATTCTTGAGCGTTACCGATCCGATCGCAACTGCCGTCACCTCACAGCGATTTATCGAAGCAGCAGCGCAAATCGGCTATGCTATCAACCCCGATTTCAACGGCGCACAACAAGAAGGTCCAGGACTGTATCAATTAACCATCAAAGATGGGAAGCGACACAGTGCAGCAGCAGCATTTCTAGTGCCAATTCTCGATCGCCCTAATTTAACCGTGCAAACTGGTGCGCTAGTCACTCGCCTATTATTTGAAGGAACGCGCACGGTTGGGTTAGAGTATCTGCATGAAGGAACCCTGCACCAAGTTTATGTCGATCGGGAAGTAATTCTGTCAGCGGGTGCCTTCGACTCACCTAAATTGCTGATGTTGTCTGGAATTGGCAATGCAGAATACTTGCATTCGCTCAATATTCCCGTCGTTGCTGATTTACCCGGTGTGGGTGAGAACCTTCAAGATCACCTCGCTGTTCCAGTGGCACATCAAGCCACTCAAGATTTGCAACCCGCCCTAACCAGCAATATCGCAGAAGCTGCAATGTTTTTCCATACAGAAGGTAATTTAGATGCTGCGCCAGATTTACAGTGTTCCTCAGGCCCACTGCTGTGGGTTCCTCCTGGCTATCCAAACCAAGGGCCGGGATTTACCAGCATAGCCTGTTTGAATCATTCCCAGAGTCGCGGTAGCGTCACCCTGCGTTCGATCGATCCCACAGACTCACCTTGCATTCGGATGAACTATCTCGAGCATGAGTCCGACGTGCAAAAGTTGGTGCTAGGCGTGAGAATCATTCGTGAGTTGTTCAGCACCGATTTATTCGATGAGTTCCGAGGCGAAGAAGTGGCTCCCGGTGCGGATGTAACTAGCGATGAAGGACTCCAAGCTTATGTTCGGAAAGTGGCAGATACGAACTATCATCCTGTGGGAACGTGCAAAATGGGCACCGATCCAATGGCAGTAGTAGATTCTCAATTGCGGGTACATGGTGTTGAGGGATTGCGTGTCGTGGATGCCTCGATTATGCCAAGGATTACTACAGGAAATACCAATGCACCCACCATCATGATTGGTGAAAAGGCAGCCGATTTGATTAAAGCCGCAGGGCGTGTGACAAAGGCACAACCCAGGGCGATTAGCGCAGAGTACAACTCCGAAGCAACCGCACTTATTAGTTGAAGTTAGCACGACGACTAGCAGGCGCATCTTTATCGGATTGAAGCATATATCATCGAGCAACGTAAACGAGGTCTTGAAAATGATTACCTTGTACACTGCATCATCCTTTGAGGAACTACCGAGCCTCAGCCCACCCTGCCTAGAGCTTGAAACTTGGCTCCGCATGGCAAAGCTGCCCTACAAAAAGGTGATTATCACAGCACAAAGTTTTGAGCTTGCTCCCAAGGGTAAAATTCCCTTCATCGACTATCAGGGAAACTTGATCGGTGATGTTTTTCTAATCATTGAGATGTTCAAGCAAACAGAAGGAATCGATCTCGATGCTAGTTTAACTCCCGTTGAGCGAGCTATCTCTCTAGCCTTTCGCCGCACGCTCAAAGAAAACACCTACTGGGGATTTCTGGAGACTCGCTATGGCATAGAAGAAAACTGGCCGCACTCTCGCTCATTGCTTGCACGGGCGCTTTTCCCTGAAGCGACGCTAGACGTATCAGAACCGTTTGCCGAAGAGTTGCGTAAAACGATAATCTCTCAAATGCAAGCTCAGGGAATCGGTCGTCACAGTCATGAAGAAATCAGTCAGATTATCGGCGCTGATTTTCAAGCCCTTTCGGACTTTCTGGCAGACAAACCGTTTTTTATGGGAGATAAACCCACCACATTAGATGCAACTGCCTACGGTTACATTGGTACTTTCCTGCAGCCGCGCTACCAAGGTGCGATTGTTGACGATCTGCTTGGGCGATCGAATCTTTGCGAGCACTCTGAACGAATGAATCAACTGTTTTTTAGTAACTGCTCCTGAAACCCATCACTCGCTGTTGAGTTTCGGCTCAGTTTCATGAGCTAATCCCGTTGATTCAAAGTTTAATTGATTCAGTCCGGGACGCATTGTAACGCTTTAACAAGGCTTTGAGATTGCTTCGCACAGAGCGCAATGAAATAATTACATTGTCTGTGCATAAGTCCTCTAATTAATGGAGTTACTCGGATGATTCATCACCTTTCTATTTCTGCTCAAAACCCTCAGCACGTTGCCCAAGTTCTAGCTGAAATTCTACAAGGACAACCGACCCCCCATCCTTTTAATCCAGGCGGCTATATCATTTTTCCATTTGATGAATATGGTACAGAAATTGAAGTTTATCCTTTGGGAACTGAGATAGTACCGGGTGATAGTGAGGAACTACGCGCGTACATTCAAAATACGGCTGCTTCTCAATCTACAGCAACTCATGCGATGTTGTCTGTCCCTATTAACGTTGAACAAATTGAGCAAATTGCGGCTCGTGAAAATTGGCTTGTACAACGCACTAGCTTCGGCTTTGATTTCATGATGCTTTGGGTGGAAAACAGATTGTTGATAGAGTTACTAACTCCAGAGATGACGGCTCAATACATGGCATTTACCCAACGAGAAAATTTGAGAAACTATTTTGTTTTCCCCGATAGCCCGGATGCACCCAAAAGTTGACAGGTTGCACTCCAAACCAAGCACCCTTAAACATGAAGCAGCGCTTAACTATCCCATCTATCTCGATCTATCAAGGGAGTTATTCTCATGATTCACCACATTTTTATTGCCGCTCAAAACCCGCTTTGCTGGCGTCCTGGCATAAATTTGGAACGGTAATTCACACATCGCGATCGCATTGGAACGATCGAGAAATAGAGAAATCCGGGGCAGACGGAATCCACCTCTATTGTTTCAGGGAACCCGCACGCTTCCTCTTCCCCTGCGTTAAGAGTGCCTCTGCGGTTGATTATTTTCTATAACTATTTCCCATCCAATCTCGGCACACCCTCCAAAAAAGAGCCGCTCAACATTAATTCAGTCATCCTATCTAGTGTACCGCTGACTTTTAATTTTTTATCTGTTTGAAAGCGCTCAAGGTCTGCTTTTAAATCGCCGCTATTATAGCCTAATTTACTCAAATAGTCCATAGCTTGTTTGTCACTTAACAAGATATCCGCTGAACGGAAAATCGGCACGTATTGATCGCGCCAAATCTGGGCAAAATTTGCCCTATCTAAATATAAAATTTTGCCCCGCGCCGGGTCTCCAATGGCAACTACACTGTCATTCATTCCCAGCAAAGCCACCGCGTGCGGTAGCTTCCGAGGGCCGTCAAACAGCCAAACTGCGAGCACTCCGGGGCGATTAATTTGCTGCATTTGCTCCCAAGTCGGCGCCAGTTCGATCGCATTGACACCCAAAGCTCTTGCTGCCACAATTATCTGTGGCATGGAAGTTCCCAAACGACTGGTGCCGGCCTCCCTAGCTACACTCGATTCCGTCGCATCCATTCCCCAACGCCTCAACACTGTTGCTAGCGCCGCCGGCGCGCAACTGCTGTTAGATGTTTGCCGAAATACACCGTCTGGCCTCAAATTATCTATTAAATCAGCGTAAATTGGCGCCAGAAAATAGGCTTGGGCGCTGGTAAATCCTCCCAATCCCAACAAGCAAATTAAAATTACTGCGATTACTTGCGATCGCGCCGTCTGCCAGCTTACAGTAAAGCCAATACCGCAGACTCCCATCAACATCACTCGTAGCAAAGTCCAAGTAACTGCCATGCCGTGAAAGCGCCACTCGATCGGCAAAGCAGGTATTTGAGGCAGATTTAGAGCCAGCAGCAGCAAGGCTATATAAAAACCCAAAAAAGCTAGGGCGATCGAATTTCTGCCCTTAAACAAATCGTTAGCCGTCACTCCCGATCGAACTAACACCCGCCCTCCGCGCATTCCCCAGACAAACAGCACCGAACCCAGCACCAGCGTCACAAGTATTTCCATAAGTTCAGAATATGGTCGCTTAACTAGGTTGTAACATTTATGCGATCGACTTGCACCCCAATCAAGAGTGGGAGAGAGTCCGAGTGGGGGAGAGAATTTGACGATGTTTGGGTTTCGTTCCTCAATTCCCCGCTACAATCGAATAAACAGGATTGATGCAAAATCGAAGCAGGCAAAACAACCCTCCATCCTAAAGACTTTGCCCTGCATCGCTTGTTGGATATTAAGTTTTGCCGGATTTTTTTGATGAGTCTGAGTAAATGGTTGAGAATCAGATAATTCAGCTACCTAACCCAAAAGGAGATCTTGCCATGTTTGCCAACTTAAAGCTGAGAAACCGGATGTTACTCGGATATGCAGTTCCCATTGCTTTATTTGTAGGATTAGTAGCGCCAGTTTTCTCAAGCGCCAGCAAGGGAGGGGAGTCATATAGATAAACAAAAATCTCAATGGCTACCCGAGAATCAGCAGATCCTATGGCTTTTTACCTGGCTTACAGGCGGGAAGATAGGAGAGGCTATATTTTGAACAAAGATGAATATTATTTAAAGGACGATCGGGAAGATTTACTAAAATTTAATAAATGGGCAGAATCTCTAGGCAAGACGATTGAAAATCCCAGTCAGAAATAACTCAGAAAAAAAAATGGCTTACAATAAGAATATGGTAATTATTCTGATTAAATGATTGAGTTAGTAAAGCAAGGAAAGCAAAAAGAAGCGCGGGATTTTTTTTGTACCCAAAAAGGCGCATTAATTCTGAATGACTATTACGAATTAAATAACTACTTTGGTGAAAAAGAGCAGGAAATTTTTGACGCTGCAACTTCCAACGCAGAGGAAAATCTCCGCTTTTTAGTCTCTGCCGTTTTAGTTAGGGCACTCTTAGGCATCGCGATCGCCTTACTTGCTGCCTTTTTAATCTCTTCAGGTATTGCTAAAACGATTAGCGATCCAGTTAATGCGATCGTCAGTTATTCCACAGAGATTGCTGCCACAGTTGAACAGCAGAAACGCGCCGCCACACAGCACTCTAGCTATGTACATCAAACTACCACCACAATGGATGAGTTGGGCGCTGCTTCCCAACAATCAGCAAAGCTTGCCCAAGCTGGTGCTGAATCTGGACCGCAAGCTTTAAAGAGCACTGAAAGGGAAACACTAACAGTCGAGCAAACCCTAGAATCGATGATAATATTGAAAGAAAATGTAGGGGCGATCGCCCAACAAATTATGCGCTTGAACGAACAAACCAATCAGATTAGCACTATCTCTAGTGTGGTGACAAATTTAGCCAATCAAACGAATATCTTAGCGCTAAATGCAGCAGTAGAAGCGGTGCGGGCCGGCGAAAACGCCAAAGTAATGTCTTAGCAACAGAAATCCGCCTTCCTAGCAGTTCAAAGTAAGAAAGCAGTCCAGAAGATTAACAACCTTGTCGCTGATATCAAGAATGCCCTGGATTCCACTGTAACGGTGACAAATGAATGCACTAAGACAGTAGAATAAGGAAACAAAATTAGTCAAAAAACGGCAGTAGCATCAGGATTTTAGAAGTTAGATGGGCTTAAGAAAAAAGGTACAGCCAGTGTTCCCTCGGGCTCTGCTATCACTAACCAAACTTGGTATTTAACAGCCAAGGCGATTAATTTTGATTGATTTGGGTAAAAAAAGGGAAAATTTCAGATGATTAACTTCAAAGCCACAAAATTAAGAGATCGTATCCTGTGGGGATATTCCCTACCGATTTTGCTCTCAGTTGGAGCAGCTACTTTGGTTTTTTTTAATGCTAAAGAAGTAGAAGAAAAAGCCAAAAGTCTCAATAATTCTAATGCTATTGTTATAGGTCTAAAAGATCTTGAACTAGGATTCTCAGGTATGCAAAAAGCTGCTCGTGGCTATTTTTTGGCACAAGAGAGTGCTTTCTTAACTGGATACAATGAAGCGGTAAACAGCTTTGACTACTTCTATCAGGATTTACTTAAGCGGGTTCAAAACCCGAAGCAGCTCCAGCGGCTAGATGAAATGAATGTATTACAAGATCAGATAGACCAAGGCTATAGACAAGCCTTTTCTTTGGTCAATGGGGGTAAGCGAGACGAGGGAATTAACTTGTGGAAGACACAAGTTTTACCAAAGCTTCGTCAGGTTGATGCTATAGCTAAGGAGTTTGAAAGCACCCAGGGAGAAGTTTTAGCGGAAAAAGAAAAAGAGCAAATTCAAGCTTTGCAGTTCCTGACTACAGTAGTGATTTTAAGCACTGCTTTAGCTGCACTTACGGCAATTGCGATCGCTCTGTGGATTGCTTCAGGCATTGCAGAGAGAATGAATCAGTCAGTGAATATGATTATTAGTTCTTCCACAGAGATTGCTGCCACAGTTGAACAGCAGGAACGCACAGCCACGCTGCAATCTAGCTCTGTAAATCAAACTACCGTCACAATGGATGAGTTGGGCGCTACTTCCGAACAATCAGCCCAGCAAGCCCAAGCTGGTGCTGAATCTGCACGGCTAGCTTTAAAGATCACTGAAAGGGGAGCCCTAGCAGTGGAGCAAACCCTGGAATCGATGACAATATTGAAAGAAAATGTCGGGGCAATTGCAGCAGAAATTCTGCGGTTGAGCGAACAAACCAATCAGATTGGCAATATCTCTACTGCTGTCACAGATTTAGCCAATCAAACGAATATGCTGGCACTGAATGCCTCAGTAGAAGCGGTGCGGGCCGGCGAAAATGCCCAAGGTTTTACTGTCATAGCCACAGAAATCCGCAAACTAGCAGATCAAAGTAAGAAATCGGCCGAGAAGATTAACAACCTGGTCGTTGATATCAAGAATGCGATCGATTCCACCGTAACGGTGACAAAGGAAGGAACGAAAACAGTAGAACAAGGAACCAAAATTAGTCAAGAAACGGCAGCAGCATTCTCGGAAGTGGCACAGGCTGTTAACAATGTGGTATTGAACAATCAACAAATTTCTCTAACTGCCGAACAACAGGCAATTGCCATTCGACAAGTAGTCGATGCTATGAACAGCCTCAACCAATCGGCAAAAGAAACCGCTAGTGGTATTTCTCAAACCAAATTAGGCACTCAACAATTGAATGAGGCAGCCCAAAATCTCAATTCAATTGTGTAAGTTAGCGGGTAGAGGCGGGTTTTCTGTGGCTGTCAATTAATAATATTTATTTTATGCCCCATTAAACCCGCCCCTAGAGTCGCTAGTGAAAAACCCTACTAACATTGACGGAGATCTGCGTAAAGAAATATACTAATAACGCAAGTTGCTAGTTATTCGCCCTCATCCCCCAGCCGGCAACTCCGCACCAGGGGATAAGGGGAGCAAGAACAGGATTAAAGCGCCTCGCCCATGTATAAAATTTTTTCCTTTCCCCCCTCCTCTTGCAGGAGGCGCAGGGGGGGGTGGGAGAGAGGTTGGCGAAAGGGTGAATCAATGTATAGGACATAACTAGCAACTTACGTTAATAGGACTTACGCCATGAATCATTTTTTACACTATCTGTAGTGGTAAGGTGCGCAGTGCCCATCTTACCACTACAGGTAGTGTTTGTGCGTAAGTGCTGGTTAATATAAACTTTTGTGCCATTTTTCTGTTTGATGAAGTTATATTATGGAATTAATAAAAGTAATTATCTTGAGGGTGCTTATATCTGCAATCTGGGGAAGGGGAACTGAGATAGAGCTTGGTTGAAGGCCTCAGCAATATCAGTAATTAAACTTAAGTGCAATTGAGCGCAACTTTGGCACAAGTAAACACCTAATCAAGGAGTCAAAAGTGAAATGTCGAGAAATATTATTCGGCTTAGTAAAGTAGTTCCGTTGGGGTTCGGCTCCATTTTTTTGTTAATGATTAGCATAGGATTTGCAACTAAATATAGTATGGATAATTTAGCAGAAGCTATTAAGTGGCAAACGCACACTTATGTAGTTAAGACAAATTTGCAAGGGCTAGAAAAAGATTTAGTGGATGCTGAAACAGGACAGCGGGGGTTTATTTTCACTGGTGATGAGGAATTTTTAGAACCTTACAAAAATGGGACAGTCGCCTTTTATAAAACCGCAAATGAGACAAAAGAGTTAATAAAAGATAACCCCCAACAAGTTAAAAATTTGGAGCAACTTGAAAAACTGGCTCAGCAAAAACTAGATGAATTAGCGGAAACTATATCCCTTAAAAGGGAGGGAAAAGAACCACAGCTAAGAGCTTTGGTGCTTTCAAAGAAAGGCAAGATAGTTATGGATGAAATCAGGGCTAAGCTGGCACAAATGCTTAATATAGAAGATGCTCTACTGGTTGAACGAACAAAATTAGCAAAACAGTCCGAGCAATTCGCGGCAATTTTTTCTATAGGAGGTACGGTTGTTGCTATAGTATTGGGTTCATTTATTGTATTATTTATTTCTGATAAAATTATCCGGCCAATCAATCAAATAGCAAATACGATCGCCAGTTCTTCCACAGAGATTGCTGCCACAATTGAAGAGCAGGAACGCACAGCCACACTGCAATCTAGCTCTGTAAATCAAACTACCATCACAATGGATGAGTTGGGCGCTGCTTCCCAACAATCAGCCCAGCAAGCCCAAGCTGGTGCTGAATCTGCACGGCTAGCTTTAAACATCACTGAAAGGGGAACCCTAGCAGTGGAGCAAACCCTGGAATCGATGACAATATTGAAAGAAAATGTCGGGGCAATTGCAGCAGAAATTCTGCGATTGAGCGAACAAACCAATCAGATTGGCAATATCTCTACTGCTGTCACAGATTTAGCCAATCAAACGAATATGCTGGCACTGAATGCCTCAGTAGAAGCGGTGCGGGCGGGCGAAAACGCCCAAGGTTTTACTGTCATAGCCACAGAAATCCGCAAACTAGCAGATCAAAGTAAGAAATCGGCCGAGAAGATTAACAACCTGGTCGTTGATATCAAGAATGCGATCGATTCCACCGTAACGGTGA
>Ga0247774_1001748_pt1 | contig 10855 bp, 6 predicted proteins | sample UWRJL001104B6_FD_179933 | JGI IMG/M metagenome (GOLD analysis project Ga0247774, IMG submission 179933) | Plant litter microbial communities from Arlington Agricultural Research Station in Wisconsin, United States - UWRJ-L001-104B-6 | ecosystem: Environmental > Terrestrial > Plant litter >... | reverse complement strand
TCACAGCAACCAAAATCGGACATATCTCCTGTCTCTCTCGCTTTTGTATCGGCCAATGTGTTCACGACAATACAGAGGGACTCCTGCATTCCATTCCCAAAGATGTGGTTCTTTCGTTTCCATGTCGTAGTTACGTTTTATTTCCCGTCTTTGACCACCATTATGATCAGAGATGCGCACGTGGAGCGCCTCCCGAGTGATACATGGCGGATGCAAGCTTCTCTAAATCAAAGCGCGAATGAAACGCACTCAGCCAGCAAGCGAGCACAGAGGGACCTCAACTTCTACGAGAGACACCTTGAGAGCCATTTTCTACCCAGTGAATCATGCGGAACCATGTTACCGTATCCCCTGCAACAGAAAAAGTGAGTGCTTAACAGATAGAGGTGGCATCCATGTCAAGAAAGCCGTGACGCAAGTCACGGAAAAAATCGCGGTTAAGCCGACTCTTACAGTTGAAAATTTTGGAAGCGCATCAGAGGCTGTTCTAGACGGTGCTCGTAGATGAATGCAATACGAAAGAAATACTACACCCACGATGATCCTCGGATAGACGCTCCACAATCGTAGAGAGTTCAAAGGGTGCGGCAGGGGCAACGAAAAAGGAAATTATAGTTCAGTTTGACGTACGCGTCCGCGGTTTTGCTTGCACAGCTTTCAAATAATGACACGCAACATGCGTCCACGCCAACAGAACGTGACCCCGAGGTAGGCTCCAGGCGACAGTAGCGGGCGAGGCATGCGAGTCCACTACTGGTGTTCCTGGGTATCATGATGTGCGCTGAACAGATGGCTCAAGTCCAAATCGGGGAATTACCAAAGTTTCACGTGGTCAAGATCAAAGGCTATCACAGAGGAAGCAAGCCTCCGTCCAGAGACCACCATCCTATAGGACCGCTGGACTATTCTTTCTCATCATTATGTGAGTACTGATCCGCAAGGGTTCCCGATTTGTCGATACTATTCCATTCGTCATTGGACGGTGCCTTGTGGGTTGATATTCAAGACATTGTCACAGCCCTCTTGATTTTTAGGGCAATCGTAGAAAGATCAACGAATCCAGGAAAGTCGGGTCAATAATGTCTCAGCTACGCTAGATACCGGACCTATGTTTTCGGTCGGCTGGTAGGATCTTGGACGAGGATACTAGGAAGCGATTGCATCTATGATGTTTTTTCGCATCGTAAATCTCTCTCTCCCTCGACACTGTCCGAGGTAACATCTCTTCGAAGGGCTTGTCCCTTGGTGACGGGGAAACAGGGAAAGGGACCAGTCCACTCCACAATTTTACTAGCCGTTGGTATGGTTTGGGTATCGCCAACGATGTTTGGGCGCGAAGGAGAGTTGATAAATCACTGGAAACTTGAGCGTCCTTACAATTCACAACTCAAAACAAACAGTGGATGTGGCAGGAATGTAGTTCGAGAAGACTTTGAGGACTAATTTAATACGAGAGAGACAAGGCTGGGGCGAAACAAGCGAAAAGTGGAGAGAGCGATGTGCATCTGTTTGACATAGCCGCATACCAACAATCAACCTCGATTCGGTCGCACGATACCGTCAGTCAGTATAACCACTACAAAGGCCTCCCTCTTATTAAATTAGCCTCCCCGATATAGAGCAGCTAGCATCCAGCACGGTAATTGTTACTAGAAGCGCAAACACATAAAATATCAGAACACGAAAGCGGAGTGCTACCGCAAAGTTTCGAGGACGCAGACCCTCAGGCCTGTAGCTGGTATTAATGATGGTGTTCCGACGCGAGCTAGTACTGGCTGTGACTTTCCTCTTCTAAAAAATATCGACGCGAGCAAGTACACGTAGGGTCCTAACCCAGGCGCTCGGCGATAGCCCAAGCAAGGAAATGGGCTGCTTTCACGTGGACGCAGCGTAGATAGGCCACGATTCAATGCAGGCACCACATTTGCTACTCAATACTTGGCCTGAAGCCTGAAGCCTGAATCTGAAGCAGATATTAGGGCCTCGAAAACGGAATTACATCTCCGTTAAGCGCGTTTTAAAGTCACATGTATAACTTCAAAAGGTTGTAGCTAACCGTGTCTCGTTTTCAAGCTCGATTCAACCCCCGCTCTGATAATTAATAATCGAAGACTGGAGCATCAGCTGATTACTAGGCAGCATACGTCTCACTTGTGGTACCGTATAGGTTCCTTGATCCTCGTTTATATGCTGGGTCTCGATTCAAGCGGCAGGCTGGCAATCAAATGTAATGAGACTCTGCAGCAATTCGATCTCGATTTTTTTTCTAATGCATGCAACCTGGTCCTTCGGACGAGCTAGCTAGTGCCGACACATTACGTGGATGGGGCTTCTCGTATTGAAATCTTTGGGCATGGGCGTAATTAACACTGTGATCCGCTTACTGTAAACATCGGGCGGCCGGAAGCCTGACACTTCAAGGGAAACGTCGCTGGCATGCAAGGGGCTTGCCTCGCAATATAAATAATGCGCTATCCACATCCGATATTCCATTACACGTCTGTTGCTCAACTGGCTCGCCGCATGCTATAGCAATGCGACGTGCGCCAGTCGGGTGGATCGGTGGCTCTACCGGATGATGATTCCCGCACAGCGGATGACCCGGCATGGAATTCCTTGCGTGGATCTTCTCCGCACGATAGGCGGTTGGCAAATATAGATTTACCCGTCGGCGAAAGCACCCCATTTTTCCTTACCCCAACTTGCGTGGCTTTCGGAGCTCGTCGACCAGTTTTCCAGAACAGGATATACACATTAGATTAAATTTTCATTTTGTAGCTTCCAATACCAAAAAAACGTAGGCCCATTATGCCAAGACCTCGTTTTCCATTTTCGGCCAGGCTAAAACGCGACCGAATCAGCTATCGCCATTCCTTCGTTCTGTGCAAGTGAGGTCCGGACCAGTGGTAGTATTCTGTCGGCGTCTCGGCATGGGACGCAGATTCGTCCGAAGGAAGATGTTCCTGTCAATTCAGTTGGGATGAAGGATATAAAGAACCCCTACACTGACAATTCGGCCACTGGCAAGATCCTATCTCGTGGAAGCTTTTATTGTCTCTGTTCGTGTCCCGTGCCAGTGTTACGATTAGGACTTTTCGATTTACTTCTTTGTATAATTTGAAATCCCTCGACAATCCTCAGCCTCGGCCACCACAATGAAGTTCCTCGCCCTCGCAGCCCTCGCCTCGGCGGCCCTGGCCCAGTCCGGCCTCCGCTTCATGCCCTTCGGCGACTCCATCACCGAGATCATTTGCTGGCGCGCCAAGCTGTGGCACATGCTGCAAGATACCGAGTACGCCAAGGTCGACTGGGTTGGCTCTGGCAAGACCGACAACAACTGCCGCGACACCCAGTACGACAAGGACAACGAGGGCCATTCGGGCTTCCTGGCCATCAACATTGCCAACCAGAACCAGCTCGTGGGCTGGCTGCAGAAGAACCCAGCCGACGTCATCACGATGCACCTGGGTACCAATGACATTGTGCAGCAGCGGAAGCCGACGGCCCAGATCATTGCCGCGTTTACGACGCTGGTGAACCAGATGCGGACTAGCAACCCTAAGATGAAGATTGTGGTAAGTTTTCGTCCCCCCGTCCCCAGCCCGTAATCAACACGAGCGGCCGTGGAGAGGCTGTTGTAGAGGGCTACATGGTGGAAAATCCACCAGTGGTTTCGCATAACCAACTGTCGGCCTCTCCGTACATTCGCAAGCCCACCCACCAAGAGCTGAGTGATCCTGACCAACATTCCAGGTTGCCCAAATCATCCCTCTCGGCGGCCTTGCCCAGTACAACACCAACATCCAGCAGCTTAACGAGGCCATCATCCCCTGGGCCGAGGGTATGAACAAGACCGAATCGCCCATCTGGGTCGTCGACCAGTATACCGGTTTCGATGGTGCTCGCGACAACCGCGACGGCGTCCACCCTAACGATGGCGGCGACGTCAAGATGGCCAACAAGTGGTTCCCGTTCATCGTCAAGGCCCTCGACGCCGCCAAGGCCGACAAGGCTGCTTAAGTTGGTGCCAATGAATGGTCATCGACGGCGAGGGTCCGAGGTCGTTCTAGTGTGTGGTTCGATGTGCTTGATCAAAACTTCCAGAGCGCCACGACGTTGGGCAGAGTGAAAAGGTGTTGAGACTTGAGGGCAAAACAGCTACTGAAGTTGTGGCACTACAGCTTGTACATATCACCTTGGATATGTGTATCCATGTTTCAAAAGTGTATTTATGTTCAAGTCAGGTTGAATATCTAGCATTCAACACCGGGAAAACCTCAGGCTTCCCAGGCGCTCCAAGATGCTGCCTTGACCAGTCTATTCGGTACGCCAAAACTCCAAGCTGCCAGGCCCTGAGAATATATCTCGAGGTGGGTATCTTAACACGCAAAGGGAGAAAAAAAAATCTATGAAATCAAATCCATCTAATGTTCCGCTTACTCCCCCATGTCGACGACTTCTTCAACCCCACTCTATCCAGCGGCTTTGGAGTAAAGGACGGAAGCGACCCCTTCGGAGACATTCCCTTCCCGCTACTCCCCGACGAGCTGTAAAAGGTCCCCTCCATAACCCCCATCCCAAACGGCCCCCCCTGCGCCCTCAACTCCACCAGCGAGTCCCTCGTCCACTGCGCCCGCGCCGCCCTCGACGTCTCGGCCCTCTCGGGCGAAACGCCGTAGAACAAGTCGATCCCCATGCCGACCACGATGATGATGGTGCCGACCGTGAAGATGACGATGACGGCCGGCATGCTCAGGTTCATGTACCGCCCGGACGCGTCCCTGCCCCGCTGCTGGAAGCAGTTGGCCGGCCACGGCTGCGCAATCTCGGCCCCGTGCGCGGCGATGCCCCGGTCCGCCACCCCGACCACGTACTCGAGCATGCCCTGCTGCAGCGACGTCAGCCCGATGGTGTACCACCTCTCCACCTCCCGGCGCCACTGGTCGCGCGGCAGCTGGGCCGTCTGGAGCGGCTGGTTGGACCGCAGCAGCGTCTCCGACGCGGCGAGGGGCTCGGCGGGGAGGTACTGGACCGAGCTCTCCAGCTCGGCGAAGACGGCCGATGTGACGACCTGCCTCGCGATCCGGAGCTGCGCCTCGGAGAGGGCCGGGAAGTAGTCGTCGGCCGTGGTGAGGGTGAGGTTGTTCAGCTGCTCCAGAGTGTTAAGCTCGGTGGCGGCGAGGGTCATGATGTCGGAGCAGTCCCTGCCATGGTTGGAGATCTGCTTGCACATTTGCCACTCTTGGGTGCAACCCATGACCGAGACGGGCTTGCTGGCAAAGTAGACGACGCTGCGGCCGTTGAAGGCCGAGGTTCCGTCCTCGGGTACCTCCCGGTCGGCAGGGATGAACGGGTCGTCGCTGCGGTGCTGGCTCTTGATGCCGGACTGGGAGAGGAAGATTAGGGTGGTCTCCCTGTTCTTCTTAAGATCGAAAAAGGTATCGTTGGGGACGAATAGGGAGAGCATGCGTGGCGTGTATGATATGCTCCTGTTCGGCTGTTAGCTTGGTCGATTCTTCAGGGCCGTGCCACTTTTCATACGTACATAATTTGATAGTGCGGCCCAATCTGACTTAATCCGCCGATTGGAAACGAGAAATTGGTGGTATACGGCGAAGTGATGCCGATCTTGTCAAGGCTACCGGGGATGTCAAACTCGGTAGCCGTCGCAGCTTCCGCACCAAGGTTTGCCAAGTCCGGAACGACGCCATAATCGTACCCGAAAACATCACCTCGGCCGGGAAGGCCCGCAACATCCGTAAGGTTGACCCTTCGCTCCTTCAAGGGAGAGCAGGTCACGATGCGCCGCACGTCAATGCTGTCATCCATCTTCGAGTTCAGACCGAGATGGTGGTTCGAGTTGATGAAACCTGAGTCAATCTTCAACGGCGTAGAGCCATTGGTGATGCAGATGCCATTGTTGAAAGGGCACTCCACGTCCTCCACGGTGTAGTTCAGGCGTTCCCCCGGCAGGGTCCTACAAGCCGGATGCAAGATGGACTGCTGGTCACCGGTGTAGCAAATCTTCTGGTGCCGCACAGCCTCGCCGAGCTTCGAACTCATGTAGGTAGCCATCTCGGGCTTGGTAATGTTCGGGTGATTCATGATGCCCCCACAATTGCTCGGCAGGAGCAGCACATTAGTATCCGTCGTCGACGCGATGTACGACGTCATGTTGGACGCGACCAGGAACGCCGTCGTGAATACCAAGGCAAAGAGGAGCAACAGCCCCGGCGCGAGGAGCTGGTGTCGTCGCTTCGAGTCCCTGAAATGGCTGCGAATCTTCCAAAAGAGGCAAAGGAGTTCGGTTAGGGCGTGGAAGCCTGTGCCCGAGTTGCGGAGTACGAGCTGCGTCTTGCGGGTGGGGAGGTCGTCGACGCGCCCGTTGGCGCGGTATTGATGCAAGACGCACTTGGCGATGCTCCAAGCCTTGGTCGAGACGACGGTGACGTAGAAGACCATGGCGGCGAAGAGGAGCTGGCCGTGCTGCTGCTCAAGCGTGAGAATCCATGCTCGGGAGTCTTCGTTGTACCACACGCCGCTATAGACGCGAGGCTCGCCTGGGGTTGCCCCTTCGATGGTCGACATGGCGAGCGTTGGTGACAAGTTCGATGGTTGATCTGCGCGAGATTCATGCTTGCCAACTCCCCTATTGGTTTGGCGCGAGTCTGGTCTGGGGATTGTGGGAAATAAATTAGCACCTCCATTGCTGTTTGTCGCTCAAAGTGACAGTTGACAGGCCATTATTTTCCCGGCGGCATTCGAGAAGGATTTTGCTGCAACTCTAATTTTGAACATTTGTGTGTCTGTCAAAGAGGCAATTGTCACAAAGTTGTGCCCAGAGTGGTGTCATTTGGCGGGAAGCACCGATGACCAGTGCTCTCTCCGACAAGCAAAGGTGCCATGGAGCACCGCCCCCAAGCGGCGGCTAAGTATTTTACCCGCGCTTAAAATAACACCACTTTTGTGAGAGCTTTTTCCGTCGCGCTTATCCATGAAGGCTGAGGCAGTGCTGTAGCGATGTGCATATGCCGTAAGACGGAAATCGTGGAGGGGTCATATCGGCGGGTGATCCACTCCGCTCCACCTTTCGTGTCCTCAGTGAGTTCCTTAGAATTCCGACATGAAGTTTCGACGAAGTGTGGACCATTGTAGTTTACTCGTTACCTCTCCGCACGCTACATTAACATGAAACTCACAGTTGCCATTGGAGTAAGCAGTGGAAAGAAATAAAAATCTTCTGTTGGAGTTTAAAGTCGCAATACAAGGGATTACGCCCGCTGAAAATTGATGCGAGGTTCTGGCGGGAAGCAATCGTCTTGGAAACTGCCAGCTAGGCCGTCGGCCAACAGTTGTCCTGAGTTCTCAGTTTTTAATCTTTCAATCGGCGAAATCAGCGCTATCACCGTATTTATATTCGTAACGGCCTCCTACCTGCATGAAACTAGAAGTGTTACACCTTCCACCAGCCGAGCCCTCGCAACGTCTTGCGACCCTTGGGGGAGGAGGTTCGAAGAGGGAGCGACATGTTCTTAACGACGGGATCGTGCTTCTCCGACGATTCCCCCTCAGTTTTGGGGCGCCTGATACGAAGGCGGCGGGCTATGGTCTTCCTCACGGTGGGAGGGGACTTCTCTAGCGATGTCCATCGACTTTCGGTGGGGTTGGTACGAGGATTGAGCGGGCCGGGCTTGGTCAGTCTCGGGGGAGCGCATTTCTCTAGTGACGTGTCGGGGCACTACTCCGACGTCTCGGGGCCTTTCTCCAGCGGTGTCTCCCGACTCTCCGTGTCCATATGAGTGCGGAGTGGCATGTTCGCTGCCGGTACATCTGGAGGCGCAACAACAGGATGCTTCCCTGGCGATATCTCGTGACTCTCAGTCGCCCGGTAAGGCCGCTGTCGTTGCTCGTAACATGTAGTGAGCCAATCATCTTCGTCGTCCGAAGGGGGCTCGACTAAGAAGTCGGGCGATCCGGCAGCACCCGACATGCTGGCGATTTGGATGCAGGCCCATTGAAGGTCCACCATGGCCTTCATATTCTGGGCCTTTTCGGTAGCCGTCATGTCCTCGTCGGTAGACATCTGGATCTGTAAGACGTGTCCCGAATGAAGAAGCCGGTTCGAGATGGCGTCGACGGCTGACACGATGCCACCCCTCTCGCGGACACCAGGCTGCATAAGATCCTCGCGCTCGCCTTGGAGCAAACTCTCTTTCCAGTCTTCAACCAGCTTCTTGCCTTCGTCAAGGCTGATCGCCCGCTGCCAGAGGTTGCTGTCTTCCTTGGCTTTATTCTTGCCTTTGCCGACGTTAATTTTCTGCTTTTGCGATCGCGGCATCCAACGAAGCTGCAGCTGGATTATCGATTCGTTTTCGCTCTGTGGGATAATGCCAAGGCATTTAAGGGCAAAATAGGATTTGGCCCACCACTTATGTATCTGGCTGTTCATCGAGACCATGTTCCATGCCATATCCGAACAGCCAAGATAGTCAGAAATAAGTTTGAAACGGCCTGTCGTTTCTTTGCCACTGCCCAACCAAAGGATGCGAGCGGATTTTGCTTGGGTAGTTTTATATCGATTCTTCTCGTTAGAGTTGACTGCGAAAGGAATGATATGGCGAACATCTGGGTCTGAGGTCCCGAGGAGGATACAGGCGTCTTGGTCCCGTTCGAGGCACTCTAACATGTGGATATTAAATATACTGGTAGTTTTGGATGTAGCGTACATACCTTTCCGATTTCCCCTTGATTTCGTTCAATTGTCTTTTTACCGCCGACTTTCTCTTTTTTTGGTGTGTAATCCGAATCTGAATCCGACTGGAATTTACGCTTAGAGGACTTGGATGCGCATATATCTGTCTCCGATTCGGTAATGCCTCTCCGCAGAACTAGTTCCTCTAAGTTAGTAAGCCTTGTTTAGTACTAAAAGGGAAAGCTTAGCGTACAGATCCGGACGAAACGATGTATCCCATCAAAGGGAATGTCAATCCCCAGCGTCACGACATACTGTCGGAGAGTTTCGAGCGGTAGGGTCATGATGATAGACAGCTGCAAGACTGTCAATTCCATACCAAAATCCTGCTCGACCCTCACTGCGATTTGGAAGCGCTCTTCCATCTCATCGACGGGGAGAGGGTCTTGCGTGTCGAGGGTTCGGGGTTGGTAGTCTAAATATTGGTCGAGCTTGTCGACATCTTGTGACCGCGTCAGCGACGCGTCCAGGAATTTATTGAGTGATTCCTGCAGCTTCGCTCGTCTTTCGACGCTAATAACGGGAGCCATCTGCTCAATTTATACGTCAGCGAAAATCAAGAGGAGTTTACAAAAGGTTTCGAGCACGGAAACCTGGAGAGAGGGGGGCCAAGGGGTAGTCAAAAGAGTGAACCTTCAGATTCTACATCAACTTGCTTTGCAGGGAGAGGCTCAGAACCAGCGGCAAAACGAACCCGGAAGAGCACGCGAGGAAGAAAGTGGTTATCAGAAACAACCAGGAAGCCAAAAGCAGCGGCAGCAGCCTCCAGACTTGTCTGGCGAGCAAAAGCAGCACGGTGATCGGTACAAGCAACGAAAGAAAGGTTGCCAAAAACTCCGTAGAGGGGCTGTGACTGCAACTGACTAAAGAATTGGTGGATGACTAAGCTCACTGGCCTAATAAAAAAATAGGGCGGGGTGAAAGTGGACTACGATATCCCTAGCCGTCAGAGAGGCTCCTCAGTTCCCTCATTCCAGAGCCTGGTCCTAAAACCAGGTTCTTCGTACGAAATCATGTCAACACAGATGGCCCTTCCTATTTCCTAAAATGAAAAGAGAGAGAGAGAGAAAACCCGCGTTTTCTTTCTCCATGCCCTGCGGCCATTGACCGAGGTCCCGAAATCTGGCCCGTCGACATATGAAGCACCGTGGCTGTGGTGTGGGGGAGCCCGGTTCCTGGATGCAGTTCGACAAGTCGCCGAAGCAAAGCTTCTTTCATGTCCGTTTCGCAGACCGCTGTCCGTTTTAACAGGAAGTACGGTGTGGACAAATCGCCCCGGCTAGCTCTTCGGGGATGACTCTTGCTGCATCGACAAATCGTCGAGCGCCGAGTTATCGGAGGCTATTAGCTCCACATACCTGGTACCGATAAGCGGACATCTGCTACGCCTATCTTAGCGACGTGCACGAGCCGCTCGATCTACCTAATACGGAGCCGGAGAAATCGCAATTTTACAGGAGTCGCTGGTTCAAGCGCGGCTAGACGTTATAGGAGCTTCTCGCGCCCGCGGATATGCTCTTCTTCGACTCTTCATAGCGGAATATCGGGTTTAAAAGTGCTATAACGAACATCCTTTCTCGGCGCACGCGCGTTGACGAGGACGCCCTTAGCCACCGCAAATGCTTTAACGCATACAGCATCGCGGAGCACATATCATAGGCAGCCTATCGGCAGACCACGCGGGTAGAAAACCTAGCCTATTGCCTCTTAGGAATTTTCGACATTAATATACTACTACTCTATAACGAGGGCGAAAAAAACCTTCTTCCGTCTACAGCTCGAGCTACTTAAGCGCTCTAATAATACCATAATCTTCACCTATTTTGCTTTACCGTTCATATAGCAAAGGGTCATCCTTCTAGCTCCGTTTACACCGTTTCTAGGTTCTGTAACGGGAGGTGCCACGAGCAGCAGATCCTCGACTACTCAGCCGGCCGCCACGTCGGACAGTAGTTCGGACGAGCCTAGGGAGAAAAACGTCGGGGCCATAGTCGGCGCTACGACTGGCACCATTACAGGGATAGAGCTTCTGGGGCAGCAACTGGCGTTGCTCCTGGCGTTGGCGTCCTGTGAAGCTGACAGGAGGAGGCATGAGTAGCTCGA